>OGJU01000062.1_pt1 | contig 133732 bp, 102 predicted proteins | sample 1572251 | NCBI WGS metagenome assembly OGJU01 (sample SAMEA2582144, study PRJEB24529) | metagenome | biome: Human gut stool | place: China | collected 2011
GAATCTTTCAAGGTTATTCACTGTTCAGTTATCAATGTTCTCTGTTGTTTTCAGCAACTCTGATATGTTATCATGATCATCTGCGCTTGTCAACAACTTTTTTATTTTACTTCGCTTTGAAGTGGTTTGTTATCACTTACTTGCGACAGCTTGTTAATAATAACAAACCACATTTCATTTGTCAACATCTTTTTTGACAAAAAATTACATTTTTTATGACATATCTTTTACGATCATAAATACATGTTTTACGACATATCTTTTACAACCATAAATACATATTTTACGACATATCTTTTACGATCATAAATACATGTTTATAACATATCCTTTTTGATCAAAAAATCAGATCATACCTTCTTTGATCACATTATGATCGCGCAGTACTTTTTCAATGACAGTTCCTTTTACCACACGGAGCAATGGTTTCTTCAATGCGTTTAACGGTCCCGGCAATGAGATCTCAAGCGGGGACTTTCCGTCCATGAGTTTTACGCTGCTGTCTAAGAGTTCGCGGATATCATAAACGCTTCCCCAGACCTCAGGCACACCACGGTCTACACCAAGCAATCCATAAACAGCTTCCATTGCAGTTCTCACAGAATACTCTGTTGTGAATACGGTATCTCTCGGAGTCTCTGCAAACTGTCCTAAGAATGCAAAGTTCACGCAGCCGTCCGGGATGACATCCGGTCTGTCCCCTTTGGTTCTTGGCATAAAGAATGCTGTGATATATGGCATCATGGTTGGAACACAGATGGCACTGTGTTCTGCCAGCTCTCCGATTTTTTCTGTCGGAACACCCAGATGATAAAGCCACTCTTCTGTGATCTCTTTTCCGGTACATTCTTTCATTGGTTTCTTAATATAATCGCCCGGTACATCGGTAAATAATCCATAAACCCATACGCAGACCTGATTTTTATCCTGCTCTTTGAACTGTCCCTGACGGTTGATTGTCCAGCTTAACAGCCAGCTTGAATCCTGGCAGCTCACGATACCACCTGTCACAACTTTTCCGGTTCTCGGATCTCTCTTACAGATATCCATAATATAAGGAATGATCTTATCATCTAATGTTGTGACGGTTGCAGATTCCCAGTTTGTTTTTGCAATATCAGAGCAGAATTTCTCCGGGTGTCCGAATGACGGATCCTGTTTTGCAATATTTTTCCATAAATTCCAGCAGCCGCTTGTACGAACCTCGGCATCGCCGTTTGGCGCATGATTCTGGTCTCCGTAAATCGTTCCCTCGGTACAGCTTCCGTTTGTGACAAATACGAGATCGTTTTCCGTTAATGTGATTCCCTCTTCCACACCTTTTACCTTACACTCGATTGTTTTTGCCACTTTCTTTCCATCTTTGATCTCAAAAATAACATTGGTCACTTCTGTATTAAACTGGAAATCAACACCTGCTTCCTCCAGATATTTCTGCATCGGAAGGATCAGTGATTCATACTGATTGTATTTTGTGAATTTCAGTGCTGAGAAATCCGGCAGTCCGGCGATATGATGAATAAAACGCTGGAAATAAAGTTTCATTTCCAATGCACTGTGCCAGTTTTCAAATGCAAACATGGTTCTCCAATACAGCCAGAATGTGGAGTCAAACACCTCCTCATCAAATACATCCTCGATCGTCTTATCGTAAAGATCCTCGTCTTTTGTCATGAAAAGTTTCATGATCTCCATGCAGCCTTTCTGACTTAAGTTAAATTTTCCATCAGTGTGCGCATCTTTTCCCTGTTTTTCCGTTGCACGGCAGAGAGAATAGTTTGGATCTTCTTTATTTAACCAGTAATACTCATCCAGAACGGAGACTCCCGGTGTCTCAATGGATGGAATGCTCCGGAATAAATCCCACAGACACTCAAAATGATTTTCCATCTCACGTCCGCCACGCATTACATAACCTCTGGTCGCATCATAAATGCCATCACATGCTCCACCTGCAATGTCCATTGCCTCCAAAATATGGATGTGATCTCCCGGCATCTGTCCATCTCTTACCAGAAAGCAGGCTGCTGCCAGAGAAGCAAGACCACTTCCTACTATATATGCACTTTTTTCGTCAACCCCCTGCGGTTTCTTTGGTCTTGCAAAAGCTTCATAGTTACCGTTGGTATAATAAATGCCTTTGCTGTTTTTTTCATTTTTCCCACGCTCTGTGTTGCGGTATTCCTGCTCAGGCGCATTTGCTGCCACTTTTTTCACCTCATTTTTGACGTTATTCTTATGATTCTTTGCGGCAAGTGCCACGGCTCCTGCGCCTGCTGCAAGTGCAGCTACTCCAAGTCCAATGTTTTTCTTTTCCATGGTTCATTTCTCCTTTCATCGATCCTCTTTTTAGGCGTTTGCGAAACTCAATTTTATGTTATGAATATTACGAAAAGTTAACAAGATCAACGAAAACACGCTTCCGCTACGTGTCACTCGCAACGGTACTGCTCATTCTTCGCAGTACTTCGCAAATTCATTTATAATCTGCTTCGCAGATAGGAATTTGCTCACACTTGAATCACTTTCGCACGGTCTGTGCAGTAAATGCACAGACCTGATTGAAATAAGTCGTTCCTGCCTTCTAAGAACCGGCGATTCCCCAGTGTTTTCTTTTGCTCTTGTCACCTTTCCGTAATTCAATTCACATTTTCTAGGAGTTTCGCAATTGTCTAATTTTTTTTTGATGTCTCTATGATAGCTTGCCCCAAAATGATTGCCAATTTACAAAAAAGGTGAAATGATAAAAATTTTATCACTTCACCTTTTTTGATAAAAAGATCGTTTTCATTTTATTGTCATGAATTACATTTTTTCCTTCACCTGTTCAAAATTACGGATGGAATTGGCAATATTGCCATGTAACGTCACTGCGAGCAGATCTACGATTTTCTGATAATCCTCTTTCATTCCACGGTCGATCCAGTCTAACATGATTCCGACAAAACCGTATTTGTAAAAATCAGCAATAAACTGTTTGTCTGTTTCCGGCAGATGATCTCTGGAACATTTTTCCTCGACAACATCCGCAATCAGCTGGTATGTCAGTTTGTATAGAAAGCTCTCAATCTTTTCACGTTGCACCGAATGATAGACGTTCATAATAAACGGCTTGTTTCCCAGCACTGCCTCAAAAATCTGGGCAAAACCCTCCTGCCAGGTATCGTAAGTTTTCTTATCCCGAAGGGCTTTTTTACCGTCTTCCACACATGCCCACTCCACCAGATCATAGATATCCTTGAAATGATAGTAAAATGCCATACGGCTGATCCCACAATCATCTGTCAGATCTGCGATGGTGATCTTATCAAAAGGTTTCTTTTTCAAAAGCTCTTTCAATGACGCTTCCAGTGCGATCTTTGTTGTGTTTGACATACACTTCTCCTGCAAATTTTTATCTTGACATAAATTGTTAGTAAGCTTACAATTCTTCTGCCTGCTACAATTTTATATATATTTGTACAAATAAGCAACTTTTTTATGGCTGCTATTATAATAATTGAAAGAGAGTTTATCAACATGACACAGAAAAAACAAATGACAAATCCACTTGGTACCGATAGGATTTCCACGCTGGTGGCACGTTTTGCTGTTCCAAGCATTATCGCAATGCTGGTCAGCGCCGTTTACAATATCGCTGACCAGCTTTTTATCGGAAATGCAGTCGGCACGCTCGGAAATGCTGCAACCAATATCGCCTTTCCACTCTCTATGCTCTGCACTTCGCTGGCACTGCTTTTTGGGATCGGCGGAGCAGCAAGCTTTAACCTTCATATGGGCGCTGGACGAAAAGAGGAAGCTCCTTATTATATCGGCAACTCCATCACTATGCTGCTCTCACTCGGATTTCTTTTACTGCTTATCACCGAACTGTTTTTAAATCCGCTGTTAGTGCTCTTTGGTTCCCCGGCAGATGTACTCCCACTGGCAGAGCAATATGTCCGCGTCACAGCGGTCGGTTTTCCATTTCTGATCTTAACCATCGGAAGCGGTCACCTGATCCGTGCGGACGGCAACCCGAAAATGGCAATGTTTGTCACAGTTTCAGGTGCTGTCATTAATATTGTCTTAGACGCACTGTTCGTATTCGGTTTCCAATGGGGAATGTACGGTGCTGCCTGGGCGACTGTCATCGGACAGATCATCTCCGCTGCGATCGCGATCCGTTACCTCATGCATTACCACACTGTGACATTAGAAAAACAGCATTTTATCCCTTCCGGGAAAGTTCTCGCACAGATCTGTTCCCTCGGCATGTCCTCAGGCATTAACCAGATTGCCATGATGATCGTGCAGATCGTCATGAACAACCTGTTAAAACACTACGGCGCACAGTCCGTTTATGGCGAATCCATCCCGATCGCCTGTGCCGGAATTGTCATGAAGGTAAACCAGCTTTATTTTTCTATTATTATCGGACTGTCCCAGGGAAGCCAGCCAATTGAAAGTTTTAATTACGGTGCAAAGCAATACAAACGGGTGAAGGACGCTTTCCTTCTCGCAGCGTCAGTCGGTGCGGTTGTATCCATTATTTCCTTTTTGCTGTTCCAGCTTTTCCCGAGACAGATCCTTGGTCTGTTCGGAAGCGGAAGCGAAGAATATTTTGAGTTCGGTGTCAACTATTTCCGAGCCTTCCTGTTCTTCACCTGGTTAAACTTTTTGCAGCCGATCTCCTCGATGTTTTTCAGTTCCATCGGAAAAGCGTACAAGGGAACTTTCCTCTCCCTGACCAGACAGATCCTGTTCCTGCTGCCGCTTATCGTTGCACTGCCGCATTTTTTCGGCATTATGGGCGTACTTTATGCAGGACCGATTGCCGACCTTCTGTCCTTTGCAGTCGGTCTTAGCATGGTGATCGTTGAATTCAAACATATTAATAAGCTGGAAGCTGAACTGGCTTAATATTATCCTTTACCCCAACACCTTCTCCAGCTCCTCCACAACGATCTTAAGAGCTTTTATCCGGGCATATTTCTTGTCGACAGACTCTAAAATATGCCACGGAGCATAGGAGGTGCTGGTCTTTTGGATCATCTCATTGACCGCTGTCTCATACGCATCCCATTTGTCACGGTTGCGCCAGTCCTCGTCTGTAATCTTCCACTGTTTTTCCGGTGTATTCTGTCTCTCATTAAAACGCTCAAGCTGCGTATCTTTGTCGATCTGCACCCAGAATTTAATGATCACAGCACCCCAGTCGTGAAGTTCTTTTTCAAATTCGTTGATCTCATTGTAAGCACGCATCCAGTCATTTTCACTGCAAAATCCCTCCAGACGCTCCACCATCACTCTTCCGTACCATGTGCGGTCAAAAATAGCGATATGTCCTGTTTTCGGCAGTCTCGTCCAGAAACGCCACAGGTAATGTCTTGCTTTCTCATGAGGTTCCGGGCTTGCGATCGGATGAACTTCGTAACCGCGCGGATCAAGTGCTCCTGCGATCCGCTTGATGTTGCCGCCTTTTCCTGCTGCATCCCAGCCCTCATAAGCGATGATGACCGGTACTTTTTTCCGGTAAAGACGGTTGTGCAGTTCTCCAAGCCGATTCTGCAATTCTTTCAATTCTTTGCGGTACTCGTCCGTCTCAATCTCTTTGTCTAACGGCACTTCTGCCAAAAGTGGCATCCGCACTAACGGAAAAACATTCTGCAAAAGAGGTACTGCCAGCTTCTGATTACTCAGCGCAATCTCGATTCCCTGTGTCAATGTCTCTAAAACCTGAAGTTCCGTCCATTTTCTCGACTTTGCATCAATAATGTACCACGGCGCAGACGGCATATTTGTGTTTTTCATATAGGAAGAAAATGCCTCTTCGCACTTCTCATAATGCCGGTTCTGCCAGAGATCATTTTTGCTGACACGCCAGACCGTATCTTTTTCATGCTCTAAATGTTCGATCCGTTTTGCCTGTTCTTTCTCCGAGATATGCAGGAAAAATTTCATGACCAGATAACCGTTATCTGTAAGCTGGCGCTCAAAACGTCTCACACTCTCGATTCTTTTTGCGTAATCCTCATCGGAAAGTTTTCCGTGCAGCTCGTCTTTTACGATCTCATCCATCCAGCCCGAATCGAGAAATACGAATTTTCCTTCTTCCGGAATTCGTTTGAAATAGCGGTATAAAAATGGCTTCCGGCACTCCTCCTCACTCTTTTCCCCCATCGATTCCACCTTGAAGAAACGTGGATCGATATTCTGGATCACCTGGCCGATCACGGAACCTTTTCCGGCAGTTCCCCAGCCTTCCATGAGCACAAGTACCGGTATCTTCTGCTCTTTGATCAAAAGCTGCTGTTTTGCCAGCTTTTCTTTTGCAGCGGCAAGGCGCGCTTTGATTTCTTCCTCATCCGGTTTTTCCATTGCTTTCCATTCCTGAAGCATAAAAAATCCCCCTTCTCTTACACTTTTTCATCATCAATCCATATCTCCGCGATCACGTTCCGAAGATGCACGGATCTCTGCCTGTTACTCTGTTGTCATTCTTCTTTTAGTTTCTCTCAAAATTTCCGAAACATCAAGACATTTTCACACTTTTTATATTTTTTTCAGAATTTGACAGTTTTATTCTTCTACCTATATTTTCGTATACTTGTTTTCTTTTATAAGCGTTTCTTATGAATCAGTTTTTTCTCCCTATTTTTTTGCATAAATGCAGGAAAACAGGAAAAACCTCCTTGCAATTTGTATTCTTACACGATATAGTTGAATCAACAATTTCGAGATGAAGTTTGCAGGAAAACGACGCAAGTCTACCGAAGGAGTAACACTCTCAGGTGCCGGTCATACCGGTGCAACTGTAAATGGATCGACTCTCTGGAGACACCCGGATGAACCGGGGGCCGAAGGTGCAACATACGTTTTCGTATGAATCTCTCAGGCAAGCGGACAGAGAAGATATCTTAATTGCACACATAAGATTTCATTTTATATGAAGTTTTCTGATTATGTATCTTCCTATCCCATATATTTTTATATGGGATATTTTTCTGTCAGTTCATCCTGTTTCCGGTCATCATCCCATTTTCATTGCAAGATATTTTTCTGTGATACTGCATGCACTCGATGTATATATTGAAAGAAAGATAGAGGATTAGAAACATGTGGAGTGTAATTAATGATTTTCTTGTCAATGTTGACAATTTTGTCTGGGGTGTGCCATTAATGGTGCTGATTATGGCGGGCGGCCTGCTGCTTACGGTGCGCCTCGGTCTGTTACAGATCCGGAAGCTTCCCCTTGCGCTGAAATGGATGATCCAGAATGAGGAAGAGGCAGAAGGCGAAATTTCCAGTTTTGCAGCTCTCTGTACTGCTTTGAGCGCAACGATCGGTACCGGTAATATCGTTGGTGTTGCAACCGCTGTCTGCGCCGGCGGTCCGGGCGCTCTGTTCTGGATGGTCGCAGCCGCTTTTCTCGGAATGGCTACCAAATATTCCGAAGGACTTTTAGCTGTCAAATACCGTGTCGTTGCTCCTGACGGCCACAGCCTTGGCGGTCCTTTCTATTATATTGAACAGGGAATGGGAAAAAACTGGAAATGGCTTGCGAAGCTTTTTGCATTTTTCGGCGTCTGTGTCGGACTTTTCGGTATCGGAACTTTCAGCCAGGTCAACGGTATCGCAAGTGCGATCAACGGTTTCTTTGATCCGGACAATGCACACTGTGTCAAGATCCTTCCTTTCCTCGGAGAATATTCCTGGTCAGTCGTAATCGCATCCCTGATCCTGACGGTCTGTGTCGCAGCCGTATTGATCGGCGGTGTAAAACGGATCGCAAGTGTGAGCCAGATTGTTGTACCATTTATGGCGATCCTTTATTTTGCTTTTGCCGTTATCCTGATCATCTGCAATATTACTGAAATTCCTGCAGCTATTAAAGTGATCGTAACCGCTGCTTTCACACCGAAAGCTGTTACCGGCGGTGCTGTCGGAAGTATGTTTGTCGCTATGCAAAAAGGTGTTGCCCGCGGTATTTTCTCAAATGAGGCAGGACTCGGAAGCGCCCCGATCGCAGCTGCTGCTGCACAGACAAAAGAGCCTGTCCGTCAGGGACTTGTCAGCATGACCGGAACTTTTATCGACACGATCGTAATCTGTACACTGACCGGACTCTCCATCGTCTTAACCGGCGCATGGCAGGTCGAAGGCTTAGAAGGTGTGGAAGTCACCACTTACGCATTCCAGCAGGGACTTCCTTTCCCTCCGGCCGTGTCCTCTTTTGTATTAATGCTCTGCCTTGTATTTTTTGCATTTACAACGATTCTCGGCTGGGATTATTACAGCGAACGCTGTCTTGAATATTTAAGCGGCGGTAATTTAAAACATGTGAAAGTCTACCGCTGGATTTATATTTTTGCAGTATTTATCGGACCATATATGACCGTCAGCGCTGTGTGGACGATCGCTGATATTTTCAACGGACTAATGGCTCTGCCAAATATGATCGCACTGTTCGCATTGAGTGGGGTTGTTGTCAAGGAAACAAAAGCGTTTTTTAAGAAACAGAGTTAGCGTTACATTTAGGCAATTGCGAAACTCCTTGTAGGCTTCTTTAAATTGTGAAAAATTAACAAAAACATTCAAGACACGCTCTCGCTACGTGTCGCTGGTAACGGTACTGCTCATTCTTCGCAGTACTTCGCAAATTCATTTAAAATCTGCTTCGCAGATAGGAATTTGCTCACACTTGAATCACTTTCGCACGGTCTGTGCAGTAAATGCACAGACCTGATTGAAAAAAGTCGCACCTGCCTTCTAAGTACCGACCGCTCCCCAGTGTCTTTCATGTCTTTTGTTAATTTCTCACAATTCAATTTAGGTTTTCGAGAGTTTCGCAATTATTTAATGTGTCACATTATAAACTTAGTTGCCATTTTTAGCTTTGTGTTTTGGCTAAAGCCATACGAAAAAAGCTGTAAAACTCAATGCGAATTTTACAACTTCTATATAAATGTGTGCTGATTACAGAGATAAAAGTGTGCAGGATTTTTGAATTACATTATGTAAAGATATGCGAAGCAGCCGTTCTTCCATTACTCCGCATATCTGAAAAAAACTAGTTGATGTAGTTAGCTGCTGCTCCCATATAAGCGATTGCTTCATCAGCTGTCAGATACTGACCTTCCATAACAAGGGAAAAATCTGAATTTGCAATTGCAACGGAACCGTCATCTGCTTCTACAAATACTGCTGAGAAATCATCACCTGTATAAACATCTGTTGTGCTGATCTCAGTCCAGTCAATGTTATCTTCATCTGTAACATTTGTTACATTAGAATCATCATATGCTCCACAAAGGACATCTCCCTGTCCATCCTGTGGAACGATCATTAATGAAACATAGCTATATCCATCCGGATCTCTAAAGAGTGTGATCACATACTCTGTATTATCATCATCCACTGCATATAATGCTGCATCAACAAGATCCGCTGTTACATCAAGAAGGGAAAATCCTTCTTCCTCTGTTGTGTCTGCTGCTTCTGCTGCATCTTCCACATCAACTGCATCCTCTTCTGTATCTGCTGCATCATCAGATGCTGTGTCTGTTGTAGTTGTCTGCTGATCATTGTCAGCTGGTGCTGCTGCATCTGATGAACCACCACATGCTGTAATATTAAGAGCCATTGCTCCAACAAGTAATGCTGTTAATAACTTTTTCTTCATTTGAATCTCCTCTTTCTATTATTCATATTTTTGATAAAAATAGAATTTTTTTTGTAAATTTCCTGCCCACTTTTATCTCTGTAATCAGCTTATTTTTCATTTTAAAAAATTATTTGTGCAATGCCTTATCTGGCATGGTTACTTTTTCTTTTCGCAAAAATTCCTGCAAGTCCTGCGCATGAAACCATCAGAAGTGCTGTACAAAGTGCCATGCTGAAATCTTCGCCTGTCTTTGGAGATTTTGCACTCTGGTCAGCGTTTTCGGCTACCGTAAAGTTTGTTGCCGCTGTTCCATCTGTCCAGACAAGCTCAAAGGAATGATTTCCTGCTGACAGACTCTTAAGGTATTCCGGTTTGAAGGTAATGATGGTAGATCCTTCTGTGACCGTATAGTTGACCGGATCAACCGTTACTCCGTCCACCTTGACCTCGCGGAATTTTGAAACCTCACCGCTTCCTCGGATTGCAAGGCTTCCATCTGTATTCTGTGTCCATGAGCTGCCCGCTCCATCCAAAATATCATATGTTACCTGAGCCGGTGCCGAAGATGCCGAAGATGCAGGAGCCGTTGTGGTTGATGCTGCCGGTGTTGATGTCGCCGGTGCCGGATCCGGTGTCGGGGTTGTTACTTCCGGTGTCGGATTTGGAGTCGGGGTTGGGGTTGGTGTTGGTTCCGGTTTTGGATTCGGCATCGGATTTGGATTCGGTTCTGGGGTGCTATTCTCTGTCACATTCAGTGTAACTGGATCTGATGTATCTGAACCGCTTTGATTGCTTACCACACACTGATATTGATATCCATTAAATTCTGCACTAGCTACATTAAACTTGTAACTTTCACTAGTTGCTCCATCAATATTAACAAATCCTGCATTATCATTTTTATTAACCTGCCACTGATACTTTAAATCTGTACCTGTTGCATTTACTGTAAACGTTGCCGTTTCCCCGGCTTTCACGGATGCAGGCTGTGGCTGGGTTATGATCTTCGGTTTTTCAACAACCGGTGGCACAACATCCTTTGCTTTGAAGGAAACTACTATTGTGTGATTATTTGTTACATTGGTAAAAGTATAGGTATTGGAAGGATTTTCTACTTCTGTGCCGTCCACTTTTAAAGAAGCTATCACGTATCCTTTATTTGGTGTAATTGTGAATTCCTTATCCTTATCCTTGTTAACACTTACTGAACCGCTTGGTGAAATTGTTCCGTTTCCTCCTGATACTGTAGCTTGAATTGTATAAGTTGCTGCTGCCTTTTTTTCAATACAACTTTGTTATTTTCATCAATAGTTGTTTCATAATCACTATTATCAGAAGAAAAACAGTTTGCACTTACGTCATCACTTGTAATCGGAACCGCAGAAGTATCTGTTGGTGCAATCGCTGTAGTTACGCCTATCCTAGCTTCGCTTGTCAGTCCACTTGCGGACACCTGTTTGCCTTCGCAAAGATATAGATTATTATCTATTTCTCCAACTTTATTTTTAGTAATATTTACCGTACCTTTCATATTAAAAGATCCTGTCGATGCAAAATATACTCCTCCACCATCCGATGTCGATTTATTATCGGTTATTTCACCTCCGAACATATTAAAACTGCCACCATTATGGCAAAAAACTCCACCACCACAATCTTCGGAATTGTTGCCAGAAATAACTCCACCATACATGTTGAATTCGCTACCATTATTATACACACCTCCGCCACCACAATTGTAGCAATTAGCTGCAGTGGATCCTATATTACCAGTAATTGTGCCACCGTACATGTTGAATGTACCCCCAATACTATTAACACCTCCGCCGTATATACCAGTATTCCCAAAGATTGTTCCCTCATACATTTGAAAGTTTCCTCTATTATTACATATACCTCCGCCGTACATACTACCAGTATTCCCAGAGATTGTTCCCTTATACATTTGAAAGGTTCCACTATTATTACATATACCTCTGCCTGTTTTACTCTCGCTATGAGTAATTTTTCCGGTATTTACCTGACAATCTGTAAGAATAAACGCATTGCCAGAATCTATGACAATAGTGTCACTGTCACTTGCATTACAAGTAATGCTGTGTCCATTCAGGCATAATGCTACGTCATTTGAACACTTCCATGCACTATTGATCGTCACATCTTGCGTCAGATAGTAATATCCTTCTCCAGTTATATCATTAAGATTAGAAATTCCTTTCCATGTCTGTTCCTTATCATGCGTATGACCTTCAACCGAAAGCTCCTCTGTACCGCATACGCAATGCTTATGCTCAGGATTCTCCGCCGTTGTCACGTTCTGCTCACTTTCCCCTTCAGCCTTCGCATGCACTGTTCCACCCGGTGCTGCAGGAACAAGTCCTGCAACCATTCCGAACACCAGTAAACCGGAAAGTATTTTTGCAATTCCTTTGCTCATTCTCTTTTTTCTTATCATGTGTACTCTCCTCCTGCTGTAGTTACAAAATCCAAGATTTCATGTGGCATTCCATCCACAGGTCTAATATCAAATGCTTATCTTAAGCTGCTCTTTTTTCTTCTTACAAAAATTCCTGCAAGTCCCACACATGATACCAACAGAAGTGCTGTACAAAGTGCCATGCTGAAATTTTCTCCTGTCTTTGGAGATTTTGCACTCTGGTCTGCGTTTTCGGCTACCGTAAAGTTTGTTGCCGCCGTTCCATCTGTCCAGACAAGTTCAAAAGAATGATTTCCTGCTGACAGACTCTTAAGGTATTCCGGTTTGAAGGTAATGATGGTAGATCCTTCTGTGACCGTATAGTTGACCGGATCAACCGTTACTCCGTCCACCTTGACCTCGCGGAATTTTGAAACCTCACCGCTTCCTCGGATTGCAAGGCTTCCATCTGTATTCTGTGTCCATGAGCTGCCCGCTCCATCCAAAATATCATATGTTACCTGAGCCGGTGCCGAAGATGCCGAAGATGCAGGAGCCGTTGTGGTTGATGCTGCCGGTGTTGATGTCGCCGGTGCCGGATCCGGTGTCGGGGTTGTTGCTTCCGGTGTCGGATTTGGAGCCGGGGTTGGAATCGGCGTTGGCTCCGGATTCGGTGTCGGTTCCGGATTCGGTGTTGGTGCTGCATCTTCTGTCACAGTCAATGTAACGCAATCTGAAATGGTATGACCGGTATGACCGCTTGGAATGCTTACCATACACTGATATCGATATCCATTATATTCTTTACTAATTGCATTTAACGTGTAACTTTCACTAGTTGCTCCAGCAATATCAACAAATCCTCGATTATCATTTTTGTCAACCATCCACTGATAACTCAAATCTGCACCTGCTGCCTCTACAGTAAACGTTGCCGTTTCTCCGACTTTCACAGATACAGGCTGTGGCTGTTTTGTGATTGATGGTGCTTCAACAGCTGTCTTTTTTTTCAATACAACTTTGCTATTTTCATCAATAGCTGTTTCGTAATCACTTTTATCAGAAGAAAAACAGTTTACACTTACGGAATCACTTGTAATCGGAACCGAAGAATCGTTTATTGGTACAATCTGTGTAGTCACGCCTATCTCAGCTCCGCTTGTCAGTCCACTTGCAGACACCTGTTGACCATTCCAAAGATACAGATTATTAGGTGTTGTTCCAACTTTATTTTCAGTAATATTTACCGTACCACTCATTTTAAAAAGTTGTGATGATGAATAACATACCCCTCCACCATACGATTCTGAGCTATTACTGGTTATTTCACCTCCGGACATAGTGAATGTGCCCTTGTTGAAGACACCTCCTCCACCAACAGTGGCTGTATTATTAGTAATTTCTCCTCCGTACATGTTGAATGTTCCTTGATTATATACTCCTCCACCATACTCAGTTCCATACGTTTGTTCTGCTTTATTACCGGTTATTGTGCCTCCGTACATAATGAATCTGCCAGCATTATCATTATATACTCCTCCACCATTATTAGCAGTATTCGAAGTGATTGTGCCTCCGTCCATAGTGAATGTGCCAGCATTATCTACTCCTCCACCGTTATTAGCGGTATTCGAAGTGATTGTACCTCCGTACATAAAAAACATGCCGGGATTCTTGACCCCACCATTGTTACCGGAAATTGTTCCATTATTCATGAAAAATCTTCCTTTATTATAAACACCTTCACCGCTCACTCCTTCCTGATGAGTAATAGTTCCAGTCCCCTTACAGTCCGTAAGCGTAAAGTCAACGTTTTGTATTATAATAACAGCATTATTACCATTTTGGCCGTAAGTCGCTTCAGTCGTGCGAGTAATGCTGTGTCCATTCAGGCATAGATTTACGTTTTTTCGACAAGTCCATGCACTTGTGAGTTTCACATCTTGCATCAAATAGTAACTGCCAGGTTCTTGGCTGTCTATTTCACTAAGATTATTAATCCCTTTCCATGTCTCTTCCTTATGCTTATGCCCTTCAACCGAAAGTTCCCCTGTGCCGCATATGCAATGCTGTGTATGTGCTTCCGTTGTCACGTTCTGCTCACTTTCCCCTTCAGCCTTCGCATGCACTGTTCCACCCGGTGCTGCAGGAACAAGTCCTGCAACCATTCCGAACACCAGTAAACCGGAAAGTATTTTTGCAATTCCTTTGCTCATTCTCTTTTTTCTTATCATGTGTACTCTCCTCCTGCTGTAGTTACAAAATCCAAGATTTCATGCGGCATTCCATCCACAGGTCTAATATCAAATGCTTATCTTAAGCTACTCTTTTTTCTTCTTACAAACATTCCTGCAAGTCCTGCGCATGAAACCATCAGAAGTACTGTACAAAGTGCCATGCTGAAATCTTCGCCTGTCTTTGGAGATTTTGCACTCTGGTCAGCGTTTTCGGCTACCGTAAAGTTTGTTGCCGCTGTTCCATCTGTCCAGACAAGCTCAAAGGAATGATTTCCTGCTGACAGACTCTTAAGGTATTCCGGTTTGAAGGTAATGATGGTAGATCCTTCTGTGACTGTATAGTTCACCGGATCAACCGTTACTCCGTCCACCTTGACCTCACGGAATTTTGAAATCTCGCCGCTTCCTCTGATTGCAAGGCTTCCATCTGTATTCTGCGTCCATGAGCTGCCCGCTCCATCTAAAATATCATATGCTACCTGAACCGGTGCTGCAGCTGCCGAAGCTGCCGGTGCTGTTGTGGTTGATGCAGCCGGAGTTGATGTCGCCGGTGCCGGATCCGGTGTCGGGGTTGAATCCGGTGTCGGGGTTGTTGGTTCCGGTGCCGGATTTGGAGTCGGCGTTGGGGTTGGCGTTGGCTCCGGATTTGGCTCTGGGTTTGGCTCTGGGGTTGGGGTTGGATTCGGATTCGGTGTTGGTGCTGCATCTTCTGTCACAGTCAGTGTAACTGGATTTGATGTGACTGAACCGCTTTGATTGCTTACCACACACTGATATTGATATCCATTAAATTCTGCACTAGCTACATTAAACTTGTAACTTTCACTAGTTGCTCCATCAATATTAACAAATCCTGCATTATCATTTTTATTAACCTGCCACTGATACTTTAAATCTGTACCTGTTGCATTTACTGTAAAGGTTGCCTCTTCCCCAGCTTTCACAGATACAGGCTGTGGCTGTGTTGTGATTGTCAGTGCTTCAACAGCTGGCTTTTTTTTCAGTACAAGTTTTTTATTTTCATCAATATCTGTTACGTAATCACTATTATCAGAAGAAAAATAGCTTGCACTTGCGGCATTATCTGCAATTATAACCGAAGACTTCTCTGTTGGCTTAGCTTCTGTAGTCACGCCTATATTTGCTCCCTCTTCCAGCGATTCTACTGTCACTATTGCTTCAGTCCTAAGATATAGATTATTAGTTCTGTCTTCAACTGTATTTCCAATAATCTTTACCGCACCACTCAAAGTTATCTTATGGTATTGACCTACAAAAACACCGCCTCCCTTGTTATCGATAATTTCAGCCGTACCACTCATTTTAAAAGGCACTGTCGATATATAATATACTCCTCCTCCTTTATTGGATGTATTATTATTTATTTTGCCTCCTGACATAGTGAATCTGCCAGCATTATTATATACTCCTCCACCGCCAGAGTTTGTATTATTACCGGTTATTGTGCCTCCGTACATATCAAAAGAACAATTTACGCTAACGTATACTCCTCCACCACTTCCAGCATTATTAGTAGTGATAGTACCTCCGTACATAAAAAACTTGCCAGGATTATTATTATATACTCCTCCACCATTATCAGCGGTATTCGAAGTGATTGTGCCTCCGTACATAGTGAATATGCCCGCGTCATTACATACTCCTCCACCATTATCAGCGTGATTCGAAGTGATTCTACCTCCGTACATAAAAAACATGCCGGGATTCTTGACACCACCATTGTTACCGGAAATTATTCCATTATACATGAAAAATCTTCCCTCATTATAAACGCCTTCACCGCTCACTCCTTCCTGATGAGTAATAGTTCCAGTCCCCTTACAGTCCGTAAGCGTAAAGTCAACGTTACTTTTTATTATAATAACAGCATTATTACCATTTTGGTCGTAATACCCTTTAGCCGTGCGAGTAATGCTGTGTCCATTCAGGCATAAATTTACGTTTCTTTGACAAGTCCATGCACTTGTGAGTGTCACATCTTGCGTCAGATAGTAATTGCCTTCTCTGTTTATGTCACTAAGCTTACTAATCCCTGTCCATGTCTCTTCCTTATGCGTATGCCCTTCAACCGAAAGATTCCCTGTACCGCATACGCAATGTGTATGTGGTTCCGTTGTCACATTCTGCCCACTTATCTCCGCAGCCTTCGCATGCACTGTTCCACCCGGTACTGCTGGTACAAGTCCTGCCACCATTCCGAACACCAGTAAACCGGAAAGAATTTTTGCAATTCCTTTGCTCATTCTCTTTTTTCTTATCATGTGTATTCTCCTCCTGCAATAATATATCGCTTTACCATTTTTTTCATTTTATCACATCGTTCACCCAAAACCCGGATTTCGGCGTGAGTTGTAATTATATGGCGTGAATTGTAAGATGCAGGCTTGCTTTGCATTTCCGAATTTTTTATAATGGATGTATCATAACTGTGAAACAAGGAGGACTGCCACATGCTGCTTCAGATTTTAACTTATACACACCACTTAACGACAATGCTGTTTGGCATTTTTCTGTCCGCCTTTTTTCTCGGGGTAAAACAGAATAAGAAAAATGTCTGCATTCTTCTTGGCGGTGGAGCAGTATCCGGACTTTTCTTTCTGATCTGCAATACGGTATTCGGTTCGTTGTTCACGGAAGCTGTCTATCCGATTTTCGTGCATCTGCCGCTTTTTCTGCTGCTGGTGTTTTATTACCGTTTCCGCTGGCTGCCTTCCATAATCTCTATTATGACCGCCTATCTGTGCTGCCAGTTCAGCAACTGGGCAGGTATTTTTGCCTTATCCCTGAGCGGATTGGACTGGGTTTATTATCTGGTAAGGATTATCGTGACTGTTGCCGTTTTCGCTTTCTTAAGCCGGTATCTGTGCCAGACTACCGCACTGCTTTTGGCAAAATCTGACCGGGAGCTGTATATCCTCGGGGCAATGCCATTTGTCTATTATGTGTTTGATTACTCTACCACAAAGTTCTCCATGCTTCTCTACTCCGGAAATAAGGTGGTCGTGGAATTTCTCGCATTTGCCATGTGTATTTCCTATGTCATTTTCCTGTTCGTCTATTTTCAGGAATATGAGTTGAAAAACCGTGCTGAACAATACGGTCAGCTTACCAATATGCAGTTGAACTCCCTGCACTCGGAGATCGAGCAGGTCCGCAGCAGCGAACACCGCATGAAGATCCTGCGGCACGACATGCGCCATCATCTTGCCGCCATCCAGACTTTTATCTCCCAGCAGGAACCGGAGCGCGCGCTTGATTATATTCAGGAGATCAATAAGCAATATGACGACACTGTCATCCACTCTTTCTGCAGAAATGAGCTGCTGAATTCGGTTCTTTCCATTTACCAGACACGGTTTGCGGAAAATCAGATCGTTTTTGACGTACAGATCCAGACTTCGCAGACACTCTGCTGCTCTGAGATGACTTTCTGTGCGATCCTTTCCAATCTTCTGGAAAATGCCATGCATGCGGTCACGAAGCTCCCTGAGGAAAAACGTATCGTGCATCTGAGCATTTTTGAAAAGGGAAACCACCTTCTGATCCTGCAGAAGAATCCGGCTTCAGAGACACCTGTTTTTTCAAACGGTATCCCGGTTACAACGGCAAAGAATCACGGTATCGGTGTCCAAAGCGTCATTTATTATGTTGAGAAGGAACATGGACAGTACCAGTTTTACATGGAAGGTGAGGACTTTGTAGTCCGCATTATTCTTTAAGTGAGGAATTTTATTATGGTAAAGATTGCGATTTGTGATGATGAAACTGAATTTTTGGATCTGCTTTCAGACAGTCTTGATTCCTGGTGCCGGGCGCACCAGCTGACACTGCAGCTCTACCGGTTCACAAACGGTGACGAACTGATCTCCGCACACAGGGCTTATGGCATGGATCTGATCCTGCTTGATATGATCATGCCCCTTTTAAGCGGCATGGATACCGCACGCGAACTGCGCCAGCATGACCCGCACGTTCCGATCATTTTTCTGACTTCCTCACCGGAATTTGCGCTGGAATCTTATGAAGTCCGCACTTTCTGGTATCTGTTGAAACCTCTTGACGAAGTGCGTTTCCATGCGGTCCTCGACAGCTGGTACGAAGTCCACAAGGCTTCCATGGCTCATTTCGCGGCAAGAACAGATTCCGGCTACCAGGCGATTTATTTTCAGGATGTCGAATATCTGGAAGCGCAGAATAAGAATGTGTTAGTCACATTGAAAGACGGCTCGGTGATCTCCATAAAAGAACCCTTTCACCAGTGTGAAACAATTTTCACAGTGGAAAAAGGGTTTTATAAATGCCACCGCAACTATATTGCAGCGTTAAGCTGCGTGGAAAAGTTCGGTAAAACCTCTCTCTTCACAAAATCCGGCGCACAGATTCCGATTTCAAGAGACAATTACGCTAATTTTAAGGATGTTTATTTTTCCTATATGTTTCCGCAGGAATGATCCGGCTATTGGATCCCGAAGGACGCAAGCTTCATGTCCTCGTTGAACGCCAGTGTGTAATGCACCTCGATGTTTTTATATTCTGCGGTCACGTAAACGGCTGCGATATGCGCACCTCTCTGTATGATCTCCGCATCCTGCATTGTTTCAATGGAAACAAAATCTCCCCAGTCTTCCGAGATCCGCGCCTTGCCCTCGTCCATGCGCTCTTTGTTCATGATCTCCTGCATGTCCGGGACAACAAGGCTTTGCAGGCTGTCAAAATCCTCTGCATTTAAAAGCCCTATGATTTTTTCCGCCTGTGCCTTCACTTCCTCTTCGCTGAACACTTCACTCTCTGCCAGCGCTTTGTTCTGCGGCTGTATCCAGTAAGTTGCAACGGATGCTGCCACAAGGATCACTGCGACAATGATGATGTTGCGGATGCGCTTTTTCTTCTGCTCCGGTGTCAGCACTTTTTTTGTTTTTATCTTACTCATTTTTCTCTCTGCACTTTCTTTTTTCTACATATTAGTCCCTGATCGCATCCAACGCATTCGAAATATCTGCGATCAGATCTTCCTTATCCTCTAAACCGAGACTTATCCGGATCAGCTCTGCCGGAACACCTGCCTCTTTCAGCTGTTCATCTGTCATCTGTCTGTGCGTGGAGGTCGCCGGATTCAGACAGCAGGTTCTTGCATCTGCCACATGTGTCTCGATCGCTCCAAGCTTTAAGTTCTGCATAAAAGCAGACGCAGCCTCCCTGCCGCCCTTTAATCCGAATGAAACGACACCGCATCCGCCGTGTGGCAGGTATTTTCTGGCACGTTCATAGTATTTGCTGGAAGGCAGGCCCGGATAGTTTACATAGGCTACCTTTGGATGTTTTTCCAGAAATTCTGCAACTGCCTGTCCGTTTTCCACATGCTTAGGCATACGCACGTGCAGCGACTCCAGTCCAAGGTTTAACAGGAATGCATTCTGTGGCGACTGGATGCATCCGAGATCACGCATAAGCTGTGTTGTACATTTTGTGATGAATGCGCCCTCATTGCCAAATTTTTCTGCATAGGTCACGCCATGGTAGCTCTCATCCGGTGTACAAAGTCCCGGATATTTGTCTGCGTGTGCCATCCAGTCGAATTTTCCGCTGTCAACGATCGCACCGCCTACTGCCGCACCATGTCCATCCATGTATTTGGTGGTGGAGTGTGTCACAATATCCGCACCCCACTCAAATGGTCTGCAGTTGACCGGAGTTGGAAATGTATTGTCTATGATAAGAGGTACACCATGCGCATGCGCCGTTTTTGCAAAGAGCTCAATATCTAATACTGTCAATGCCGGATTGGCGATCGTCTCGCCAAACATCAGTTTTGTGTTCGGACGGAATGCAGCGTTTAACTCCTCCTCCGATGCGTCAGGAGACACGAAGGTTGCCGTGATCCCCATTTTGGCAAGCGTAACTGCAATGAGGTTGAAGGTTCCGCCGTAGATCGAGGATGATGCCACGATATGGTCTCCACTCTCACATATGTTGAATATGGCAAAAAAGTTCGCTGCCTGTCCGCTTGAGGTCAGCATTGCGGCTGTGCCGCCTTCCATTGCTGCGATCTTGGCTGCGACATGATCATTCGTCGGATTCTGCAGCCGTGTATAGAAATATCCGGATGCCTCAAGATCAAACAGTTTTCCCATGTCCTCACTGGTGCTGTATTTGAAAGTGGTAGACTGGATGATCGGAATCTGCCGCGGCTGTCCATTCTCCGGGGTATATCCTGCCTGTACACATTTTGTGCCTATTTTATAATCGTTCATTTCATTTTCCATGCCTTTCCGCAATCTGCCCTTCGTATCCGGCAGTCACATTATTATCAAACTGACCTGCGCCATGACCTCTGCTGCAGATCATCAGTATTATTACTGTAGCATTATAAGCGCCGTTTTTCAAGAATTGTTTTTCCTGTCTGCCCGGAAGTAAAACACTTGCAGAAGTATGTTATTTTCGATAGTATATAAGTATCAGATGTACGGATACAGGTTGAGTCAGAACAGGTAGTTGTCTGATCGATCCTGAAGATAAAAGGAGGCATCCTCATGACCGAACAGGAGATCAAGGATATTTTACAACAACAGAACCACTTTTTTTCCAGTGGCAAAACGATTCAGGCGGAATTCCGTCTGAAACAGTTAGAAAGTTTGAAAGAGGCTATGATCCGCCATGAAGCCGACCTCGCTGCGGCATTGAAGGCGGATCTTGGAAAGAGCCGGATGGAGAGCTATATGTGTGAGATCGGGCTGACGCTGTCAGAGCTTACCTGGATGCAGAAGCATCTCCGCAGCCTTATGCGCAGCAAACGTGTTTCCACCCCGGTCGCCCAGTTTGCAGCAAAGAGCTTCCGCTCCCCTTCCCCTTACGGAACCGTGCTGATCATGAGCCCATGGAATTACCCGGTGTTACTGACACTCGATCCGCTGATCGATGCCATAGCAGCCGGGAATACTGCGGTCGTAAAACCAAGCGCCTACGCCCCTTGCACGTTCGATGTCATGAAAACCATGATCGAAGAATGTTTTCCGGCACATTATGTTGCAGTGGTCGATGGCGGCCGCGCAGAAAATCAGGCATTGTTACAGCAGCGTTTTGACATGATCTTTTTCACCGGCGGAAAGACTGTCGGACGGGAGGTACTCCGCCATGCGGCTGAATATTTAACTCCTGTCACATTAGAGCTTGGCGGAAAGAGCCCATGTATCGTTGACTCCACCGCTAAGATCCGGCTTGCCGCAAAGCGTATTGTCTTCGGCAAGTATTTAAACTGCGGACAGACCTGTGTTGCGCCGGATTATATTCTCTGTGACAAGCGCATCCGCGATGAGCTTATCACTGCGATTTTAGCTGAGATTGAAAAGCAGTTTGGGAAAGAACCTCTGAAAAATCCGAATTATGGAAAGATCATCAACGAAAAGCATTTTGAACGCATTCTCGGGCTGATCAATGGGGAAAAGCTTGTATACGGAGGACAGTCAGAGCCTGAATCGCTCCGCATTGCGCCTACCGTTCTGAATAATATTACGTGGGACGACGCTGTGATGGGCGAAGAGATCTTCGGTCCTCTGCTTCCGATCCTCACCTTCGACACATTAAACGAGGCGCTTGATACCGTGGAATCCCACCCTCATCCGCTTGCGCTTTATTTTTTCAGTGAGGACAAAGCCGCACAGAAGAAGGTCTTAGATACCTGCCGTTTTGGCGGCGGCTGTATCAATGACACGATCATTCATCTTGCAACGAGCGATATGCCATTCGGCGGTGTCGGTGAGAGCGGCATGGGCAGCTACCACGGCAGGGTTGGATTTGAAACCTTCAGCCATTACCGCAGTATTGTCGATAAGAAAACGTGGATGGATCTGCCGATCCGGTATCAGAAATATACCGGATTGAAAGAAAAGATGATGCGGATGTTTTTGAAATAAAGGGGATTATACTCCCCTTTTATTTCCCTGTCTGCTGTGCTTTAGTTATTATATCTTTAATGTCCTCGACTCCTTCTATTCTGTTTATGCCAAAACATTTCTTACCGGCATCCTTTAGAGAAGCTCCAATATGATATCCTTCTTTACCATCTATAATCAGAAACCTATCATGAAAAGATGCTGTTTTTTTTACGGTAAGTGTTGGATACTGTGCATTAAAATTTGCTATATCCTGAGCCGATAACTTTGTATTAGGCAACGTGTATGTATAAACATTCACCCCTATATTCTTCTTAGCCAAAATGTTCAAAGTAATAATATCAATATATCCGTCAATAAGAATTATCTCCTTTTGGGCATGAGTAATAATATTTGTGAGTAAACTGAAAGCATCAAATATCTGTCCGTCAAAAAAAATCTTCTGACATTCCTCTTCATGATTGGATATATATTCAAATATTTTTGTAAAATTTTCCTCCGCATCTTTTTGTAATTCCAGTTGTTTCAGTTCAACAGCATTAATCCTTTCAAACAAAAGAGCATTGCTTGAAATAAAATGCCGCATTTCGCGAAATGCACGCATTATAAAAATACTTTGTTTTTCTGCAATTTCACCACTTAACACTGTCGCCAACATATAAATTCCCTGTTCGGTAAAAACATGGGGTAAATATCTGCTTTTGGGATTTATATTTGCGGTCGGAAATTTCGACCGCAAATCGTTTACTTCCTCCCTCGTCATTTGAAACATAAAATCTTCCGGAAATCTATTTTTATTATTCTTTACTTGTTCATTTAGTCTTTTCACTGTATAACCATACAGTATAGCCAGATCACAATCTAACATTATCTGTTTTCCGCGAATCGTATATATTAATTTTGATAGTTCAATATCCTGCTTCAGTAATGTTGGTTTCTCAACTATATTGGTAATTTCGTTCATCAAATTTCCTCTCTGGTTATTTTGAAGTTCCAAAACAAAACCTCAAATCCGAATCACAATATACAAATTCATTTTATATTTCTTCAAGACTTTGTATCTTCTTTAAAGCCTCCATATAAGCCATCAGACGCTTCTGCTGTTCTTCCTTAAGTCCATGATAATCTTGAACCAATTGAATATCATAAGGCGTAAAACAACTCTCACGACTTGTAACATTAATGTTTTCTTCATCCTCGATACCTTTTCCAGTAAGAAGTTGTTCTGGTGTTATCTGCAATACATTACAAATATCCATGATCTTATCCGCAGTAGGATTTGTCTTTCTTTTTTTCCATTCGCTGATGGTACTGGTCGCAATCCCAACCTGTTTTGCAAATTCAGCCTGTGTCATATTTCTGTCTTTCAATACTTTTAATATTCTCTCGCTGATCGTCATTTTATTTTCCTCTCGTTTTTATTCATATATATAAATTTCATATCTATGGATATATCTTATCACATTATATTCTTGTACTCAATATGAAAACAATTTTATATTTTCTCTTTTAGATAGAAAAAAGAACCGATTTCTCGATTCTTCTTTTCCAAACTCTATATTCACATTATACACTCCAATTTTTATACATAAAACTGTAATGCAAGTTCATTATAATGCAGTATGTCTTCCACTTCTGCAAGCCGTGTCCGGATTTTTTCTGACGCCGGCTGTTTTTCAAGATTCTCCTTGATGCCTGTGTATATGAGCTTTTCTTTTTCAAGGAAAGTTTTCAACACGGGATGGCGGTTTTGCAGGAGTAATCCACCATAAAGGTCTGAAAGTTTCAACACTTCCGAAGCTTTCTGTGCATTTTCACCCTGATACTGCACTTTCATCATCGGATAGAATTTTCCATCTTCCAACACCATGTCCTCTGCGAGAATGGCATATCCTTCTTCCCGTAAAAATTCACGGACATTCTCTATCTCGGACTGTGGCTGCAGGATGAGTTCTTTCGCAGACTGGCAGACTTTTTCCCCGTTTTTTAAGATATGCATGACCAGTCCGCCTCCCATGCCGGCGATGAGGACAGCTTCCACCTCGCCGGGTTTCAAAGCTGCCACACCGTCTGAGAGACGTGTCTGTATGTATGCCTGCAATCCATATAAAGCAATATGTTCTTTTGCCCGCTCTAACGGTCCTTCATTGATATCCATGGCAATTGCAGCTGGAATTTTCTTCTGCTGTAACAGATAGATTGGAATATATCCGTGATCTGTTCCAACATCTGCCAGTGTATATCCCTGTGTGACAAGAGCTGCGGCTGTCATTAAACGATTTGAAATCTTTACCATTTTACTCTAAGTAATCCTTTAATTTGCGGCTTCTGCTTGGATGACGAAGTTTGCGGAGCGCTTTTGCTTCGATCTGACGGATACGCTCACGTGTTACATTGAACTCTTTTCCAACTTCTTCCAGTGTTCTTGCACGGCCGTCCTCCAGACCAAAACGGAGTGTCAGAACTTTCTGCTCTCTCTCGGTCAATGTTCCAAGTACTTCCTCCAACTGCTCTTTTAAAAGTGTGAATGCAGCGGCGTCAGCCGGAACAGGTACGTTATCATCCTGAATAAAATCTCCAAGATGGCTGTCCTCCTCCTCACCGATCGGTGTCTCTAAGGAAACCGGCTCCTGGGAAATCTTTAAGATCTCACGCACACGCTCTACCGGCATGTTCATTTCTGCTGCGATCTCTTCCGGACTTGGCTCACGTCCTAACTCCTGAAGCAGCTGTCTGGAAACACGGATGAGCTTGTTGATCGTCTCAACCATATGGACAGGGATACGGATGGTTCTCGCCTGATCTGCGATTGCTCTTGTGATCGCCTGACGGATCCACCATGTTGCATAAGTAGAGAATTTATATCCCTTGCGGTAGTCGAATTTTTCCACGGCTTTGATCAGACCAAGGTTACCTTCCTGGATCAGATCAAGGAACAGCATTCCACGTCCCACATATCTTTTTGCAATGGAAACAACCAGACGTAAGTTTGCTTCTGCAAGACGTTTCTTTGCCTCATCCCCTGCATCAAGATCTTTCTGCAAATTCTTGATCTCTTCTTTGATCTCTGCAAGTTCTTCCTCTGTTGCATTCTCTTCTCTGCTCTTTAAGATTGCGATCTTTTCCTTCGCCACAGCACCGGCTTCCATATTTTTTGCCAGCTCGATCTCTTCCTCTGCACTTAAAAGAGGTACTTTACCGATCTCCTTCAAATACATACGGACCGGATCTTCAATGGACACGCCATCCGGCACGGAAAGGTCGATTTTTTCCACTTCGATCTCGTCTTCATCATCTACATCGAGTAAAATTTCATCATCAGAATCATCATCTGTGATCCGAAGTACATCGATATTGTTTGCTTCCAGAAAATCAAGAATTTTATCAAACTGCTCTGCTTCTAACTGCATGTCCGCAAAGAAGTCGCTGATCTCCTGGTATTCCAACATGTTCTTTTTCTTTTTGGCCAAGGCTAACAGATCTTTTAACTTCTGCTGAAACTTTTCTTTTGCAGCTTCATCCATCACTGCTGCTTCTTTTTTGGTTTCCTTTACCTCGTTTTCTGTCTTTTTTGCCATTTTGGTTCATCCTCTCAAGTTTTCTACTATTTTGTCCCTAATCAATGGAAATATGCAATTTCTCCAATTCTTCCAGGTCACGTTTATCTGTTACAAGCTGCATCAGACCAGCCATATCTGTCGGTGCCAAATGCTCGGACCGATACTTGATACTGTTTTGTTTGATGCGGATAATGGTCTCTTTCAATGCCTTCTCCCGGTCTTCTTTTGACTCGACCTCATGGATTCTTGCATTGAAAAGCGCCGCAATCTCTTTCTGTGCCTCCTCATCAGGAAACATGCTGACGATCTTCGCCGGGTTTGCTTCTCCGCTCTCCTCAAACTGCTGGAATAATACTTCAGCTACCTTATGATATATCTCCTCCGTAAAATCCTTCGGTGCGATATATTTTTTTATCTTATGATATAATCCGGTATTCTCTATGAGCCATGTCAAAAGAAGTTTCTGGGATTGCTTCATCCCATCTTCTTTTTTGATTCCTCTGGCGGAGGCGTTTTTCTCATTGATACCGGTTTTTAACTGGGTTGGTTGTTTTCGGATGCCTTCCATCTGCATTCCGTATTTACCGACAAGCCGCTGTAAATCCTGCGTTGGCAGCATATATTTTTCCGCGACTGCCTGAATGTAAATATCACGCTCGATTTTTTCTGTGAAGGAGCATAGTTTCTTTGCCACTTCATGATAAAAGGCTGACTTGCTCTCCGGATCTTTCATGTCGTACTGCTGCTCTAAAATGCGTATCTCAAACATAAAGCTGTTCTCTGCATGATCGATACGATCCTGATACGCCTCTGCTCCCAAAGCCTTGATAAATTCATCCGGATCTTTGTGCGGACGCATATTAATTACCTTTGTCGTAATCCCTACTTCCTTTAAAATTGGAATCGCCCGGAGTGCAGCTTTCACCCCTGCGCCGTCACTGTCATAGGTTAAATACACTTCTTTGGTGTACCTTTTTAACAGATTCGCATGTCCTGCCGTCAGCGCAGTTCCAAGTGATGCCACCGCATTGTCAAATCCTGCCTGATGCAGCGCGATCACATCCATATATCCTTCACACAATAAAAACTGTGGTTTCTTTGTGGTCCTTGCAAAATTAAGTCCATACAGATTCCGGCTCTTATCAAAAATCGGTGTTTCCGGTGAGTTTAAATACTTCGGCTCTCCATCGCCCATCACCCTGCCACCGAAACCGATGACTTTGTTGTGGACATCCATAATCGGAAACATGGCACGGTTCCAGAATTTGTCATAGCCGCCGCGTCTCTCATCGATTGTCACAAGCCCCGACTCTTTTAAGATCTCATCCTCATACCCTTTGGAACGGAGATACCGGTATAAGTCATCACTGTACTGATCCGAATATCCCAGACCAAACTTTTTCATGGTCTCCTCAGACAATTCTCTTTTCTGGAAATAAGCGAGTGCATGTTTTCCACGGTCATTCCGCAATAATGTATAAAAATATCTGGCTGCCTCTTTGTTGATCTCCAACAGCCGCTGTTTTTTATCTGCCTCTCTCTTCTGTGCGGCAGAATATTCCTGCTTTGGCAGGGCAACACCCGCCCGGTCCGCCAAGGCTTCCATTGCCTCCCCGAAGGTAAAGTTTTCATACTGCATCATAAACGTGAAAACATTCCCTCCGGCTCCACAGCCGAAGCAGTAGTACATTTGTTTATTCGGAGAAACAGAAAATGATCCTGTTTTCTCATTATGAAAAGGACACAGTCCAAAATAGGTGCTTCCCTTTTTCGTCAGATGCACATACTGTCCGATTACATCCACGATATCATTTCTGGAACGCACTTCTTCAATTATATCATCCGAAAAATATGGCATACTGCGTGTCCTCCTTTCGTTTTAATATCTATTAGCCAATTGCGAAACTCCTCATAGTCTTCTTTAAATTGTTCAAAATTAACAAAAACATTCAAGACACGCTTTCGCTATGTGTCGCTCGCAACGGTACTAAGAAGCCAGACACAACTTACCGTTGTATCTGCCTTCTAAGTGCCGGCGGCTCCCCAATGTCTTTCATGTCTTTTGTCAATTTCTCACAATTCAATTTAGGTCGTTATGAGTTTCGCAATTGTCTATAATACCCATCAACCTTCCCACGCCGCAGGCTATATTGGCTTAGTATCCGTCTACCTGCCAGGCCTGCGGCAGGAAGTATTCGCTGAATTTGGTGATGGCGTACTGGTCGGTCATACCTGCGATGTAATCGCAGATCACACGCTCCGTCTTTTCCCCTTCATCAAGCATGGCGAGGTATTTTTCCGGCAGAAACTCAATGTGGTCTTTGTAGAATCCAAAGAGCTGCCGGATCATTGCCTTAGCCTTCACTTCCTCACCCTTGGCAATTGGATTTGTGTATACATGATCGAACATAAAATGGCGCAGCTCAAACATGGCTTCCTGAATATCTGCTGACATCCGGATGTCATCCTGATCCATGCTGTTCATGATCACGTTATGTATGAGTGTATTTAAGCGCTGTTTTGTGGTAAAACCTAATGTTTTCCGGATCTCTAACGGAATATCATCCTCCGTCAGAATCTCTGCACGGATCGCATCATCCACGTCATGGTAAACATAGGCGATTTTATCTGATAAGCGGACAACTTTTCCCTCTAAAGTATGTGGCATGGACTTGGACTGATGATTTAAAATGCCATCCCGCACTTCCCATGTCAGGTTTAAGCCCATGCCGTTTTTCTCAAGTTTTTCCACGATACGGACACTCTGCTCGTTGTGCCGGAATCCGTCTTCACAGATTTCGTTTAACACATACTCTCCGGCATGGCCAAACGGCGTATGCCCCATATCGTGTCCCAATGCGATTGCTTCCACCAAATCTTCATTCAGACGCAGTGCTTTTGCAATTGTTCTCGCATTCTGCGATACCTCTAAGGTATGGGAAAGTCTTGTCCTATAGTGATCTCCCTTCGGTGTCAGAAAAACCTGTGTCTTATTCTTCAACCGCCGGAATGCCTTACAATGCAGGATTCTGTCCCTGTCTCGCTGAAAAACAGGCCGGACATCGCACTGTTCTTCCCCGCGTTCCCTGCCTTTCGTGTTCACACTGAGCGTTGCATAAGGGCTTAATGTTTCCCGCTCCATTTTTTCAAGTTCTTCCCGTATTGTCATATGTATCACCTCTCTGATATCTGACAGTCTCTCCCGAAGCACCATATAAAAAATCGTTTCAATAAAATCTCCATATTTTTATTATTCGGCAGGATTTTTCAATTTCCTTTATTTTTTATAAAATTCATACAATTTTTTTATTTCAGATAATTCATGGCATCTAAAAGATTGCTCACACCGACCAGCCTGATACCTTTTACTTCTGTCATGGATTTTCTGCAGACTTCCGGTAGAATACAGACCTCAAAGCCAAGTTTTTTTGCCTCCTGCACCCGCTGTTCTGCCATATTTACCGCGCGGACCTCACCGCTTAATCCGACCTCGCCAAAACAGATGGTTTTCTCATCGATCGGTTTGTCCTTGTAACTTGAGATCAATGCAAGAACAATGCCAAGGTCGATTGCCGGCTCATTCATTTTGATTCCTCCTGCGATATTCACATAGGCATCACAGTCACCCAGCTTTAAGCCCAGTCTTTTTTCCAGAACCGCCATCAAAAGATTGACACGGTTAAAATCCGTTCCTGCCGCTGTTCTTCGCGGAATACCAAAATTACTGTGACATACAAGTGCCTGCACCTCCAAAAGGATTGGTCTAGTCCCTTCCATGGAACATGCCACAACAGAGCCGGACGCTCCCTCCGGCTTGCCGCTCAACATATATTCAGACGGATTTTCCACTTCCACAAGTCCGTCCTGCCGCATCTCAAATACACCGATCTCATTTGTGGAGCCAAAACGGTTTTTTACACCTCTTAAAATACGGTAAGCCGCATGCCTGTCTCCCTCAAAATAAAGCACGGTGTCTACCATGTGTTCTAACACCCTCGGTCCTGCCACCACTCCCTCTTTCGTCACATGTCCCACAATGAAAATGGAGATTCCCATTCCCTTTGCGATCTGCATCAAAACACCTGTGGACTCGCGCACCTGTGATACACTGCCCGGTGCCGAGGAAACCTCTTCGTTAAACATCGTCTGGATGGAATCGATTACAACGATCTGCGGTTTTTCCCGGTCAATGACTGCCTTTATGGTGTCAAGATTTGTCTCACACAGCAGTTTCAGACTGTCCCCGAAATTTCCGATACGCTCTGCACGGATCTTGATCTGCTGCAAAGATTCCTCCCCGGAAATATAGAGCACTTTTATGTTATGCTCCGACAGATTCCTGCACACCTGAAGCAGCAATGTGGATTTTCCGATTCCGGGATCGCCTCCCACTAACACCATGGAACCCTGCACAATACCTCCGCCAAGTACACGGTCTAATTCTTTCATATCGGTTGACACACGTTTGTCATAGGTCATCTCGATCTGGGACAGTGGCAGTACCTTTGCCTCTGACGCTGTTGCTTTCTGCTTTGCCAGTGTGCCCGCACTCTTTTTGTCCACCACTTCTTCTACAAATGTATTCCATTCCTTACATCCCGGACACTGCCCCATCCATTTGGACGATTCGTATCCGCAGGACTGGCAGAAAAAAATACTTGTTTTTCCTTTTGCCATAAAACCTTCCTTTATTGACAGCAAAAGGAGTTGCCGTTTCTGACAACCCCTTATCATTTCTTAGCATTTCTGAATCTGAACTTCTACCGGTTTCTCTCCAAGTTCCACACTGACGGTTAACTTGCCACCGAGATTTGTTTTCATCTTACCTGCGCTTGCTCCGTCCACTGTAATTTCATACTCAGTCTCTTCTTCTAACTCCAGTGTGATCTGAGCATCTTCCGGTCCTTCCACGGAAAAAGAAATTCCTGTGTCCGTTGCATTCAAATGATATGCCGCTGTTCCCGGTACGGATTCATAAACAAACATACCATTACGCTCCAGCTTTGTGATGTCTTTGTAAGTTTTTACCTTATAAAGATCTCCCTGATGCCCGAAGTTATCAAGCTTTGCCTTTGCATCCAGAGTGTAATCTCCAAAACTGATCGTTCCATCTGCTTCTGAACGAATTAATTCACTAATAGCGCTCATCTTTTCCTCCTGTGGTACAGTCCTTCTCTGCCTGCTGCACCGTAAAAATTTTGTAAAATCATTATAGCTCAACTACATTTCGATTGCCAGCATTTTCATCATTTTTAAGGATTTTTTTATTTTTGTGTTACTGTTCCTTTACTTCAAAAACAACTGCATTCTTTTTCGTAGTGACGATCACTTCATCACCCTTTTTCACCTTGCCGTCTAAGATTTCTTCTGCAAGCTGATCCTCGATCTCATTCTGGATTTTGCGGCGGAGTGGTCTTGCTCCATATTTCGGTTCGTATGCTTTTTCCACAATATAATTTTTCACGCTGTCACGCACATGAAGTGTGATATCCATCTGGCTCTTACAACGGTCTGTCAGATCCTTCAACATTAATGTGACGATCTGTTTCATATCATTTTTGTTCAGTGAACGGAATACGATGGTCTCATCAATACGGTTTAAGAACTCCGGTTTGAAAATCCTGCGCACTTCCTCCATCACACTGTTTTTCATGCGCTCGTAATTCTGCTTTTCATCATCAGAAGATGCAAAACCAAGTTTTTTCGGTTCCACAATGGACTGTGCTCCTGCATTTGATGTCATGATAATGATCGTATTTTTAAAGTCCACCTTGCGTCCCTGGGAATCCGTGATATGTCCATCGTCTAACACCTGGAGTAAAATATTAAATACATCCGGATGCGCTTTTTCAATCTCGTCAAACAAAATCACGGAATACGGATTCCTGCGCACTTTCTCGCTGAGCTGACCGCCGTCCTCATGTCCGACATATCCCGGCGGGGAACCGATCATTTTAGAAACACTGTGTTTCTCCATGTACTCCGACATATCAACACGTATCATCGCCTGTTCATTGCCGAAAACAGCCTCCGCCAGCGCCTTGGAAATCTCCGTTTTACCTACACCTGTAGGTCCTAAGAACAGGAACGAACCGATTGGTCTTCTCGGATCTTTTAAACCGACACGTCCACGTCTCACCGCTTTTGCCACAGCCGTCACAGCTTCTTCCTGACCAACGACACGTTTGTGCAGCGTTGCCTCTAATTTTTTCAGGCGGGCTGCCTCGCCTTCTGCCAGTTTCTTCACCGGAATTTTTGTCCAGCCGGAAACAACATCTGCCACATCATCCTCTGTGACAGACAGATTCTTTCTGCGGATCTCACGCTGCGCTTTTTTTGTCTGCTTCTCAAGCTCTGCTTCCAATGCTTCTTTTTCTTCCTTGCACTGTTTTGCAAGCGCAATATCGGAATTGCTCAGAGCATCCTCTAACTGTAATTCTTTTTCTGTGATCTGATTTCTCAATTCCGCAAGTTTCTCTGTATGGTTAAACACGCCAAACCGCACTCTTGCTGCTGCTTCATCCATCAGATCAATTGCCTTATCCGGCAAAAAACGGTCATTGATATAGCGCGCTGACAGGCGGACTGCCGCCTCGACTGCCTCATCCGTGATCTTTACATGATGATGTGCTTCGTATTTACCGCGAAGCCCTTTCAAAATTGCAACTGTCTGTTCCTCGCCCGGTTCCTCCACCGTCACAGGCTGGAATCTTCGCTCTAGTGCAGCATCTTTTTCTACATATTTGCGGTATTCTGTGATTGTCGTTGCTCCCATGATCTGAATCTCACCACGGGCAAGTGCAGGTTTTAAAATATTAGAGGCATCAATCGCGCCCTCTGCGCCACCGGCACCGATGATTGTGTGAAGCTCATCGATAAACAGCAAAACATTTCCTGCTTTTGTCACTTCCTGAATCACTTTTTTGATACGCTCTTCAAATTCTCCACGGTATTTTGAACCAGCCACAATACCGGATAGGTCTAAAGATACCACTCTTTTTCCCTGAACAGAGTCCGGTACAAGGCCGGATACGATACGCTCTGCGATCCCTTCCACGATAGCCGTTTTACCAACTCCCGGTTCTCCGATCAGACATGGATTGTTCTTCGTTCTTCTGCTTAGAATCTGAATCACTCTCTGGATTTCTTCCTCACGTCCAACCACCGGATCCAGTGCTCCTTCCGTTGCAAGCTGTGTCAGATCTCTGGAATACTGATCCAGCGTCGGGGTTCCCTCATTATTTTTCTTTTTTCCCGGACGGCCATTCTGAAATTCTTCGCGGTAAAGATTTGCATCTTCCCCCATCGCAATGAGAGTGTCCACAAAGACTTTCTGCATATTGACGGACAGCGTTGTCAGTAATCTGGATGCAACACAGTCTGTCTCTTTGATCATGGCAATCAGAATATGTTCTGTTCCAATGGCATCTGCATGAAATCTGACTGCCTCCTTCTCTGCATTCTCAAGAACTTTTGCTGCTCTCGGTGAATAACCATCTGATTCTGCTACTGCTGTTCCCTCTGCCGGAGCGATCAATTCTTTGATCAGATCTACAATTTTATCTAACTCTACACCATTCTCATTCAGAATTTTTGCCGCTACTCCTGAATTTTCCTTCAATAGCCCAATCAGTAAGTGCTCGGTTCCGATATAATTATGATGTAATGATTTTGACATTTTGCCGGCGATATCAATCGCTTTTTTGGCTTTTACAGTGTATGGTAATTGCATGTTGTCTCCTCACATTATTTATTAGGTGATTGCAAACTCTCCTTAAGCTATTTCAAATTGTTCAAAATCAACAAAATTTTCGAAAACACGCTTCCGCTACGTGTCACTCGCAACGGTACTGCTCATTCTTCGCAGTACTTCGCAAATTCATATAAAATCTGCTTCGCAGATAGGAATTTGCTCACTCTTGAATCATCTTCGCACGGTCTGTGCAGTAAATGCACAGACCTGATAAAAAATGTCGCACCTGCCTTCTAAGTACCGGCGGTTCCACAGTGTTTTCTCAAGCTTTTGTTGATTTTTCACAATTTAATTTACGTTATGAATGATTTTCGCAATTACCTACATTCTATTTTATATTATAAATCATTTAGGTCGAAAACTTCCATTCCTTTTTCATTTTTCACAGAAGTTTCATTTTTTTGCGGCACATCCATTTTTTCATTTTCTGTAGATGATTTTTTCTCGGACTTTTCTTCTGTCACTGATTTCTCAGAAGTGGATGGAATTTCATCCTCATAATCATTCCATTCGCGGTAAGCCCTGTTGATTGGATGTTCTTCCTCGATGTACTCTTCCTCGTCATCGAAATAATCGTCCTCATCCTCATTTTTTTCTTTTTTTCGGAATCCATGGAATTTTCCCAAGAAAGGTTTTTTCTCGGTTTCTGTCTCTTCGTTTGCTTCGTCGTCCTCGTTCTCTGGCTCGTCAAGCTCCGGATCGTTGTCCTCTGAGAGTTCGTCTTTTCCTTTTTTCTTTCTGCCAAAGAGAACGATATTCAGTATGACCACAGCTGCAATCGCCAATACAAAAATAATCACAGCGATCATGTTTCTGGAAAAGGATTTTGCATCTTTATATTTCTTTGAGAGTTCATCATACTCGCTCTGCAATGCTGCAAGATCATCCGAAGAAGAATCCGCTGTCTCTGTAATATTTCCGTTCACACGCTGGTAAGTGCCTTCTGCTGCATCATACTGATACCAGCCTTCGGTTCCATCCTGATTTACCCCATAAAAGATATAGAAATCAGACGCTTCCTCTCCATCCTCTGCCGGAAGCTGGTAAGCGGTCATCACAGTATTTTCCGGCATTTGCAGGGACACCTGCACATAACTCTCCGGCAGTACCGAATCAAGCGGCGCCAGAAGTGGGATAGCATAACTGCTCTCCCCTGCTGTAAACTTCATAAAATCATAGACAACATCCCTGGTCTCATCATAAATAAAAAATCTGCCGGTCGTTGCGTCCACATTGTCTGTTTCCAGATAGATCAGAGAGATCGTTCCCTTGTTGAATGTCAGACCTCTGCATTCCGCTCCCCGGAAATTAACCGTTGCTTCTGTAAAATCAGCCGGAATCTGTTCCTCTGTAAAATTGTCTGCGATATGGTAGGTTGTGTTATTGATCACAACGTCTGCCGCCGGCACCGGAGTTTCCGTTGCATCCACTTCCTCGGTGTCTTCTGGAGTCTCGCTGTCACCATTTCCGTCGTCTCCGTTTTCACCGCCTGTAGTTGTCGTCTCACTTCCGGTGGTTCCTGCTGCCTGTCTTGTCACAGTGATTTTATAAGTGGCTGTTGTTCCGTTTTCTGCCTTTACAACAATCTTCACAACATTCGCTCCGATGGCAAGATTCGTGTTTCCGGTAACCGATTCAACGGTTGCCTTTTCATTGACCGGTGTTGCACTCACTGCAATACTTGTCACGGAATTATCAACCGTTGCCGTGTACTTTGTGGTGCTTCCCTTAAAAGCCGGAGACAATGTTCCCGGTGAAATCGTCAGTGCCTTTAAGGAATTATCTGCGGATAAAGCTGCCGTATTCGTATTGCTTCCAGTATTGTTGTTACTTCCTGTTCCAGAACTGCTTCCATTTCCCGCATTTCCATTGCTGCCGGAGCTTCCGTTGTTACCGGCACTGCTGTTATTTCCTGTATTGCTGCCTGCTGCTTCGTTTTTGACCGTTACAGAAGTGCTGCTGCCTGCCATGGAATCCAATTCTTCTTCGGTACCGTAAATAACACCATCCGTAGCAGAAAGCGAAATAGAAGCTTTTCCCGCACTGATTGCTTTTAATGTCACACTGAAGCTGTCACTCGCTACCGAAATACTTCCGCCGCCACCGCCATAAGTTGCATTACAGCTCACAAACTCCAGAATGCCGGCATCATAGGTCAAAACCATATTGGCATATGCACTGTCCCCGGATGCACTTAATGCTTTTGCCGTTACCGTCACAGTCTGTCCGATATTCAGGGAACCGGCAGACACAGCGATCGTTGTTTTTCCGGAAGCCGCCTTGGCATGCATCTGCGGTGTCATAAGGCAGATGCATAATGTTAACAGTGTAATGATCACACCTAATTTCTTTTTCATTTTACTCTCCATTCTTATGTGTGAAAATTGTATTTTCTCACTAAAATAACTCTTTCTATCCACACAGCCCTATTACTGTTCAATCTGTGCTGCATTTATAATATGTTTCTGCAAAAGCACAAGGTCTTTTACGGAAACTTTTCCATCTCTGCTTATATCCGCAGCCGCTGCATACGCACCGGAAAGCTGTGATGTTCCAAGAATCTGTTTCTGCATCATGACCAGATCGACCACAGAGATTTTTCCATCTCCATTGATGTCACCGTAAATGACAACGTCATACTGCTTCACCAGTGTTCCATTTGCATATACTGCAATTTTATTACCTGTTCCGACTGCACCGGTATTTTCTGTGCCATCTGCTTTCAGCACTTTGACCGTGCCGCTTCCCGCTGAGATATTGGCAAGTACAGAAGAAGCGCCTGTTCCCGGTGTAATACCTGTGATCACGGTATCTCCCAGTTTATAGGAGGTAGAAACGGATACGCCGTCCGCAACCGTTGTTCCACCACTTTCCGGTGTCTGGGTATTGTCTGCTGCCGGCTGCTGTCTTACCACATTGATCGTGTAGGTTTTTGCCGAACCGCTCTGTGACACACAAGTTACGTTGATCGCATTATTTCCATAATTCAATGCATAAGTTCCCGCTCCGGAAACTCCCGCTTTCGGTGCAACTGCCGAAGCACCTACATTGATCGAGCTTACCTCGGTTCCAACGATCACGGAATAATCGGTTACTGCTCCCTGGAAAGACGGTGTCAGTCCATATCCGCTTACGCTGAGAGAAGAGAGCCAGTTATTCGGATTACCACTGTCTGAAAACGTCACTGCTGACTCCGGCATATTGCTATACACCGGAATACGGAATATAAATCCCTGTGATTTATCCGCATAAGCCGTGCTCATTGTCTTTCCTTCTGACATTGCCGCCTGCACATTTGTCATGTACTGATGTGAGTATATGCTGTTCATATTCACCACATTAAATTTCTGGAAATATAAGGTGTTCTGCCCTTTTTTCACATAATTATTTCCAACGATACCAGCTCCACCATTAATTGATTTATAAATAGAATTCCAGTCGTTATTTTTCGCATAAATCAATCCGTTGACCGTCGCAGACGCAGACGATGTCGTATATGCTCCGATATTAAAGTAATTGTAATATCCATTATAGCCAGAGTAATTGCCAGAGATCAAAGGACTTGTCCCCTTATTTCCCTGCTCCTGCTTACATCTTGCAGCCAGATGATAAGGACTGACACTCAAGTTCTGTCCCACTTCCATGAAAGTATCTGCATAGCTTCGCGATGCTCCGTCTGTATCGCTATAGTTTCCACTCATGAAACTGCCTGACAGAATATTTCCAACTCCTGTCACGTTCTGATATGGCGCATATTCTAACGTTTCAAACTGAAAAATATACGTGTCATTCAGGTAATTTCTCGGATCCATGCAATATGCTATGTAATTGGAGGAGGCACTTACCCAGCCTGCTCCGTCATAACCATACCATTTGTTGGTCGCCCAGTCATAAGCCCCCGTCTCCGTTGACTTTCTCGCATCATTGGAAGAACTCTGCACCAGATTCCTTCCGACAACACTCTCATTTGCAATGACGGTATTCCAGTCTAGTCCTGTCTGTACCGGAACGAACTGCCAGTCTGGATACTTCTGGTGCAATGCCAGAAGTGAGTTACAATAGCTGTCCGGAAATCCTGCTGATTTTAACGATGCAACATATTCTTCATCCGTCACCGTTGTGGTGTCTCCCTGCGATCCATCCGCAGAAGTCTGTCCGGTTACTGCCAGATAGGTTCCGCAGATCCAACCTGCATAATCCACACCATTCTTATTAAATGTCACATTGTACCACACAGTTCCATTTGTGGTTGTCTGTCCGAGTACATTGACTGTCTGATCTCTTTTTACCGTCGTGACCGGAGAATATGCCGTGCTCGCACCTGTCCTCACATAGACATTGCCGTTCGTGTTGGTGACAACTCCGGCTGCACCCTGTGCTGAATTATCTGTGATCGTACTTCCGGAAGAGGTATCTTCTGTTGAAAGCGTGATAAAATCTGACCGGATATATCCGGTGGATGCCATTCCATTATAGGAAATCTGTACCTTGTACCATTTCATTCCATCGGAGCCATCCACTTCATCTATCACACGGACTGCTGTACCCGCAGCTAAAGATGTGATCTTGTCCCCATCTACCGGAGTCTTTCGCATCTGTACCGGTCCATCATTCAAAACACCCGCCGTCTCCGTATACGCATAACTTTCCAACGGTTTTACCGTAATGACCGCAGTCGCTGCTGTCACACCAAAAATCGTTGCAAAGATAAAGCTCCGCCATTTTCTCTGTTTTATATTAAGGTTTCTTCTCATTTTTCCTCCAGATGCCTTCGGTATTCCCCTAAAAAGGCACAGTAAATCAAGTTTATTATATTTAATTCACGATAGAGCGTCAACCTTAATCTGGTAAATATAGTAACTGATATGTATGATACAGCAAAGTGCTCAGATACTGTCTGAGCAGTAACGATGTTTTGTCCTTTTTTCCACATTATCATTGTTCAAAACTAACAATAATCCCCACAAAAGTCCTCCGATAGCCAGAAAGCTTCCCACGATCAAAGGCAGGTTATAAACATAAATCTTTGCCCCAGCCAGCACAACAATGCCAGCTACCATTCCAAGCGCTGCGATAAATGCAACAATACCGCATGTAAAAATAAATTCATAATCCAACTTTCTCATCCTTTTTTACCTCCCATGGAAAACAGCTTTTGTCATCAATATAAACATCCGCATAAATCTTTCTTCCGTCTGATCCGTACCTTTCGATAATCTCCGGCAGATTCTCATTCACTGCATCAAATTCCAGTTCCCACTTCCTGCACCATTCCACTGCTTCCTCTAACTGATTTCCACAGCGGCACGTCCACAAAATAATCTGGCGTCCCTGCCTTCTCAATCCTTTCAGCAGTTCGATCAGTGCTGTATTCGGCTGTCCGATCTTTGGGAAGCAGTCCGTACAAAGTGTTCCGTCAAAGTCTACCGCAATAATCTGATATTCCGTTTTCATCTGCCATGCTCCTCACTTTCCGTCATTTTGCCCTCTTGCTGCTTCCCATTATCCATATTTTCTGTCCATTAATTCGGACAGAAAAAGACCACCTCACAAAAAATTTCATGAAGTGGTCTTTTTACCTTTCATATATTTTGTTTTTTACGCAAATAATTTTTTCACCATTTCCGCATCAAATACGACCTGCTTTACATGGTCAACCTCAATCTGATACAGTGCATTTGCTGCTAGGTGCTCTGCCGCCTGCTCCAGATCACGGATTCCCGATGTATTCTTATACTGCTCGATCAGTTCATCCAGTCCCTCCCCGGTCAGAACGATCTCGCCCTGCAGCAATCCGATTCTCTTTAATACTTTTGGCAGTGCAAATTTGGAGAAAATGATTTTTTTCTCTTCCTGCGTATAATCCGGGATATCGATCACTGCAAAACGTGACATCAGCGGGGCACTGATATCTTCTTTTACATTGGCAGTTGCAATCGGATAGACACCGCCGGTCGGAATCATACATTCCATATAGTTGTCTGTAAATCCAAGATTATCTAATAAGGTAAGAAGTACGTCCGCCGGATTGCCGTTTCCTTTTCCGGATGCAGCCTTATCAAGCTCGTTGATGATGAATACAAGGTTCGACTCGCCAGCCATGGAAAATGCATCCATAATAATACCAGGCTTCGCATTTCCGTAGATACGGGAGCTTCCGGTCAACTGCTCCGGGTCATTGATAGAACTCATATCGAGTGTCGTCCACGGCAGTTTTAAAATTCTTGCCACCGCATAGGCAATCTGCGATTTTCCGGTTCCTGCCGGTCCGACAAGCAGAAGTCCATACGCTGGAAGTGTGTGTGTGCGGTTGATCTGGATGATAGTCTCCATGATACGCTGTTTTACTTTTTCCATTCCGTACAGTTCTTCATCTAAAATCCTGCGCGCTTCCACCGGATCGATTGCTTCAAAATAATTATTTTTCCACTGGATATTCGTCATAATGGAAAGTGCGCGCTGTGCGTGGCGGCGTTCCTCGGCAGACACTTCGCTGGAACGTGCAACTGCTAAATTTCTTCTCGCCCACAGTCTGATATTGTCCGGCATGGTTCTTCCTGCGCAGTTTAAGAAATCCGAAATACTCTGGATACTGGTAAGCTTCATGCTGTCACCGCTCTCGTCTAACTCTTCGTCCTCATCCTCCTGCTCCGGTGCACTGCTCGATAAAAGGCGTTCCATCACATACTGTAAAAATCCATCCGCCGCAGAGAGTTTCGTTCCACCGTGAAAAGCATTTTCCCTGATCTTGTACACGGCATAGCCGTCCGCCCTGTTTTCCCCTGACAAAAGAACGTTGATACGGTTCTCCCCAAGCCATTTGATCAGATTCACAAAACGTGCATCGATCCGCAGGATATTGGAACGGAATGTCTCGTCCTCCTCCTTAAACTCAAATGCTGTCCACTGGCTCTGGTTGCAAAATACTCCGGTGGAATGATGGCTCCACTGTTTTTGCTGATTGTCTAACACCAGGATCGGATCATCCGGTGTTTTTTCGGAACTGTCTGATGTAAATGCGGTATATGTACATACAAACGCTTCTTTTTCCTCTGAAGCGCTGCTGAAATCAAAAACTGGCATACTTTTTCTCTCCTTTGTTCTCCGATACTCTTTTTCTGTACTTATCAAACCATAAAACGAAAAAATTTACAAGGAAGTTTTTCGATACACTTCCTATGAATATGAAACTTCTGCCATTCCTGCTAAAACTAATCATGGTCATATGAATACTGTAACGAATATTGACGTTACTGTTCACTCAGCACCTGAACACCATGCTGTTCAGGTGCGTATGAACGTGATGCGGGTGTGAGCAGCCCCCTTTTGCGAAGCAAAACTTTATATGGGGCTGCGAAGTTACAGTTCGCAGGGTAACCTGTGAACTGTAACATATTGACAATAGGGGCAACTGATTTTATAATTCAATAATAGGAATTATTACTAATTTAGGAGGTTATGAAATCGCAAGGCATCGCTTTGTATGCAGTACGATTTCATTAAAATAAATCATGGAGATAGATATTATCGGTTTGATCAGTGCCTGTTCCTATGCTCTCGACTGCATCGAGGCAGAACTGGTAAACATTAAAAATAAACACGGAAAACGAGTGGCCTATATCAGTGTGCGCATGGGGCAGTATTTTGATCTCCCGGAGGATGCCCTGCAGGATCTCGCAATCTGCGCTCTGTTGCACGACAACGCCCTCACACAATATATTTCCGAGGAATTGCAGGAGCATTCCGCGGCAGACCTGACCGCTGACCTTGTGGCAAACACTACGAACCTGCATTGCATCTACGGCGAACAGAATCTTGCAAAAATCCCTTTTAAAACTGACGTTACCAATGCAATCCTATACCATCATGAGCACGCGGACGGCACCGGGCCATTTCACAAAAAATGGGATGAAGTTCCTCTGTCTGCGCGCATTATCCACCTTGCCGATGTGGTGGATATCATCGGGCACAGCGGTGCATTTGAAACACAGAGATGGGATATGGTAAAACAGTACCTGATCCAGCATACGGATAAACTTTTTGACGCCGCATGTGTGGATGCTTTTTTCCATATATTTTCAGATAACGAATTTGCAGATTTCAAAGATGACTCCTTTGAAACGAAACTCTGGGAGATCGTTCCGAGAGAAAAACAGACCTTTGACTGGGAAACCTGCAAAAATATCGCCGACTTTTTTGCGCAGATCGTCGACTATAAATCTTCTTTTACAAGCAGACACTCCATCGGTGTCGCTGAGAAAGCAGCCGCATTTGCAGAGTACATCGGCTACGATTCCACACAGGTTCAGAAAATGTACCTGGCCGGCGCACTTCATGATATCGGCAAGATGGCAATCGACAATGATATTCTGGAAAAACCGGATAAGCTGACCGATGAAGAATTTTCAAAAATGAAAAACCATGCAGGATATACTTATCTGATTCTGTCCAATATCAACGATTTTGAAGACATCCGTGACTGGGCAGCATTCCACCACGAAAAACTGAACGGAAAAGGCTATCCTTTCGGCAAAACTGCCGCTGAATTAAACGAGCCGGAACGCATCATGGCGTGTATAGACATTTATCAGGCACTCACCGAAAGCCGCCCTTATAAACAGGGTTTTTCGCATGAAAAAACCTGCGATATTCTCGATGATATGGCAGACAAAGGCTTTATTGATGCCGGCATTGCACAAAAGATCAGAGTCTGCTTTCAGAATACAACGATCTGATTTTTTGCGTTTTATCTTTACGAAAACATATTTTTTCGTTACAATATGGTGTGTATATGAAAAATCACGATATCATATTCAATGAAAGGAATCAATTATTATGTCAAATCCAATTGTTACAATCGAGATGGAAAACGGCGATATCATGAAAGCAGAGCTTTATCCTGAAATCGCACCAAATACTGTAAACAACTTTATCAGTTTAGTAAAAAAAGGGTTTTATGACGGCGTTATCTTCCACCGTGTCATCAACGGTTTTATGATCCAGGGCGGCGATCCGGACGGAACCGGAATGGGTGGCCCGGGCTATGAAATCAAAGGAGAATTTTCCCAGAACGGTTTCAAAAATGACTTAAAACATTCTGAAGGTGTTTTATCCATGGCAAGAACTATGATCCCGGATTCTGCCGGTTCCCAGTTCTTCATCATGCACAAGAACTCTCCACACTTAGACGGCGCTTATGCTGCATTCGGTAAAGTGATCGATGGTATGGATGTTGTCAATAAAATTGCAGAAACAGCAACTGATTACTCTGACCGTCCATTACAGCCACAGGTAATGAAAACCGTGACAGTTGAAACTTTCGGGGTTGATTATCCGGAACCTGAGAAGTGTTAATTTAACAGAATTTCAGACATCATAAAAAAGGACTGGTTTTTGAGGGGACACCTCAAAAACCAGTTTTTTTTTATTGATCCATACTATTCTCTATTTTACGCACTCCATAATGATTTCCCCACACCTTTCATATCCAAGCTGCGAGCTGTTCAAAGATAATGTATAATTTTTTGCCATTCCCCATTTCTGGTCTGTGTAAAAATTATAGTTTGTTCTACGCCTTTTATCTGTTTCGGTTATCATTTTTGCAGCATCAGCTTCTGCGACATTGTATAGTTTACAGATACGCTGCACTTTTTCCGGCATATCCCCGTGTATAAAAACATTCAGCACATCCTCCCGGTCTTTTAAGATAAAATCCGCATTTCTTCCTATGATCACACAGCTTTCTTTTTCCGCAATTTTTAGGATCACGTTTCTCTGTGCTTCATACACCATATCTTCCACTGATTTCCCTGTGATATCACGTCCGGAAAATGCATAGGCAAATAAGCCTTTCTTCGGAGACAATTCCGCATTTTCCCGGATATATTCCGGTGAAAATCCTGACTGCTCTGCAATCTGTCCGATGATATCCTTGTCATAATAGGAAATCCCAAGTTTCTTTGCCACTTCTTCACCAATAAAGCGGCCGCCGCTTCCAAACTCTCTGCTGATCGTTATGATTCTCTTTTCCATAACTGACTCCTCCTTAACTTAAACTTTCTACCTTGTTTTTTCTGATCCTCTTCAACAATACATATCCCACCAGACATGCGGTAAGCTCGGTGATCGGAAATGCCCACCAGATCAACGAAACTCCCATCTGACCGTTTCTGACAAAAACAGAGAAAATGCCGGCCAGCGGTAATATAATTATAAGCTGTCTGAGCAGCGAGATCACAAGTGATTCCATACCACCGTCCAGTGCCTGATAAATTCCCTGATATGCCACATTGATTCCCGCAAAAATAAAGCTGATGGAGATGATTCTCATCGCTCCGATGAAATACTCTCTGGATTGCCCCGCATTAAATAACGTCGCAAAAGCACCCGGGAAAATTTCTGTGATCGCCACACCAACAACCATAAGTACGATCGTATAAATCAGTCCATACCTGATTCCGTCCTGAATCCTCTTTTTGCTGTGCATTCCGTAGGCAAACGCAATGATCGGTGTGATTGCATCCCTAAGTCCAAATGCGAGGAACAATACAAACTGCTGCACTTTATAGAACAATCCATATGCGGTCTGTGCTGACGGACTGAATTTTAAGATCAGATTCATCACATAAACCATGATAGACATCAATGCCTGTGCAATGATCGCCGGAAGTCCGATCGCATAGATTTCTTTTATAATTCCGGTATCAGGCTTCATGTATTCCACACCATGCTCAAACTCTTTATTTAATTTCATATGAAAAATAAATAATAATGCTGCCGATGCGACCTGACCAATTACAGTAGCATAGGCTGCGCCCTCCACGCCCATTTCAGGAACCGGTCCGATACCGTAAATCATGATCGGATCTAGAATTATATTTACGACCGCACCTACCACCTGACCGATCGTAGAATAAAGGGAACGTCCGGTCGCCTGTAATAATTTTTCAAATAATGAGAAGAAAATGATTCCAAATGAAACCACACAGCATATTCTTAAATAACTCATTCCCATTGAAATCACTTCCGGATCAATGGTCTGTGATGAAATGTATGCTCTTACTCCAAAAATTCCAAATAAGAAACATACCACATAAATAATTACTCCGAGAAATAAACTGTTGCCCGCCACTTTTGCAGCTTTTTTTGCATTTCCCTGTCCGAGTGTCCTTGCGAGAAGCGCATTGGTTCCGACACCTGTTCCAATTCCTACTGCCACCATAAGCATCTGTACCGGGAACACCAGTGTCAGTGCGTTAAGCGCCGCTTCACTTCCCACCTTCATGTTTCCAACAAAGGCACTGTCCACAATGTTGTAGACCGCCTGCAATGCCATCGATAAGATCATCGGTATTCCCATCTGCACCATAAGCCTATTGACCGGCATCTCCTTCATTTTGTTACTTTCTGACATACATCCTCCTTGTTTGCGAAGCAAATGCGACTGCCCTTGCAGGAGCAGAGGATTTGACCTCCTTGTTTTGCGGCACAAAAAAAGTGTGTTCCTATCACAATAAGCTGGACTTACGCTGATAGGCTACACACTTTTTTCATGTCTTTCTATTAACTTTAAAATAAAAAAACGAGTAACATAACTGGATTTACGCTAGTCTGCTACTCGTTCAGGAATTATTATATTGATTGATTTGAAAAAAGTCAAACAGAAATTTTGTTACAATTTTCTTATTTAATCCGTTTCTGAATATCTTCAACAGACGGCAGCTGCTTTTCCAGATCATCCGGCAAACTGCTAGTTATTTTGTATTCGCTTACACCAATCGGCTTTGAAATATCCTTGAGCGAATATTCTGCGACCACATTGTTTTTGCTTTTACACAGAAGCAAACCAATCGACGGATTGTCCTGTTCTTTCTTCAAAATACCATCTACGGCCGACAGATAAAAATTTAGCTGACCGGCATATTCCGGCTTGAAGTCACCCGTTTTCAGTTCTATAACCACATAGCAACGAAGATTCAGATTATAGAACAGTAAATCAATGTAAAAATCATCACCACCTACATTCAGGGGATACTGATTTCCCAAAAATGCAAATCCCGTTCCAAGCTCTAAAAGAAGCTTTGTGACATCCCGAACCAGTGCCTGCTCAATGTCCCGTTCAAGCATATTTTCCCGAAAAGGAATGAAATCAAATACATATGGGTCTTTCATAGTCTGTACTGCCAACTCACTTTGTGGAGACGGTAGACGGTGTTCAAAATTTGTAACCTTATCCGCCAGAACCTGACGTTCATACAAACTACTTTCGATTTGATGAATCAAAACATTGTGTGACCATCCGTTTTCAGCCGTTTTTTCAATGTACCATATACGCTGTTGCGGGTCTTTGACTTTTTCCAAAATTGCAATATTATGAGACCACGGAATTTGTGCAGACACCGTCTGCACAAATTTCCGATCTGGATATGTCTCGGCAAATTTTGCCATGTATTTTAGATTACGAACAGAATATCCTTTACTCTCCGGGAATGCGATCCTAATATCAGTGGCAAGATTGTCAATAAACTTGTTGCCCCATGATTTATGCTCATTGATTACACAGCCTATATCATGATAAAGGAGCAGCATGTCTACGTTCGCATGAACTGCTGCACGGTATTGCGCAGCCTTGATTTCACTCTTAATATTTTCAATAATAGAAAGATACTCAGATGTATTCATTAGCACACACCTCACCTCACTTTCACATAATTCTTAACATTATTTTTCTCTCTTGCACTCATCGTCTGTTCTTCCATCTCAATTACTTGCTATCCTTTTTCGCTTTTTATAATTATATGCATATGTCTCGTTTCTATCAAAATAGTAAAGGGGCTACCGATAGATGGCAAGCCTGTGTGTTAGTTAAAAAATATTGATCAGTTCCGTAGATTCCGGTGAATCCGCAAATGTTTTTTCTCCCAATAAAATATCAATGGATTCAAACTGCTTTTCTGTCAGCGTAAGTGCCCGGACAGAGCCATTTTCCGGGAGATTCTGTTTCAGCCTCTGTCTGTGCATTGCAACAGAATCTGTTCCATTACAAATTCTTGAATACACGGACCACTGCATCATATTGTACCCATCTTTTATCAAAAATTTCCGGAATTTTGCGGCTGCTTTTTTCTCTTTTGCAGTGACGACCGGAAGATCAAAAAAGACAACAATTCTCATAAATTTATTCATAACTGTGTACCTGTAGCTGTATCAGTTCCGGCAGATCAAGCTCTGTCCGGTTTCCCTGTAATGCACTGCTGTAACTTGCAATCAACATATCAATACAGTTACTTACAATACGCATATCTCCTTTCACTGACATATCAAAATTTATAATTCCAAACAATCCCTTTTTCATTTCCGGTGTCAATGTACTGTCTATTTCTGAAATATCAAAATGACTGGAAACATATAGATCCACCAATGGCCGGAATGGCTCAATCATGTCATCTGCCAGATTATAATTATTCAGCTCGCTGTGATGAAAGATACCAATCGATGGTTCTAACCCGTAACATATGATGGAACGTGCGATCATTCCACGGATGATTGCATATCCATAATTCAATGCCGAGTTAATAATATGATCATTTCCTCTCGAAAACCCAAGTCCGTACATACATCGGAAATAGTATGCTGCCGCTTTGGCTTCCACATGTGTCCTGTCGCCGGACTGTACTTCCTTACACATTCTGAGAAGTTCCTCATGTCCATCCAGCTCCAGTAATTGCAGGCACAGTGCCTGATTTCGTATCTTCTGGATCACAACCTGCTGCCACAAACGCTTTTGCAATGGCTTTCCCGTCTCCATCTGATATTTTAAAATTTTAAAATGACGGCTGTGTCGCACCATTGGCAATAACACTGCATTTGGCAAATGTTTTTCATCACAGACATAAAGCGCAATACCGCTATCCGCAACTTTCTGTAACAGATAGGCAGATAATGTGACCGACTGATTTTCAATTAAAATACAGTTAATATCTTCCAGTGGAATATGCACCTCATCTCCGGCAGTCACAACTAACTGCTGATCCTGAATGCGGAGTTTCATATTACTGCTGATCATAATATTTCGAAATCCCATATGTTTCCCTCAATTTTTTTAATGAAAGCCCTGGCGGTTCTCGTGGCGGACAACGGAAATATTTCCGAGGATGTCTACCTGGCATTTTTCAAAAATTTCCAGACTCTGAATTCCAAGTCCTCTAAATTTAAAACTACTATCATTTGCTATTCCTGCTATACTAACTGTCGATATATCAGCCCCTGTAAAATAAGCATAAAACTCCTCTTGTTTAAATGTTGCACCAGATGATAGTATTGTAGGAATAACCTTTTTTCTTTTCACATGAATTAAATCTCGCGAGTACAAACTAAAAACAAAGTTATTGTCTTCCATTGTTTTCCAGTCACTGGCTATCTTTCCATTCATAGCCGCCCTATTCGGTAGCACCTTCCGTACCACATCCGCTGTATACACAGGCACGAAATAGTATTTTCCATTTTCCCGGAACACATCAATCCGCACCATCTCACCATTCGCAGCAATTCCTGTCCCACCACGAACCATAACACCGGAAGTCTGTTTCTTCTCAATCTTCACCTTGCGTACAACCGGACCTTCTGTACCGTCAGCTTTCGGCTTATGAAAATCTTCCGCGAATGCTTTCTTTCCATCATTTCCATGCAATAACAGTTGCCTTACCAATGCCTGATAAAGAAGCCTGTCGCTGTCTTTATCATAATATCCTTCAATCTCATTGTCTTTATTCAGTTTCAGATCCGTCAGCGGAACTTTTGTGATCACCACACCTCGCGTTTCATAATCTCTCGCGCTTCTTATGGTTGCATCATGTGCCGAACCTGTCACCTTATGGTTTGGCATTCTGGATACAAATAATGGTCGAACATAATTGATGTATCTGCCTTCTTCGATTGGACTTTCCTCTTCTCCAAACATCCATCCTGGATAATCTATCTCCCTTTGCATGTCCATATGTACCATCAAATAATTTTTCGGATCATCCTTTTCTAATCGAATAACTAATTCATCCCGGAATGAATTCCATGGAAGTGGCACTTTCACGCCAAACTTTTCATCCCACTGTTCTCTTGTAAAAATTTCACCTGTTTTCTCATCTACTATTGTTAAATTTCTGTTAAATCTAAGTTCTCTCCCCTTTACAAACATCGAGATCTTATGTATCATTCCATCCGTGCAGCACGCAATCACAACCGCATCCATTGCATGATGTCTGTCAGTCGAACGGTCTTTCTGCATCAGTCCCCAGCGTTTTCTGAGGTAAGATGTCACTGCTCCATTGACTGCCCACACCTGCTTTTTCTTTTCCGGATGATTGAATGGTTCCAATTCCAGATTCTGGCGGATCATATTATAAACTACTCTTGTAATATACTTGGTATCGTTTAAGTTTCTCTCCTTAAACTCTTTGCGTTCTTCCTCTGTAAAATTCTTCTTCAGTAATTTCTGCTGTTTCTTATAATCCCGGACAAGTAACCGGACGCTCGTTTCGTAATCTTCCCAGCGTTTTTCATCCGCTCCGAAGTATTCATATGGGGTACGATTCCCTTTCTGCCGGTTTTCCTGTGCAGTCACAAGCACCTTATTCCGGTAACTGTCGTCAAATGTGATACTGTACGGAAGAATATGGTCAATATCATACCCTCCATCAAATAATTCCTCCAATGGGATTTTCTTGCCGGAATACAGACAGTAACCTCCCTGATCATTCCACAAACGATATTTTAAAATATCCTGTCCGGTCGGGTTCTGTTTTCCTAATTCGATGATCTGCTGCTTTGCACGCTCATTCTCCTGCTGCCGCTTTTTCATCTCTTTTTCCAGATTCGTGCGATCCTGAAAGTTCTTTGACATCTCTCTTGCCAGCTCAATGTTGACCGCCTGCGGACTTCCATATTTCTGAATAATCGCATTGATGACTTTGATCGTCTGCGATACGGAGCGTTTTACAACCGGATTTGTGATATCATTTACGATAGCATTGATTTCTTCCCCTTTTAATAAGTGCTTTTTGCTGCCATCATTCAACGCACGGAAATCATAACCTGCTGCTTCACAGGCTTTATCATAAATCAAACCATCTTCTAAATATGGCTGCATCTTTCTCATTGCCTTGAGCGATACTCTCTGATACTTTGCAGGGGAAAGATCCAGCAATCCATCGATTTCTTCTCCTGATAAGCCCAATTCTTCCAGGCGGCTGCTTCTGCTGTCATCATTCTTATAAGCAGTCAGTATCTCACCGATCCGGTCAAATAAGTCTGCCTTCTCTCCAACAGGCATTTCCTCTGTTCGGTCTTTCAGGCATTTGGAATACTCATAAGTCCACGGCATACCTGCAAATTTTGCTTTCTCGGTATCACGGACTCTCTCTTCTTCCGTCTCTCCCTCTTTCTTTGCACTGTAATTTAGACTATTAAATTTTAAAGACGGATCAATGTTTAATTTTTTTCTTATCGTTCCATATTTCAACTCTTTGCCAGAAAGCAAAAGATCAATTATAGTCTTTCTTTCCTCTTCTGTAAAAAATCTGCCAGTTCCAAACTCATCGATCAGCTTCGTATGATTTATTTTCTGCAAAGCGACAAACAATTCCGCTGTATAAGTCGCCTTCGGTGCCCGATATTCGTCTTTTTCAAACGTACATTTTCCAACACGGTCGCCGAATCCTTCCATTGCATATGGGCTTGGCTTTCCGTCAGGCTGTAGTCCCGGTCCCATATCAAAGGAACGCTGGCTCGTCATAATCTCCACATACGCATTTTCCAATTCTTCAGTTGCCTTCTCATTTCCAAGTGCCCGCTGTGCAGCAAAAATAGCATGCACTTCCTCTACCAGCATTGACCGCAAAATGGTGTGCTTGTAATCATCCGGACGATTCCTTGGTGTCAGCACATATCCTTTTTCATTCCAGAGGCACTCCGTATGAAAAGCTTCATCCAGATACAGCATCTCCCCAACCGTGCGATAGCCTTTTTCCTGCATGATCTTCTGATTCTCTGTCGTTGCCTTTAATACTGCTCCGCCCTCTTTTCCCTTCGTCTCAGCCTTTCTGGTCGAACGGAAACCGCGGTGCTTTGCAATATGGATCAGCACCTGTGCCAGTTCTTCGTCTTTCAACTTACGATCTAATCCCTCATATCGCAACTGATAGACATCCGGAAGATTTCCTTTATAATAACGCTCCATAAAGGAATCCATCTCGATCAATCCATTTTCCTGTAATAAAAACTTAATCCGCTCTAATCTGTGTCTTCTCCGTCTCAATCTTCTGCGGGTTGTCCTTGCATCCCGTCTGGGAGCTGCTAACGCATCACCATTTTTCGGATTCTCTGCCACATCAAAAATTCTTACCCCGAGATCTGTGATCCGTACCGGTTCATCCTGACTGTTATTCTGTAAAACTGCCCATCCCACCGATGTGATTCCGATGTCTAATCCGATTCTGTACTGAAAATTTTCCTCCATAATAAGTAACCCTTCCTTTCCATGTTCTGCATTCATCAACTACAGACATAACGTTACATGTAAAAATGTTTTTGCACTTCCGTTCTACATTGAACCTCTTTCGGGACAATGCCATTTATTTCATACGCTTGAATAAATACGGGTAAAAGATAATCCCATTCCGAAGAATGGGATTAGAGCTTTTAGGTTTACTACCTTATTGTAGTAACCGGTTATTATTTGGTATGTTGTAATTCCCTTTTATACTAATCCTTTTTCCGACATTTGTAAATACTTTTTTCTGTTTTTTGACAATATTTTTCATTTTAAATCTGAATTCTCACGGTTTCATCTTCATTTTCCGGAATAACGTTCATTTTCCCTGCACCATATCTTTCCATCAGTGCCATCAGATTTGCTGTTCTGTTATCACGAAACTTGTCATCCGGATCTGCCTTTCGTATGATAAGCTGTTCGTATAGCTCTTCCACCCCGCCGCGGACATAATCATTGAACATCTTTTTATACTGCTCAAATTCTTCCTTCGTCTGTGCCCCCTGAAAAGCTTTTTTCACACACTCTTCATCTGTCAGTGTTCCTCTGTAATTCAGCATGATCATCATCTGTAATATAAAATCCAGATTTTCCTTTTCTTTCAACATCTGTTCCGGGAAAATACTGCTTGTCTCAAATGGCGAATAATCTTCCTCTGCCTTTCTGTCTACACGAAACCCAACAATAGCTGCCGCCACATACAGATCGATCAGTCGCTTAAAATAAGTACGTTCTGTGTCATCTCTCACCCACAATTCCTGTGCCATCTTTGCATGCTTTCCTTTAAATTCAAACTCTTTCTTAAAAAACTCAAAATCAGCCATTTAAAGTTCCTCCATTTTTCTGATCAATGCGAAAGCTTCCTCAGCTTTTTTATCAATACAGTAAGCCGCACCTACATAAGAATCTAAACCTGTATATTTCCAGTCTTTTTTCAGCATAAAAAGGATCACCTGCTCCGAGACTTCCGGTAATACACCTGCGATCAGTTTGATATTTTCATCTCCCAGTTTTGAAAAAGGACCATCCAACACGATAGGCAGCGTATCTCCTTCAAGTTCACTGACTCCAAGCTTTTCCGCCTTTTTCTGTCTGCTGTACTCCATAACAGTCACAATAAATGCAAAATTACGGGCGATCTTCTCTCCCTCGGAAAGATTTTTTTCTTCCCGGTAGCCACGCTCCGTCTGATAAAGCATTTGTATTTCATACTGTTCGGTCAGCTGGATCTTTTTATCTTTCGCATTGAACATCTTTTCAAAATTAAGCTGCACATTTTTATTGAGTTCCAGAAATGTTTTCCGCTCTTTCTGTTCAAATTCTTTTTTCATCTTGGCATAAAGCGCTTCTGCAACTTCCAGACGTGCCCTCCACTTGCGGTTCTCTTCGTTTGCAGCTTCCCGCCTGCGCATGTTGTTTTCAATATTTTCAATCTCTTTTTTGTAGTTCGAAATTTTTCCTGTACACTCTCCTTTTTCCACACTCGTTTTTTCCATTTCGGAGCGGTAATGTCTTAACAATCTTCTTTTTTCTGCGAAATCAAATGACGCATCCATCTGCCGGTTCAAAATTTCAAGCTGATTACAGGTTTCTTCGTAATCGTGGACACTGTCATCCACATTCTGCGCCATTTCAATTAATTCTTCATAACTTCCATCGGTACGGTTTTTCCAACGATTTCCGGTTCTCTCAAATTCTCCTAACAGCGATCCGATATCGGCAGGCGGAAGATAATTTCTCTGTTCTAAAAGACATTCCAGCTCATGGGAGCCTTCCGTAAGTGGCGTGCCACAGATACATCTGCCTGTCTTAATAATGTAATCGATCGTTCCCTGTCGCATATGCGGAATATCCCGTCTCTCCCCGGCAACAGCTTTCACCATTTTCACACACGCTTCAATGAGCGGCTGTGAGAACATCATATAGGCTTTGTCACTGATCTGTGACACTAAAGTTTTATAATGATTATTTGCCCTTTTCCTTTGTTCTTCCCTCACAATCTGCAGATTTTTTAACTTGCCCTGCAGCATTTCTGTACTCTTATTTTCTTCCAGATATTGTTCGATCTCATCACATTTCTTTTGATAATTTTTTATATTAATATCAATATTCTTAACATGCTCCTGTTCTTTTTCAATCATGTGCTCTATCCGCATCCGGTCATTTTCCAACGAATCATACATCATTCCATCACCGGTGATTTTACTTTTGAATTTTCGGGTGACAGAGTTAGATCCCATATCTTTCAGATGTAAAAGTGCTGCCTGATAGGAGGATAATCCAGTGAGACTATGTACGGATTCTTTGATATTTTCTCTGACACCGTTGACCGTGACATCACTCCAACGCTCACCATCAAACAGAAAGTAATGAGATAAATTTCTTGGAAATAGTTCATTTATAACATATTCCACCTGCCTCTCATCTACTTCTGTCACCACATCCGGTGCTTGAAGATCTGCTATCTTCATGGATACTTTTTTCTGAAATTCCCTGCATGTCATCTGTGGATAATTTCTGCTGTAAATTGTTTTCCGGCAGATCGTATACTGCTTTTCCTCATCGGCAGCCACAATCGTAACGGATACCGCTGCCTTACTGTCTGCATCCATGAACGCCAGAACATCATTATTTAAAAGCTGGTAGTCATCTGCATTTTTCCATTTCTCCATATTTACAGCTCCGTATAACCCGAAGCGGAAAGCCTGTGCAATCGTTGTTTTTCCAACAGTATTATCCCCCAATACTACTGTCACGTTTTTGCCCGGATCACAGCTGAATTCAATCGTGTTTACCCCTTTGTAACGCATAAAATTTTCCATTGTGATGCTTTTAAACTTCATGCTGCTCTCTCCTTTGTCTCTACCTTGTTCTTAAGTTATCAATAATTATTTTTTGTATCTCCTCCGACATTTTCTGGTCTGTCAATGCTTTGCTTCTGAGGTTTCTGCGTTCTGCGCTAAGGACTTCGAAGGTTAATGTATTCAATAATCTTTCATCTATTTCTTTCATCTTGACTGTCTCCTATAAATACATATTCACACGTTTTTCCACATCCGCTTTTACGCTTCCAAATCTTTTTTCAAGTATCTCAGCTAAATTGGGTTCATTAATTTCCTTTTTTCCATTAATGTCGATGTGCAAATCATAAACTGAATTATCATTACAATACTTAACGTAATACTCTACTTGATGATTTGAAATTTTTTGATTTGAATCTTTTGTAATATAAATAAAATTTAATGGAGAATTAAAGACATTCTTTTTATCATCCCTGCGTTTCTTTTCCATTCCCTTATATGTACTGTCTAATGTACCTACAGGAACAATATGATGCTCCTCTAATTTGTCACACACATCTGAAAACACCTGTATCTCTGCATCCGTCATTAAATCCGTGTATGTTTCTGCCAGATAAAACTGACATAATGTCTTTCTTACAACTGCTTTTGGAATTACACTTGTTTTCATTAGCAATGTCTCTTTATCAGAAAAGCCCTGCATATGAAACACATTTTTTTTCATATCCTGAATCCAGTTCTTATCTTCCGGATTCTTAATTATACTTAAGACATGATTGATGTCTTCGATAATATTTTCGCTTTGGTCTTTATCGTATCTTCCTGAAAATATGGAACACCAATACCACGCTTCTAATATATTTATTATATTTTCGTTCTCATAGAAACTGTCATTTGATAATATGTATCCTAATAAAACAAGCATGAGATTATAGTTTATTTCCTGTATTTTTCTAATTCCACATCTCACTTGCAAAAAGAAACATGCTCTATCTATTCCTTTACATGCTTTCCCATAATTGTTACAGATTTCATCCGATGTTAACGACAATATTTTGTCTCTCTTAATATAAGATAACTCCACTCTATTTTTCTGATAATCAGGAACATAACAAATCAGAGACAATACATTCAAAAAAATATCTGTATATTTTTTATTCAATTGATTCTTTTTTTCATCAAAACATCCGAGTCTATCCGATGCCGAGTACATTCCAATTGTATCTATAAAACATTTGTAATATTTCTTCATCCTGTCTGGGACAATTTTTTCATCGTATTTTTTCGTCCGCTGTATATCATCAACGATTAAATCAAAAAGATTCTTATTACTTGCAAGCTTCTTTTTTGCAGCTTTAGCTAAAACTAATTCAAATGTGCTTAACGATATGCCACCTATATTTAAGTTTTCATAAATATCAATAGCTCTGTTTCTATCTGATTTTGACACTACAATTTGGTGAAGATCCAAATTCGATATACAACATGTCAGATATTGCTTCATCTTATCAGCCCAATGGGTTTCTCCCATACTGATCCAGCTTTCTTCAAGTTCACTTCGATCCACTTTCTCTGCCTTGATAATTTCTCCCTTATAGTCATCTTCAATATATTTATTTACAAATTCCTGCTTCTGACTTTCCGTTGTTAAAATATCAAATTCTTTCTCTATACGGTAACGCACCACTCTTGTTACGATGTCCTTTAAAATATTTTTCAAACGGGTTTCATTACTTGAATCCCCTTTTCTGTTATTAATCAATAAAAACAAAGGAATATAATAATAATCTTCTTTTAAACAAAAATTTCCTATATTCTGTGGTTTTTCAGCATGTGGCGCATAGACTTCCTGTGTTTTTTCATCATAAGAAAAATATACAATATCTTCTCTGATATCCCCTGTCAAAAACTCTGGAACATCACTTTCCGGACTGGTCATCGCAAACTGTAATTCTTTCAAATGAAACCAGTCTTCTTTTTCATCCAGGTTCTCTACCGATGGTATCCGCAGAAAGAAACGATTTTGCAGATCAACCGAAATTAGTCTCCTATAATCGGTCATTAGCTTTCCACTACCGGAATAATCATAGAATAGCTGGTTCGAAAATACATTCGCTAATGCTGTCATTCTCTGTTGTCCATCTAATAGCACATTTACATTTCTGTTTCCACCAGATGTATCCACTTCATCTTTTCTGCCTAAAATCCTACATCCAAAATCCTCTGTATCTGCTTCCAAAACAAGAATGCTTCCTATTGGCATTTTAGTTAATACAGATGCAACCAGTCTTTGCTGCATTTCTATATCCCATACAAAACCTCTCTGAAAATCCGGTAATAACAACTCCTGTTTTTGTATTAATTCAATCATTTCTTTCAAATTTGTTTTTGTATCATTTTTCATAACTTTCCCTCTCCTTATCCTTCCGCAATTTCCCTGACTGCATCCACAAGCACATCAATCTCTTCTTTCGTCGTAAACCGTCCCACACTCGCTCTCACCACTCCAAGATAACTCACACTTCCAAGATATTTATGAATGAGCGGTGCACACTGGTAACCAGTCCGGACTGCCACATGATAGTCCTGATCCAGGATCATTCCCACTTCCCCTGCCTGATAGCCTTCCACATTGAAAGACACGATTCCGGCGTGATTTTCCAGATGTTCTGGTAAATACAGAGTCACTCCGAAAATCTTCTTCAACTGTCGTATCAGATACTCCGTCATTTCTTTTTCTCTGTCCAAAAAGTAATCTGCATTTTCTTTCAAATATGTCATTCTCTCTTCCAGGGATGCATGCAATCCTGCAATTGCCACAATATTCGGACTTCCGGGTTCATAGCCAACCGTTCCTTCCTCCGGCATTTCCAGATTCAGTGAATCACTTCCGGTTCCCCCGGCAATCATATGTTTTAATCTATATTTGGAATGATAGATAAAACCTCCGATTCCAAATGGACCATACAAAGTTTTATGCCCTGCAAACACATAAAAATCAATCGGACTATTTTTAAGCGAAATAGGAACCAATCCTAATGCCTGTGCACCATCCACAACTACAATTGCTTCATATTCTTTGGCTGACGCTGCTATTTCTTCCACCGGAAGAATATAACCTGTAACATTACTCACATGAGACATCACTACCAGATCCGGTTTTTCTCTCATGAACTGAAATCTGATTTTCTCCTGATCCAGTTCCATTCCTTTTTCATCGAGAGCAAGTTCTGTGATCAAAAAACCATACCTCTTCTGGTATAAAAATAAACTCCGCATAGTTGCGTTATGTTCAAATGGCGAAACATACACAGTCCGTTTTTTTTTCCAGTCTATTCCACCAAAAATCTCGTTACATGCAAGCGTAGCAGAGGCTGTAAATACAACCTCTGCTACATTCTCTGTCTCCGTCAATTCCATGATCTGCTGTCTTGTTTCACTGATAACTTCAGAAGCTTTCCTAGCAAGCGCATAGGCGCCCCTTCCGGCATTGACAGCGTAATCCCGGTTTGCCTCATCCATTGCCTTATATACATTTTCATGTTTTGGAAATGTCGTTGCCGCATTATCAAAGTAATATACTTTTTCCATATCTGTACTCCACATCTTTTTCGTAATGATCCGGTCTCTTTCTGCCCACCTTCTACAATAACTTCCTGATCGCCTGAACCAGAACTGCTACTTTCTGGTTCATCTCCAGCGTATCACCAAAATCATCCAGTGCTTCCTCGATCATATTTTGCAGATAAATGCTGGTAGAATCTGTAATTTCTGCATCAAAATACTTCATAACCTCATTTCCCTCTGCATCCTGCAGAATAAACCTGCTCTTACTGTCAGTGGCAGCAGAGGCATCCTGGATATTCTCAATTTCAATACGTATCTGATGCAGTTCTTCCTGAAATTGCACAATAGAAGTATCGTTCCAGTCTTCCACATACATATCTGTAACGATCCGGCTCAGTTTCCGCACAATTTCTTCTTCATCATTTGTCGCTAATTGATCTAAATAAGACATGAATTTACTGATTCCAGTACTTAATATATACTGTTTTGAAGCCTGACTCTGTCTCTCGTACCATTCGATGAGGCATGCCTTCAGATTCGTATCTTTTTCCACATGAAATTCTTTTTTTATCTGGATATTGATCTGTGTTAAAAGTTCATCCAGCTTTCCATTCATCTCCGAGACAGCATTTTTTACCCCCACAATTGCCTGTTCATAATCATCTGTTTCCATCCCATCTGGAATTCTGTCAAAAATCAATTCCCTCGGATTTATCTCTGCACGCTTTAATAAACTTCTGAGTACTTTTACAATTAAAATGTTCTCACTTGAATAATGATCTGTAACTACCGTATATTGCGGCAATGAACGATACCATTTCTGCATACATGCCGCGATTCCATTGATCCGGCTTTGTTTTGAGAGTGTAAAGTCTCCCCTCTCGCAGAAAATCTGCTCTAATTCTTTTAAATACCAGTCTTTTGCAGCTGTCTCCGGTTCAATGTACAATTCATATTTATCCGGGAACTCATTCACGTTATTCAATGTATCAAAAGAAACTTCTAATTCTTTATTTTTCAGATAAATGACGGCCGTTCCTTCTGTATCAGCCAGCTTTTTTGCCAGAAATAAAGGTATGATTCCTTTTCTTGCACCATAATCTTTTCCCTGCAGACATTTATATAATGTTTCAAAAGAATGTTTTTCTCCTGCACATTGTTCAAAAAATCTCTCGATCTCATTGCATACCCGATTGCATCCTTCATCATTTTTTGTGTGGACAAATGCTGCACGATATACCATTGCTTCCGGACTGGTACCTTTCATATATCCTGTGCAGTCATTTTCATTCAAAAGATTTTTAATGACCTGATTCCTTGCCTTTTTATATTGGGCACCAACACACTCGATATTCAAAAGCTCATGATTTACCTTAGGCGAATGTCCGTAATACTTTTCACATACACTGCTTAAATAGTCGTTCCAATCTGCTGAAGTCCCACAGACCACTTTTTCTCCATTTTCTCCAAATACAGCTGTGTTCCGGCTTTCCGGTGAAAAATCCTGTTCTAACACCGTATTTATCTCAAAAGTAATATCATCCTCATATAAATTTAATTCCTGAAGCAGCACCACATTATCTTCGATAAATTTTTCATCTTTTTTCAGACTTCTGACTGCCTCATATTTTAAAGCAAGATTTCTGACTGACAGTCTATGGTCTGATACCAGTGCGATCAGTCTGTCATCCGCTAATTTCTGCAAATGCTTTTGTACCTCAGACACATCTGTTTCATCTTCATAAATGAGGAGTAAAATTTTTCCATCTGCAAATTTTTCTTCAAATAAATATGCACTGTTTTCCAATTTCAGGAAATCCGAAAGCAGCATGATCTCATACTGGAAATATCTGGTGATCGCAAATTTCTGGTTATACCGCTTCGGCAGTTCGTAGTCCATCTCCGCGCTATCCATAAGGCTTCTGCATAGATCAAATCTGCTTTCCATTTCTCCCATGCGGCTTTCAATCGCCTTTTCTATGTCAACCCCGACGTTAGAACGGAACGCATACACCCCGAGGCGTTTTCTGTATATGATGAGATCTTTCTCCATGAGCTGCTGCATTGCATGTTGAAATTCTTTTTCTTCACATCCCAGTGAAAGTCTGAAAATGTCCTCTTTTGCAGGCAGTTCTTCCTCTTTATGGATCATGCGGATAATCGCGATCGTCTTTAATATCCGGATCTCCAGATCCTCTGACACTTGTGAAATTGCATATTCTGCTTTCATCCATTCATTATGGATCTGTGGAAGATCCGTATTGTCCCGAAACAGATTTTTAAAATAATCATAAATTTTATCGATTCCGATAAAGTCCTCTATTCCTTTTTGCAAAAGCCAGCTTAAACTGCCCTGTTCCTCTTCCGCCAGAAATGTAAAAATTGTCCGCTCGTTCTGTGCCACTTTTTCCGAAATGCAAAGCAGCGCATAAGCTGTCAACGGCAATAACGGATAACATCCTTTTCCAAGTGTTTCCAGATATTCATTCTCTGCAAAAAGCTTTTGGAAGCATGGCACATAATATGTTTTCTCCACAATGTCTCCATAGACAGACTGATTTTCCCACTCTTTGTATGCCTCTGAAAACTCTGGCTCTTTTTTCTCAATGGTATCTGCGATCAATTCATAATTATTTTGTGCTGATACGACAAAATCAATTTCCTTGATTCTGCCCTCCACACCACGGAAAGAATTCTTGACCGATTTATCGATGGTTTTTCCGTAATCATGAATGCTTTTATGCGCAACCAGTGTAAATATCATCTGTCCTTTTGAAGCGTTCACCAGCTCGCACATGTCCTGCAAAGCTTTCATATCATTTGAAAAATACTCTGCTCCATGTCCCTCCAAATATTTACTGAATTCATCAAAAACGAGGAACATGCCGGCAAAACCTTTTTCTTCCACCAAAATTCTGTTAATCTGCTGATAAATGCGGACAGTATCCAGTTGCATCATCGGCTGGAATTGACTTCCTGCCGTCAGTTTTGGATAGGTTTCCGTAAAAAAGTCCAGACTTTCCCGATCCTGCTTTTCAAGCCGCATACAGAACCCAGCCATTTCATATCCTGCCTGCTCTGCCAGCTTTTCAAACGCCGCATATGTTTCCGGATATTCTCTCTTCCATTTTTCAATAACCTTAACTGCTTCTGAATAATAATCCGCAGGTGCGAGATTCTGTAACCCTTCACGGTTTAATGCCTGCTGAAGCGCATAAATAAAACTCTGATTTAAATCTGTGCCTGAAACAGAATTCACTAATACCGGAAGATATTTATTCCCCTGCTTTATCCACTGTCTGATCTCTTCCGTCAACTGTGGATCGATTTTTTCTATTTTCCCTAAAATCACCTGATCCCGTTCCATACTTCCGTGAAGCAGTGCCAGAAGTACCAGTAACAGATGTGATTTTCCCTTTCCATAAGGTCCGATCAAAACAGAGGCACTCTCCCCTGATTTTCCTGATACGATATTCCAATAACGCTTTAAAATTGCAATAGAAGAACGCGTCGGAATATAACTTCCAATGCGTTCATAATTATCCAGATCCAGCTGTAAATTAACAGACTTCTGAAAGGAATGATTAATTTGTATCAGTTTTATCAAAGGGTTCATAATGCACTCCATGTTTTTCGTAATAGTTTCTTACAACAGAATTGCCATCTGTTTTTTCATTTAAATACACCATATTCAGCCCTGCGGTGTGGTTGATAATGATTTTGTCCTGATTTTCCAGACGCTCCAGCAATTCGATGAGCATGGTTCTCTTTAAGTTCATGATCTTTCCCGGTCCACCCTTCATGGTCAGAAGTTCGTCGATCTGGACCGAATCATGCTCCTGCAGAAGATCGTTCAGAAGATAATAAATAATATCCTCAGGTACTTTATTCAGATCCGGCTGGCATTTTTCAAACAGGTCACCTGAGGCTTTCATCAGATTTAATTTCCAGAAGGGGCTCTTGTTCTTTTCCTCCGGATTCATCTGCTTCTCTTTTCTCTTTACATACATTCGGAGAATGGCATCACAATCGTCTTCCACAGATTTTTCTGAAAACTTTTCTCCATCTGTATAATCCGCTGCAAGTTCTGTCATCTCATCGTTCATCTGTTTTCGTGAAAACTCCTCATAAGAAAAAGAATCAAAAAACAGTCCCCACGCAGTTGCCAGTGCATAATTTTTTACGATCTGACAGTGTAAAAGCCATATCGTAAAAATATCCTCAAGATAAGGATCTCCTGTCAAAATGATTCTTCCAAGCTCTGTGAGCTTTGTTCCTTCCTTTGGCTTATCCTCCGTCAGGTTCATCGTTTTAAGCCAGTAGCGGATCGATTTTGCCATATTAGGTCCAACTCCCAGTTCATCCGCTCCATAATTTTCAGAAAAAACTTTTGCGTCTTTCTCTATTTCAAATAATCCTTTGTTCAGCCATCCCTCACGGAGAATAAAGCTTTCATGCCCCTTAAAACGGTATTTATTTTTCTCTGTCAAGGATCGTCACCTTCCTACTCTCTTTTTATTGATAATACTTTCCGCATATAACAGCCTGCGATAAAGTGGTTCACACACTCTCCACAGCGCATGCATTTTTCATCTGAAATGCGGTAGTCGATTTTTCCATCTTTCTCTTCTTTCACAGAAAGTGCATTGAAACGGCATACACTTTCGCATGCAAGGCATCCCATACACATCTGATACTTTGTGAGCTGACATTTGACACGTTCTTCTGCCGTTTTCATGTCGGATGCACCGGCGATCTTATGATCCAGGATCGTCACTTTCAGATTCCTGCTTCCAACTCTTCCCTGCAATTTCAACAGAATCTTTCCGGCTCTATTCAAAATAAAAACTTCTCCAAGTCTTGCATTGCCCATGTCAAAATTCAGATATCCAAATGGACGGAAAAGTTCGTATAATTCTTCTGTGACAGGTTTCTGAAGTTCGTAATTGAAGGCATTCTCTTCTGTGGCACATGGTTTAAAAGAAATCACCGATTTCTGTGCGTACGCTACCCCGTTACCGCCCTGCCTTGCCTTCCAGAATCCGTCATCCACATATACTTCTGCATCTTCTTTTCCGATACTTCTGGCAAAATCGATCAGCAGTGTACGAAACCGCTCTGACTGCTCATGCATATGGATTTTTGACAAAAATTCCGACCAGCCGCTGTTGTTCGGGCAGCACCAGCATCCAACTCTTGCATAACCCAGACGGTATGCGTCATTAAAATCAATCCCGGATGTCAGGATGTACAGCCAGATATCAAAATCCATCCAATCAATGATCGGGGAGACAATGCGCTGTTTCGTGATTTTAGGACTGTCAGACTCCCGCTCGTATTTGCTCCGGCTCAACGATTCACTGCGCCGGATTCCATAAAAAGTTAAAATCTGATTTTTATCCCTATATAAAGATTTGATTCTTTTTTGAATCGTTCCCGTTTTAAAAATGGTACAGCACCACCGCATCACACGGCTTGGCGGTCCAACAAGTTTACATAATTCTTCAAAATCTTTTTCTTTATTTCTTGCGGAAATAAGAGGTGTCTTCGGATGATCCTTCCTGAATCTCTGAACATATTCATAGGTATACGGAAATTCCAGCGTCGTATCTCCAAAAATATGCATGATCTGCGGATTGCTTAAAGCACGTGTCACCAGATCTGCTGTGACAGTCGAATCCTTTCCCCCACTGAAGGAAACAAACATATCTGTAATATTAAAATTCTCTGTCACGCTTCTGATATATCCCTTCGCCTCTTCCACAATCCGGTTATATCGTTCTTTATTGCACAAAATAAAACGTTCCATCTGTTCTTCAAAGTACTGATAAGTATTCTGCGCTTTTAATTCTTCGTATTGCTTCCGAATCGCATCTGTATCCTTATTTTTCAGGTCTTTGACAGAAAATTTAATTTTTTTTCCATTTACAAAATAATTATTTCCGTTGCCGTTCCAGACAGAATCTTTTTCAAATGCAAACGGCTTTTCCAAAATGATTTCTAACAGCAGACGTTCTTCCGGAAACACCGGTCTTACATCACTGGTCAGCTTTTTTCCTTCCTGTCCACAAACCGGACAAGTCTTCTCATAAATTGGCACCTGACATTCTTGGCACCAGAAAATCTCTGAAATGGCATCTGCCCGTCCGCCACAACCAGGACATATACTTGTCTCACATCGATTATTTGTACATGGCAGATTCTCACCTGTTTTGTCATTTTTATTGTGACAAATATATGTAATCATAATTGCACTTTTTCCTAACTTCTAAGACTGATTCTTATATATCAAGAATATATGTTCATTATAGTCTTAGATGTAAAGAAATTCAACATATTATTCTCTTGTGTAAAGACTTTTGGATTACAAACAAAATATTGCAGTCTGACATACTTACAAAAGCATGAATGTGAAATGGACGGATATTGTATTTCGTTGCGTTATGGAGATGAAACTCTCCCTAACGCAAAACGAAAACAATATCCGTCCATTTTACATAATAGGTTTGTTCTATTTCGTTAAGACTATTGCAAATACATTTTTGATGTGCTAAAATGTGTAGGTATAAAAAATAACAAGCAAGTATCCGTTAGACGGTTTGAGTCAATATGTGGTGTGTTGGCTAATATAAACTAAATATCAACGCAAAAACGACCGCTTATTAACTATGGCGGTTATTTTTGTGTCAATTTATCTACAAGACGTACTATGTATGTGGTAAATAAACCACTCACAATTCTGCCAATAATTCCTATAATAAATTGCAAGGAATTGAACACCTTGAATTTTGCGACTACCAAATAGACACTCATCCCATAACCGGAGTTCCATAACGTAACTCGCAGATTTTGTAGCGCACTTCATAACGTTGATTGGGCATATATAAGCGTCCTTTCACAAGTCATTCATAACGTAAATGAAAGAAAAACGGTATAAACAAATATTATTTTCTTTGTGAGCTATGGAGATAGGATTCTAACAATCTTGGGAAGCACTGCTTCTCAAGATTGTTGCTCAGAAGCCTATCGGAATGTCCAGCGAACAGAAACATAATATTTCGTTTATGCCGTTTTTCTTTTTCATTACATATAAAATTCTGACATGTGAGAGGACGCTTATATCTGCCCTTCACGCCCTAGGAAAGCACCACAAAATCTGCTGCTCCACGGTAAGTTAAACTCCGATTATTTAAACAGATTTTTGAAGAACTCCCCAATCGCACTAAAGATATTTCCAAAGAAGTTACCAATAGATGCAATGATTCCGGAAGAGCTTCCTCCATTTTTAAAGGAATTGTAGAGAGAGGCTGCGTAATCCACCAGTCCACTTAAATCAATTCCAAGAGAAGTAATTTTCAAAAGAAGATCAACGATTTTCTGTCTCTCATCATCAGATAAAGTGACGCCATATTTATCACAGGCTTCATCAATTGCTTCGTTGATACTCTTCTCGTCAGTCAGTCCTTTTTCTGCGATCAGGGACTTGATGTAAGCAATAAACTCCTCCACTTCCTGATCGGTCAGACCCTGAATGGAAGCTTCCAGTTCTCCGGTGACAACAAGTTCATTTAACGCTGCATCTACAACGTTATCCTGTACTGCTTCCCCGGTCATTGCCTCATATGCCTCAAAGATTCCAACCAGTGCAGCGGTTCCGGAGATTGGCTTTGGGCCTGCAACGATGATATCTGCATCTGTAATTCCGGCAGTTGTCAGCGCATTTTTGTACATACCAACGGTACAGTATGTGATATTGTTCGTAGAAATGTTTAATCCATTTCCTTTTTTACGCTTTACGATCACGACAGAAGACCAGGACTTGCTTCCGATTTTGGAAGAATCCACATAGGAATCGAGGTACTGGTGCTCCTGTGCATTTGTAACGTAAGTGACGTTATAATTTGCAAGATTGGCAGGATCGATTCCCATAAGGGATAATACGATATTTTTCTGGTCATCAGACAGATCTGCGCCGAGTGCCAGATAAGGTTTATCATCTTTCTTAATCTCAACTTTATCGTTATTCTCATCCACAATGACATCTCCAGTCACATTTTCTGTGGATTTTTTATCATCCTCTACCGTTACCCCGCCTGTGACATTATCGGTTGTGCCACTGGTGGAAGTATTTGTGCTGTCGGAATTTGTTGTTGTACTGCTCTGTGCATCTGAAGCAGAATTATTTGTTGTGCTGTTCTGTGCATCTGAAGCAGAAGTATTTGTTGTGCTGCTCTGTGCATCCGAAGCAGAAGTATTTGTTGTGCTGTTCTTCGTATCTGAAGCAGAGCTGTTTTGTGTAGTTGTAGTTCCGGTTGAACCAGCATTGGTATCTGTACCTGTTGTGCTGCTGTCATTCTGCGTTGCCGCCTGATTCTCCGACTGTGTTGTCTGGGAATCACCGGATGTGGCATTGCCTGCCTCCTGCCCTGCGGTGTTCTGCGCAGAAGCATCTGCTGCAAATGATGTTACATGTGTTGGTATCATCATCACTGCTGCTAAAATAATTGCTGCAATTCTCTTTGTCATTCTCTTTCTCTTCACTTTTTTTCCCTCTCTTTTTATTTACGTATCGATCCGCACTCTCATCCATGCAAGAAGATCTGCATACACTTTATCGCGGTCTGTCTCATTTAAAATTTCATGTCTGTCATTTTCGTAAAGCTTATATGTAATATCCAGAGAACCTGCCTCTTTGAAGAGATCATACACTTTTTTGACGCCGACACCATTATCTCCCACCGGATCATCCTGACCGGATACAATAAAAATTGGAAGCTTGTTTGGTACTTTCTTCACATTTTCCAACTGATTATCGTAGAGAACTGCTTCCATCAGCCCCAGATAGCCGTTTAATGTAAATTTGAACGTGCACCGCGGTTCGCTATAATAAAATTTTACAATATCCTCATCTTTTGTAAGCCAGCTGTTTGAAAGTGTTTTTCCAGAAAGATCATATTTCTTATATGGTCCGCCAAACGACAGCGATTCTACCAGTTTGCTTCTGTGATGCCAGCCAAAAATTTTTGCCAGGAATTTGCACACGTTGATTCCAAGTTTGGTCGTATTGTCCGGCACACAACCGGTTCCCATAATGATTGCCCCTCTCAAATCATCATTGTGAATGGTGAGGTATTTCCGAAGCATATAAGATCCCATACTGTGTCCCATCATAAAATAAGGAACACCCGGATTTTCTTTCTGGATCATCGTGCGCAGTGCATGCATGTCTGCGATCACCGTGTCACTCGGATTTTCCGCAAAATATCCCCAGTCATCTTTGGATGCAACGGAATCCCCATGTCCTAAATGGTCATGTCCCACCACCATAAAGCCATTCTCTGTCAGGAATTCAGCAAATAGTCTGTAGCGCTCTACAAACTCTATCATGCCATGTGTGATCTGTAAAATTGCCTCATACTTTCCATCTTCCGGAATCCATTTGACTGCATGGATGGTTGTTTTGCCATCCGCTGATAAAAATGTAAACTTCTCCTCTTTTGCCATACTTTTCCCCTCTCTTTTTCATGATTATATATTAGATATATTTTAAAACCTGTGGCTTCTTTATTCTGTCTGGACGAAACGATGGACTTCCTCCACATTGCGTTCTAATTCATCCGCACATTCTTTGTGCTCTTTCCACTCCTGGCGCAGTGTTTCCGCTTTGGATAACACTCTGCTCTGCACTTCGAAAAATTCATTTTCACCCTGACAGAGACTTTCTAATATTTCTTCAATATTTGTTTCTTCTTCCACATTTTCATGATCCGTTTCCACTGCCTCTGTGTCCCTGTCTTCCAGAAGTTTCACCAGAGAACCGTTATTTTCTTTTAAGAGATCATTTAACGCATGAATCTGTTTTTCCGCCTCTGTGGCAGTTTCCTCAAAACCACTGATCCTCGCAAGCACATCCGCAACCGCCGAAGTATACTGCTCTGCGTTCACACGCACTTCCTCTGCCGCTGTCACAAATTTTCTTCCGTCTTCTCCCATGCGTCCTGCCTCGATTGCTGCGCCGAGTGCCAGAACTCCCATATTCTGTGAAATATCTGCCAGTTTCTGTAACGCCTCTTCAACAGACTCTCTCTCCTGGCAATATGCCTCATAGAACGATTCTATCTCCTTCATGGGTGTGGTGACGTACTTGTTCTTCTCTACAACTTTTGCAATTTTCTCGTGCTCACCCTCCATTTGCTGGCAGAGTGCTTCTTTTTCCTGCTGCAATCTGATATTCTGTTCATTCTTTTTTGCAAGCTGCTGTTTCAACAGTACGGTCTGTCCTGAATTCGCCTCTGAACACTCCTTTAACAGTTCCAATTCCTCTGAAACCGCCGTGATTGTCTCATCCAGTTCCGTTTTTGAGATCGTCATCTGTACCAATGTCTCTTCTGCGCTGTCTTTTGCTTTTGCAATATTAGAAATCTGCTCCTGCAGACGGTTCTGTTTTTCCCGTAATGCCAGAAGTTCCTCTTCCAGTTCTTTTGCTTTTTTTCCACCAAACATATGCCATCCTCCAGCTTTTACTGATAATTTCGAATGATAACCTGTACGCTTTCCACTCCATTATACTCGTTAATCTCCGGATAGTACACAATCATTATCCTCAATTTGTTTATCTGACCGCGAAAAGCTTTTTCCACTTCCGCACTTCCATACTTTTCCGCATAATATGCTTTGAACGCCTCAATATCACCAAAATAGACTGCCGATACCGCCTCTCCCGCGGCTGTCACCAGGTTCAGCCGCAACACATTCTGATTTTTTCCGACCACAAAAGCCTTTGTGATACTCAGGTTTTTGTCGGCAAACTGTGGTTTGATATTGGCTTTTCCAAAAGGCTCTAACACTGCAAATTCCCGGATAAGACCGGCATCCGCATACGCTGCTGGCATCGGAATATCAATTTTGATCTTCGGAATCAGGTCATCCTCCGTGAGATTTGCACAGGCATTGATTTTTTCACGGAACTTATCCACGTTTTCTTCCGGAAGAGATAATCCTGCCGCCATCGGATGTCCGCCGAATTTTTCCAGAAGTTCCCTGCACTTACATAGTTCCTCATACATGGAGTACTCCTCAATGGAACGCCCGGAGCCCTTCACGCCCTCCTCCGCCTTCGTCAGCACAAATACCGGCTTATGATAAGCCTCCCGGATACGCCCTGCAATGATTCCTGCAAGACTTTCGTGCACCTGTGGCAGATAAATGACAAGCACTTTATCCGACATGTAATGTTCCTCCACCACACGTTTTGCCTCCTCGACGCCATCTGCTGTCATATCTTTGCGCTGCTGGTTTAACTCCACAAGCTCCCTTGCCGTTTTTGCTGCCTCTTCCTCTCCCTGTAAAAAAAGAGACAGAGACAGTTTTGCTGTATCAAGTCTGCCACTCGCATTGATGCACGGTCCCAACACAAAACCAAAATGATATGCATTGATCTGCTCCGGTTCTAAATGATTCTGAAAGATCAGGGCGCGCATCCCCGGATTTTTTGTGCGGTGAATGCGGTTTAATCCCTCTTTCACCAAAATGCGGTTTTCGTCTGTCAGATCCATGACATCGCCAACGGTTGCAAATGCGACATTTTCCAGAAATTCATAGGTTTCTTCCAGGGCAAAACCCATTTTTTCATACAATACCTGCAGCACTTTCCATGCGACTGCTGCTCCACATAACTCTTTAAAAGGATACGCACATTCCTGCTGCTTTGGATTCACGATTGCATCTGCGTTGCTGCGAAGGAACTGCTTTTCCCCGTTCTCCTCTGTATAGGGAATCTCGTGGTGATCGGTCACTAACACGGTCATCCCAAGTTCTTTGGCATGCGCAATCTCTGAGATTGCAGCAATTCCGTTATCGCACGTAAGAATGGTATCCATTCCGTCTCTTTTTGCCTGATCGATCAGATTCTCATTGATTCCATAGCCATCCTTCATGCGGTCCGGAATCTGCGTGGAAACATTTCCACCACAGTGTTTAATTCCCCGGTATAAAATATAGGTTGACATAACTCCATCTATATCATAGTCGCCGATAATACGGATCGGCTTTTGCTCTTCTATTTTAACTTTTAAAATATCTGTCAAACGATCTGCATCTTTCAATAAATGTGGATCGTATAAATCCTTTAAACTTCCATTCAGATATCTTTCAAATGCCGCCTCCCCGATCACCTCACGGTTTCGGATAAGACGCGCTGTGACAGGGCTAATCCCGAACTCTTTTCCAAGCTTTTCAAAATCAGCCCCCTTGTTGATTACAAACCATTTTTCCATGTAACACCTGCTGCCTGTTTTTTCTTATGAATTTATCTTTTAATAATGCACTTCCATCAGCATCAGTCCACATGCCGGTGCTGTATAGCCTGCGTTCTCCCGGTTTTTGCTCTCTAAGATCTGTGACAGCTCCTCCGGCGCTCTCCTGCCATCCCCGACCTCGATCAGCGTACCCGTCAGGATCCGCACCATATTTTGCAAAAATCCATTGCCCCGGTAATCGATCCAGAGATCATTCCCTTTCTTCGTAAAATTGATCTCATAAATTGTGCGGACTGCCGTTTTTTTCATTTTCTTATTTCCGCAAAATGAAGTAAAATCATGTGTTCCGATCAGATAGGAAGCGGCTTCTTTCATGCTCTCCACATCGAGTATTTTCTCATACTGGTACTCATATTTCCGCTCGAAAACATCCGAGATCTCTCCCATATGGATGTGATAGCGGTAGGTCTTTTTCTTTGCGGCGTAACGGCTGTGAAAACGCTCGTCCACCTGCTCAATCGCAATGACTGCAATGTCATCCGGCAGATAATGATTCAGATAGGACATGATCTTTCCCTCCGTAAAATGCTCCTCAATATGAAAATTTGCCACCTGGCCTTTGGCATGCACGCCCGCATCCGTTCTCCCCGAACCAATGACTTCCACCGCGTGTCCTGCCATCTGTCCCAGCACTGCTTCTATTTTTCCCTGAATGGTCAGACCGGTGCTGTTCTGCCCCTGCCAGCCCTTGTATCTTGTCCCATCATACTGGATTGTGATTTTATAGTTGTTCATACTTTTTATCCCTGCTTTACTGCAATTTAAACTGTCTTTTAGTTTAACACATTTTCCACTCAAATCCTAGTCTGCGATCTGTCCTGAAACGTTTTTGTGCCGGGGAACTGAAAAATACCAATCCCCCGGCACATTTACTCTGCATTTTATACCAGTTCTGCAATCCTTGTCACCGCAACGTAGATCTCCGATATTTTATACCAGGTACGGTAATCTACCACTCCCGTCACAGGCAAGCCAAAAATAGACTGGAATTTTTCTACTGCTGCCCTCGTTGCCTCTCCGTAAATCCCATCCGGTGTGATCGTCGGGATTGCCGGATAAGCCTGCGAGATTCTCGCTAACTGTTCCTGGATCTGCCGGACCTTATCTCCGGCAGCTCCCACTTCCAGATTATACCGCGGCCAGGATGCCGGGATACCGGAAATCTCCTCCGCTGTATTGATAAACATATTATCACCATAATAATAACGGAGAATTTCTATCGTTTCGTAGTTCTGATCCCCAAGATATTTGCTTCCCCACTGGCTCAGCCAGTTGCTGCACGTCACGCGCTGTCCGTCACAATACTGCGTCAGGATTGGCTGTCTCACATTCGGTCTGGAAAGATAATTCTGGAACATTTCCTCTACCACATCCGAGATACTCTGGAAAATATTTCTTCCATATACAAATTTCTGGTCATAAGCAGTGGATGTTGTGATGGTGAAGTTATAGCCTTTGTTCCGGTACCATTCCGTGTAAACCCTGTTTAATGTAAAGGACATGATCGCAAGGATATTGGCACGCAGCGTGCTGTCCGGCCACGTGCTGTATATCTCGCTGGATGCCACATTTTTGATGTAATCCCGGTAACGGACATAATAATTTGCCGCATTGGGATCCGATGGCGGTCCGTCATGAACAACGACAAATTCCGGGATCACCACTTTACTCAGCACGATCTCCCCTGAGTCGGAGACAGGCTTGATCTCGGACTCTGCTATTTTTGCCGGGAAATTGCCAAACAACGTATTGACCGGAATCACAATGGAATCTATTTGATTTTCTTCCTCATTTTCTTCCGCCATTCGCACCTGTTGCAATGCGAGCTGCTCTGAAAAAACCTGAACGCCCGAAATACTGACGGGACGATATCCCGGTGCGGTAACTTTGACTGTATATTGGGCAAATGGTTGATTTTCGGAGGGTTCCATCGAGTATTCAAGCGGAGGCGCATCAAGCGTAAGTTTTTCCGACATTCCCGAATCATCCGCGCTTACCTCCTCCACCGTGGAATCCGGATCTCCAGAATAGGAAATGGTGATTCTTGCTCCCTCAATCGGTCTTCTGGTCCGGTTTGTAAGTACTTCTACTTTGAGGCTTCCTTTATCTACAGCCTCTGTCTGGGCATATTTGATATCTGGCATGAACAACCTCTTCATACATTTCCTTATATTATATGCTCAGACATGCAATCCTGTTCTGTTTCCTGTGCAAAACATTCGATTTCCCAACTTCTCAATTTTTATTTCCGTTCTTTATCCAAATCCCCCAAAACTTAATTCTTACTCTACCGTAACTACCTTCGCCAGATTTCTTGGCTTATCAACATCAAATCCCTTATCGGATGACACGTAATATGCTAAAAGCTGTAATGCAACCGATGCAGGTAAAACCATAAATTCATCCTGCATATCTGGAAGCTTGATCACCTGATATTCGGTATCAAGATCACCGGAAAGTGCCTCTTTGATAAATAATACAATATCTGCACCTCTGGATTTTACTTCCTTAATATTGGAAAGTTCTTTTGACATGAGTTTTTCCTGTGTTACCGTTGCAACAACTGGTGTGTTAGTCGTAATCAGTGCAATTGGTCCGTGTTTTAATTCGCCGGAGGCATAAGCCTCAGAGTGAATATAAGAAACCTCTTTCAGTTTCAATGATCCTTCCAGTAAAATAGAGTAATCCAGTCCACGTCCGATCATAAACAGATCCTTTGCTTCCAGAATCTTCTTTGCGATCACATGGATGTCACGTCTTTTCTCCAATACTTTCTGCATCACTTCCGGAACACGCTCTAATTCTGCGATAAAGCTCTTTGTCTGCTCCTCTGTGTAGACACCTCGCAATAATGCCATTTTTGCAACCACAAGATAAAATACGGAAAGCTGTGTTGTGTAAGCTTTTGTACTTGCCACTGCAATTTCAGGTCCTGCTGCGGTGTATAACACATAATCACTTTCTCTTGCAATGGAAGAACCTTTTACGTTGATAACGGATAAACATTTTGCGCCCTGTCTCTTCGCATATTTTAATGCTTCCAAGGTATCAATTGTCTCACCGGACTGTGATACTGCGATCACCAATGTTTTCTCATCAATGACCGGATCGGAATACATAAACTCTGATGCAAGTTCTACGTCCATCTGCACATGAACGATAGATTTTACCAGAGCCTGTGCCACAAGTCCCGCATGCATGGCTGTTCCGCATGCTACCACACAAATTCTGTCACAGTCTGTAAAAAGAGAATCCGGCACACCATCCGAAGTAAAATCAGGCAGACCGTTCACGATACGGTCTTTGATCGTATTCTTGATTGCTTCCGGCTGCTCCATAATCTCTTTTTCCATATAAAATGGATAACCATTCTTTCCCGCGCTGTTCAACTCCCAGTCAACGGACAAAAATTCTGGTTCTACCACATTGTCATTTAAATCCGTAAGTACCACATGATCTTTGTGCAACTCTAAAATGTGATATTCCGGTACAACAAAGTATTCATTTGTAAAACGGCAGAGTGCAGTCAGATCTGATGCAAGCATTGCTCCCTCTTTGCATATGGTTGCAACGATCGGGCTGATATTCCGGATCGAGTAGATCACATCCGGCTGATCTTCAAACAGGATCACAAGCGCAAAGGTACCCTTTAATTTACTCACTGTTTTTTTGATCGCTTCCTTTGGATCTCCCTTGTAATAATGATTTAATAATGCAGCCGCAACCTCACTATCTGTTTCAGAATGAAGGATTTCCTGCAAATCGTAATCAGCGATCAGCTCACGATAGTTTTCGATGATCCCGTTATGAACCAGAGTCACTTTTCCCTGCTGATGCGGATGTGCATTCTGATCCGTAACTCCACCGTGAGTTGCCCATCTTGTATGTCCGATACCGCAGGTAGACAAAATCTTCTTCGAATCACAAATTGCTCTTAAATCACTTACTCTTCCGGCACATTTATAAACATTTGTCACATGGGAAGTTTCGTCTTTCACTGCAATACCCGCACTGTCATATCCACGATACTCTAATAATTCCAACGCATCTAATAAAACATCTTTTACGTTTTCACTGCCTGTATAACCTATAATTCCACACATATTAAATTTCCTCTTCTTTTCTATTTAAAATTTAAATCATATTCGAATTCAATTGTCCCATTATACCGTATTTGTTTTGCAGTCACCTGCATATTTGCCGGCATATCTCGCACTGGGAAGTACGAAAGGGCGTCCGCCGAATTTTCGATAACCCTTTTCCTCGTTAACCTGTGTATGGTCGTCCTCACAGGTACATGGCGCTAGAAGAGAAACCTAAATGTCTGCAATCAGTCACAGACAGGATCGCATATCTGAAAATATAAACCTTATTCGATTATCAATGTGCTATATATATTGTAAATGCCTTCATAAATGCTGCTACATCTATGAAGGCATCTATAACATGATTACTATACTATGATATGTGAAAAATGTCCAGAAGTTATTTTACTTCTACTGTCCAGCCATATTTATCCGGGATTCTTCCCCACTGGATACCGGTTAAGGTATCATATAATTTCTGTGTCAGTTCACCGATCTCAAAGTTGTTGACTGTCACAACATCATCTTTGTAACGAAGTTCTCCAACTGGTGAGATAACGGCTGCTGTACCTGTACCAAATACCTCTTCCAATGTACCGTCATGTCCGGCTTTCATCAGATCATCTACGGAAAGTCTTGTCTCATTTACTTTGTAACCCCAGTCACGAAGCAGATGGATCATGGAATCTCTTGTAACACCCGGAAGAACGGTTCCTTCGATTGGTGCTGTGTAGATTTCACCGGCAATCTTGAACATGATGTTCATGGTTCCAACTTCCTCTACATATTTACGATGCTCACCATCTAACCAGAGAACCTGTGCATAACCAAGTTTTTCTGCTTTCACCTGTCCTAAAATAGAACCTGCGTAGTTACCACCACATTTTGTAAAGCCTGTACCACCTTTTACTGCACGGACAAGTTCATCCTCAACCAGAATCTTAACCGGGTTAAGACCTGCTGCATAGTAAGCACCTACCGGGCAGCAGATAATCATAAACTTGTATGCGTTTGCCATATGTACGCCGAGTGCTGCTTCTGTTGCAAACATAAATGGTCTGATATAAAGTGAAGTGTTTGGTTCAGATGGAACCCAGTCAGCTTCTACTTTTACAAGTGCTTCCACTGCTTCGACAAACATATCAACTGGGAATTCCGGCATGCAAAGTCTTGCGTTGGAATTGATCATTCTCTTTGCGTTCATCTCTGGACGGAACAGCTGGATTTTTCCTTCTGCTGTACGGTATGCTTTCATACCTTCAAATGTTTCCTGTGCATAGTGAAGTGTCACACATGCCGGATCCATTGTGATAGGTCCTTCCGGAACGATTCTTGCATCTTTCCATCCGTCTTCTTTTGTCCAATCCATGACAAACATGTAATCTGTCATATACTTACCAAAACCAAGATTCTTCTGGTCTGGTTTCTCCTTTAATACCGGTCTTTTTTCAAATCTGATATCCATAATATCCTCCTTGTTTGCGAAGCAAATGCGACTGTCCTTACAGGAGCAGAGGATTTGGCCTCCTTTTCCCATTACACTTTTGGGAAATTAACTTTGACAACCATTATGATACTTTCTTTTTTTCATGTCAAGATTATTCCGAAGCCTTATGTTATGTATAACTATTAGTTATTATCTGTTTTATTTTCTATAACCTGATTTTATTTTCTTTTTCAAGTGACTTTTCCACTCTCCTGTAATATAATAAAACTACCTAAAAAAATTATGAGAGGTGATCCCTATGCATACATTTCAGCCAATTCCAGTTGATATGCTGGACATGAATCCATTTACGAAAATCGGCAAAGAATGGGCACTGCTCACAGCCGGAAATAAACAGGAATCCAATACAATGACCATTAGCTGGGGCGGTGTTGGTGTTTTATGGGGCAAAAATGTTGTCTATGTTTTTGTCCGTGATTCCAGATATACCAAGGAACTGATCGATGCGGGAGACTTTTTCTCCCTTACATTTGTAAGTGACCAGTACCGCGATGCCTTGAATTACTGTGGCTCCCATTCCGGCCGGAACGAGGATAAGATTGCAAACGCAGGGCTTACCGTGGACTACCGGCATGGAATCCCATACATTGATGAGGGAAATCTTGTTTTGGTCTGTGAAAAAATGTCTGCTACCAGAATCACGGATGATTCCTTCCTCGATTCCGAGATTGCTGACAAATGGTACAAAGACGGCGATATGCACACCATGTACGTTGGACAGATCATTGATGTGCTCGCAAGATGATCATTTCTGCTAAACTCTTATTTTTTTGCAAAACGCTGCATTCCTAAACCACAAAAGCCTCCCGGCAAAAATGATCCGGATTGCCTTTCATCGCAATTCCCACATTTTTATCGGGAGGCTTTTTTACTCATGAAGCAGATAACCACTTCTTATTCAACAAAAAAATTTATTTTATTTCAATGGATATTTCTCTGTCAAAGATTTCACGATCGCCTTTGCCTTGTCAGCTGCCGGCTCACCCTCTTTGATCATCATTGCGATTGCCTCTGCGATCTGATCCATATCATCCGTGTTTAATCCGCGGGAAGTTACCGCCGGAGTTCCAAGACGTACACCACTTGTCACAAATGGAGATTTCGGGTCGTTTGGAATGGTATTCTTATTGCAGGTAATGTTGACGGAATCCAGAAGTTTCTCAACTGCTTTTCCGGTAAGATCATAATTGGTCAGATCTACGAGCATGAGGTGATTGTCTGTTCCACCGGATACGATCTTAATTCCACGATCCATCAGTCCCTTGCAGAGTGCCTGTGCGTTGTCAATAATATTCTGCTGGTAAACCTTAAATTCCGGCTGCAATGCCTCTTTGAAGCAGACTGCCTTGGCTGCGATCACATGCATCAGTGGTCCGCCCTGAATACCCGGGAAGATTGCTTTGTTAAAGTTATACTTGTCCGCAACTTCCTGACTGCTCAAAATCATTCCGCCTCTCGGTCCGCGCAGTGTCTTGTGTGTTGTGGTCGTCACAACGTGTGCATATGGAATTGGGCTTGGATGAAGTCCTGCTGCCACAAGTCCTGCAATATGCGCCATATCGACCATGAGCACTGCACCACATGCGTCTGCAATCTCACGGAATCTCTTGAAATCAATGGTTCTCGCATAAGCGGATGCCCCTGCAATAATCATTTTTGGTTTACATTCCATTGCAAGTTCTTCCACTTTATCATAATCAATGAATCCCTCGTCATTGACACCATATGGTACTACATGAAAATAACTTCCGGAAAAATTGACCGGAGAACCATGTGTCAGATGTCCACCATGGTCTAAGTTCATTCCCATGATCGTATCACCCGGTTTTAAAATTGCAAACTGTACCGCCATATTTGCCTGCGCACCGGAATGTGGCTGCACATTGACATACTCACACCCAAATAATTCTTTTGCGCGCTCTCTTGCCAGTTCTTCCACAACGTCCACGCACTCGCAGCCACCGTAATATCTCTTTCCCGGATAACCTTCCGCATATTTATTCGTCAGGACACTTCCCATTGCTGACATAACCGCCGGGCTTACCCAGTTTTCGGATGCGATCAGCTCAATATGACTGTTCTGTCTGTCAAGTTCATCGGTAATTGCCTGTGCGACTTCCATATCCACTGCCTGAATATCTTCTAATGTGTACATAAACTCCTCCTTGTCTTCCGCCAGATTTTAAAGTTCATTATAAAGGACTTTCTGTAAATATTCAATTATAAATTTATTTAAAAAATGTATACGCTGTCGCAAACCATGCCTTTATCACATCCCAAACCCATGCGTTTTCCAGATCAATACCGCAATGCATATCTGTAAGATCAGGATAAGCGGCATTCCTACCACAAAATACCAGTGCTTTGTCTTATGATGAAACAGATACATGCCGGCCCACGTTCCGACACTGCCGCCTAAAATACTCACAAGGAAAAGTGTTTTCTCCGGTATCCGCCATGCATGATGTCTCGCCTTGCTTTTGTCCATTGCCATCACTGCAAGTCCAATGAGATTCATAACGATCAGATAGATCCAAAGTCCTTTTTGCATTCTCCTGCCTCCCTTCTTTTTTCCTGTAAATGTGAACTACAAAAACGGCCGCCAGAAAAGGCAGCCGTTTTCTTATTTCACAACTATTTTGTTGCTTTATTTTTTCCAAAATGTACTTTCATGACATACCATAACTCTGTTGCGATGCAGATAGAAGAATAAGCACCACATACAAGACCTGCCATAAGTGGAAGTGAGAAGTCACGGATACTTGCCACACCTAAAATGTAAAGCATTACGACCATAATAAAAGTTGTAATAGAAGTATTGATACTTCTGGACAATGTCTGTGTCAGACTCTTATTTGCAACTTCACGCAATTCCTCCGCAGTCTGTTTTCCGGTCTTTAATGCAAGATTCTCACGGATACGGTCAAAGATAACGATCGTATCATTGATAGAGTAACCTACGATGGTAAGAACACATGCAATAAAGGTACTTCCTACAGAAATACGCACAAGTGCATATACTGTGATCACAACAAGAACGTCATGAACCAATGCAAGGATCGCACTTGCTGCAAATCTGATATCTTTAAAACGGAACCAGATGTAAAGTAACATAAAGATACAGGACACGATAACCGCTTTCAATGCATCGGAACGCATCTCACCACTGATGGTAGAACTGATACTCTGGGAAGTGATGGTGGATGCATCCACGTCACAATTTTCTGCCAGTGTATCTTCCAATTCCTGACGCTCATCAAGACTTAAGGTACGTGTCTTAATTGTAACCTGAGTTGTTCCTTCTACTTTTGTTGCCTGCACATCGGAATCCCCGGTTACTTTTTCCACATAAGGAATGATGTCATTCTCGATATCCTCGATGGTCATATCTTTGCCAAAATCAGCCGTTGTGGAAGTTCCACCCATAAAGTCAAGACCATAGTTCAATGCCTTGCCCTCTGTTGCGGAATGTACTCCCATACTGATCAGTCCGGCAGCGATAATGATACCGGAAATTGTAAAGAATACTGCTTTTTTTCCAATAAAATCAATGCTCTTTCTCTCTTTTGCACGACCGTAAAGTTTTTCACTTTTCAGTCCCAATGCATACAGAGAATACAGAATGTATCTGGTCACAACCATCGCTGTAAAAAGGGAAAGGATGATACCGATCATTAACGTATAGGCAAAGCCTTTTACGGTTCCGGAACCTAACGCCATAAGCACAACAGATGCGATCAGGGTTGTAATGTTACCATCTAAGATAGCGGACATCGCTTTCTGGAAACCGATCTTCATAGATGTCTGAACCGATTTTCCGGTTGCGATCTCCTCGCGGATACGTGCAAATACGATAACGTTCGCATCCACCGCCATACCGATACCAAGGATAATACCTGCGATACCCGGAAGCGTCAGTGTAATATCGAATAAATATAAGGTTGCGATCACTAAAGTTGTATAAATTGCAAGCGCTAAGGATGCTGCAATACCCGGTACTGCGTACATCACGATCATAAATACCATGACGATTGCAAGACCGATCGCACCTGCCTTTAAACTGGAGGCGATCGCCTGGCTTCCCAACTGTGCTCCTACGACAGAGGACTCTAACTCGGAAAGCTGTAAAGAAAGAGAACCGATACGGATCTGGGTTGCCAAATTATCTGCCTCTTCAAAAGAAGACATTCCTGTGATCTGTGCTTCACCACCTGTGATTGCACTCTGCACCTGCGGATAACTGATCGTCTCCCCATCATATACGATTGGAAGGTTCTTGCCAATATTCTCGCTTGTTACTTCACCGAATATCTTTGCACCTTCGTCTGTTAACTTTAAAGATACAATATATTGTTTGTTTCCATATCTGTCGGTCGCTGTTGCTCCCTGAGCATCTTCCACCATGTCACCGGTCATGAAAACTGATCCATCCGGCATCTGGAACTCTAAAGATCCCGGATTTCCAAGATCCTCTAAAATCTCATTTGCATCCTGCACACCAGGGATCTCAACCGTAATTCTGTCGTCTCCAACCTGATATACGGAAGCTTCTGTACTGTAACTGTCTACACGTTTCTGAAGTTTATAAATGGTATCACTCATATCTTCAGCACTTGGATTCTCGTCCACTACCTGATAAGTAATGGAAACACCACCGGAGAGATCCAGTCCCAGAGGAATTGACATATCTTCGCCGATTCCGGTGGATGAAAGAATAATTGATGCATAATAAGCAAGTCCCACAAACGCTACAAGGATCACTGCCAATATGACTGCTGCTTTACTCTTTTTCATTGTTTTACCCTTCCTTTATTCTTCGTCTGCCTCGGCAGCCTTAATCATGATTGCGCATTCAATACGCTTTTTCTGAAGTGCACATCCGATGTCGTATGCATTGTGGATATCTCCATGGAAATTGTAGGAGTTTGCTGCACATCCGCCACTGCAATAGAATTTTGCAAAACAGTTACGGCATTTTTCTTTCGCATAAACATTGCAGCACTTAAATTCATCACAGATATCCTGACGTTTGATACCCTCGTCCACATTTCCAAGCAGGAAATCCTCATTTCCAACAAACTGATGACAAGGATAAAGGTCACCCCAAGGTGTCACTGCCAGATACTCTGTTCCTGAACCACAGCCGGAAAGACGTTTTGCCACGCACGGTCCACCCTCCAGATCTATCATAAAATGGAAGAAGTTAAAATCATTTCCATTTTTATGTCTCTTTACCATCTCAGCAGCCAGCTTGTCATATTCCTCATAAAGCTGTGGAAGGTCTTCCTCACGGATTGCATAATCCTCGGTTGGCTGTGCCACTACAGGCTCTACTGAGATCTGTTTGAATCCAAGATCTGCCAGATGCAGCACATCATTGGAGAAATCAAGGTTATTGTGTGTGAAAGTACCTCTCACATAATACTTGTCCTGATTGCGGCTATCTGCAAATTTCTGGAACTTCGGCACGATCAGGTCATAGCTTCCTGCTCCCTTGCGGAATGGTCTCATATGATCATGGACTTCTTTTCTTCCGTCAATGCTTAAAACCACATTGCCCATTTCTTTGTTGGCAAATTCCATGATCTCATCATTTAATAAAACGCCGTTTGTAGTAAGTGTAAAACGGAAGTTCTTGTTGTGGATCTTCTCCTGCTCTCTTCCGTAGGCTACGAGGTCTTTTACAACCTGCCAGTTCATAAGAGGTTCTCCACCAAAGAAGTCCACCTCTAAGTTTCTTCTGTTACCGGAATTTGCGATCAGGAAATCCAATGCTTTTTTACCGGTCTCAAAGGACATCAATGCCCTTCTTCCATGATACTCGCCCTCTTCTGCAAAGCAGTAACGACAGGCAAGATTGCAGTCATGTGCGATATGTAAACAAAGGGCTTTTACAACGGTCGGACGCTTTTTGAAATCCATCATATAGTTTTCATAGGTGTCCTTTGTGAAAAGTTCCTCATTTTTGATCAATGTCTGAACTTCGTCAATCGCTTCTTCTACTTCTTCTTTTCCATATTTGCCGGATAATGCAGTTACAATCTCTTCCGCAGAGGTATCTGCTACGTTCTCACGTGTAGCATACATCTCAATGACATCATATGTCACATCGTCAACTACGTGGATTGCACCGCTGTTTACATCCAGAACAATATCATAGCCGTTGTTCTTATACTGATGAACCACTATAATATTTCCTCACTTTCTATCATCTTTTCCTCATAATATGTGCAATCATTACACATATCTATAACGTACAAATGACCGCACGCTTCGCGAACGGTCGTTTGTGAGTGTCATTATTCACTTTTGAGTTAAAACTTATTTGTTCTCGCAAGTCTGGTTTCCTACTGTGCAGGATGTCTTACAAGCAGACTGGCAGGATGTCTGACATTCGCCGCATCCACCTTTTTTTACTGTGTTCTGTAATTTTCTAGTATTTAATGTTTTAACGTGTTTCATGATTATTTCTCCTTTAAAAATCTTTTTCACTGCTTTATAGTATAACACATAGTTTTTCATAAGAAAAGCATTTTTTTAACTGATCATGCCGCCGGCAGTTCCCGCACACGCACAGAGCACCCAGGTTGTGATCATTTTCACCGGTTCAATGCCTGCTCCCCCCTTTATGATCAGTGAGACGGCAAACAAAATTCCAAAATAAACCGTTCCTGCCACAAATCCCCAGAGGAACTTTTTATCCCTGATCTTTTTTCCCATCAGAATGCCTCCAGTCAGCCCCGTTATGATATAAATAACGATCACTGCCACTTTGACAACTGCCTCCGAGAGCTCCAGCCGGTATAAAAGCAATGCCAGAAACAATAACAATAACGCACTTATGATAAACATGATAAAAAGAACCATTGCCAGCACTTTTGCCGGGTTTTCCTTTGCATCTCTCGCCCTTAATCTCAATCCTGTTCCCAATCCGCCACCGCCAGACTTTCACTTCTGTCTATATATATGAAGCAATCCGGCTGCTTATGCGGATTTTTTTAAATGAGCGCTTATGTCCTGCCGTGGCAGATGAAAGTTTTCTTCTTTTTTACAGGTAACGGATGCTGTAAGAAGCCTCAAATGTCTGCTCCGGCTCCACTGCGTTCTCGTATGCCCGTTCCTCTAATGTACCATCAAAATCATCTGCATCACATCTTCCATACCACGGTTCAATGCAGACAAACGGTGCGTCTTTTCCTTCCGGTGACCAGATCGCAAATAAAGGTGCATCAAAATCCATAGTCACATAAGGCTTTCCATCCGGTGTGACCAGTGAAACTTCCCCGGTCTGTTTTCCTTCCACCATATAAGTGCAGCGGTCAAAAAATCCCGGTGTAAAGTACACTTTCTCATCCTCCAGCGGGATTACAATATCTTCACTCATTACTGCCAGTCCGGTATCCGGTGTATTTCCATGATGATGCACTTCCTTTAGTCCTGCAAATTGCAGACCATATCCAAGCTTATTTTCTTCGCCGTTAAATGGGCATAAGAAAGCCGGATGTGCGCCGATGGAAAAATATAAGGTCTTTGTATCCGGATTTTCCACTTTCCACATGACTTTTAATTCATTGCCTGTCAAATTGTATCCAATTTTCAAAACAAACGCGAATGGATACTTTTCCATCGTTTCCTCATTGGAATGTAAGGAAAACCAGATGGTATCCTCTGTCCTGGATTCCATGGTATGTTCCATATCCCTTGCAAAACCGTGCTGTCCTATTGCATACGTTTTTCCGCCATAGCGGTACTCTTTATTTTTACAGTTCCCCACAAACGGAAACAACACTGGGGAGGTTCTTCCCCAATATTTTTTGTCCGCATACCACATGTACTCTTTATCGTCGGATTTTCTCTTTACGGATTTTAGTTCTGCCCCAAAAGAATCGATCTCCACACGCAATGTGTCATTTTCCAAAACATATCTCATACAATCCATCTCCTTGTCATCTAAATATCGTAGCAGGCAATTGCGAAACTCATCCTACTCTTCTTTCAATTGTTCAAAATCAACAAAATTTTCGAAAACACGCTCCCGCTACGTGTCGCTGGTAACGGTACTAAGAAGCCAGTCACGATTGGCATCGTACCTGCCTTCTAAGTACCGACCGCTCCCCAGTGTTTTCTCAAGCTTTTGTTAATTTTTCACAATTGAATTTAGATTTTCATGAGTTTCGCAATTGTCTAAAAATATCGTAGATGACAAAAAACACAATTGTTTTCGCAATCACCTACGATATGAAATACAATTTTATAATTCGCAGTTATTTACCGTTCTTGGGAATGGGATAACGTCACGGATATTGGACATACCTGTTAAGTACATGACGCAGCGCTCAAATCCAAGTCCGAATCCTGCATGTCTTGCAGAACCGTATTTGCGGAGGTCAAGATAGAAGCTGTAATCTTCCTCTTTCAGTCCAAGTTCATTGATCCTTGCAAGTAATTTTTCGTAATCATCCTCTCTCTGGCTTCCTCCGATGATCTCACCGATGCCAGGAACCAGGCAGTCTACTGCTGCAACTGTTTTTCCGTCCGGATTCAGTTTCATGTAGAAAGCTTTGATCTCCTTTGGATAATCAGTTACAAATACCGGGCGTTTGAATACCTGCTCGGTCAGATAACGCTCATGCTCGGTCTGAAGATCGCAGCCCCAGGATACTTTGTAATCAAATTTATCGTTGTTCTTCTCTAAGATCTCAACTGCTTCTGTATAAGTCACACGTGCGAAATCAGAGTTTGCAACATGCTGTAATCTCTCTAACAGCCCTTTATCGATAAAGCTGTTGAAGAATGCCATCTCTTCCGGCGCATTCTCTAATACATAGTTGATGACATATTTTAACATGCTCTCAGCTAAGATCATGTCATCCTCTAAATCTGCAAATGCGATCTCCGGCTCGATCATCCAGAACTCTGCCGCATGTCTTGTTGTGTTGGAGTTCTCTGCACGAAAAGTAGGTCCAAAGGTATAGATGTTCTTAAATGCCATCGCATAAGTCTCACCGTTCAGCTGTCCGCTTACAGTAAGATTAGTCGGTTTATTGAAGAAGTCTTTGCTGTAATCTACTTTTCCATCCTCTGTCATTGGAAGATTGTTCATGTCAAGTGTGGTTACCTGGAACATCTCGCCGGCGCCCTCACAATCGCTTCCGGTGATCAATGGTGTGTGCACGTACACGAAATCCCTCTCCTGAAAAAATTTATGGATTGCATAAGCGCAGAGAGAACGCACACGGAACACTGCCTCAAACGTATTGGTTCTCGGTCTTAAATGAGAGATGGTTCTCAGGTACTCAAAGCTGTGTTTTTTCTTCTGCAATGGATAATCCGGTGTAGAAGGGCCTTCTACTTCCACTTTTTCAGCCTGAATCTCAAATGGCTGTTTTGTGCCCGGAGTTGCAACTAATTTACCGGTAACGATAATCGCTGCTCCGACATTTAATTTTTCTACCTCTTCAAAATTTTCCAGAACATCGGAATAAACAACCTGGACCGGCTCAAAAAAAGTTCCGTCGTTTACCACGATAAATCCAAAGTTTTTGGAGTTACGGATGTTTCTCACCCAGCCACCGATCGCGATGGTCTGATCCACATACTCATCCTGTCTGCGGAATAAATCTCTTACATTTACTAATTCCATTTTTCTACTCTCCCTTTCTCTCATCAACGTCTGTCGACTCCTTTATGATCTCATACCTCTGTTTCGGTATCGTTTTCTTATTCTTCTGTGCTGTCTGCGGATTCTGTACTTTCCACAGATTCTGTCGTTTCTTCTACTGCGTTCTCCGTAACCTCTGCTGTCTCTGCCAACTTATCTAAAACTAATCCTGCAAGATAAATCACACGGATCTGATTCTTTCCGTAAACAGAATCGCCATAACCATAGTTACTATATAATGTGTCAGCATCACCGAAACCGCCGCTGCTTACGATCGTGCTTACATAATCTTCAAATTCCGTATCGTCAATCTGGATATCTTCTTTTTCTGCAATGGCTTTTACGATCAATTCTAACCTGATACTGCTCTCCACACTGTCAGACCATTCCTGCTCAATGCTCTCTTCTGTATAGCCATAAGAGCTGAGTACCGTTTCCATCTGGCTCTCATCCCCGGAGCAATAACGGTCAATGAAATTGGCACGGATTGCTTCGATCACATCAGATCTGTAATCTGCCGGCATATCAACAGTACAATTTTCTAACAGATAATCCTCCAAAGCGGAATAAATATCATTTTTATGAGTGCTCTCTGCACTGGACTCCAGATACTGGCGTACCTGCTTGTACACTCCATCCACGGAATCCGCACCAAACTGTTTCGATGCAAATTCATCATCCATCGTATCCATGGTCACTTCCTTCTGGATAGAATTGACCGTAAACGTAAATACAACTTCTTTTCCGGCAAGATCCGGGTTATTCGGGTATTCATCCGGGAACGTCACATTGGAATCGATCACATCGCCTACTGATGCACCGATCAGTCCGTCTGTAAATCCATCAATGTAAGCGGAACCGCTTGTGGAAGAATTGTTGGACACATCAATATTCTGATCCTCTGCTGTTCCACCGCTGAACGCCTCACCGTCTAATTTTCCGACATAGTCTACATTTACAATGTCGCCCTCTTCCACTGTTGTCTTGTCCGGATCAGCCGTATAAAAAGGTCCGCCCTGTGTAAAAATCTTTTCCACATAATCAAGCACATCCTGATCTGTGACGTCATAATCTCCTGAAATCGTAACCGGGATTGCACTGTAGTCACACAATGTCACATAATCCGATCCCTTCAGATCATATTGTGCAAGCGGAACTGCCGGCACCTCTTCTGTGCTTTCGGTGTTCTCTACTGCTTCCGTTGCCTCAACTGATTCACCTTTGCTGCCGCATCCAGTCATGCTGATCGCTGTGGATACACACAATAAAAGTGCTAACACTCTCTTTTTCATTTAATCTTACCTTTCTTTTCCTCATTTCCTTTTCCGGCTTTTCTGCCGGAAATCCAAAAGACGGAGTCTGCCGTCTAACTTTTATAACATATCACAATTTTCCCTAAAATAAAAGGTATTTCCCCAAAATCACATTGCTTTTTCCAAAAATCAATGCTACAATAAAACACGAATTTGAAATTAGGGAGGATTTTCGTTGTGAGTCCAGTAACAATTGTATTATTAGTTATTTTAGCAGTGCTTATTGCTGCAACAATTGCTTTAATTTTCCTCGGAAAGAAAGCTCAGAAGAGAAAAGACGAGCAGGATGCACAGCTTGCTGCAACTGCACAGACTGTTACCATGTTGATTATTGATAAGAAGAGAATGCGTCTGAACCAGTCCGGTCTGCCACAGGCAGTCATTGACCAGACACCAAAGCTTATGCGCCGTTCCAAGCTTCCGATCGTAAAGGCTAAGGTCGGACCAAAGGTTATGACTCTGATCGCTGATGATGCATGTTTTGATATGATCCCTGTGAAAAAAGAAGTCAAAGCTACAGTAAGCGGTATTTATATCACGAAAGTTACCGGTGTCCGCGGTCCGTTAGAGAAACCGGAAGGCAAAGTAAGCTGGAGAACCAAGTTAAAGAGAAAAGCTGAGAGCGCCAACAAAGAACTTCAGAAAGAGAAAAAATCCATGAATGAAGAAAAGGCCGCTAAGAAATCTAAGACAAAATAAGAATGAATGGGAAAGGCTTCCAGCCCGGATGGGTTGGAAGCCTTTTTTCACTTCTTCCTTATTTCTTCAATACAAATGAAGCTTTATTATCTGTCAAACTATCTTTTCCGATAAATATTTCGAATTCTCCTGCTTCGCTCTCATAGATTCCATTCTCCTTCAAGAAAAGAAGCTGCTGTTCTGTTATGGTAAAAACTACCTTCTTTTCCTCTCCCGGACGAAGCGTAACCTTCTTAAAATCTTTCAATTCTCTGACCGGACGCACTACAGAAGCCGCAATATCATGGATATAAAGCTGTAGGGTTTCTGTTCCTGTACAGTTCCCTGTATTTTTTACAGTTACCTCCGCTTCGATCTGCCCCGATGTATCCATCCATGTCCGATCCAAATGAATATCTGATACCTCAAATGTTGTGTAACTCAGACCGTATCCAAATGGATACAATGGCTCATTTGGAATATCCAGATATTTCGAGCGGAATCTGTCTTTATCTTTGCCTTCTACATGTGGGCGTCCTGTTGAATATTCATTATAATGTACCGGTACCTGTCCTACACAGTATGGAAAACTCATCGGCAGTTTTCCGCTTGGATTATATTTTCCAAATAAAGTGTCCGCAATTGCCCTCGCCCCTTCTGTTCCAGGCAGCCACACCTGAAGGATGGCTTTTGCCTTTTTGTTTATTTCACGTATGTCTAACGGTCGTCCTGAAAATAAAACCACTACAATGTTTTGATTGACTTCCGCAATTCTATCAAGCAATGCTTCCTGTACCTCAGGGATTCTGATATTTGCGTTACTGGTTGCTTCACCCGACTGTAAACGGTCTTCTCCTATTGCAAGTACTACGATATCTGCCTCTTCTGCTGCCTGTACCGCCTCTTGCAGCATATGTTCCTCCTGCTCCTTAGTATAGGATTGCTGCTGTTGTTCTCCAAATCCTTCCAGACATACATCCGCCCCTAACATTGGTGATCCCTGGCAAAATGTACTGTTTTCTGAAACGTACTGTTCCTGTACTGCCTCATGCAGCGTCATAACATCTTTTGCATCTGCGATAAACGACCATGCTCCAAGCAGGTTTCTGTTATCTACATACGGACCAATAAAGGCAATCTTTTTCTGTTGCTCTAAAGGCAGGATATGTTCCTCATTTTTCAACAAAACAAAAGATTTTTTTGCAGCTTCCCTAGCCAGTTTCCGGTGTTCCTCACATAAAATATATTCCTGTTCTTTATTCTGATCTGCATCTTTATATGGATTCTCAAAGAGCCCCAGCTTATTTTTAAGCCGCAGAATACGAAGACATGCCTCATCTATAAGTTCTTCTCTTATTTTTCCATCCCTGACCATCTGACACAGATTTTCACTGTAAATGCCTGTCATCATATCAATATCTACGCCTGCTTCCACTGCACGCGCTGCTGCTTCTTCTCTGTCTGCACAATATCCGTGGTAAATGATCTCCTCGATGGCTGCCCAGTCTGATATAAGCACACCGTCAAACTTCATCTGCTCTCTCAAAATGTCCCGCATCAACTTTTTATTTCCGGTTGCCGGGATTCCATTGACTGTATTAAAAGATGTCATAACCAGAGCTGCTCCTGCATCTATTCCAGCCTGATACGATGGCAGATAGAACTCTCTGAATGTATGTTCTGAAAGTTCTACCGTATTATACTCCCGCCCTGCCGTCGGTGCACCATATCCTGCAAAATGTTTGACACATGCTGCAATTGCATAGTTATCTTTCAAGCTGTTTCCCTGAAATCCACGCACCATTGCTGCACAGAATAAACTGTTCAGGTAAGGATCTTCTCCCGTTGATTCCATGACACGTCCCCACCTTGCATCTCTTACCAGATCTGTCATAGGTGCAAATGTCACATGAAGACCGCTGACCGAAGCCTCCTTTGCTGCCACAGATGCACACTGTTCTGACAATTCCGGTTCAAAGGAAGCTCCCTGCGCAAGCGGAATTGGAAACACCGTCTTATAACCATTTATGACATCTAGCATAAACAGCAATGGAATATGGTGCGGATGCTTTTCCATATAGTTTTTTTGTATACTTTTCAGGGTTTCAGCGCCCATGGATCCGATGACTGATCCTGCAAGATTTACATTGTCTTCTGTAAATCCCTTATCCGCCATAGGACCTGTGACAACGATTTCACCATTAAAAAATCCTCCTGTCACCTGACTCATCTGATTTACTTTTTCTTCCAGAGACATGTCTCTCAAAAGTTCTGTTAATTTCTGTTCTGTCATACGTGTGTTTCCTCTCCAAATTTCCTTCTATATTCCAGTGGCGTCAATCCTGTATTCTCCTTAAACATTTTTGTAAAATAGGAAAAATTACTATATCCAATATGTAATGAAACCGTATTGATTGGAAGACTGCTGCCACACAAAAGTTTTTTTGCTTCGTCTACCCTTTTCTGCAATATATAATTGCTTATAGATACTCCCTTTTCTTTTTTGAACATCCGAGACATATAGTCTGTATTCAAATAGACTAATTCTGCCAGTTCATCTCTGTGTATCTCTTCCCTGAAATGACTGTCAATATATGTACATATCTGATCTGCAACAGAGTCTTCTTTTGTGATATATAATTTATATCCAACCGCTTTCCGCATCAGATTTTCTACATACTCCATCATTTCGTTAAATCCATTTACAGCACCGAGCATGTAATTCTCACTCTCTTTATCTGAAAAAAGTGCATTGGCATAAATCCCCATCTCTGACAGCCATACATACACCATCTGTGTAACATCCGTCCTTAATGACAGCAAAAACTGCCGTGTGATCATCTCATTCTTCCTGACTGTCTCCAGATAACTGCGTATGCTTGCTATGACTGCTTCCACTTCCTCCCCTGCCAAAAGGGTTTTCCATGTATCCAGCTCCGGATTTTTATAGACAGTTCCACTTGGCTGGAACTCATACAGATATATAACCTCATTCCATACCGACAGACTGCTTTCACGCATCTTCTGCAAATCGTCAGCCTGTGCGGTCACTTCAGAAAATCCACTCCAATTTCCCGCTCCACACCAAAAATAGGAATGTACATGATCTGTTATCCATTGCACAAAATGATTTAGCAGATCTTTTTCCCTTATTTTTTCTCCTTCTTCCGGCATTTTATCCGTTGACAGAACCACCCAGTATCGACATTCGTTTTCACAAAATATGGTGTCCACTCTGGCATAAAAGGAATTAAATAACTCCGTCAACACATTTTGCATGACAAATTCGATGGTCGAAGGTTCCCACTTTTGTGTCTCTTCCGCTTTATGATCCATATAAAAGCAGATCAGTTTAAAATATATCAATCCATCCTGATACAGATCCATCCTTTTTGCAGATTCGCAGAACTGGTTTTGTGTCATGTTACCGCTCAATAAATTTCTCCAGATATCCTTTTGCAGGATTGTCCGGTCTTTTTCCCACTGTTCACTCGCTTCTGTAAGTTTTTCGATATGTTTTTCCTGAAGCACTGCCTGTTCTGCTTTTTTTAATGCTTCTTCCAGTTTTTCAAAATCAATTGGTTTTAGCAGATATTCAACGCTTTCCAGCTGTATCGCACGTCTTGCATAGTCAAATTCCGCATAACTGGTCAAAAAAATAACCTGTATCCTGAAATTCTGCTCCCTCACCCATTGCACCAGATCAAATCCTGTTGCAGCAGGCATCACAATATCACTGATAATAATGTCCATTTTAACAGCTGTTATAATTTCCTGCGCCTGTTTCATTGTAAATGCTGTATAAATCTCAGTAATACCTGTCCGCTCCCAGCAGATATTTTTCTTTATACTTTCAATCACATAACGTTCATCATCCACCAGCAATAATTTCATTCCTGTGTATCGCTCCTTCCGATTTTATATGGAACATGAATATCCACAACGGCACCACCTAATGGACTATTGCTGAAATGGATCTCTCCCTGATCCCCATAATAATACTGAAACCGCCTCATACAGTTCCAAATACCGATATGTTTTCCATTGTCAGAAATGTTTTGTCCATTTTGTAGTTTACATAATATTTCGTCCGGAAATCCCTTTCCCGTATCCGAGATAAAAATATTAACGTATTTTTCATCGTCCCTGTCCTCAGGATATACCGTAACTGAGATCAGCATTTTTTCATCTGCCATCAATGCCTGTTTTGCAGCATTTTCAACATAAACCTGTATTAAGAATGGAAATATCTCCGCATCTGCCACTTCATCATGAACTTCAATATAATAGGTAAACTTATCCGGATACCTCAGCAGTAGGATTTTTAAATAATCTTCACAATGCTTTGATTCCGCTAAAACCGGAACTCTGTCCGTTGTATTCCGAAAAATATATGAAAGATAATCCGAAGTGATTTTTGTCATTGCCCTTGCGTGTTCATAATCGCCAAAGTCGATCATGCTGTAAATAAAGTTCAGGCAATTCAAATAAAAATGCGGCCGGATCTGCATTTTCAGATAATCCATCTCAATTTTCTGTTTCTCTAATTCCCGTTCATATAGCGTGATCTTCAATTTGCGGATCTGATGGATCATTGTACGGAATTTTCCATCAATCTGCTCTAATTCAAGCAGATTTCCTTCCGTCATGTTCAGCATATATCCACCCTCATCATATTGCTGAAGGTTTTGTGTGAACACTTTAAGCGGTTTCATAATATTGGAATACACATGAAAAAGCAATATCCCACTCATAATAAGAATCATAAAGATCAATACTGTCATCCCGAGCAGACTTCCCGCCATCAGGCTTAAGACACCGCCTAAAGAAATCCCGATCCTGATCTCAAAGGGTGCTCTGGATAATCCCTGACGGATCGTATAAGTATTTTTGGTATTCATACTTTGCGGCTCTGATATGATTCCGCTCTGGTCTAACATACCTATACAGACCTCATCCTGATCGACAAGGCTTACATATCCATGCTTTCCCAACGAAAGCTTTGAGAATGGTTCTAAGATACTTTTTACATTTACAATGCATCCTAATGCAATTCCATTTTTTTGTGCAATTTTACAGATATATACCTCATTATCGCACTCCAAAACATTCCACTTCCGCTTCACTGCATATGTCTTTTCATCTAATTTGTCTATCTGTTCACGGATAGATGCTGCAATATCAGATGACATTGTGTAATTTCCGTCCGAAGACAGGGAAAGCTGATATAATTTATCCGTATCATGTGTGTATAAAAAAATCCTGTATTCCGTTCCATATTCCCATGCCGAAGAAAAATATTCTTCTCTGAGTTTTCCGATCGCATACTCCGAATAATCCCCATTCTTCATCAGATTTACATTTCCCCAGAACGTGGAATTTGTCTCATTGGTATCCATGATCGTAGAAAAAAGATTCCGGCTGATCCTCAAAAAACGATTGTCAAGCTCCTGCGCATACAACTGTGCCATCTGGCTCATCTGTTCGTAAATCTGCCCACTTGTTTTGTTTAAAACATAAGTGCATCCTCCCAGAATAATTACCAGAATGACTGTCATTAAAATTAATATTTGCTTACTCTGTTGTGCTAAAGATTTCTTTTTTCGTCTTTTTAAATTCATCTTTTTTCCAAACGCCATGATATTCCTTTAACCTTTTACTGCCCCTAGCGTAATACCCTCTGCGAAATATTTCTGTAAAAACGGATAAATGATAAATAATGGAAGCATTGCTATAAAAGCAATTGCCATCCTTATGGACGTTGTCGGAAGTTTTGCAACTTCTGCCCCTATATTTCCGGCAACCTTACCGCTTGCAAGATACTGGATATCAGTGATCATCTGATTCAAAAGATTCTGGATACTATATAATTTCTGTCCCTGATTTCCTGATAAATAGTATAAACCATTTGTCCAGTCATTCCAATATGCCAGTGCCGAAAATAATCCCATGGTTACAAGGATAGGTTTACCAAGTGGAAACGTAATCTGAAAAAAGATTTTTGTATGTCCTGCGCCATCAATTTTTGCCGCTTCATACAATGCTTCCGGAATACTTGTCATAAAATAGCTCCGTATCATCAGCACATTGTTCGCACTCAGCAACAAATTAGGAATTATCAGTGCCCATATTGTATTTTTTATATGAAAATAATTTACATACATCAGATATGTAGGTACTAAACCGCCATTAAATAACATTGTAAAAAATACAAAAAAAGTAATCTGCCTTCTATAAGGCAATGTCTTCACAGACAGCGGATATGCCAGTAATGCTGAAAACATCAGATTAAAAAAGGTACCTACTACTGTAATAAGAATTGTAACGCCATACGCACGGAGTATTTTCTCTCCCTGTCTGATAATATACTGATATGCATAAAAGCTTATTTTTTCCGGGAAAAAGGAATATCCATTCCGGATCAACACTGTTTCATCCGTGATGGATGAAATAAATACCAGCAAAAATGGTAAAATAATAGTCAATGTCATCACTATCAGTATCAGATTGATCCAAAACTGGTATCTCTTTGTTTTTTTTGAATTTGTCATAATGGACTCTCCTCCTAAAACAATGCTCTGTCTTTATCTACACGTCTAACGATCCAGTTACTTAACATGACAATGACAAAACCTACTAATGACTGGTATACACCCGCTGCGGATGACATACTGATATTTCCCTGTTCGATCAACGCACGATATACATACGTATCAATTACGTTTGTTGTTGGGAATAACACACCGGAGTTCATCGGAACCTGATAAAATAATCCAAAATCAGAATAGAAGATTCTTCCAATGCTCAATAATAACAGCGTAATGATTGTCGGTACCAGGCATGGCAATGTGATTTTTGTGATTTCCTGCCACTTTGTAGCTCCATCCAGTCTTGCTGCCTCATAATAAGTCGGATCAATACCGATCAGAGATGCAATATAAATCAGACATCCGTATCCCACTCCTTTCCAGCAGTTTGCAATGATAAGAATCGCCGGCCAGTATTTTGGTTTCTGATACCACTGGATCGGATCTATATGCAGTAATGGCAGGATCGTATTGTTTACAAGACCATTTTCGGCACTTAAAAGTGCATACACAATATAGCTCAGAATGACCATCGACATCAAAAATGGCAATAATATAGCACTCTGGTATATTTTTTTCATTTTTGTGTTCTTAACTTCACAGATTAAAATTGCGATTGCAATTCCAACGACCATATTGACAAGAATAAACGCTATATTATATAGCAATGTATTTCTTGTAATAATCCAGGCATCTTTTGACGAGAACAAAAATTTAAAATTATCCAGTCCTGCCCACGGGCTTGCCAAAATTCCTTTTGAAAAATTCAACTTTTTGAAAGCAAGTATAATACCTGTCATCGGAAGATAATTATTGATCAGCAGATATAATAATCCCGGAAGCATCATCAGATAGAGCGGCAGATATTCCTTAACTTTGTTCTTTTTCTTCTTCATAAGTTTCTCCTTTTATGAAAAAAGTCCCACGCTTTATCTGTGGGACTTCCCTTCTGAACCTAATTATTTTGCTGCAAGAAAAGCATCTAACTGTTCCTGTTTTGCCTGGATCACTTCATTGATTCCCGCATCATCTAATGCTTCTAACAATTCCGGAATAAGTTCATCTGGATCTCCGGAACCGCTGTAAAGTGCTCCGCTGTATTGTTTTACAATATTGGAAAGAGCTGCGATCTCACTTGAACAATTACTGCTGTCAAATAAAAATCCTACTGCTTTGGAGCTCTTTGCAGAACCGTTAAATTCTTCCATTTTTTCCCATAATTGCGGATCTGAACCAGTCCATTTATAAGCAATAAACTGATTTGGCAATTCCCATCCAAGGTTTAAGTTATAGCCTGCATTATCAGAAGTGATTCCTTCCGGGAAATTGATAATGCCATTATCAGCATCTTCTATCACATAGTCTTTATCCTGTTCACCCCAGTTTAAAAGATTCATGATTTCTGAACTTCCGTAGATATAATCCAGTACTTCCATTGTTTTCTCCGGATTTTCTGAATTCTGGGCAATTGAGAATGTAACACCATTATAGGATGAGCTATTTATGATCGGTTCATTATAAAATGGCACGATCTCAAAATCATAGCCGGTGGAGCTTTCAAATTCTACCGGTGTTCCAGGATGATAAGAAAAAAACAGTGAAAATAAATTTCCAGCCTTGCATACTGTTCTCCAGTTCTCTGTGTTGGTTCCTGCATCCTGGCTGATATATCCCTTCTGATACCAGTTATGCAGCATGGTAGTTGTATCTTTAAACCAGTCTGTCGCAAAGAAGTTTTCTAATTTTGTGCTGTTCGTCTGATCCATGAGTACACCAAGATAATTGTTATCTGACAGAGTATCTCCACGGAATAATCTTGTAGCCGGTGCATCATTCTCACTGCTCGAATATAACATTGTCATATCCGGCTCTCCCGCTTTTACTGTCTCAAAAACACTTTCCAGATCTTTTGGTTCTTTAATCTGTGTTGTATCAATATTGTACTTTTCCACCAGATCTTTTCTCATAAATATGGCAGGAATACTTCCTCGTTCAATCTGATTTGGCACGCCATATACAAAGCCTTCGATCTGATTGATCTTAGCTATATCCTCTCCATAAATCTGTTTGATGTTTGTTCCATATTTATCAATCAGTTCAGACATGTCTACAATCTGTCCTGCATTCATATACTGCACTGCATTGGTTGCCTGGGTATAAAAAACATCAATTTTTTCATCCCCTGATAACATAAGCTGTAACTGCTGGCTTGCACTTGCCCACGGCAACACAACAATATCAAGATTCGCATTAAGTTCCGGTTCAAGAATCTCATTGATTTTTTGTTCGATTCTTTCTTCATCCGGCTGTGTGCTTCCATTCAGGACCATGGTAACTGTATATGGTTCATCCCCATTACCGTTATTTTTAGCTGAATCCTTTGATCCTCCTGCTTCTGAATTTCCGCATGCTGTCATGGACACAACCATAGACAAAGTAAGCATAGCTGCTAGAATTCTTTTTTTCATACATTTTCTCCTCTCTGTGACAGTGTGATTTATGTTCACCTCTCTTCTGGTGTATCTTTATATTAATCATTTTCTTTCATCATCTCTATAACTGAACTGACTCGTCAATATCACTCTTTTGACTCTTTTAAATTACTGCCGGTGCGGAATAATACTCTTCTCCTGTGTCCAGACATATGGCGGCGAGTCTTCCACCCGGATAAGATGCCCCGCAAACGATATATCCCCATCTACACCCTCCTTGTAAAACTCATTTATTCAAATTGATTTTGTTAAAATTGAGTTGAATAAAAAATATGCACTGCGAACATTCTATTTTTATGAATAAGAGCCATCCGCTGTGGATGGCTCAATATAAACTCAAATTCTAAAATCCTTCGTATCCTTCGACATGATATTCATGGAAATGCTGCACTCTGCCAGATGTTCATAATTGACTTCCAGCTTATAATTTACCTTGATATCAATGCTATCTTCTGTCTCATCCATAAAGTGAATCCAATGTAAGCAGCAAAACATCCTCATCCGCCAATTCTGTCTTTTTCATAGAATTCTTTTAAGGATGCTAACTCTCTTTCTCTGCCAATAAACATAGAAATCACATTTCTGCAAATTTAGTTTATTTTTATTCAAATTGATTTTGTTAAAATTGATTTGAATAAAATATAACCTATCATATGATATCTCGCAATCCTCTTTTAGTTTTCCCTGACAGCATGGTACAATAATTCAGCTTCGTCAAAAGAAGATGGACTATAATACACATCAATTCCATCACTAGCTTTTTCTAAAATGTAATACTCAAAAATAACCGTATCATCTTCATACACCTGTGCCGGGTATTCCAGATATACTTTGTTTTCCTCTTCATTTTTTACATTTGTTTCATTTGCCAGAAATCTATAGATATCCTCCGATTCATAATCAGAAATATCAATGCCATCCTCTGTCGCTTCAATCATTAATCGACCTATTCCATAATCGGAAGTATAATGATACGTTCCGATCATTGCTGATAATTCTTCAAATCCTGCATCAGATTCTGAATTTGTGCCCTTTAAATCATCTCCAAGATCAAAATCAGACGGATACACATATTCATCAACATCCAAACTTTCATGATCAAATATATGATTGTCTGATTTGTTGCTGTCTGTGCAGGCTGCAACCAACATCATTACTGCAAACACCAAACCGATTGTGAATGCCATTTTACAATTTTTCATAATACACTACCTCAACTTCACGATTATCATATCATGTGCAAAAACGGCACATGATTAACATTCATCGTTCGCCGAATGCATAAATGCATTCTTCTCACTTGCACTCCTTATATCCTAAAATCCTTCGTATCTTTCGACATGATATTCATGGAAATGCTGCACTCTGCCAGATGTTCATAATTCACTTCCAGCTTATAATCGACTTTGATGTCAATATTATCTTCTGTCTCATTCACTTTGACATCCGTTGCATTGATTCCCACCAAAAGATTTCCGAATGGTGTGTTGTAGTAAGACATATTTTTCTTGTTTTTCTCAAACATCATATGTACGTTGGTGACACCTTTTTTCGTGACATCCAGAAAATCATCATTCACTTTGATAACGCTTTTCGTCACGCCGTCAAAGCCTTCCTGCACTTCATCATACAAAATATAGTGCTTTCCATTTTTCTTATAGTAGTTTCCGGTTGTGATAATCTCCACCGGACCGTTATCCTGATCTTCTGCAAACTGTAAACCACTGATTTTCACAAGTACATCTTTTGTCATTTATGTAAACCTCTTTTCTGTTTTGCGTCATTGTCTTTTCAAGCCATATATTAGCGTGTTTCTTATAATTTAGCAAGCGTAAGCTTTTTGAAACATTGCTTTCTTATAAGTATGCTGCTTTATTTTAGTTTTCAGCCAGCTTCTCCAGATACGGATTCAGCCACGAAAAATATTTCATTCTAACCTGATAGTCTCCTTCTGCCAGCACCTTCTCATACTCTTCTGTGGTCAGTACTTCACGCAGCTTTTCTCCTGCTTCCTTATCGACCACCTCATACATGCTGTCTGAAAAACACATGTTTGGATACATCACGCACCACCAGTTATGTCCGTTTCCTTCTCCGATCACAATACGGAGTGCCTCGTAATCTCCCGCCGGAAATGTGTAGCTTCCATAGTTTTTTACCGGAAACGAAGTGTGTTCCAGCTCCGCTGTCACATCATAGTCATAACCGTTTTCTGCGATCGTCTCTGCTGCGGCTTCCTCAATTTCGCCAAGGCTCTGGCGCACAACCAGCTCACATTCTTCCAGATTTTCCACAGCTGTCAGTTTTTCCTGCATAAAACTTCCCACCGCATCACGCACTGCTAGTTTTAGGTTCTGGTCTGCCTCGTTGTCGCTGTTCGCCAGCACATGAAACCGCAGCACTTTGTCCGAAATCGCCTGCTGCAGTCTGGCCTGTCTTGTATACAAAATACCGCATCCCAATGCAGCGCACATCAGACTTCCAACTCCTATGTATCCGATCCATTTTCTTGCCATAATTCAAATCTCCTTTTCACTTGCCAAAAATCAGATAAATGTAGATAATATTCATATTTATCAGGCTGTGTCGTTGCTTGCGAAACTCGCTCATAGAATATGTTATATTGCGAAAAATAAACAGAAATATAGTACCGCTGCGAGTGACACATAGCGGGAGTGTGTCTTGAATATTTTTGTTCATTTTTCGCAATCTTCATAACCTAAATTCGAGTTTCGCTCATCGACCTTCTATCCTCAATGATTCCCGAAAACTTTGCATTTATTCCGATTTCCAGTTTATTTTTACCAGATATTGGATTTTGATGTCTTTCTCATAAGCGGCAGGAGTGTTTTGATACTTAAAATACCATGTGCGGTTATCGGCGCCGAGATTCCGGTAACTGTTAGTGATATCGATTTCTTTCTCAAGTGCATGTGCAGCGATCGCATTCAGATAGTCCTCCATCCGGGTGTTGAGAAGCTGCTCTTTTTCACTTGCAGACACTGTGCCGCTTAAGATTTCGCCTTCTCCGGTCACGGTCACTGCGACAATCTGCTCTGTCAGACCTCCGACACCGATTTTTTCTGTTTCTTTGACTCGACAGGAAGCTGCATCCACTTTCACATAAAGTTCCGGTGCAAGTTGTAAGGTGTAATCATCCGCAAAGTTCTGTGTGAAGAATGCTGCACGCGCCGTATCCGTATTGACAAGCCCAGCCGCCCTTCCACGTTTCCAGACTTCGTAGGCTGTAATCTGCGGTTTCTCGGTATCATCCTGCACTGCCCCGGACTGCTCCACCTCTATATCCACAAAAGGAATATAAAGTGTCTCCAAGTGATTCGCCCGCTCTTCATAGAGCATGCCAAGCGTCGGGTACGCTTTCTGATCAATGCCCGATGTATTTTCCAGCAGTTCTTCCAGATAATTTCCAAGCAGCGTGTCAAGTTTCCCTTCGGTCTGCGCCAGACGGTCACAGCTTTCCGTCGTCATCACATAAGCGTTCCACGGAACCTCTTTTTCCTGTTCCAGCATGGATAGCATATCTTCCACTTCCGCCTCTTTTTCCAGAAAAGACCGCTCGATGAGCACCACTTTCAAATGGTTGTAATCCACCTCTTTGTTTCCTGCATACTCATGATTCAGCCACACATTTTGGAAATCGTCCTGATCTCTGATATTCAAAAGAACCGGGAATGCCTTATCCTCAAGTTCTGCGACATTACACCCCTGCAAAAAAAGACACCCAAATAAGAAGCATACCAACACCACCACACGCACTTTTTTCTTATGATTTTTTCTCTCATCCTTATTTTCTTTGCTGCTACGCTCCTCCATTCCTCGGTTCGGCTTTCTTCCGGTCAGACACAACAGTACCGGCACGCCAACGACAAAAGGTGTTCCAATCTTCCACAGCAGGAATGTCACGCAGTCCAAAAACTGCTGATTTCTGTAAAACAGCACTGTCACGCCATACACCAGAAGAAGCAGAATGAGATACGGTAGCATTCTTTTTTTCCCTTCCAGATAACCGCCGCAGTCACGGATCACTTTTTCAGCCAGATTTCCACTGTAAAAAACCATGCTGTTTAGCATCGCATACAGCGTAAAAAACCAGATGCTGAACATAAAAGCATCCGTCCTCTTCAAAAATCCGCCCGTCACCTGCACGCGGCTCATCATCGTGACCGCCGGAAATTTCATCTGAGCCAGTGCCCCGACGCCAAACAGCCCTATCAGGATCAGGTACAGTGCTGCAAATACGCCGCCGGAAAACCAGACCGCTTTTTCTGCTGCGCCAACGCATTTCTTACGATCCGCAACATATTCTTTCAGGAACAGTACGATCGACACCATGGAATAACAGAAAAGCACATAATAGCTGCCGCTTAACATTTCTTTTCCATCCGCCACAAAAACCGGGCTCCAGTAGGCTGGCTTCACCTCCCTGCACGCCGCAAATAACATCAGAAACAGCGGTATCATCAGAAACCAGAACAGCATCTCGTACACTCTCGCCCTGCCCTCGATCCCGCCCGCCATTCCATAAAACGCGAGCAGCAATATCAACAACAGCACCAGATAAAAGCTGATGTTTTCCACAAGCCCATTCAACATCAGCGTGGAAAACAGATACGCCGTGTACGAAGCCATGAGGATAAAGTACAGAAAATATCCGCCCCAGAGCACATAACCGCATACTTTTCCACACTTCAGCTTCAAAAAGTCGGGATAACTTGTTTTCATGCCTTTCAACAGATATCTCAATAATTTCAAGTACAAAAACGTGGACAAAATCCCCGCCAGAATGCAAAAAATCCCGTCGCGCCCTGCCGTATCTGCAAGCATTGTCGGCAGTAGCAGCGTCCCCATTCCAAGAAAGTCATACGTCAGAAGGCGGAACACCTGTCTGCCTGAAATTTGATTGTTTTCTGAGAACATACTTCCCCCTATCTCTTCTAACATCTGCGCATTTTTTCATCAGATTTCCATTTATCTTAAGATAAAAACTTTTCTCAACCTATCTCTTCTTTGAAAACGTCAGCTTTGTCCGCTCTTTCGGATTTGCATAAATCGGACGTTTGCGCAGTTTCCGGAAAGGCTGCCGCCAGATAAAATCCCGCTCGTCCTCATAGTCATTCAGATCTGCACCCACGAATGGCATGAGATACGGAATACCAAAGCTTGTCAGATGCGACAGATGTGTGAGTACCGCAAGCAGTCCGAGGAGCATGCCAAAGTAGCCAAGCCACGCACAGACCGCAATAAAAAAGAATTTCAGGATACGGAAGGCTGTGGCAAATTCTTCGTTCGGTATTGCAAAAGAACATAGCGCAGTAAAAGAGATGACGATCACCACGATCGGGCTGACCAGATTTGCCTCGACTGCCGCCTGTCCGATGATCAGGCCACCCACGATCCCGATGGTATTTCCCATCGCACCGGGAAGCCGCACGCCCGCCTCCCGCAAAAGTTCAAACGACAATTCCATGATAAGCACTTCCACGACTGCCGGAAATGGGACACCCTGCCTCGCCTCAGCAAACGACAAAAGTAGTGTGGTTGGAAGTATCTGTGTATGAAAATTAGTCACTGCAAGATAAAATCCCGGTAGCGTCATTGCAAAAAAGGATGCGAGATACCGCAGGATCCGCCCGAACGTCGCAATCTCAAAACGGCTGTAATAATCGTCACTGGTACGGATAAATGAATTGTAGTCCGTCGGCAGTATCAGTCCGATCGGAGAATTATCGCACATCACGATCACTCTGCCCTCTAATACCGCCATGGCCGCCCGGTCAGGACGCTGTGTTGTCTGAAACTGTGGAAATGGCGAATACCATTTTTTCTCTGCCAGCTGTTCTAACATTCCGCTGTCTAATATCCCATCGATCGTGAAATCCTGCAGCCTCTTTTCAATTTCTTTTACAAGTCCCGGGTTTGCAAGATCCTCCACATACACAAGGTAGACGTTCGTGTTCGATCTAATCCCGGCCTTCAGTCCCCTCACTTTCACACGGGGCGAGCGGATTCTTTTCCGGATCAGCGCCGCATTCTGCTTCACAGAATCGCAGAAACCTTCGTTGGAGCCACGGATTACTTTTTCCGAATCTACCTCTGTGATCCCCATATTCGGATAACCGTCATCCGGTATTTTCACTGCCCGGTCAAAACCGTCCACAAAAAGAATCGCCTCCCCGGTGAGCAGACCGCTCACAGCCTCCTCAATGGTCGGAAAATATGTTGCATCCGAAATTCCAAGCGCATTTTCCTGCAGTGTACAAAGAATCTCATCCCTTGTCAGTCTATTTAAGTATTTTAAAGTCTCTCCAAGTGCGGACGTTCCCATGTCCACGGACACTTCAATAAAGGTCAGATAACAGGCGGTATCCTGATTCCTGCCAAGCTTCATCTGCTTCTTTTTGATGTCCGCACAGTCATGAAAATAAAATTCCATTTCCTCTATATTTTGCGTTAAATCCGTCGACACCGGACATTTCTGATTTTCCGACATTTCCAGCTTGTTTCCTTTCTATTAATTCCCCCTAATACGAAAGAGGATAAGCAAATGCTTATCCTCTTTCTAGTCTGTACGTTTTTCCATTTTTTATGCAGTTTTCCAGTCCTTTGGGCGGTCACTTCTTATTCCTGCTCCTGGATCATAGCTTTAACTGCGACTGCCTGATTCTTCACATGCTGGTGCATTGTCGCTGTCACCTGCATTTTATTTTTGCGGACTAATCCCTCCACGATGTCTTTGTGTTCCTTCATGAGCGTCGGGTAATTATTCTCATCCTTCAGATATTCTACACGATAACGGTACATCTGCTCACGGAGATTATTGAGCATGTTCACAAGCTTCGGGTTTCCGGTTGACTGATAAATAATATCGTGAAACTTCACATCTGCCTCTGCGATTTTTTTTACATTATCCGTCTTAGTGGATTCCTCAAACTCATGCATGGTCGCAACCAGTTCCTCTAACTGCTCCTCAGAAATCTGTTCACATGCGATTTTAGCTGCAAGCTCGTCCAACGCTTCACGGATCTGAAGGACATCTTCCATATCCTTCTCCGTCATTTTTGCAACCTCTGCGCCTTTTCTTGGGATCGTAACGGCAAGTCCCTCCTGCTCAAGCATACGGATCGCCTCACGGATCGGTGTACGGCTGACACCAAGTTTTGCCGCAAGCTGCAGTTCCATCAACCGCTCGCCCGGTTTCAGTTCCCCTTTCAAAATAGCCTCTCTTAACGTGTTAAACACAACATCTCTCAGCGGAAGATACGCATCCATATTCAATGTTAAATCTTCTGTCATCTTTGATACCATGCCTTTCTACTTACGCGCGTTATTATAAATACTCGTTAAATATACCTGTTTTGCAAGACCGGAGGCTTTCATCGCCTCGTATGCCTCTACTGCCGCCGCTTCCTTGTCAAAAAGACCGAAAACCGTCGGACCACTGCCACTCATCATGGCATTCACAGCGCCATGCTCCATCATGTGATCTTTGATGTCTGCGATCACAGGATAAGCCGGGATCGTCACTGTCTCTAAGACATTTCCCATATCTGCTGCAATTTTATATAAATCTTTCTCTCTGATATCTGCCACAAGCCGGTCAATATCCGGGTGTACCATATCAGAGCCTAACTTCAGATTCTCATAAACGAACTTAGTAGAAACACTGATCTGCGGTTTTGCGATCAAAACAGGACATTTCACCATCGGCGGAAGCTTCGAAAGCTTCTCTCCTATGCCCTCTGCCAAAGCCGTTCCACGCATAATACAGTACGGAACGTCTGCACCGATCTTCACACCGCGCTCCATCAGTTCTTCCCTTGTCAGTCCCAGATCAAAAATCTGGTTCATACCATATAACACTGCCGCTGCGTCCGTGCTTCCCCCTGCCATCCCGGCAGCTACCGGAATGTACTTGTGCAGCCATACATGCACGCCATCTTTTATCGCAAACTCATCCTGCAAAAGCTTTGCCGCTTTATAGACAAGATTGTTCTCATTCGTCGGCAGAAAAGAAAGATTCGTTTCTATCGTGATCTCACCGGAAGTATTCTTCGAGATCTCCAGCCGGTCAAACAAATGAATGGTCTGCATCACCATGCGGACCTCATGATAACCATCCTCTCTTTTTCGTACCACATCCAGCCCAAGATTGATCTTAGCCAGCGCCTTTACTGAAATATCCTTCATCGGTTAGTTTCTCCTTACCAAAATCGTCGCTAACACACATTGATTGTACTTAAAATAAAACTTGTTTTTTTTATGTTTTTTGTATACAATTAGTATCTTATCATTTTATGTCCAAAAGGTCAATCGGCACTAAACTTTTTTCTTTGCCGGTCCGATATAATTAACAGAACCATGGAAGGTTAATAACTATTCATTCAGGTGGCTGAACATTTTGTTTTCTGTAAAAACAAACGCTTCCAGCTTCGCCAGACAAGGAGGATCATATGGCAATCAATTCCATTAACACTGTGACTGCTGCCGCAGCAGCATCTACACAGACAACAACAAAAACAGCAGAAAAGACATCCGAGATAACGAAAAAGGCAGATTCTTCCAAGACAGCTTCCGGTGTCATTTATGAGAAGAGTTCTGACTCCAGGACAGATAAGGCTTCCAATAAAACAACAGGCAAGACCGACAACGCAGCGATCGTTGCAAAGTTAAAAGCTGACGCAGAGCAGCGCACTGCACAGCTCCGCAGCATTGTTGAGCAGATGATGACCAAGCAGGGTGTTGCGATCGGCACCGCAGATGATATGTGGAAATTCCTTGCAAAAGGTGATTTTACCGTATCAGCCGATGTGAAAGCACAGGCACAGGCAGATATCGCGGACGACGGTTACTGGGGTGTAGAGCAGACTTCCGACCGTATTCTTGATTTTGCAAAAGCTTTATCCGGTGACGATCCTGACAAGGCAGACGCTATGTTAGAAGCTTTCAAGAAAGGTTTCGAACAGGCAACCAAATCCTGGGGAGAGAAACTTCCGGATATTTCCCAGAGAACCTACGATGCAGTTGTCGAGAAATTCAACAAATGGAAAAACGGAACAGAGGATGCTTCCACTGAGGCATAATTCATAAAGAAAAGACCTGCGTGTACCTATGTCATCTGAACATCATGACATTGTACACACAGGTCTTTTTCTTTTACTTTTCAAGTGTTGAAACCTTACTATTATTCTCCTAAAAGCTTCTCAATGCTTGCGAGCTTAACGCAGACAACAAAGATGTCGATCGCAGTCGTAAGATCTTCCAGGCTTGGATAGGATGGTGAGATACGGATGACAGAATCATGCGGATCTTTTCCATATGGGAAAGGCGCACCCGCCGGAGTCATCACAACCCCTGCTTTTTTTGCTTTTGCCACAACATTTTTTGCACATCCATCCAGTGTCTCATATGTGATGAAGTATCCACCCTTCGGGCTGTACCAGCTTCCGGCTCCGAGTCCTTTTAACTCTCTTTCAAATGTATCCAGGATCATTTCAAATTTTGGACGAAGAGAATCTGCGTGCTTGCGCATATGCTCTGTGATTCCGTGGATATCTTTGAAGAAACGGACATGGCGCAGCTGGTTCACCTTATCATGACCGATAGTCTGGATCTTCAACTGTTTCTTGATATCCTCTAAGTTGTTGGCAGAAGTTGCGATCGCTGCCACACCGGAACCTGGGAATGTGATCTTGCTTGTAGAACAGAATTTGTAAACCATATCCGGGTTTCCTGCTCTCTTGCATTCTTTTAAAATCTCGATCAGATGATCCTGGTTAATATCATATAAATGATGCACGCAGTATGCGTTATCCCAGTAAATACGGAAATCTTTTGCTGCCGGTTTTAATCTTGCAAAACGGCGGACTGTCTCATCGGAATAAGTGATTCCCTGTGGGTTTGAATATTTTGGCACACACCAAATACCTTTGATTGCCTCATCTTTGCTTACGAGTTCTTCCACCATATCCATATCCGGTCCGGTCGGAAGCATCGGTACGTTGATCATCTCAATGCCGAAATATTCTGTGATCGCAAAATGTCTGTCATATCCCGGTACCGGGCACAAAAATTTTACTTTATCTAATTTGCACCATGGAGTATTTCCCATTACACCGTGCGTCATGGAACGGGAGATGGTGTCATACATAATGTTAAGGCTTGAGTTACCATAAATGATGATATTGTCCGGATTACACTCGATCATATCACCGATAAGCTGTTTTGCTTCACTGATACCGTCCAGCACACCATAGTTTCTGCAGTCTGTACCATCATCACAGGTCAGATCAACACCGGAAGTCAGTACATCCATCATTCCCATCGAAAGGTCTAACTGTTCCTGGGATGGCTTACCTCTGGACATATCAAGTTTTAAGCCTCTCTGCTGGAATTTTTTGTATTCCGCTTCCAATCCTTCCTTCTCTTTCAATAACTCTTCTTTTGTCATTTCCTCGTAGGACTTCATCTCTAATTCCTCCTGCTTTTTAATATATGTAAAGATCCAATACCGGAAAAATGTGCTCTGCTCATCAGCCTGTGAAACAGAGATCATCTCATGCCCGGAATGTTCTCTTACTCCTCTTCTGGCTCACCCTTGATCTTTTTGAAATATTCACGGATCTTCTTCTCGTAGCCGTTCTCACCCGGAACGTAGAACTTCCGGTCTGTCAGTCCGTCCGGCAGATATTGCTGCTCCACATAATGATTCGGATAATCATGTGCATATTTATATCCAACACCATGCCCCAGTTTTCCGGATGACTTATAGTGTGCATCCTGTAAATGAACCGGGATCGGCGCTGTTTTCGTATTTTTTACTGCTTCCATCGCATCGAAGATCGCATTGACTGCCGAGTTGCTCTTTGGCGCGCTTGCCACATACGTGACCGCCTGCGACAAAATAATCTGTGCCTCCGGCATACCGATACGCTCAACTGCCTGTGCTGCTGATGTTGCGACAACGAGTGCCATCGGATCGGCATTGCTCACATCCTCTGCCGCGCAGATCATAATTCTTCTTGCGATAAACTTAATATCTTCCCCCGCGTAAAGCATTCTGGCAAGATAATAAACTGCTGCATCCGGGTCAGAGCCGCGCATACTTTTGATAAAAGCAGAGATCGTATCATAGTGATTGTCTCCGGTCTTATCATAACGCACCACACGCTTCTGGATACATTCACTGGCAACCTCGAGTGTGATATGGATTTTTCCATCATCACTCCGCTCCGTTGTCAAAATACCAAGTTCGATCGCTGTGAGTGCTGCTCTTGCGTCTCCGTTTGCCACGTCAGCAAGAAAATCCAGTGCCTCCTCGTCAATGACTGCATCGTAAGCGCCCATTCCTTTTTCCTTATCATTCACCGCCCTGAGGATCAGCGTCTTAATATCTTCCGTGGACAGATTCTTCAGCTCAAAAATGATGGAACGGGACAAAAGCGCTCCATTCACCTCAAAATATGGATTCTCGGTTGTTGCACCAATTAAGATCACGGTTCCGTCTTCCACAAACGGAAGGAGATAGTCCTGCTGTCCCTTGTTGAACCGGTGGATCTCATCGATAAACAGGATCGTCTTTTTTCCGTACATGCCCTGATTGTTCTTCGCCTGCGCAATGACATCCTCCATGTCTTTTTTTCCGGCGGAAGTTGCATTGATCTGAAGGAACTCAGCACTTGTGGTATTGGCAATGACCTTTGCCAAAGTCGTTTTCCCGGTTCCCGGCGGTCCATATAAAATAATGGAACTTAACTTGTCAGCCTTGATTGCGCGGTAAAGCAGCTTATCTTTTCCGATAATATGCTGCTGCCCCACCATCTCATCCAACGTGGTTGGACGAAGTCTGGAAGCTAACGGCGATTCCTTTTCCCTGTTCTGTTCTCTCATATAATCAAATAAATCCATATGAAAAACCTGCCTTAGTAATCAATTAAAACTATTTTAACAGATTTTTATCTGTTTTGGTATCACAGATATATTTTTCTTTTGTCCGCGTGTGGCGTACATTTGACCATTTTGAATTATTCAAGTTTCAAACTTGCAGATTTTCTTTTTTATTTCAGCAATTTCGTGATGTTTTAAACTAAAATATGACAGAACTCGTTGCAAAAATTTCATTGTCTTTATTACATTACATGAAATTAAAGGATTTATCAAGTGGAAAATATCACTTCTGCGTATTTTCGTAAGTTTTACCGAAATCCTGCGTTCTGTCTGCGATTTCTTCGATGATGGAATTTGCTTTGCTATATTTTTCAATCGCCATATGACACATTCCAATCAGGAAATTCAAACCGTCATTTTCCGTTTGGATTTTCTTCTTTACCTGTTCTAACGCTTTAATCCTATCCTTGCCTATGATATTTTCAAAGAACGCACGATAAATCATTTCCTGCGTTTTCAATGGCAGCTTTTGTAATCCGGTATCGCGCTTTATATCTTTATCCAGACTGCTTTCGTCAAAAAGCATAATCGAAAATGCATTTGTACCAGTCTTCTTTTCATATTCCATTCTTGAATATCCATTTAACATAGGAAGATGCGTCTCCAGCTCTGCGTTTAAAAGGCACTGCCACATTTCCACCTGTTCCATCAGTGTTGATTCTTCGTCCTGAAAAATATCCCATAGCTCCTGTACTCCATTTCCTTCCATGACAATTTTCCGCAGGTGGTCGATCATTTCCTCGGTTTCTTCTACGTCATAACCATACTGATCATGTAACGTTTCTCCCAGCATATGCCAGCATTCATCTGATTTAGAACTGTATGTGGCTATTTCTTCCATATCTTTTGCACTAAATTTCCGGTATGGAAGGTTTTTCGCATACTTATCACGCTTTTCCACAATACTCACTGCATCCATATCACACATTACAGCAAATTTTTCTCCGGTATATGCATGTGTCATTGTCTTAAAATGCATTCCAAAATTTCCATGCCAATACACATATCGTTCAAATTCTTCTTTTGAAAGCTGTTCTCCCCATGCGTTTGTAAATATCTGATAAAATGCATCCATCTCGATCATTCCATAGGAAAGAAGTACTTTTTCAAATTTTGCTGATATATCCTGGATTCTCTTACAGATCTTTTTCCAATCCAGATTCAATATCGAAGAAAAAATTTCATCAAAATCAGATGCTGGAAACAGATATGCTGCCTGCGTTCCTTCCAGTGCTTTCACACTTAACAGACCAAGGGCAATTGCTCTCCCTACCGTATCAAATGCCATCTGATATTTTTTATTTTCTTCAAACTTTTGGAATTTTTGTAATTGTGTAATATCATGCTTGTCGAACACATAAAGATAATATTCCGGATGTAGTCTTAATGTCTCAGCTACTACATCCCTGACTTCCCTGCCAGCTAATTCGTCCTCAGATATTTTTAAATACTTTGCGTAATCGGAAGCTTCTTTCTCCGTCAAGCACATAAACATTTCCCTACTTGTTTTTTGTGGAGCTCTCCGACAAACAAAAGCCTTATCCTGCTCTTTGCAAAAGCAGCTCCATTCATCCATCATATTGTGCATCACTGACTTTTGTTTTTCTTCTGCGTGTTTATCCAGTTTCTTCAACAAATCTTCTTCCTGTTGGCGGAATAATTGCCTGAATTTATTATAATTTTCCTTCATTTCAAAAATATGTTTCACCATTTTCCGGTCTCTTTCTGCCATGTTATTTTTCTCCTTTTTGTGCTCTAATTGCCAGAAAGTGTAAACCTATGATCACTTTATATTATATCGTATTCCAACAAATAAAAATAGTATAAAAATCTGCTTGCATCCGCATGTTTATAAATGTTACAATGTGGCAAAGCATATATCAACAGTCGCCAGACCATTTCCCCTTCATTGCAGTCTGCGATTGTAAAGTCTGTGTGACACATTTCTGTCATTAATATTCTTATGCGTGTACCATTTTGGGGAGTACACCGCTTTTTGTATCTATGCTTTTAAAATCCCGTTACTAATTTAAAAGCAGGAGATGTAAAAAGAGTGTGGTTTCTCCTGCACCACTTATTTGTTGTAACTTTTTCTACAACACACCAGCTACACGAAAGGAATTATTTATGGCACGAAAGAAACAAATTCGACACAAAAATAATCAGATTGTCCGTCCAGTGGCAAACCAGAAACACAAAGATACGGTATTTCGTATGCTTTTTTCCGATAAAAAGCATCTGCTTTCACTATACAATGCAGTGAATGAAACAAATTACCAAAACCCGGATGATCTGGAAATTGTAACTTTAGAAAATGCAGTTTACATGGGAATTAAAAATGATCTGTCTTTTATCATGGACACAAATGTATCATTATATGAACATCAGTCTACCATTAACCCAAACATTCCACTCAGAGATTTATTTTATATTTCGAGTGAATACCAAAAACTGATCGACAAATCGTCCCTATATGCATCTACACTGCAAAAAATTCCTGCACCAAACTTTATTGTGTTTTATAATGGTATTGAACCATTTCCAGATTTCTCAGTCAGCAGACTTTCGGACGCATATGAAAATCTTCACGGCGAACCAAATTTAGAACTCGTGGTAAAAACTTTTAATGTTAATGAAGGGCATAATTATAATCTGATGGAACATTGCCAGACTTTAAGGGAATATTCACAATTTGTCGCACAGGTACGTCAGAACAAATCGACAATGGACTTAAATACTGCCATCAATCATGCCGTAGATGATTGTATTAAAAATAATATTCTTGCGGATTTTCTTCGAAAAAACCGCGCGGAGGTTATCAGTATGAGTATATTTGAATATGATAAAGAGGAAGAAGAAAAGAAGCTTAGAAAGGCTGAATTTGAAGCTGGACGCGAGGCAGGATTTCTTGAAGGTCAAAAACACGCTGCTCTTCAATCTTCTATTGAATCTGCTAAACGAATGTTAAAATCAAATAAACTATCCCCGGAAGACATTTCCATATTTTCAGGTCTTTCACTTGACGAGGTAAAAAAGTTGCAGCTATAGCACTGCAGAACATCCTCCACTATCCAAAATATTTTCTCTGAACTCTTTGTGCCTATCGTTGAAATAAACTCTCCTTATGGGTATAATATAAAGAAACCCAAAAGCTGGTTAAAAAGTGTCAGTTCCTTTTCTAATGGAATCGGCGGAACTCTGTGATTGCTGACCTGTTCCACCGCATGAAGTACATGGAACGCCGTGGAAGTGGTCTGCGCAAAATCGTCAGTGAAACTGAAAAACTGCCTGGATATTTAGAAATATATAACACACGCAGTCTTGGATTTTTGTATAACAGAAAAAAGCAAACAAGAAATTTGCTCGTTTATTGGTTATCGAAATCTCACTTATTTTACAAGAAAATATTTGAATCCTCTACTGGCAAGTGGTCAGCTTAAAATGACTATTCCAGATAAGCCAAACAGTCGAAAACAAAAATATATTACTGTTCATTCCGAATAATCGAGCAGGAGACGTGACTAACTGCCGTCCTGTCACACCACCGTGCGTACCGTTCTGTACACGGCGGTTTCAATAGTTGACGTGCGCTGCTAGGCGCACAACAACAAAAAAGCCTGACCGCTGATGCGACCAGGCTTTTTGTTGTTGTTTGTCTTATGGTATCTGTAATTACTGTAACAGAGAAAGAACACCCTGTGTAGACTGGTTTGCCTGTGCAAGCATAGACTGACCTGCCTGTGCAAGAATGTTGTTCTTGCTGTAGTTAACCATCTCTTCAGCCATATCTGTATCACGGATACGGGATTCAGCTGCTGTTGTGTTCTCAACAACGTTGTCTAAGTTGTCGATTGTATGCTCTAATCTGTTCTGAACAGCACCGAGAGCGGAACGCTGGGAAGAAACTTTTGCTACTGCATCTGCAATTGCGTCTACTGCGTAAGTTGCAGCAGAACCATTCTCATCTTTAACGTTTAATCCCTTGATTCCAAGGAAATCAGAATTCATGGTATCAATGTTAACCTGAATCTTATTTGTAAGATCTGCATCAGAACCTACATGTAAATTGAAGCTTAATGTGTTGGCAACCTTTGCCTGTGCAACATTAATCTTGAAGGAACCATCACCTTTATCAAAAGCAAGGTCTGTATCATCACCATTCTTTACTGATGCATGACCTTCTGTATCTCCGATACTATTCGCTGCGAGCAGTTCTTTACCAGCAAGCTCATATGCTTTCTGTTTTGTGATGAGTGTTACATCATTATCATCTACACCATCGGCTGCACCAGCAACATCTGTCATAGCGGTTGCAGATTCTGTACCAACTTTAACTGTTACTCCACCCTTTACATAAGATTTTAAGTTGTCAACTGATACTGCTCTATTATCTGTAGCAACACCCTGATCATTATTAAATTTTTGAGTTGTGGTTAAATTTGAAGTTGCACTAAATGTCGCAGCTGCCGTCTGTCCATCTTTTGTCTCAACATATAACTGATTTCCATCAGCATCCATTACCTTACCAGCATTGTCAATCTTGAAAGTCTTATCCCCAATCTGAACATCAACTGTTCCTGTTGCTGGTGCTTTAATCAACGCTTTTGCCTCATCAACAGTAGAACCAATTGTATATGTCTTACCGCCAATAGCAACTTTATCTCCAGTTTTAATAGCATCCATTGTAAAGGTAGCTGTTCCATCCCCATTGTTTGTGAGCGTTCCCTTTAATCCTGCATCATGTGCTTCCAGATTAATTGTCTTTGTTCCTTTATCTCCCTTTAACAGATAGATTTCGTTGAATTTTGTTGTCTCAGCAACACGGTCGATCTCAGTTGTTAACTGATCAATCTCATCCTGGATTGCCTGACGGTCAGACTCTTTAGAGTTTGTTCCGTTAGCTGCCTGAACTGCCAACTCATTCATTCTCTGTAACATGGAGTGAACTTCTGTCAAAGCACCCTCGGCTGTCTGTACAGAAGATACGCCGTCCTGAGCGTTTGTGGAAGCCTGATCAAGACCACGGATCTGTTTTCTCATTTTTTCAGAAATTGTTAATCCTGCTGCATCATCTGCTGCACGGTTGATTCTGTAACCAGAAGATAACTTCTCTGTGGATTTTGCCTGCTGTCCTGTTGTTACGTTTAACATTCTGTTGGCGTTCATTGCCTGCATGTTGTGTTGTACTACCATAATTTTTACCTCCGTGTGTTGCGGTCATTCTGCCGCTAAAATAATTTTTTATTTTCGGGATTCCATTCCCTTTTCCCTGAAAAAAAATCAGGATTTTGGCACAAAGTGCCTGTATAATAAACCACGCCCCTAGGTTAGCATGGCATTATTACCGCCTGTGGCTGACTGTGTAAATGTTTTTTTTTGCAGCCGGTCTGTCCGTTATCTCAGAAGCTGCGTGCTTCTCACGCATTAAGATTCCTGCGATCTCACGCTTTGCTTCCTCCGAAATTGTCTGCTCACGATAGTATTCTTTTTGGTCCTTCTGCTTCATGGAATTACTGCGCACAATGTTGTATTCGCGTGGTGCGTCTACAAGAAGATGAATGTTATTTGCAGAACCACCGGAAAAAACGACACGGATGTTTTCTCCTATATCAATGTATTCTCCCGGTTTTAAAGATAATTTAAGCATTGTAACCTCCATGTGGCTTTGTATTTTTCCATAAATACTGCGTATATTAAAAACGGTACTCCATCCGTTTCAGATACTGGTAACACATTGTATATTGTGTTACCCCTGTTTTGCGTTCCGGAATCATGGAACCACATTGATCACAATGCATATTGTTCAGATATTTTATTGGAAGGAAAATCCTGTCCCTTATAAACAGATTTTGCGGAAAACCTCGTCCCTGTCATCCTGCTCGATCCCAAGATAACGTTTGGTGATGTCAAAAGAGGAATGATGATAAATCTCCATGAGAAGTACCGGTGGAACTCCCTGCTTCCACGCATAATATCCAAATGTTTTCCGCAAGGAATGCGGGCTTATCACGCCGCTTAGACCGCTGTTTTCTGCCGCCCTGCGGATAATCCGGTAAGCCTGTACCCTTGAGATTGGATCTGCGTCTTTTCCACAGAAAAGATACGCATCCCCACTGATTTTGAAACTGCGTCCAGACGCTAAAAACTGATAATACTTTTGCAGCTGGACAGTTATTTTTTCATTCAAATAAATATTCGATGCTTTTCCGGTCTTTGCCTCCACAAGAAGCAGATGTTCTCTTACGCTCCGGTTTTCTAAGTCATATACCTGCTTCCACTGTAAAGAAAGAAGATCCGAAATTCGCAATGCGGTATTCAGCCCCATCGTAAGCAGCAGTTGATTTCTCGGATGATACTGTACCTGTTCATAAAAGTTCATAAAATCTTTCAGTTCCTGTTCTGAGCGGATTGGCTGAGCTGTGTTCATATTTTTTCTCCTCACATACTTGAATAAATTTTTTAAAAAAAGGGGTTAAGTAATGGAAACTCTGTCCGATATACAAAGCAAGAAACAGAGGTAACACAATATACAATGTGTTACCTCTGTTTCTGTTATCATAGCATTTCATTCTACATTTGTAAATTAATCTCTTTTTTCATGATCCGGGCAAATTTTACGCTAACGTTTTTCAGGTGTATACCTTTTATACACCTGACGCTCGAACCTGTTTATTCCAGTATCAATTCCTCGACCGTCACAAACGAATATCCCTCTCCCTGCAATTCATCAATAATCTGAAATGCTGCATTTACCGATGATTCCGAGGCATCATGCAGCAGAATGATATCATTTTCCTGCACTTTATCCATGACACGCTTTGCAATGACGCTGGAATTATCTGTCTTCCAGTCGAGCGGATCGACATCCCACAACACCTCGATCATTTTTGTCTCATAATCAAGATTGCATTTCCAGCAGCCGTAAGGCGGTCTGATATACTGCGCATGTTCTCCGGTCAGTCCAAAAATAATCTGGTCTGTTTTGTCCACCTGCTCCATCGCCGCCTGATCCGTGAGATTGGAAAGATTCACATGTTCATAGGAATGAACGCCGATAAGATGTCCGTCTGCATGGATTTTCTTCACGATCTCGGGATATTTTTCACACTCCGCACCCAGAAGAAAAAAAGTTGCCTTCACATTCCGCTCTTTCAAACCTTCCAAAAGTGTCTCCGTATGATCCGGATTTGGTCCATCGTCAAATGTCAAAGCCACTTTCTTAACTTCCTCTTCTTTGATTTTTCCTGATGCTGCTTTCGTGTTCTCTTCTGCCATTCTCTCTGTCTCCATCCCACTGTCTGCTCTTATCCTATTGTCCTTTTTTTCCACGCAAATACCAATGATCCCTGTAAACGCAAAAATAAGCAGCAGAAATCCTGCTGCTCTTTTTATAATGAATTGTTGTTTTCCATTGCTTTTCTGTCTCAAACGGATTCCCCGGCTGTCATTTCTTTGTTAATAATATATGCCGTTCTTCCCATGAAAATTATAAGAATCATCATTTGGCAGATAACCATAGAAGCCGTCATCCGGTGTATGACCATAGAATTCTTCATCCGGTGTGTAGCCATAGTAGCCATCATAATAGCCATCTTTGTATCCCTGCTGGTAGCCCTCATATAAGCCATCATAATAATCACCGGAAGCATCATCATTTTCAGATCCTTCATAATAATAAGTGCTGTTATCTGTGCTTTCTGTTCTGGCAGCTGACACAAACATACAAGTCCAGAAAATGACTAACAGAAAGAGTGAGCTTATGCCCATGACAATCCCGGAGATTGCCATCCCTTTTGGTGCCTTTCTCGTCAACTGGATAATACCAAAGATAATGGCGAGGATCGCAAGTGGGATATTCACAAAGGAAAAGAATAATACCAGTGAGATAATGCCAAGTACCATGGAAGCAATCCCGAAGCCACGTCCACCGGAAGGAACTTCCCTCACACTCCAGCTCTGATCTGGCGTCTGCGGATCATAATTCTGCTGCGGCTGCTCCCCGCTGACCGGTTGCTGACTGCCGTCCCGGTAGTCTGTACTGCCTCCGGCAAACTGATAAGCGATTCTTGGCGCACCATTCGCAAGATGAATGATCCCACATCGCACGAATCCATTCTTTTCCAACAAATGCTGCATGATTTTATTATCCTCATGGGTGTCAGCCCGCAGATTTCCGATCTGGCTTTTGCACCAGCCGATACATCCGCTGGCAATTCCGTGGCAGGAAGGATTTCCTGCAAGTCTGTGAATGGTTCCATATGGTTCATGATTCAGCCATGCCCCATTTTCGATCCCATAATAAGTCGGATCTTCGCCTTTTATAAAGGCAAATGTTGCTGCCAGATTCTTTTCATCATCTTCTACAATGTAGCTGTTTCCAAAGGCAATATCCTTCTCTAACAGCTCTCTCGATGGATAATTTTCATCCCACTGGTTTGGATTTCCATTTTCACGCATAAAAACCCTTGCCTGCGCATATAACTCCATCATTGCCGGTATATCTTCCATATTTGACCGTCTAACGTACATACCTGATCACCATATCCTTAGTTAAATCCAACAATTTTCTGTGAAAGTTTGTAAGCTGCAACTGAAATCTTTCTTCCGCCTCTTCCCGGAAGGTTCATCGCATTTCCCATAATACCGTTTCTCAAATGGTGGAACAGACGGATATCATGGTCTTTGATATATTTCCATAACTCGCGTTTTTTCTCAAGATTCTCCTCTGTGCCGGAACGGATCAGCATGATCGTTGAGATCACTGTGATGATCTCGAGATAATTGAACATATAGTGGCGCAGTTTTGGATTCTGGATCTTCCAGAGATCAAACTCATCGATCATGATCTTATTCACCTTAATCTGCTGGTCAATACGACCGATCATGACTTTTTCATTGACGGACTGGTCATCACGTCCAATGAAGTAACGGTAAAAATCAACATCCATGTAGTACATATGCTTTACGCTTGGCAATGGCTTGTACACATAAATGTTATCCACATAAAAAGTATGTTTTGGCAGTTCAAGCCCACATTCCCGCAGAAGCTGTGTACGGTAAATGACGGAATGCATCAGAATGTACTGTCCCTTGTGGAATCTTCCTGCCTCATTCCATGTAAAAATCTTATCCTGCGGCAGGGAAGAATAGCGCATGATTTTTTTGTGCCGTACACCCTCTTTTTCATAAACATAATTTGCAATGAACATATCCAGCACGGTATCTCCGCCAGCAAGTTCACGCAATTTTTTTAAGATCTTCATGTAGGCTTCGTAATCCACCCAGTCGTCACTGTCCACAACTTTGAAGAAAAGTCCTGTGGCATTGCGGATCCCGGCATTCACTGCCTCTCCGTGCCCTCCGTTTTCCTGATGGATGGCACGCACGATTCCCGGATATTTTCTCTCGTACTCGTCTGCGATCTCTGCGGTGCGGTCCTTTGATCCGTCATCCACGATCAAAATCTCAACATCATCCCCACCCGGAAGCAGAGACAGGATGCAGTGTTCCATATAATCCTGCGAATTATAAGATGGAATTGCAAATGTAAGTAACTTCATAATGATAACCTTTCCTACTGATTCATAATGGCATCTGCCAGTTCCATGGCTTTTTTCGTCATGGCATCAATATTGTAATATTTGTATTCTGCAAGTCTGCCTAATAAATGGAACTTCGGAAGTCCTGCTGTGAGTGCCCTGTATTTCCCGTAAAGTGCCTGATTTTCCTCATTTAAAATCGCGTAGTAGGGAATCTCGCCCGCCGCACCCGTATATGCAAACGGATATTCTTTTACAATTGTAGTTCCATCTGTATTTTTCTGTCCTGTCAGAAATTTAAACTCCGTAATGCGGGTGTAATCTTCGCTTACCGTGTAGTTGACCACGCTGTGTCCCTGATAAGACTCCTCATCATAATGCTCAAAATGGAAATCCAGCGAACGATACGGCAGTCTGCCGAATTTACAATCAAAAAGCTCATCCAACGCTCCTGTGTAAATGACATCTCCCTCAAATGGTTTTCCCTCAAAAAGGATCTCATTCCCTGTAAACTTTAAGACATCCCTGCAGTCTGTATCCAGAATCACTTCTATGTTCTCATGATCTAACATATGCTCAAACATCGGTGTAAAGCCATCCTTTGGCACACCCTGATATTTGTCCTGAAAATAGCGGTTGTCATAAGAGATCAGCACCGGCACTCTCCCTGTCACTTCCGGACTGATTTCTTCCGGCTTCTGTCCCCACTGTTTCATGGTATATTTCAAAAATACATTCTCATAGACATACTGTGCGATCTCGCGGATATCCGGATCATCATTCTCACGAAGTTTCATGATCGGCACACGGCTTCCCTCACCGTAAGCTTCGATCAGTTTTTTCTCCAGAAGATCTGCTTTTTCCTTCTCATAAACCATGTGCAGCGTATTTAAGTTAAATGGAACCGGGATCAGCTTGTCCCCCACTTTTGCTACCACTTCATGTCCGAAAGGATACCATTCCGTAAATCTCGATAGATATTCATAAACTTCTTCCAGGCCTGTATGGAAAATATGTGGACCATACTCATGGATTAAAATGCCATATTCATCCAAAACATCATAACAGTTTCCTCCAATATGACTTCGTCTCTCAATCACAAGAACTTTCTTTCCGGCTTCCTCTGCCAGTTTTCTGGCACAGGCTGCCCCTGCAATTCCGGCTCCTATCACGATGCAATCGTACATCTTTTATTACCTCTGACTTTCCTTATTATAATTTCAACATTTTCCAAAATATTTCCTGATCGTCTGCAATCCTGTATCCGGACTGCGAAACGGTTGTAGTACTTTCCTATTATACATATTTTATTATGACAAGCCAATTTATTTTTTCTTAATTATTTATTACAGCCTGAATTTTGAACATTTTGTTCATATTTTATTTACAAATTTCTCACAAAGCCATCATACGATAGACACAATTCAACTTTATACTCTAAGCATAAGTTAAGCCAACAAGAAAATTTTTCATAGAACTTTTTTTCATACCTGAGTAGATCAGGTTGCCTTGCTTAACCAGTAAGCAAGGTTCCTCCCAGAAAATAGTGAAGCATTTCACTTTCCATACACAATCTTTTTCATATGAATAGCCGGTGCAATGCACCGGCTCCCTCTTTTTTATCCCGGAAACTGTAATATTTCCATGCTTTCTAATCCGTCTCCAGAAATTTTTCATTTCCAAGTCTGATCCCCATATATTTTGCGTAAGCGGCAAACGCAGATGGAATCGCATAATTTTCCTGAGATTTTTCTGCATCCACAAAAATGAGATGATTTTCTGCCATTTTCTCTGCCTCAGTGTCAAATCCTGCTTCTTCCACCAAAACCGCATATCCTTCCATCTGCCATTCGATATGGGAAAATATATGTTTTGCATTCTCTAGCTTCTGCACCCGGATCGGAGAAAGATGCATATCTTTTACCAGATGAACAATCTCATCCTGCGAGTATCGCCCCTCAACATTCGGCAGTTCATAGAGTCCTGCCAGAAGTCCTTTTTCCGGTCGTTTCCGGATTGCCACTTTATCATTGTCCCGGATGACAAGCACCGTCCTCTTTTCGATACGTCTCGCTTTCGCTTTCGTCCTGACCGGAAGTTCTGCGATCCTGCCCTCTTTCCTTGCCAGACAGAGACTGTTCCACGGACATTGTTCACATAACGGCGCACCATTCGGCACACACACGGTCGCACCAAGTTCCATCAGTGCCTGGTTAAACGCCCCCGGCATCTCCATTCCCTGCATGACTTCCCGCAGCTCTTTTTCCAGAAGGGTACGAAAAGACGGCTTCATAATATCGGTATCGTCCGCAGCCACTCTCGTCAGGATGCGGAATACATTTCCATCCACAGCCGGCACCGGAATCTGATATGCAATGGAGGCGATCGCCCCTGCAGTGTAACTTCCGATTCCCTTCAGTTTCAACAATTTCTCATAATCTGCCGGAAGTTTTCCACCATGCTCTTCCATCACCTGAACGGCTGCCTTCTGCATATTCCGCACGCGGTTGTAATAGCCTAATCCCTCCCAGAGTTTTAGCAGCTCATCCTCCGGGCATTCCGCCAAAGCCTCCACATCCGGCAGACGCTTCGTAAACCGCTCAAAATAAGGTTTTACCGCTTCCACTCGCGTCTGCTGTAACATAATCTCCGACACCCACACCCGGTACGGTGTCGGTTCTTCCCTCCACGGAAGCACACGGGCATGCCCCGCAAACCAGTGTAACAACGGCTCTATTAAAATCTGTAAATTGTAATCTGTGATCATGTTTTATTCCTCTTTACCTTCAAATATCAATTATTATCAACATCATATGTAATGTAAATTCAATTGCAAAACTCACAAAATGTAAATTGAATTGTGAAAAAGTAACAAAAGCTTGAGAAAACACTGGGGAGCGGTCGGTTCTTAGAAGGCAGATACAACGTAAGTTGTAACTGGCTTCTTAGTACCGCTACCAGCGACACGTAGCGAAAGCGGGTTTTCGAAAATTTTGTTACTTTTGAACAATTTCAAAAAAATTATATAAGTTTTGCAATTGTCAAAGTCCTCATAACATAAAGTATGTTTCACTCATATTCCCATTATAATAAGGAATCCCCCGGATGTAAACGGAGCGATTTTCCATTTTTTACAGATTTTAGAAAAAGTTTATCGACGTTCATATTGACAAATCCTCTCAAAAGAAGTACTCTAGATATAACATGTATTGTTAATTTTTTATCAATCTATTCAGGAGGGTATTATCGTGAGCGAATTCAACAATTTAAAATTAGATGTGGAGAACGAGATCGCCGTTCTTACCATCTCAAGACCAGCAGCATTAAATGCATTAAACAGTGAGACATTAGACGAGTTAAACACAGCTTTAACAGAGATCGAGGGAAGAGACGATATCAAAGTTGTGATCTTAACCGGTGGTCCTGACAAGAAAGACAATGCATTCAAATCTTTCGTTGCAGGTGCTGATATTGCCGAGATGGTGAACTTTACAGCTCCAGAAGCAAGAGCATTCGGTATCAGAGCTTCTGTTCCATTCTTCAAATTAATGAATATGCGTCAGGTAACAATCGCAGCCGTTAACGGTTTCGCACTTGGCGGTGGATGTGAGATTGCCATGGCATGTGATATCCGTATTGCATCTGACAACGCAATCTTCGGTCAGCCGGAATGTGGACTTGGAATCATTCCTGGATTCGGCGGTACACAGAGACTTGCCCGCTTAGTTGGTATGGGACGTGCCAAAGAAATGATCTTCACATGCGATAACATCGATGCAAACGAAGCTTACCGCATCGGTTTAGTGAACAAAGTTGTTGCAAAAGAAGAATTAATGGAAACTGCAAAAGCTATGGCAGCAAAGATCATCTCCAAAGGAAGCTACGCTGTATCAGTTGCAAAAGCAGCAATCAACAATGGTTACGATATGGATATCAAGAATGCTGTTGAGATGGAAGCAAACCTCTTCGGTGTTGTAAATGATACTCATGACAAAAAAGAAGGAATGGGTGCCTTCTTAGAGAAGAGAAAAGCTGATCTTACAGATTTCTAATCTGCATTTTTTCATAGTTCCGGTTTTATTACATAGGAGTTTCTTCCTATTATATAAACATTAACAAACATTTTATTTCATGTAGTGCGTAGTACTTGTACGAACGCGATTTATTAGGGAAAGGAAAAAGAACGTAACTTTGATGGTGTACCGGCCATCTTCGTTACGTTCTTTTTCATGTACCTGTCTACTGTACGATTTCTCTTATCCTTCTCATTTTCCTGCAAGTGCTTTCTCTGCTTCCATCCTTTTCATCTGTCTTTCGTGACTTGCAAACATTCCAAATGCCACAATATTTAAAATAAACTGCGTCACAACCGCTGTGATCCAGATGCCATCCAGTCCAAAAATCCGTGGGAGGATCACGATCGTAAGCGGCGTCATAATAAGTGGATCAAAGTAAATCATAAACAGCGAGTATTTATCTTTTCCAACCGAATAGAAAAAGGAATTGGTCACGCGGACAAGTCCTGTAAAAATAAGCTGTGCCGCCGTCACCATGACCGCATGATACCCAAGTTCTGCGGCTTCCCCCTCATATCCGTAAATTGCCGGATAAAACCGGGCTGTTGCGATGGTAAATATAAATAAGAAGAAACTCACCCCCATCGCTGTGATGACCGCCTTGTTTCTTATCTTCCGAATCGCATGAAAATCATGTGCACCATAGGCATAACTTGCCAGTGGCTGAATCCCCTCTGCGACACCAATCAGAAGCACACGGTACGAGCCGACGGTGGAACTGATGAGTGCATAGGCATTTACCGCAAGATCGCCGCCAAATTTTAAACACGCAACGTTGTGATATAAAATCAATAAAGAAGGTGTCAGCGATATTCCAAACGGTGAAACTGCTGTCTTAAAAATTTTTTTCCAGTATTCCTTCCTTATCATAAACTGTGAAAGACGGATTGGATCTGTTTTCTTTGTGCAAAGAATCATCAGGCAGCACACAGTCGTAAACAACTGCGCACACAGTGAAGCGCCTGCTGCACCGCCAATTCCCATATGAAAAACATACATAAAAACAAAATCAAGACCAAGGTTAGCAAATAAACCACCCACCATGATCATCATGGCACTGACCGCCCGGTTGTCATTCCGGAGAAGAGGTGTCAGTCCACAGGATAAGATCTGAAGCACGCCGCCTGTGAGCATTACCCTTCCATAAATCTGTGACAGCCTTAAAAGTTCTCCTTCTGCGCCCATTAATTTCAATAGAGGAGTCAGTAAAATAAGAAAAAGAATCGTAACCACAATACTCGATGCCAATAATGCAAGAATGACATTTGCCCGTACAATGTTCGACTCTTCGTTCTTTCCCTCTCCCTGTTTGGTTGACATCATTACGGCTCCGCCGCATCCAACGCCGGTGCCGATTGCAGTTACCACTGCAATGACCGGCCACGCAACATTGACTGCGGATAATGCCGTGTCACCTATCAGATTGCTGACAAATAAACCGTCAATCATAGAGTAGGCACTTTGGAGAAACATGGTGATCATGGAAGCCATGACATATTTTCCGAATTTTTTTTCGACTGCTGTCTGTTCCATATTAGTTGCTTACCGGCTGGGATGCTACTGCCTGATCCATCATGGCATCTCTGTCCTCCTGTGAGAGTCCGGCGAGCACTTCATTGATCTTATCTACTAATTCTGTGTTTCCTTTCTGGCAAGGGATACCAAGGTCTGTCTCTTCATTGCTGACCTCAAATCCGATACCACCCTCAAAATCGATGATCTTTAAATCCGGATTGCTTACTAAAATAGATTTTGCAGAAGGCATATCACAGGTAAATCCATCAATTTTTCCTGCATGGACTGCTGCAACCATAGATGCAAATGTATCAAGCGCTGCATCCTTTGTCGCATAATCCGTGATCTGGTCTAATACATCATACCATACTGTGTTCAGTGTAGAGGTAAGTGTTGCACCCTCAAAATCTGTAATATTTACTACATCTGCATAAGGTCCGTCAGCCGCAACAACCGCAACAATATTTGCATTGTAATACGGATCCGAGAAATCTACCGACTGGGATCTCTCGCTTGTGATGGACATTCCGGCGATCGCACAGTCAACTTTTCCGGACTGGATGGAAAGGATCAGACCATCCCAGTCAATCTGTGTGATCTCGAGATCCATATCCAGTTTTTCTGCTATGTATTTTGCGACAAGGACATCATAACCATTCATATAGGAACCATTCGATGTCATCACTGCTCCATTGGAATCATCCTCCTGCAGCCAGTCAAACGGTGCATAATCTGCTGACATTGCAACCCTGAGAACTTCTTTTCCGGAAGCGGTTGTTGTTGCGCCCGCCTCTGTCACACTTGCTGTCTCTCCTGTGGATGCCCCTGCCGAAGCTGTGTCACCTGATCCGCCACAGGCTGTTAATGAAATTGCCATTGCTGCTGTCAAAAGTGCTGCTGTTAATTTTCTTCTCATAATATTGTCCTCCTCATTCTATGATTAAAAAACAAATACAATTTGCCTTTTACGAACCTTAACCCTGCATAAACCTGCTTAAAAACTCTCTGGTTCTCGCTTCCTTCGGGTTATTAAATAACTCCTGTGGCGGTGCATCCTCCACAATATATCCTTTGTCCATGAAAATGGTTCTTGTGGATACATCTCTTGCAAACGCCATCTCATGTGTTACGATCACCATCGTAAGTCCTTCATTGGCAAGCTGTTTCATAACCGATAAAACTTCTCCGACCATTTCCGGATCCAATGCGGAAGTCGGTTCATCAAAAAGCAATACTTCCGGTTCCATTGCAAGTGCCCTGGCGATCGCCACTCTCTGTTTCATACCACCGGATAACTGGTGTGGTTTTGCTTTTACATAAGGAGCCATTCCTACTTTTTCCAGATATTTCATACAGATCTCGGTGGAATATTCCTTGCTTCTTTTTTTTACCTTGTGGACACCAGCCATGCAGTTGTCAAAAACCGTCATATTGTTAAACAGGTTAAACTGCTGGAACACCATTCCCACCTGGGAACGGAAACGGTTGATCGTCTGTGCATCCTTCGTCAATGGATAGCCATGATATAATATCTGACCGCTCGTCGGTGTCTCCAAATGATTGATGCATCTTAATAAGGTAGATTTTCCTGATCCGGAAGATCCGATGATACAGACCACATCGCCCTCAAACAGATCAAAACTGATGTCTTTTAAAACTTCATGTTCCCCGAATTTCTTTTCCAGATTCCTGACACTGATGACCGGACCACGAAATTCATACGTTGCATCCTTTGCCTCAGTCGTCACTCTCTCATTAAACTTAAATATTGATTGTCTTGCCATAACACGTTCCTCTTTTCTTTCCATCTGATCCCCTGATTTATTTTGCGGCTGCCGGATTTAAAACCTCGTAGCTTTCTTTTCCTGCCATATACTTTTCGATCAGCTTCAGCAAACCGTTAAATAATAAGGTAAGTGTCAGGTAGATCAATGCTGTGATCGTATATGCCTCAAACATTCTGAAATATGTTCCGGCTGCAACTTTTGTGATATAGAAAAGCTCTGTGACAGCGATTACATTTAATACAGAAGTATCTTTGATATTTGCAACAAAAGTATTTCCGATCTGCGGTGCGATAATTTTAAAAGTCTGTGGAAGGATAATATAGATCATCATCGGAACATATCCCATTCCAAGTGCCTTTGCTCCTTCAATCTGTCCGACATCAATGGAATTGATACCGCCGCGGACTGTCTCTGACATATAAGCTCCTGTATTTAACAGTATAATAAAAATCGCTGCATTGAATGGTTTCAGATCAATTCCGAATACTGTAGATGATCCATAATAAATTACCATTGCCTGAACGATCATTGGTGTTCCACGGAAAATCGTGACATAAATTTTTGCGATCACCCATGGAATACCAAGTAAAATCTTTTTGATCATGTTATCCTGCGCCCGGATGTCCGTTGCCTGGATGATTCCAACCAGAAATCCTAAAAAGCATCCACAGATTGTACCTGCGAGGGATGTTTCCAATGTGGTAAGCAGCCCTTGTAAATAGTATCCGTGATACTGCTGTATCAGAAAAATGATCCAGCCAAAAAATGTGGTAGGTGTATTCGTCATAACTAATCCTCCTTATTATTCCGAAGAAACATCCATTTCCTATGAACTAATGAAATAGACTGTTCTTCTGTTTTCTGTAAACAACAGCATCTGTACTCTGCATATATTCTATGTACAGCAAAGGCGCTAAGGATGATTCCCTAGCGCCTTTGCTATGTTCAGGTCTGCTGCCTGATTGCCTGCTGTTTTAAATTAAACCTGTTTTATCACACTTTTTGTTTTCCTGTCAACAAAATCCAGCCAATTTTTATAGATTTGTATACTTTTTCCAAAATGCGCATGATTTCTATTATTTTATTGTGGGAAACGTAAAAAATGCGATTTTTTCGTCTGACAACACATATTACACGCTTATATATTAACTATAGAAGAAACTGTCTTACAATTATATTTTTTCACTTAATTTGAAAGAAATTTACACTTGACAAATCAACATTTTTGAACTTATATTAGCAATCATAAACAAATGGAGGTGACAAACAAATGAAAATTGTTGTGATCCAGGAGGAAATTATTCAGACAGATATCACTCCAAAGGAGCTTACAGAACGCTGGAAACGGCTGGAGCAGCTCCCCAGTATTGACGAGGTTGTCATTGAAGTTCCTGCACATTATCCCAATATAGAACAACTTCATACTTATATCGGAGATGCGGACGCTGTATTCGGACTGTGGATCGGTCCGGACAATATGAATGAAGAATTCTTAAGCCAGCATCCGAATTTAAAATATGTTGCCACCTTAGGACATGGATGGGAAAAATTCGATGCAGAAATGACCAGAAAACGCGGTATTTCCATTTCCAATACCATCTACGGTTCACAGACGATTGCAGAATATGCTTTCGCTTTATTAATGGATGTCTGCCATCATATCGGCACGCATGACACCCGGATCAAAACGATTGACTGGTCTGTACCGGAAAACCACAACGAATTCTGTAAATCGGTCACCAGACAGATCGAATTATATGACAAAACGATCGGTGTGATCGGTCTTGGTGCGATCGGCTTTGCGTTTGCAAAAATGGCACAGGGATTTGGCATGCATGTGCTCGCATACAGCCGCCACAAAAAAACAGGTGCTGAGTATGATTTCATTGAACAGGTATCGTTAGACGAGCTGCTTGCCCGAAGCGATTTTATTTCCCTGCACACGCCGCATACCCCGGCAACCGAGCACATGATCGATCAGGACACCATCGCCAGAATGAAAGACGGTGTCATTTTAATCAATACAGCGCGCGGTGCCCTCATCGATGAACAGGCACTTGCGGATGCTCTTGCAACCGGAAAGGTACTAGCCGCAGGACTTGACGTTTTGACAGATGAACCACCGGTTCACGGCAGCCCACTGTTAACTGCACCAAATACCGTTATCACCGGACATATCGCATGGCTCACAAGAGAATCCAGAATCCGTGCGATCGATATGGCGATCGACAATTTCCGGTGCTACCTGGAAGGGCATCCGGTTTCCATTATCAACTGAATTTATATAGATAATTGCGAAACTCCTTATATCTTTCTTTTAAATTGTTCAAAATTAACAAAATTTTCGAAAACACGCTCTCGCTACGTGTCGCTGGTAACGGTACTAAGAAGCCAGTCACGATTAACATCGCACCTGCCTTCTAAGAACCGACCGCTCCCCAGTGTTTTCTCAAGCTTTTGTTAATTTTTCACAATTCAATTTACATTTTTATGAGTTTCGCAATTATCTACGAATAAATAAAGACAAGGAGATTATGAAGATGAATGTAGAATGTTTATTAAGAGACAGCATGAAAACAAAACCAAAGAGCAACCGTGGTGCACGTCAGAAAACTTCCACCCCGAAGAATGTAACACGAATGAATTATAATGAAAATCCATACGGTATGTCTGATGAAGTAAAAAAAGCAGTTACGGATGCTTCCCTCAACAGCTATATGTATCAGGATTTCTATGCAGTCGATCTCAAAAAACAGCTGGCTGATCTCTATGGTCTTACCGTAGATCATGTCTGTATCGGTGCCGGTTCCTCTGCGATCATCGATATGCTTGGTGAAGTATTTATCAATTATGGGGACGAAGTGGTGTACTGTGCTCCAACTTATGAAGCTTTCCCTGATATGGTCAGCGATAACGGAGGTGTCCGTGTCGTTCTCCCACTGACCGATGATTACTGTTATGACCTCGACGCAATGCTTGCAGCCATTACAGACAGGACAAAAATGGTTATCGTCTGCAATCCAAACAACCCGACCGGAACTTATGTAAACTCCGCAAAAGTCGAAGAATTCATCCGTAAACTCCCGGATCATGTCATTCCGGTGGTAGATGAAGCATATTTCGAATACGTGGAAGATCCTACTCACTACAGCCTCATCAAAATGATTCAGGAAGGCTACGACAGACCGCTCTTTGTACTGCGTACTTTCTCCAAAATTTATGGCATGGCCGGTCTCCGCATCGGCTACACCTTTGCTGATCCATTGCTGATCGATGAACTAATGAAAGCCTGTCAGGCATGGAATGTCAGCTACAATGCACTTGCTGCCGCACAGGCTGCCTTGAAAGATCAGGAATATATCAAAAAAATCAAAGCACTCACCACGGCAGGGCGCGAATATCTTGAGGATGAACTGACAAAATTAGGCTGCACTCTTGCAAAACCTTGTGCAAACTTCATCTACTTCGACACACACCATGATCCAAAAGAAATCCGTGCTGCCCTTGCGGAGCGGAAAATTATGATCAGTGCATTTGGTTTTAACCGTGTCAGTGTCGGTACAGAAGAACAGAATAAAGCATTTATCGCCGCCTTAAAAGAAATTCTGGCAGCCTACTAATTTTTTAAATAAAAACAAAGTATATTTCAACTATAGTTTGTTATTTTTTCCTCCCCTTTACGGGCTGGAATACTGTATGAAAATCAACACTTCATTTTTTTACAGTATTCCAGCCCTAATTATGTCTAAAAGGTTGACCTTTCAGAACAAATGAACTAGGATGAAAGAAAATACAGGACACAAACAAGGAGGCAACATCCTCTGCTCCTGCATGAGCAGTCGCATTTGCTTCGCAAACAAGGAGGATATATGATAGATAAGATTATCGGTTTCATTGGAGCTGGAAATATGGGAAGTGCCATGATCGGCGGTATTGTACACTCAGAGTTAGTGACAACTAGCCAGATCATTGCCAGCGCCCATTCCGCAGCTACCTTAGAAAAACTGCAGAGTACATATTCCATTGAGACAACCCTGTCCAATGAAACGGTTGCAGAACGCAGTGATATTTTATTTCTTGCTGTAAAACCAAATAAATTTGATGAAGTAATCCCACAGATTTCCTCTCATGTAAAATCAGGATGTGTGATCGTATCCATTGCCGCCGGAAAAACAATTGCCGCCATCGAGGACTCCTTTGGCAAACCAGTCAAGCTTGTACGTGCCATGCCAAATACCCCAGCCTTAGTCGGTGAGGCAATGAGCGCATTGTGCGTCAACCAAAATGTGACCCCGGAAGAATTAAAAGAAGTTCAGGCACTCTTCAACTCCTTCGGCAAATCGGAAGTGATCAGTGAATCTCTTATGGACGCTGTCATCGGGGTTTCCGGTTCTTCTCCGGCTTATGTATACATGTTTATCGAAGCTATGGCGGATGCCGCTGTCGCAGATGGGATGCCGCGGGCACAGGCCTATAAATTTGCCGCCCAGTCTGTCTATGGCTCCGCGAAAATGGTTTTGGAAACCGGAAAGCACCCGGGCGAATTAAAGGACGCCGTCTGCTCCCCTGCCGGAACAACCATCGAGGCTGTTGCTGCACTGGAAGCCGGAGGTTTCCGCAGCACTGTGATTTCTGCCCAGCGCGCCTGCTCACAGAAATCGCGCGATATGAGCAGTAAATAGATGCAGCATTTTTTATATTCTGTATGCAAAATGTGCAGATTTACTGAATCATTACTTCTGCACCATTAATATTTTGAAATAATTTGGAGGCTTTAATATGTGGGCTTATGAAAACGTATTTTATCAAATTTATCCACTTGGATTCTGTGGAGCACCTTTTGAAAATGACGGAGTGTTAGAACATCGCATTTTAAAAGTAAATGACTGGATTCCTCATATTGAAAAACTTGGGGCAAATGCCATTTATTTTTCACCGGTATTCGAATCTGACACGCACGGCTATAACACCAGAGATTACTCCAAAATTGATACCCGTCTCGGCACGAATGAGGACTTTCAATCTGTCTGTAAAAACCTTCACAAAGCAGGTATCAAGGTTGTTTTAGATGGTGTATTCAACCATGTTGGAAGAGGTTTCTGGGCATTTCAGGACGTTTTGGAGAAACGATGGGATTCCCCATACAAAGACTGGTTTCATATCAGTTTTGACGGTAATTCAAACTACAATGACGGTCTCTGGTATGAAGGCTGGGAAGGCAATTATGATCTTGTAAAACTGAATTTACGAAATGAAGATGTCATCCAGCATATTTTTTCCTGCATCAAAGGCTGGGTTGAGGAATTTGACATTGACGGCTTACGGCTCGATGTTGCATACTGTCTGGATCACGATTTTCTCAGACGGCTCCGCTCTTTCTGCGATGGATTAAAACCGGATTTTTTCCTTGTCGGAGAGACACTTCACGGTGATTATAACCAGTGGATGAATGATTCCATGTTACATTCTGTCACAAACTACGAGTGTTACAAGGGATTGTATTCCAGTTTTAACAGCATGAATATGTTTGAGATCAACCACTCCCTGCTCCGTCAGTTTGGCCCGGATAACTGGACTTTATACAAAGGAAAACATCTGCTTTCTTTCGTCGATAACCATGATGTCACCAGAGTTGCAAGCATTTTATCAAACGAAAATCATCTGCCTTTGATCTATGCCCTCGCCTTTGGCATGCCGGGCATCCCATGCGTCTATTATGGCAGTGAATGGGGCGCAAAAGCAAAAAAAGAAGATGGTGATCCTGCGCTGCGTGCCTGCTTCGAAAAACCGGAATGGAATGATCTCACAACTTTTATTTCCAGACTGGCAGAGGCAAAAAAACATTCCAATGCATTGAATTACGGTGATTTCCGTTCCGTTCTTCTGACCAACCGCCAGTGTATTTTCGAGCGAAAAACAGATTCTGAACGTGTTCTTGTAGCAATCAATGCGGATGATCAGCCTTTTATGGCACATTTTGACGCCGGATGCGGCACTGCGGTAGATCTGATCACAGGAGAAACACACGATTTTGGCGGTGGCAGTGAACTTGCACCTTACAGTGCGGCTTACTGGAAAATGGAACGTTAGAATGTGATTTTGCAGATTTTGTGGTGCCTTTATAGGGTGTGAGGGGCAGATATAAGGGTCCACTCACAAGTCGTGATTTTATAGGTTTATGAAAAGAAAAACGGTACAGACGAAATATGATGTTCCTGTTCGCCAGGCATTCCGATAAGCCTCTAAAGAGTCTTATCTCCATGGCTCACGAAGGAAATCATATTTGTCTGCACCGTTTTTCTTTCATTTACGTTACGAATGACTTGTGAGAGGACGCTTATACATGCCCGGTCAACGTTATGAATCGGGGCATGAGTTTCCCAAGTTTATTAGAATTCCCTCTACATTGCACCATAAAATCTGCCAATTTACATATAGGAATATGCCTCTCGATGTTTGTTTATCATCAGTGTTTACTTTATCGGGAATTTTTTCATTTATAACCATGTATTTTCATGATATTTCATCACTTACCCCAATTTTTATTTTGCAAATATTTTATAAGTCTGCAAATCAAGTGATAGATTTCCCTAACAATAGAAAAAATAAAAAACATCACTATGAATCCAACAACACCAAACACAATATCTGCAAACTCCATTGCACCTGTATTGGTTACTTTCTGACCGATTTCAATTGCAAATGTAATGACTAAAATTAAGGTAAATACATATATCCAGGCAATGACCATCACATGATTGTGCTTCGCCAGCCACTTAAACACAGGATAAACAATAAATACAAATGCCATTCCAAGCAAACCTATCACAATAAAATGCAACTCTTTATCTGAAAAATTATATTCGTAACTATCATTGAACCGCATCAGATAACTGTGGATTTCTGCTATCCACCCAACGATCATATACAAAAATTCCTTCATTAAGACTCCCTCCCTGCATTAATCTCAAAATAACTGTTTGTGTCATATCATAGCACTTAATATAAAACATGTAAACCGGAGTTTAACGGACGTAGTGCCGCAGATTCTGTGGTGCTTTTATAGGTTGTGAGGGGCAGATATAAGCGTCCTCTCGCAAGTCGTGATTTTATAGGTTTATGAAAAGAAAAACGGTACAGACGAAATATGATGTTCCTGTTCGCCAGGCATTCCGATAAGCCTCTAAAGAGTCTTATCTCCATGGCTCACAAAGGAAATCATATTTGTCTGTACCGTTTTTCTTTCATTTACGTTATGAATGACTTGTGAGAGGACGCTTATATTTGCCCAATTTACGCTATGAATTGCACTACAAAATCTGCAATTTACGTTATGGAACTCACGGTTATGGGATGAGTGCCTATGAGATAACGGCAAAATTCAGTCAGCTTCAAGTGATATAGTTTCTACAACAATCGCATAAATCTCCACTTCTTATTTGATTGTAATATAATTTGGTTTTCTCAAGATTCAAAGCGTTCACCTCTTCAAACTTGAAGCTGTTGTTCCGCCAAGCGGAATCATCGTGAGCTTTCAATCTTGTCATCAATTAATATCCTTAGTTCAAAATATATCTGTCCATACTAATATTTTTTTATAAATAATCTTCTTTAAATTCATCTTCATGTTTTTTGAAGAAATTATAAAAGTATCGCACATTATCCAAATCACTCCATTTTGTAACATCATACTCTTCCGTATCAAGATTATATATTTTGGCATTTAAAGTTCCAAGCATAAATGGTGAATGCGTTGCAATAATAAACTGGCATTCTAACAACCTTGCCATTTTATTAATTTCCTCTGCTAATATAACCTGATTCGCAGGTGAAAGTGAAACCTCCGGTTCATCTAATAAATATAATGCATCGGGTTGTAAATACTCCTCAAAATATTGCATTGATGTCTCTCCGTTAGAATATTTTTCCTGTGCAAATTTTATATATTCTTCCTGCTTACACCCTTCTTTAGAAGCTAAAAATTTCTTTGCTTCAAGTAAAGACATGCCTCTCTTAACATAATCATACTCCATGCCATCTGATAATATCTGCTTTTGTTGTATCTTCTTAATCTCATACAATATATCTTCACTTTTAATATACCGGCTGTTTTCCGGTAATTTTTTTATTGTATTTCCATAGTCGTCTTCCCCCAAAGTATACAAACATTCGCTGGAAAACAAACCACAGTAATCAACGCTTCCAAATGAATTACTTGTTGCATATTCTTTCCCTTCTAATTGTAAGCAATTGGCTATAATATTTAAGAGTGTTGATTTACCTGAGCCGTTGTTACCATAAAGTACAGTGATGGGTCTAAAAACAAATGGTTCAATATACTTATCTCGGAATACATTGTAGGGATAAATATTAGGATTATTCACTTTTCTTTTACTTAATCTAAAACTACTTAAATATATCATAACTTTTCAGTTCTCTTTCCATGTCAAGAGTTTTTGCAATTTTTGTCAATGATTGCAGAGATATCTCTCCGCTTTGCTCAAATTAGTCTTACAAATCTCGATTGTCAAAATCATTAATAGCATAATTCTACCATAATCACATATACAATTCTATTTTATTCCGTTAAAATTCATTTAAAGAAATCCTAATTCACTTATTTCAAAAATGCTGATTGAGTTTTGGTATTATCCTATAGGCACTCATCCCATAACCGTGAGTTCCATAACGTAAATTGGCAGATTCTGTGGTTCAATTCATAGCGTAAATTGGGCATGTATAAGCGTCCTCTCACAAGTCATTCGTAACGTAAATGAAA
>OGJU01000070.1_pt1 | contig 127670 bp, 103 predicted proteins | sample 1572251 | NCBI WGS metagenome assembly OGJU01 (sample SAMEA2582144, study PRJEB24529) | metagenome | biome: Human gut stool | place: China | collected 2011
GAGCGTACAACAAAGGCTCCAAATGTCCTACGGACACACGGAGCCCTATATCGTTCACCGGCATGAACAAGCCATTTTATGTAGAGGTGCTGCAAATTATTGAGTGTCTTCTATGAATATACCCGGATTCTTATAAACGAGACAGTGTGTAAGATACCTCTATCTTGCATGCATCTGCATCGGTATCTTGCACTGCTTCAAATACTTGTATATCAGTTAACTATCGCTGGTTTAGTGTAAGGTGCAAGATACTTTTGCATTTATGAACTTGTAAAAGATAGGTGAATCTTATTGCAGAAGATAAACTTTTCAATTAAATAATAAACCGAGTGGCAGTTTTGGGACTTTTTATTTTATTCCAGAGCGAGTTGATTAATAGGCTAATGTTTATACAATATGGTATGGGGCTGATAGCTTGATAAAAGCTTTTTTTAAGCTAAAAAGTACAAATCTTTAAACTTTATTTCCTTACTTTGTTATTTATAAGAGTGAGACTTATAGCAAACTTAAACTAGAAAGATTATGAAAGTAAAGCAGATTTGTATGATGGTGCTGCTATGGTTGGGAGTGATTCCGGCGGTACAGGCACAAACTTTCGACAAATTATGGAAAGAAGTGGAGCAAGCGGAGAAAAAGAGCTTGCCTAAGACTGTGATAAAACTGACTGATGAGATTTATCAGAAAGGGGAAAAAGAGAAAAACTCTCCACAAATGCTCAAAGCATATACGTGGCGGATGAAATATAGGGAAATGTTGAATCCCGACAGTCTTTACGCTGATTTGAAAGGACTGGAACAATGGGTGAAACAGACTGACCAACCAATGGATCGCGCCATCTTACACTCTTTGATAGCGGGAATCTATGCAGATTATGCAGCCAGCAACCAGTGGCAACTCCGCCAACGGACAGAAATCGTAGACCAGACACCTGCTACCGATATGCGTGAATGGACAGCCAATATGTTCATCGAAAAAGTGCGGACAAATATAAAGGAGGCATTGGCCGATTCTGTATTGCTGCTCAAAACGTCCTCACGCGACTATATTCCTTTTGTAGAACTGGGGGAAACGAGCGAATACTATCACCATGATATGTATCATTTATTGGCTTCCCGTAGCATTGAAGCACTGCAACGGGTGGAAGAATTGGGTAACAGGATTACTAATGACGGTACTGTGAATCCGGTCAAACAAGATATAATAGCTATTTATGGAAATATGATTTCCGCTTATAAAGCAACCGGATTAAAAGAAGGTTATGTGTTGACAGCACTTAACTACCTGGAATGGAGATGGAATGCTGATCGGAATATTCGACCTCTGCAGGCTAAGGGCGAACTTCCGGTACTGACGGAAGATACTTATCTGAAAGCTTTGAACACATTGAAAAGCAAGTATGCTTCCGAACCCATCTGTGCCGAAGTCTATTTGGCAGAAGCCCGATATACTATTGGAAAACAACAGCAGCTCAATGCATTGCAGCTTTGCGATGAGGCAATCCGCCTTTATTCAGGCTATCGCAGAATCAATGCTTTGAAAAATCTTCGGGAAGAGATATTGGCTCCTTATTTGAATGTTAATGCATCCGATTTGGCTTTTCCGAACGAAGAGATAGAATTAAGGGTCTCACACAAAAATCTGGATGGTTTCACTGTCCGTCTTTATCAGGCGAAGAAACTGATAAAGGAACAACATTACGCTGTGCTTCGTCCGAAAGATTATCGGACGCAGGACACTGTGTTTACATTCAAAGCTCCTGAACTTGGATCTTACGTGATGCGTATCATACCGGATATTCGTGCGAAGAGAGATAGTGAAAGCAAGTTTGATGTAACACGTTTCAAAGTGCTGACGTGCCGTCTGCCGGAAAAACAGTATCAAGTGGTGACGCTGGATGGACAGACAGGGTATCCCATTCCCCATGCGAAAGTGACGATGTACAGTAATGACGAAAAAGTGTTGCAGGAGTTTACGACAAACGAAGAGGGTAAGGTCGTATTTCCCTGGAAATCCGAATACCGCTATCTGAAAGCTTCCAAGGGGACGGATACGGCAATGCCGAAACAAGGCATTTATGCAGGAAGTTACGGATATTACGGCGACGAAGATAAAGTGACTGAAAATATGACTTTATTGACCGACCGTTCTTTGTATCGTCCCGGACAGACTGTGTATGTGAAGGGAATTGCTTATTCTCAACAATCGGATACGGCGAATGTACTTCCGAACAAGGAATATACGGTGACTTTATTGGATGTAAACAATCAGGAAGTAGGGCAGAAGTCGGTACGTACCAATGAGTTCGGTTCGTTTACCACCGATTTCGCATTGCCTTCGGCCTGTCTGAACGGAATGTTTTCTTTGAAAGCGGGAAGAGGCCGTACAAGCATTCGGGTAGAAGATTATAAACGTCCGACATTTGATATCACTTTTGAAAAGCAACAAGGAAGTTACAAACTGGGTGATGAGGTACAGGTGAAGGGTAAGGTACAATCTTATAGTGGTGTGCTGCTTCAGGATCTTCCGGTGAGATATACGGTAAAGCGTTCTGCATACAGCCTTTGGCGGTTTGCGGAATCCGTGCAGATTGCTTCCGGTGAAGTGATGGCCAATGAGAATGGAGAATTCACGATACCCGTTCGTTTGCAGGAAAGTGATTCTTATAAGAATAATGATAAGGTATATTATCGTTATTCCATTGAGGCCACTGTTACCAATGTGGCAGGTGAAACACAATCTTCTACGGACGTGATTTCGGCAGGAAACCGTTCGTTGATTTTGCAGGTGGAATTGCAAGATAAGACTTGCAAGGATCAACCCTTCGAAACAATGTTTAAAGTGCAGAACCTGAATGGACAACCTGTGGAGGTGAAGGGGAATTATTACTTGTACCCTGCCAAAGACAAGGACTTTAAGCAGCTGGAAGAGAAACCGGTTGCAACGGGAACCTTTACTTCTAATGAAGACATGACGCTCGACTGGAAGAATCTTCCATCGGGACCTTATGTGCTGAAAGCATCAGTGAAAGATAATCAGGGCAAGGAAGTGACTGCTGACACCAACACGATTCTTTTCTCTGTTGAGGACAAACGTCCGCCTGTAGAAACGACGATGTGGTTCTATGGTGCAAATACGGAATTTGATGCTGCTCATCCGGCCGTGTTCTGTTTCGGTACGTCGAAAAAAGATGCTTATGTGATGATGAACGTATTTTCCGGTGATAAATTGCTGGAGAGCAAGACGTTGAATTTGTCAGATACGATTGTCCGTTTCGAGTATCCATATCGGGAAAGTTATGGGGATGGTGTCTTTGTGAATCTCTGTATGGTGAGGGACGGACAGGTTTATCAGGAACAGGTGCGGCTGACCAAACGGATTCCTGATAAGACACTGACTATGAAGTGGGAAGTGTTCCGTGATAAATTGCGTCCGGGACAAAAGGAAGAATGGAAGCTGACGATTAAAACGCCGCAAGGACAAGCTGCTAACGCGGAAATGCTGGCAACGATGTATGATGCCTCCTTGGATAAAATATGGAATCGGCAACAGAATTTCCAAATCTATTATAACCAGATTGTCCCATATTCTAACTGGATGAGTGGGTATTCCGGCAATAATTCATTCAACTACTGGTGGAATACGAAGAGTCTCAAAGTGCCATCATTGGAGTATGACCATTTTGTGATGCTATCGGACTATTATAATAATGGAAGAGATTTGGGTGAAGTAATAGTGAGAGGATATGGCTCAACGAGAAAGTTGACGGTAACAGGTAGCGTTTCGACATTGGACGTTGCAACTTTAAGGAGTAATGCGCCAAAGATGAAATCGGCTATGGCTGCTGATGCCATGACTAATGTTGAATTTCAATCGGAAATGATACCCACGGGAGAAAAAGCGGATGAGGCATCTGACAACGAAATGCTTCCCGAAGCATCTGCTGACTTGCGTACCAATTTAGCAGAAACAGCATTCTTCTATCCTCAACTTCGCACCAATGAACAGGGAGAGATCTCTTTCTCTTTCACGATGCCCGAAAGTCTGACGCGTTGGAACTTCCGTGGATATTCTCATACAAAGGGAATGTTGACGGGAACATTGGATGGCGAAGCTACCACAAGCAAAGAATTTATGCTGACTCCTAATCTCCCTCGTTTTGTGCGTGTGGGTGATAAGACTTCTCTGGCAGCTTCTATCTCTAATATGACTGGTAAGCCGCAAGCCGGAACGGTCAGTCTGGTTCTTTTTGACCCGATGACAGAGAAGGTTATCAGTACACAAAAACAGAAATTCAGCCTTGCTGCCGGAAAGACAATGGGTGTGGACTTCCAGTTTACCGTTAGTGATAAATACGAAATAGTGGGATGCCGGATGATTGCCGACAGTGGTACTTTCAGCGATGGAGAACAACAGTTGCTTCCGGTTCTTAGCAATAAAGAGCATTTGGTGGAGACACTTCCAATGCCAGTGCGTGGAGAAGAAACCCGTACTTTCTCACTCGATCATCTGTTCAATCAACAAAGTAAAACAGCCACAGATCGTAAACTAACTGTTGAATTTACAGGAAACCCGGCTTGGTATGCCGTTCAGGCATTGCCTTCATTGAGTCTTCCGACAAGTAATAATGCTATTTCCTGGGCTACTGCCTACTATGCCAATACGTTGGCCTCGTTTATCATGAACAGTCAGCCGAAGATCAAAGCGGTATTTGAAAGTTGGAAACTGCAAGGAGGTACGAAAGAAACGTTCTTGAGCAATCTGCAAAAGAATCAGGAAGTGAAGAATATCATTTTGTCCGAGTCTCCCTGGGTGCTCGAAGCACAGACGGAAGAGCAACAGAAAGAGCGCATCGCCACCTTGTTTGATTTGAATAACATCCGTAGTAATAATATCGCAGCTTTGACTCGATTGCAGGAGTTACAGAACTCAAATGGGGCATGGTCCTGGTATAAAGGAATGAACGGCAGTCGATCTGTAACTACCTATATCGCCGAACTGAATGCCCGTCTGGCTATGCTGACAGGTGAGAAATTAGGCGGATCGGCTCTTTCTTTGCAACAGAAGGCTTTCTCTTACCTTCATCAATCAGCTTTGGATGAATATAAGGAAATCCTGAAAGCACAGAAAGACGGTGTGAAGTTTACTGGCGTTTCGGGCAGTATTCTGCAATATTTGTATCTCATCGCTATTTCGGGAGAGCAGGTACCCGCAGCCAATAAAGCGGCTTATACCTATTATCTTTCTAAGGTAGGAGAATTGCTTACTTCTCCTTCGATGGATACAAAAGCGATTGCCGCCATTGTGCTTGATAAAGCCGGACGCAAGAAGGAAGCGCAGGAGTTTGTCGCTTCTCTGAAAGAACATCTGACGAAGACAGATGAACAGGGAATGTTCTTTGCTTTCAACGAGAATCCGTATACATGGGGCGGAATGCAGATGCAAGCTCATGTAGATGTGATGGAAGCGCTGGAACAGACAGGTGGCAACAACGATACAGTGGAAGAAATGAAACTTTGGTTGTTGAAGCAAAAGCAGACACAACAGTGGAATTCTCCGGTAGCTACTGCCGATGCGGTATTTGCATTGCTGATGAAGGGTACTAATTTACTCGACAATCAGGGAGATGTACGGATTGTGATTGCTAATGAAGTGTTGGAAACTGTTAGTCCAAGTAAAACGACTGTTCCCGGATTGGGATATATCAAACGTTCTTTCACACAGAAGAATGTGGTGGATGCCCGCAAGATTGAAGTGGAAAAGAGAAATCCGGGTATTGCCTGGGGAGCTGTGTATGCAGAATTTGAATCTCCTGTGAGTGATGTAAAACAACAGGGCGGTGAACTGAATGTTGAGAAACAGTTGTATGTGGAGCGTACGGTGAATAACGTGCCTCAATTGCAGCCTATTACTGCCAAAACGGTTCTTCAGGTAGGTGATAAAGTCGTTTCCCGTTTGAGCATCCGCGTAGACCGTCCGATGAACTTTGTACAGTTGAAAGATCAGCGGGGCGCTTGTTTCGAACCGATCGGCAGTATCTCCGGTTATCGTTGGAACAACGGGCTTGGCTATTACGTAGACATCAAAGATGCATCGACTAATTTCTTCTTCGATCATTTAGGAAAGGGTGTGTACGTGTTGGAATATAGTTACCGTGTCAGTCGTGCAGGAACTTACGAAACAGGTTTGGCAACTATGCAGTGTGCTTATGCACCGGAATACGCTTCGCATTCTGTTTCGATGACAATTATTATTAAATAGTTCCGGCAGGGGATTTTTATTCTCACCGACGAGCGAGGCGTTCCTCACCGATGAAGAGGGTGTTCCTCACCGAGGAAGGCATCCTTCGTCGGTGAGGAACTTTTTTCTTATAAACAGGGGCTTACAAGGACTGCTATTAAGTAAAGTCTTTTCCCAATCTGTGTTAATCTGTGTAATCTGTGGTGAAAAACTCATCTAAAACCCCTACATTTGTGCACCAAAATAAAAAATATCGCATGAAACGTAGTTTACTATCTATATTAACTTTGCTTACTGTCGCTTTGGCAGCCGTTGCCCAACCGCGTATCTCTTCAAATAAAGAGACACATAACTTCGGACAAATAGAATGGAAACGTCCGGTGACTGTGGAATATACCATCACTAACACGGGAAACCAACCGTTGGTGCTGACCAACGTCACGACCTCTTGTGCCTGTGCCGTGGCCGACTGGACGAAAGAACCGATTGCTCCCGGAGGAAAAGGAATAGTAAAGGCTACTTTTGATGCAAAGGCATTAGGGCATTTTGAAAAGTCGGTAGGCATCTATAGCAATGCCAGTCCGAGTCTGGTTTATCTGAAGTTTACTGGTGAAGTAGTACAGGAAATTAAAGATTATACCAAGTTGCTTCCCCATGCCATCGGAAATATCCGTTTAGATCGTGATGAGTTTGCTTTTCCTGATGTCTATCGCGGACAGCAACCTTCATTGACTTTTAGCATCGCCAATCTTTCCGATCGTCCTTACGAACCGGTGTTGATGCACCTGCCTCCTTATCTGAAAATGGAAGCGGAACCTAAAGTTCTGTTGAAAGGTAAGAAAGGAACTGTTAAACTGACACTGGATGCAAGCCAGTTGAAAGATTATGGATTGACACAGACATCTGTTTACCTTTCCCGTTTTTCCGGTGATAAGGTGAGCGAAGACAATGAAATACCGGTTTCGGCTATTCTTCTTCCCGACTTCTCACGTATGACAGAAAAAGATTCTCTGAACGCTCCTGCCATGCATATTTCGGAAACGAATATTGATCTTAGTATCCCGTTGATAAAGAAGAATAAGGTAAGCCATGATATATTGATTGCCAATTCCGGAAAAACTCCGTTAGTTATCAGTAAGTTGCAGGTATTTAATTCATCGGTAGGAGTGAGCCTGAAGAAGACTGTCCTTCCCCCGGATGGAATGACGAAACTTAAAGTGACCATTCGTAAGCGTGACGTAGGTAATAAAAAACATCATTTACGTATCTTGATGATAACGAATGATCCGTTACGCCCGAAAGTTGAAATCAATATCAAACGCTAAATCCTATTGTTATGGAACATCCTGAAAATAGTGAAGAATATAAGGGACTTGTTGTCAATAAAGGTATTGAGCAACCCTCATCTGTGAATCCCTACTTAAAGCGGAAACCTAAGAAACGCCAACTTTCAGTAGCAGAGTTTGTAGAAGGTATCGTAAAGGGGGATGTCACTATATTGAGTCAGGCTGTGACATTGGTGGAAAGCGTAAAGCCTGAACATCAGGCTGTCTCACAGGAAATCATCGAGAAATGTCTGCCATTTTCCGGCAATTCGGTCCGGATCGGTATCAGTGGTGTTCCCGGTGCGGGAAAGAGTACGTCGATAGATGTATTCGGTCTGCATGTACTCGAAAAAGGGGGCAAACTGGCAGTATTGGCTATCGACCCCAGTAGTGAACGCAGTAAAGGCAGTATCCTGGGAGATAAAACGCGTATGGAACAGCTTTCCGTACATCCTAAATCGTTCATCCGCCCTAGTCCATCGGCCGGTTCATTGGGAGGAGTGGCACGTAAAACACGTGAGACGATTATTCTTTGTGAAGCTGCCGGATTCGATAAGATTTTTGTGGAGACCGTAGGAGTGGGACAGAGTGAAACGGCTGTTCACTCGATGGTCGATTTTTTCCTGTTGATTCAGTTGTCCGGTACGGGAGATGAATTGCAAGGGATTAAGCGTGGTATTATGGAAATGGCGGACGGTATCGTTATCAATAAGGCTGATGGAGATAATCTGGAACGTGCCAAGTTGGCTGCCACTCAATTCCGTAATGCATTACATCTGTTTCCTGCGCCTGAATCCGGATGGACTCCCAAAGTATTGACTTACTCCGGCTTTTATAACCTGGGAGTAAAGGAGGTCTGGGACATGATTTACGAATACATTGACTTCGTGAAAGGAAACGGCTATTTTGAATATCGCCGCAACGAACAAAGTAAATACTGGATGTATGAAAGCATTAATGAACAACTTCGTGACAGCTTTTATCATAATCCGAAGATTGAAGCAATGCTCTTAGAAAAAGAACAGCAGGTATTGAAAGGTAACCTGACTTCGTTTATAGCTGCAAGAAGTCTGCTCGATACTTATTTTGAGGATTTGAAATAGCTTTAATTATAATAAGATTCTAATCTATTAAAGAATACATTTTGTATAAAAGGGTAGAAAGACTAGGTGTCTTCTACCCTTTTATACTATGAATGAAGCTTTTCCGCTTTTTCAAGATCAGCCCTTGATTTACTCTGTGTTACGATATACACTCCCAGGAATACGAGCGCGATAGCGATTCCTTTCTCCCAGCCGAAACTTCCGATTCCCATAGTAATTGCTGCAATTGTAGCCACAATCGGTTGCATATAATTGTACATACTGACTACTGTCGGACGGAGAAGTTTCTGTGCAGTCATGATACAGAGATAAGCGAGGAAACTACCTCCTAATACGACATAAAGTACCTGTAGAATGGCAACTGTGGAAATAGAAGCCCATTGAATAGTGGAAATATCGTAATATGAAAACGGTATATAACATATCGAAGCGTATATAAACATCCACTTATTAATTGTTACTGCCGAATATCGTTGAGACAATCCTTTGAATACAGTCAGGTATATAGAGAAGCTGATTTGCGCAACGAGACAAAGTAAGTCACCAATCAGGCTTCCGTTTCCGTTGTTTCCCGCCTGACTGCTCACAATAAGAATGAGCGCTCCCATAGCCCCTACAAAAATTCCCAGTACTTTCTTATTTGTCACCGGTTCTTTTAAATAGATAGCTGCTACAACCATGGTCACAATCGGTAAAGTGGTCGTTACGATAGAAGCGTCGATGGGAGAAGTCATAGAAAGCCCGAAGATAAATACTCCTTGGTTGAATACTAACGCAAATAATGAAGCGAAAAAAATCTTCAGCATATCACGATGATCCACATGTTCCTGTTTGCAAAATATAGAGAGCAGCCAGAAAGCTGCTGCTGCTCCCACCATGCGGAACGTGGTAACTGAAATAGCGGAAAACTCTTGAAGAGCCGACTTACCGATGGGAGACATCAATCCCCACATGACGTTTGCTGTGATATTAGTTAACTATTTGGTGGATAAATTTTTTTTTTCTACCTTTGCGTCCATATAAATTACTAATATCTTTTTTATCAATGAAATGTATACTTCTAGTCCGTGTATCAACAGAAGCTCAATCCTTTGATGAACAGGAGAAAGAACTGTATGATCTGGCTCATTTTTACGGGTATAAAGATAAGGATATTTCCTCGATAGCTACCAAAGAAAGTGCAATAAAGTTGGACGAAGAGGAAAGATTTGGCCTTAATCGTATGAAAGAACTATTGGAAACAGGTGAATATGATTGCGTGTTCGCTTGGGAAATCTCACGTATCGCCAGAAGAAAAAAGATTCTGTTCAGTATTTTGGAATATTTGACCAGTAAAGGAATTCAGTTAATCATCAAAGAGCCAAGAATTCGTCTACTTAAAGATGACAAGACGATTGATGAAGGTGCTGAAACCATCTTTACCCTTTATGCTCAACTTGCCGAATCTGAAATGAGAAATAAAAAGGTTAGATTTGAGAGAGCTAAAAAACAAGGTTATGATAAGGGTAAATATATGGGTGGTAAAGTAAAGTTGGGCTACCGAGTTGACGAGAATGGCTTTTGGGCGATTGATGAGGAAGATTCTAAAATAATACGTATGATGTTTGATATGTATAATTCTGGAGAGTACAGTCTGGCCGCACTTGGTGCTGAACTAAAGTCTCGTGGATATTTCAAGAACCTTTCTGTGACTTCGATGAAAACCGAAATTTACCATATGTTAAGTGATCCATTATATAAAGGTATCCGTACCAGCAATAATATTTATCCCCAGATTATAGATGATGAAACGTGGGAGAAATGCAGGCTTAGAAGGCAGAGTAACCGTGTCCTTTCCAAACAGAAGGGTCTCCATCTGCTGAATCCTTTGATCCGTTGTTCATGCGGTGCTCCGTATTCAGTTAATTTAGTAGACGGCACTTATTCCTGTAGAGTGAAACATAATGCAGTAGAAAAAGGGCTGATTCATTCACCGGATATCCATGTGAATACAATTGAGTCTTTAGCGTGGTACGTTGCTCTTCAGGAATTGCATGAGGACATGGTCTGTAAGCGTAGTAATGCTAAAAAAACATATGAGGAAGAGATTAAAGTCTATAATCAGAAAATCGCTCATTCACGTGAGTTGCTGGAATCAACTATGAAACGTCGCTCTGATCTGGATGAAAGTTATTTTGTTCATGGTCGTTTTACAAAAGAAAAATATGAAGAATTGACTCAAAAACAGAATGACATCATAAAGACAGAACAAAGCAATATCAGAAAATTTGAGACTGCTATCAATAGTTTACAGCAACAGATTCAGGCTGACATAACTTTTGATGATATGCTGGATGCCCTTGGTAATTCTTATGAGCATTTGAAAAACGGTACTACCCCTGAAACCATGAGAAAAATAATTCATCGTTATATCACAGAAATAAATGTAGAGCCACTGGCAGGTAAGAGGACCAGTTTTTGGAAAAAAGTCATAATTCAGACTCCTCATGATGCGGAGAAACAAACCGAAATAAAGCGCCTTCGTGAACAGGGTTTAAGTGATGTGGCTATTACACTCACCAACGTTTTCTATGTCGACACTTACCATAAGAAGGCCTACTGGGATAAAGATATGCAAAATTGCGTGCCTATGGTTTATATGGAAAGAATCTTCAGAAAACGTAAAGTGAGGGAGGAAAATAGAACAACGACAGATAATCTTTAAATTATATTATAATCATGAAAGAAAAAAGTTTAACAACTAGCCTGCAAAGTTTACACAAGCGGCAATCCGAGTATTATGTAAAATTAGAGAAATGTCTTTCTGAAGAAAAAAAGAATTCGCAAGGGATCGCCACCAATTTCCTTCGTGAATATCTTGTATCATTGATTGATGAATTAAAGCTGGAAGTAGCAGACGATTTAAAGGCAGAACTGTTAGGAAAGCTAATTGAGACGGAGAATCTGCTGGTTATTTATGATATGCTGAAAGAAAAAAATATTCTGTTGGAAGATAACAATGGATTACAGGTAAATCTGGCCTATGGAAATTTACATCTATGGTCCATCCTTTATGTTACCGGAGTCAGTCTGCCTGTAGCTACTATAGCTTTATATGCATTCGAGAACAGAATTTTCTGGCAGTCAGTGAGAAACAATACCCGCCTTTCCGTTGATTACAGAATGACAAGCGACGATCTATACAGGAGATTGAAAACATATCCGGAAGAACGGGCCCTGCCCTTGTTGCAAATGCTTTCCTGTTCTTCTTCCGCCTTTGATTCCCTGGTTGCCGGTTTGAGAAACAATGATGAAGCGATGTTTGTAGAGACAGTCCGTGCTAATGATTGTGATCTCCGGCCAATATCATCTGTCTGCCATGTACAGGATTTGCTTGTTTCCTTGCTGCAAATGTGCCGTTTTATTATCAATAATTTACAATTCAGTCAGGATAAAAAGACACAGGAGGAGATTTATGACCTGCTTTACTGTCAGCTGAAAGATATAGAGATTTCGTTCCCTCAAGACGAAGAGTATGCGGAGATGCAACAGAAGATCATCAGGCAAGAACTGGAGATCTGGGAGTTGCTGGAATACTTAGACCAGGTGACCCGGACAATCCTGTCCATGCTTGAAAGGGAGTTTACCCCCAAAGAATTGAAGATGATTGACAATATCATTCAGGTGCCCCTTGTAGAAGGGATTCATAGTTTGCTTAATGATTTACGACAGGCCAGCTTGTCTGACAAGCCGGTGGAAACCGAAAGTACTGACTCTGGCAGTGATGCGAATCAGGAATTTACATTGCCCGATGATTATTTCGAGTTGCCCTCCAATGAAGACGACTGTATCTCAGTAGACGATATCCATCCTTTAGTAAAGGAACGTGGAGTGACAGTATTTAAGGATTTCATAGAGTATGTTGCCGAACATGGTTATATAGAGAATAATCTGGAAACTAAAGCCAGTTTCGCTTATCGTTTGACAGGGATACTCAGACCTGACAACTTGCTGGAACGGATTGAATGGAAAAAAGACAAAGACCGCAACAGCCGTTGTCTTTATTATCTGATCAAGTATTTCTATTCTGGAAATGGAAGGAAGGACATAGGTTCTTCGGCTCTTCCCAACGGTAAGTATGAACGTATGAAACGTTTCTTTATTTGTAAAACAGATATTCCCAATCCTTCATCATACGCAATTGGAAGCTCGGCTTTCAGGAAAAAACTAAAAGAATTCTTTTCTGAGAAATTTGAGGAAAGGATTTGAAAACATAACATGGCATGTAAATGCAGTATTGTATTGAAGCTATTTCCAATTATTGGGGATAGCTTTTTTTGTTGTTTATACTCACACCTTCCGGTGTCCATATCATTTTTCTTAAACGATCGTTCTGTTATTTTTTTTGTTCTACACTTTCTTCTTTTGTTCTCATGTTTCCTTTCTGTTTCCTCTAAAATGATCTATACCAAATAATAAAATATAAAGCCATACATTCGCAGCGTTTAAAAACAATCGCATATGAAAATAAATAGAGAATTAGATCACTTGATGGAGTTAAAACAGAAACTTCTCCTGAAACTGAAAGCCGCCCTTGTGCTGGATCGGATTGATCTAGTGATGAAGTTGGCCAGTGAACTTCGGATTATAACAGAGGAAGAACGTTCTTTATACAATAAGGAGTAATTACCCTTCTGTCTGATATTAAAAATGAAGGTTGGTTATGAGGTTAAGCAACGACCTGATGAAGTGTTGCATATTATTATAATTTAAAACCAGACTAAGATGCCAGAGGATTATGAAAAAATAGAGGGTATAGGTCAAATCCCCAGTGCTGGTTTTGGACCAGCACTGGTACACTTGAATGAATCAGGCACAGCTTCTCGTAATGATAAGAAGGCCTTAGTAGAGTCTCCCAAAGCTGATAAGGAGGCTGAACAAAAAGAATCTTATAATTAACCCGGAGTGATTGCTGGTAGTACATGAGCACTCCATAAAATTAAATTATATGTTGAACAATATAGACATCAAGAAACTCTATGACACTGGAGGTGAATGCAAAGGTTTACCCTCGCTCCCTAGTATACTAAGATTGGGTGGTGCATGCTTACTTCTAAGTGTTGCAAACTTTGGTCTTTACTGCCTTTATCATTAGGTATAAAAAGAAAGTTGAACTAGATGAGGAGGTTCGCGCGAACAATGCGACACTTCAAACCAAGTTGAAACTTAATAATGTTCATATAAATAGTCTAATAAACAAAAGTAAATTACAAAAATGAAATTAATACCTAATTCAAACAACATTGCTCGAATCATCGGGATACCGGGAGTTAAGAAGACAACCGAATACCTTTTCATAGGGACAGGTCTCGCACTGCTTGCTTTAGGTTCTGTTTGTTATCTTATAACGGCGATTAAATCCCACGGTAGGATAAAGGAGCAGAATGATGTATTCGCAAACAAGCAGAGGGAAATTGGAATTGCTTCTTTATGTAAAATGCAGAAGAACGAGCAACTTCACATTCATCGTATGCAGGAAGGGCGTAAGCGGATGTCAACAGGTACAAACTGACAGAATATGAAGAGCGATAACTGTATAAAACGGAATAGGGGAAGTCCAGCGGTAATAACAGATTTGAGATACTCGTGGAGAATCTTTCAACTAACGAGCGGAGGTTCCTATTTACCGAAGAAGATCCGGGTTGTGATCGTAACAGACAACCGAATTGATAAGATTAGAAATACTTTTAAAAGGAATCAATTATGAAATATAAAACAACAACAATCGCATCAGTACTTGGCATAACAGCCGCAGGTTTTATTAGTGTATGGGTCTGTGACCGATTTGTCAAGAGACGTAAGCAGACAAAAAAGATGTCTATCGTATTTAACGATGTGGTGAATGATACCGAAACAGCTATACTGTTACAAACGGCTATTTCTCAAAAACGTACGAGAACCAGGATTACGTCCGGTATGATCAGGAAATGGAATATGATGGCGAAAAAGGGAATGTCCCATAAACAGATTGCCGCCGAGTATGGTGTGTCATTGGTTAGTGTAGACAGGCATTTGGCCAGGTCAGGTAGAAAGAAGACCGCCAAAACCGATAAGGCCTATTCCACAGTCCCGATGATTAACAGTGAAGTTAAAAATAACAGATTATTAATTAATAAACATGAGTTATGAGTAATAAAGTAAAGGCAATGTCCCACTCTATAATCGATGTAGGAGGTAAAATTGGATTAGGGGGAGTTAGTGGACGCTACAAAGGTACTGCTTCAACTCTTTGGAAAATTGGTGGTTGCCTTATTGGTATAGGTGTAATTGGAATATACGCTTTACCCGAAATAAAGAGAAAACTTGGACAGGTTAAGATTGACGAAAAGAAAAAGAAAAACGAACTTGAAAATGACAAGGCAAGGGAAGCGAGCAGACTTAAAATGGAAGAAAAAGATCATCTGTGTGATCTGGATATCAAAAAAGCGAAGGAGATCAGTCAGGTAAAGACTGATGAGATATCTAGGGTTATTACGATTCGTCAGGATTTTGGTCTTATGGGGAAAAAAACGGTTGGCGAACAAACGATAGATAAAGAACCTGCTCTTGGTGAGTGGTTACAATGGTTCGATACCCAGTTCCCCATGCCGGGTTACTCCGCTATTCCTCACATCAGCACTATTCTGAACGGTTGTCCTGGTGGCTTCAGGCCTGCCATGCTTCTACATTTGCTTGGGACTTATGGTGCACTCTGTTTCTCGAATGTACGTGCGCAATATATGGACGGACGGTCTCATTCCCCCAGTTTGCAGGTTGTGATTGTAGGAGCGCAGGGTTCGGGAAAGAGTATCTTTAAAAATGTGTATGAACAGGATCTCTTTCATCGAGTAGTTATGGAGGCCCGGGAGAAAAGCAGGAGTGACAAGCCTGACCAGATTATCCAAACGATAGGCAGCGAGATCTCAAAAGCAAGATTATTGGAGCTTATAGCTGGTAATCATGATGTATACTTCTATTTGATGGAGACGGAGATCGATACCGTACGTCAATCTTTCACCAAAGGTGGCGGACTTTCCAGTGACTTGTTACGTAAAGCATTCTCCAACGAGAGTATTTCTTTGGACAACAAGCATACCCGTAATGAATGTCGTGGTACATTTCCCGTGTATTTCAATTACACCTTCACCGGGACTCCCAAGGCTGTCAGACGTTTCTTTAAAGAGGAGGAGTATGAAGATGGAACCGCCTCACGTGTTTGTTTTTGTGCAATTCCCGAACTGGGTCATTCAATTCCGGAGTTTGACTTACCGGAGGGTGAAGAACTGGAGAAAATGCGTGACCGGATTGACAAGTGGCGTGAACAGTATTGCTTCAGAAGAACAAAAGAGGGTATTGATATTCCTGCCAACGAACACCGGACAGATCTCTCTTATGTATTCGGTACTCTGAAGCATTGGATCGAGAAACAGAAGGAGATGGGTGACGAGACAAGAAAAGAAGTTTCCCTTCGCATGGCCACTGTCGCCTTCCATGGTGCCATAGTGCTGCATATGCTCGCCGGTGAACCCGGGAAAGATGCCCCGAAGACACGTAGGGCGATTTGTAAGTTGACCGAATATCTTGCCAACCACTGCATGGAACGTTTTCTCTGCCAGTATTACAAGGGAGTGTACCCGAAGATGGGTATGCCAACCGAATCACGGCCGGGACGAAGATTAACAGACGAGGAAATTGACTGCTGGTATCCTTTGTGGAAAACTCTCGATGAAAATGGTAATCAGCTGGGTTATGGAAGGATAGCCAAACTGATTGGAGTGAGTAAGAATGATGTGAGAAATGCTTTTAGAAAGTATGAGAGAGAAATCGGATTAAGTTAATACGGATAAGGAGGACATAACCGAATGGTGTTCTCCTTTTTTCTTTTTTAGGGGTGTAAATGCCGTTTCATAGGGGTGTAAATGCTGAATGTATGAGTATTTTATTAATTCAGCATATTATAACGAATTGCATTGTACATCAATTACTTATAAATGAAAAGACTATCTATCCTTATAGGGTGTAAAACGCTACATCCTAAATATGATAATGGACGTGATGACAATAACTCATACGCTCTTAATCTAGTAGTCAAAATAGAGTTTGTCTTTTATCGAGTAAAGTCTTCTTAATCTGATTTCCACACTAGTGTAGTTCAATAATAAACTTATATATCTTTACTTGTTTCGAAACAGCACTAAAGGTCCTTGCTCAGGTGTATATTAAGGTGTACTAACCGATTTTTAGTATATTATCAATGGCACTTTGAAAACACCTAAGATAACTATCGAAACTAATTTCTCCCGATACTCACTGAGGTTCCATTTTCATCAACTCCCTTTTGTATTATGAGCAACCGGGCTCTGCATTGAATGGTTGTTAAGAACTGATCTGTCCAGCCCACCTATGGCTTATTTACGAAAAGTATGGAAATCCGGACAGGTTATTGAAACAGATACCGGTGGACGCTATACAGGAGGGGAATGCGCAATATGAAATATTTGTAGAAACAACAGAAAACCAATTCGGGAGATATCTTTTTAATCGTCCGAATACTAGTATGAATAATTATATAAAATTAAAAGAAAATTATGAATAAAAACAATAAAAAACAGCCGTTCGAAAAAGAGATCGACGGCAGAAAAATGAGATATTGTGGAATATATAATATCTGGGTAAACCGTGAAGGTACATATGCCTATAGGGAATATAAAGACCCAGCCTGGAACCATGCCTTGCAAATCCATACCCGCCCGGACGGAAGTAAATATCTGGATACGAAAAGCCATGGAGAAATACCTCTTGATGAAGCTGTAGCCATCTGTTTCAGTCCTATGCCCCGGGATGGCAGGAAATATGTACCGGTTCATAAGGATAATAATCCGGGCAATTGTCATGCCTTGAATCTTACATGGAAACAGGTCCCGAAGTATTCTCCGATCGACAAGGAAAGAAAGCTGGATAACGGACTGGTGGTACGGTCGGATGGTACCATACTTGATAAAAGGAAAAAACTGTTTGTAGTCACGGTAATCGGTGACAGCGATACGGATCGGCTGGTTTCTGTGGATCCTTACGTATGCTATTATCGTAAGAACCGTTATGGTTCTATTGACGAGAGACGTGCGCGTGTTGATGCTCTTATGGCGGAAGCGGAATTTGTAGCCGGTGATAACTCTCTGATGAGCAGGCCGCGGGTACTGCATAAGGATCAGGATTACCTGAATTACAACTCCTTCAATCTTGAATGGGCGGAAGAGGACAGTCCGGAGTATCAGGCTTATATGTGGCAGAAAAAGGAAGATATGGACCGGTTGACCATTCAGGAGAATCCGAATCATCCCAATCCCTTAATGAAACCTCTACATTAATGCCAGTTATAAAAAACATGTCTTATGGATGAGAAGACAACTATTTTCCGGAGAGCCGTGAAAAATATGATTCTGTTGGACTGTCGGGAATTATAAACTGGCTATTAGCTGATATGACAAGATTAGTCGGTCGTAGGACTGGAACTGTGTATCAAGTATTAAATAAATTATTAACGACGAACTTTTAAAAAATAACCAGTATGGCACTGAATAAAAGTACAGGGAATATGTATGCTTTCGTTTCATATACATATAACCCGTTGAAAGGTGAATGTGAACACTCCTGTGCGTATTGTTTTATGAGACGCAAACTTCTCCTGCCTCCCTTGCGTCTGGAGCTGAAGGAACTGAAAGTGAATCTGGGTGAAGGCAACTTTATCTTTGTAGGCAGCAGTACGGATGAATGGGCAGCTAATGTCCCGTCAGAATGTGTTCACCCCAGCAGGAGAATATTGGTCGTAACTCACGATACGACATTGCTCTCCCCGAGCCGATAGCAAATGAGCTAAGGATGTTGAAAGCAAAATTGGAGAAATCTACCAAATTGAGGTTAAGGCGAATGCTTTGTGTTGGATGAGATAGATATGTGACGGATTTTTTATACTGAAAAAAGAAATCTTAGGAAAGTTCAGTGAATCGGAAATCTGTTGTATGGAAAGCTTTGGGAGTATAAAAAACAAGAATTAGTTATTAAAATAAGGTAAAGCAACAAGTTATTTCGATTATTGTATGTTCTGTAGTGAAGAAATAATGAAATGTGAATTATGGAGAGTGATTATTGTTAAATTCAGATAAAACGTTTTATTCAGATCATTCAATATCTATAAGTTTACGTTTGATTATAATTTATTTAGAGAAATAATTTTGTATGGCAACAGTAAAAGTAAAATTCCGTGCATCTTCCGTTGCTACGAAAGAAGGCACGCTTTTTTATCAAGTGATTCATAAACGTATAGTAAGACAAATACATACCGGATACAAGTTGTTTCCTGCGGAATGGGACGCGGTACATTCGGAGATTGTTCTGTCCTCAGTAACCAGTGAAAGTCGGAGAGATTACTTGCTTTCTTTGAAGAATTCTCTGTTGGAAGATAGTGTAAGGCTGAAGAATATTATAACCCGTCTTGAACGTTCGGGCATTGCTTATACTTCAGATAGTCTGGTGGAGCTTTATTGTGCATCCACAGAGAATAATGGTTTTGTATCCTTTACTCTAAATCTTATCAAAGAGTTAAATCAAATCGGGAAACACCGTACTGCTGAAACTTATATGACTACATTAAACAGCTTCATACGTTTCCGGAAAGGGAAAGATGTCCTGTTGGAGGAAGTTGATTCCAGTTTGATGATGAAATATGAAAGCTATTTAAAGTCTACCGGTATTTGTCCGAATACTACTTCTTATTATATGCGGAATCTTCGGGCTATTTATAATCGTGCTGTGGAGAAGGACTTGACGGTTCAGCGAAGTCCTTTTAAATATGTATATACAGGGATAGACAAGACGGTCAAACGTGCCATTCCGTTAGAGGAGATTCGTCGCTTGAGGGAGCTTGATCTAACAAGGAGCCCTTCTCTGGCTTATGCGAGGGATATTTTCATGTTTTCATTTTATACCCGTGGTATGTCATTCATTGATATGGCTTTTTTGAGAAAGAAAGACTTGCAGAATGGTATTCTGTCCTATCGCCGACAGAAGACGGGGCAACAGTTGTTCATCAAATGGGAGAGGCCAATGCAAGAAATAATTAATAGGTATGATACTCAGGGGAGCCCGTACCTACTACCTATTATACGAGATCTGGAGGCGGACGGAAGGAAACAGTACAAGAAAACAGCTCATTTGGTGAATCTAAAACTGAAGAAACTTGGGATGCAGTTAGGATTATCTATACCTTTAACTACATATGTTGCTCGCCATGCCTGGGCTAGTATCGCCAAAAGTAAAAATGTAGCCTTATCTGTTATCAGTGAAGCTATGGGACATGACTCGGAGAACACTACTCGCATTTATCTAGCCTCATTGGATACTTCTCTGGTAGACAAGGCAAACAGTCTTATTCTTAATTCATTGTAGAGATGAGATAATCTACCATATAGGCATGAAACTGTAAATCGGAAATATGTATCAAGGGATATGTATGATTTACTGTTTTTTTTTACATATTAAAACTTTCCTAAAGTAAGGGTATAACAAAGTAAAACGGGAATCCGGAACGGTTTAATAGTCATAATATATCATTCTTAATTCTATAATGATATCGTACTGGTTATTAAAGAGAAACTACAAGAAGGGATAATATTGATATAAGCAAATTTGTTTAGCAAAATATAGTTCTCTCTATAAGAGAAATACTAACGGGCACAAAGGTACGTAATTTATTGGAAATAATAGCATAAAACATATATAATCTTGGGTAATTGCTTCTTCTAGAGAAGAATTTACTTAACAAATGTTTAATCAATATCAATTATATAATGATTATAATTGTCTGATATATACATTGTTAAATTAAATATCACACCTTTTTATTTATCTTATAGAGAGAAATAAAAAGTAAGGTTGTAAATAGACCTTGAATGCATCTTGTATGGTGAAGATGAGAAAGTTTAATAATAGTGGGGAGGGATCTCTAACTTTTGTGGAATATGATGATAACTGCTTGATATATAATATTGTATGTAATCAGGTAGGATTAGAATTATTGTCTTGAGGCTTTATGACGCTCCTGAAAGATGAACAACGAATGCATTGGTATGTGATGCGTGACCTCAAACGCCCTAATGCTAAGTTACCTGCTTATAAGCAGCTTAGTGATGAACATATAGAAGTATTTACTCCCATGCAATGGCGGTTAAGTTTGAAGAATGGTAAACGAATCCGTGAAGAAGTACCGTTTATGCAGGATTTACTTTTTGTTCATGATACACAGGAAGTTCTAGATCTGTTTGTTCGTAAAATACCGACCCTTCAATATCGTTACCAGAAAGGTGGCGGTTATTGTCAGCCTATGATGGTTGCCGATTTGGATATGGAGCGTTTTATACGTGCTGTCAGAGGTTCGGAAAATCCTAAATATTATTTGCCTGAAGAAATAAGCGATGCAATGTATGGTCGTATGATCCGTATTATTGGGGGCCCTTTTGAAGGTTATGAAGGGCGTCTGCTTACTACCCGTGGCTCTAAAGTCAAACGTCTTCTTGTCGAACTGCCTAATTTCTTTTCGGTGGGTGTAGAAGTAAATCCGGATTTGATAGAGATAATATAATTATGTACGATTATATACTATTATAAGAATATACGATAATTAATTGGGGTATTTAAATTATGAAACACGCATTTGACCGTTTTATTCACTATTTGCAGAAAAACTACTTTAGCTATTGGGTTGTATTGGGTATCGATACATTCATTGCTTTACTGTGTACTTGGGTGTCATTTATTGGCATTCATTATATAACGGAAACTTCCAAGGAAATAGTTTCGCTTTTCCATATTTTGGCGGTTTCAGTTATATCGAGTGTTTTGGGGGGAACTCTATTTCATACTTATCGTAATACGATCCGTTTTTCCCAGTTGAAGGAATTATGGAGGTTGGCGGGAAGTGTGCTCATAAAGGCTGTCTGCATAGCCATTGTCATTTGGTTTCTCCTGCCACAGACAGGATTACATAACAGTCAGAAAATAATTTTTGTACTGTTTGATGCTATGCTTACTTTTATTGTCATGGTTGGGTTTCGTATACAGTTGATTATTGTTTATGAATTCTTGCTGAATGTACTGAATAAAAAGAATATGCGTATTCTGATTTATGGCATTGATGATAAGAGTGTGGCATTGAAAGTCCGGTTACTGAATAGTTCTCATTATAAAGTTGTAGGCTTTTGTATTTATGGGACTGGTAATTCTATTCGGCGTGTGGCTGATCTTCCTGTTTATTCTTTTAAAGATGAAGAGTGCTTCAATAAACTGATTCATAAGAAATGTATCGGAGGTATCTTGTTTGCCCGCTATGAGAATACCCGTGAAGAGGAAGGACGTTTGCTTCAGTATTGTAAAAGAAACGGGTTGAAAACACTGATAGCTCCGAGTATTAGTGAGGCTGACGAAAACGGAAGTTTCCACCAGTGGGTACGTCCTATCAAGATTGAGGATTTGCTGGGTCGCTCAGAAATTCATATTAATATGGAGGAGGTGATGACAGAGTTTTGTGGCAAGGTTGTGTTGGTGACAGGAGCTGCCGGTAGTATTGGTAGCGAGCTTTGCCGGCAATTGGCTCAGATGAACATCAAGAAACTGATCATGTTTGATTCCGCCGAGTCTCCTCTGCATAATGTCCGCCTGGAATTTGAGAAGAATTATCCCGGTCTTGATTTTGTTCCTGTCATTGGGGATGTCCGCGTGAAAGAACGTCTTCGTATGGTCTTCGAAACTTATCAGCCTCAGGTCATCTTTCATGCCGCTGCTTATAAGCATGTTCCGTTAATGGAAGAGAATCCCTGTGAAGCTGTGCTGGTCAACGTTGTCGGTTCTCGCCAGGTTGCCGATATGGCAGTTGAATATGGAGCTGAGAAGATGATCATGGTCTCTACCGATAAGGCTGTAAATCCTACCAATGTCATGGGATGCTCGAAACGATTAGCCGAAATCTATGTACAGAGCTTGGGCTGTGCCATCCGTGAGGGCAAAGTGAAAGGTCATACTAAATTTATCACTACCCGCTTTGGCAATGTATTGGGTAGTAACGGATCTGTCATTCCCCGTTTTAAAGAACAGATCGAGAATGGTGGCCCTGTCACAGTGACTCATCCCGATATCATTCGTTTCTTTATGACTATTCCCGAAGCTTGTCGCCTAGTAATGGAAGCTGCCACAATGGGTGAAGGCAATGAGATTTTTGTCTTTGAGATGGGTAAAGCTGTGAAGATTGTTGATTTGGCTACCCGTATGATTGAACTTGCCGGCTATCGTTCCGGTGAAGATATTGAGATTAAGTTTACAGGATTGCGTCCCGGTGAGAAGCTTTATGAAGAAGTCCTGAGTGATAAGGAGAATACGATTCCTACTGAAAATAAGAAAATTATGATAGCTAAGGTACGTCATTATGAATATGCTGATATTCTTGACACTTATGCGGAGTTTGAGAAGTTGTCGCGTACAGTAAAGATCATGGATACGGTGAGGTTGATGAAGAAAGTGGTACCGGAATTTAAGTCAAAGAATTCACCTCGGTTTGAGGTCCTAGATAAATAATCAGAATAATCTATAACACTAACATAAATCAACAATGGATATGAAAGATTTGAAGATTGCTGTTGCAGGTACTGGCTATGTTGGTCTTAGCATAGCAACGCTTTTGTCGCAGCATCACCAGGTGACGGCAGTCGATGTAATTCCTGAGAAAGTAGATATGCTTAATCGTAAAAAATCACCTATTCAGGATGAGTATATAGAGAAATATTTGTCCGAAAAGGCGTTGAATCTAACTGCTACGCTTGACGGTGCTAAAGCATACAGTGACGCGGATTTTGTTGTCATAGCAGCTCCTACTAATTATGATCCGGTGAAGAATTATTTTAATACTCATCATATAGAAGATGTCATAGATCTTGTTTTAAGTGTCAATCCTGATGCTGTGATGGTAATCAAGTCTACTATTCCTGTAGGATATTGTCGGGGACTTTATTTGAAATATGCCCGTAAAGGAGTAAAGAAGTTTAATTTGCTTTTTTCTCCGGAGTTTCTTCGTGAGAGCATGGCTCTTTATGATAATTTATATCCAAGTCGTATTATTGTTAGTTATCCAAAATTTATAGAGAGCGAACAATTTAAAGAAGAAAATGAAGCAATCAAGGCTGTTGCGGATATTACTGCCCTAGAGAAGGCTGCACGTACTTTTGCCGCATTGCTTCAGGAAGGAGCAATTAAGGAAAATATTCCTACCCTTTTTATGGGTTTGAAGGAGGCGGAAGCTGTTAAACTGTTTGCTAATACCTATCTTGCTTTGCGTGTCAGTTATTTTAATGAATTGGATACTTATGCAGAGATGAAAGGGCTAGATTCTCAGTCTATAATACAGGGTGTTGGTTTGGATCCTCGCATTGGCACACATTATAATAATCCTAGTTTTGGTTATGGTGGTTATTGTTTGCCGAAAGACACGAAACAACTATTGGCTAACTATCAGGATGTACCTCAAAACATGATGAGCGCTATTGTAGAGAGTAATCGCACAAGAAAAGATTTCATAGCTGATCAGGTTTTGTCTAAAGCTGGTTATTATACTGCGTCCAGTCAATGGGATGTTCACAAAGAACAAAATATAGTGATCGGGGTATATCGTCTGACTATGAAGTCCAACTCCGATAATTTCCGTCAAAGTGCCATTCAGGGGATTATGAAGCGTATTAAGGCGAAAGGTGCAGAGGTTATTATTTACGAACCAACATTGCAAGACGATGAATCATTTTTTGGTTCAAAAGTGGTAAATGACTTGACTAAGTTCAAGAAGATCAGTCGGGCCATCATCGCCAACCGTTACGACGCATGCCTTGATGATGTGAAGGATAAGGTATATACTCGTGACATTTTCCAAAGGGATTAATTTTATGGTAACATACAACGTCAGTCTGGAGAATAAAGTGGTTTTAGTGACCGGTGCAGCCGGTTTTATTGGAGCCAATCTGGTGAAACGTTTGCTGGCTGAGTTTGACAGCATAAAGGTCATAGGTATTGATAGTATAACCGAATATTATGACGTACGTTTAAAGTATGAACGCTTGGAGGAGTTGTCAGTTTATGGTGACAGATTTGTTTTCATTAAAGACAGCATTGCTAAAAAGGGAGTTGTTGACTCCATCTTCACTGACCACCACCCGCAGGTAGTCGTGAATCTTGCTGCTCAAGCCGGTGTGCGTTATAGCATCACTAACCCCGATGCATATATTGAAAGTAACCTTATTGGATTTTATAATATTTTAGAAGCCTGTCGTCATTATAGTGTGGAGCACTTGGTATATGCTTCTTCCAGTAGCGTATATGGAAGTAATAAGAAAGTGCCTTATAGTACTGATGATAAGGTGGATAATCCTGTATCACTCTATGCTGCTACTAAAAAGAGTAATGAACTAATGGCTCACGCTTACAGTAAGCTTTACAACATACCAAGTACAGGTTTGCGGTTCTTCACCGTTTATGGTCCCTGTGGTCGTCCCGATATGGCTTACTTTAGCTTTACCAACAAACTTTTGAAGGGTGAGACCATTCAGATTTTTAATTATGGTAATTGCAAACGCGACTTCACCTACATTGATGATATCGTAGAGGGCGTTGTCCGTATTATGCAGCATGCTCCTGAAAAGAAAAATGGCGATGATGGATTGCCCATTCCTGCTTATAAAGTATATAATATCGGCAATAACTCTCCGGAAAATCTTTTAGACTTTGTAACCATCCTTCAGGATGAACTTATCCGTGCAGGTGTACTTCCCAACGACTATGACTTTGAATCCCACAAAGAACTAGTACCGATGCAACCTGGAGATGTACCTGTGACATATGCTGATACTATTCCTCTGGAACAAGATTTTGGATTTAAACCGTCAACATCACTACGTGAGGGATTGCGAAAGTTTGCGGGTTGGTATGCTAAGTATTATGGCACATTTAAATAACATCCATAAATCGATTATATAAAAATAAAAAGATAAAATCATTATGAGCATTTTTGCAGGTAAAACCCTTATGATTACTGGTGGAACAGGTTCCTTCGGCAATGCAGTTTTGAATCGTTTCCTCCGTACCGACATCGGCGAAATCCGTATTTTTTCACGGGATGAGAAGAAGCAGGATGATATGCGTCACGAATATCAGGTAAAGTATCCTGATGTGGCGCACAAAATCAAGTTCTTTATTGGCGATGTACGTAATTTGCAGTCATGTAAGAACGCAATGCCTGGAGTTGACTATATCTTTCATGCTGCGGCTTTAAAGCAGGTTCCAAGTTGTGAGTTTTTCCCCATGGAGGCAGTGAAAACCAATGTAATCGGTACTGATAACGTTTTGACAGCTGCTATTGAGGCTGGCGTCGGTGCTGTGATATGTCTATCTACGGATAAGGCTGCCTATCCTATCAATGCTATGGGTATCACGAAAGCTGTTGAGGAGAAGATTGCTGTAGCTAAGAGCCGCTACTCAGGCAACACCAAGATTTGCTGTACGCGTTATGGCAATGTGATGTGTTCTCGTGGTTCTGTAATCCCTCTGTGGATAGAGCAAATTCGCAGTGGCAATCCTGTCACTTTGACTGAGCCTACGATGACTCGCTTTATCATGTCGTTGGAAGAGGCGGTAGACCTTGTATTGTTCGCATTCGAACATGGGCAGAACGGTGACATCCTCGTACAGAAAGCTCCGGCTTGTACAATTCAGACTCAGGCGGAGGCTGTTTGTGAATTATTTGGAGGCAAGAAAGAAGATATCAAGGTTATCGGTATCCGTCATGGTGAGAAGATGTATGAGACATTGCTTACCAATGAGGAATGTGCCAAGGCTGAAGATATGGGCAATTTCTATCGCGTTCCTGCAGATAATCGTGGATTGAACTATGATAAATTCTTCAAAGAAGGTGAAACGGAACGTAATACACTTACGGAGTTTAATTCTAATAATACTTATATATTGAATGTAGAAGAGACCAAGGCTAAAATAGCCGCCCTTGATTATATCAAAAAGGAATTGAGTGGCGAGGGTAATTTTGTACAATAATAGAGCTATGAATATTTTAGTTACCGGTGCCGGAGGTTTTGTTGGTAGAAATCTTTGTGCCCAACTTAATAATATCAAAAACGGAAAGGCTCGTTGTTATGGTGATCTGAAGATTGATGAAGTCTTTGAGTACGATCTCGATTCCACTTCCGAACAATTAGATGTCTGGTGTCAGAAAGCCGGCTTTGTGTTCAACCTTGCCGGAGTGAACCGTCCCAAAGACAATGAGGAGTTCATGAAAGGTAATTTCGGTTTTGCAGGCACATTGCTTGATACACTGAAGAAACATCATAATACTTGTCCTGTCATGCTCTCTTCCAGTGCACAAGCTTCTCTGACAGGTCGTTTTGGCAACAGCGAATACGGTCGCAGCAAAAAGGCTGGTGAAGATTTATTTCTACAGTACGGTAAAGATACGGGAGCCAAAGTGCTGGTTTATCGTTTTCCGAACCTTTACGGCAAATGGTGTCGTCCCAACTACAACAGTGCTGTCGCTACATTCTGCAACAACATCGCTAACGACCTTCCGATACAAGTCAATGACCCACGTGTAGAACTGGAGCTGCTTTACATTGACGATCTCGTAGACGAGATGATTCATGCCTTGAAAGGCGAGGAACATCGTTGCGAGTTTGAAGGTCTTGACGTATTCCCATTGGTGGATGGCAGATACTGTTATTGTCCGGTTACCCATAAGGTTACATTAGGTGAAATAGTTGATTTGCTGCATCAGTTTGCAGAAATGCCAAAGACGCTGATGATCCCTGAAATCCCGGCAGACTCGTTTGCCAAAAGATTGTATAGCACTTATCTGAGTTATTTGCCCAAAGAAAAAGCAATTTTTGATCTGAAGATGAATGTAGATCAGCGTGGCTCATTTACAGAACTTGTACATACCTTGAACTGTGGCCAGGTAAGTATAAATATCTCCAAACCGGGGGTTACTAAGGGTGAACATTGGCACAATACCAAATGGGAACAGTTTATTGTTGTCAGCGGTCATGGGCTCATCCAACTCCGCAAGGAAGGTACAGACGAAGTACTGAACTACGAGGTAAGTGGTGACAAAATACAATCCGTTATCATGCTTCCCGGATATACCCATAACATCATCAATCTCTCCGATACGGAAGACCTGGTAACGGTTATGTACTGCAATGAGATATTCAACCCGGATAAACCGGATACATACTTTGATAAAGTGAAAAAATGATCATGGAAAAACAACCCAAATTCGATTATTCAGATATAAAGTTCAAGGATAATGGTAAGTTGAAGCTTATCATCGTAGTGGGTACTCGTCCCGAGATTATCCGTTTGGCAGCTGTTATCACCAAATGTCGTCAGTATTTTGATGTGATTCTTGCCCATACCGGTCAGAATTACGACTACAACCTCAACGGCATATTCTTTAAAGATTTGAAGTTGGCAGAGCCTGAAGTATATATGGATGCTGTAGGCGATGATTTAGGAGCCACTTGTGGAAACATTATCAACTGTTCTTACAAACTCTTTGCTCAGACAAAGCCGGATGGTGTTCTCGTGCTCGGTGATACCAACTCATGTTTGAGTGTTATTGGTGCAAAACGTCTGCATATTCCTATCTTTCATATGGAAGCTGGAAACCGTTGTAAAGATGAGTGTCTTCCTGAAGAAACAAATCGCCGTATCGTTGATATAATTAGCGATGTAAATATGGCATACTCTGAACATGCCAGAAGATATTTGGCGGATTGTGGACTCCCAAAGGAACGCACTTACGTTACAGGTTCTCCAATGGCCGAGGTACTCCACGAGAACCTTGCAGAAATTGAGTCATCTGACGTTCACAAGCGTTTGGGACTTGAGAAAGGCAAGTATATTTTATTGAGTGCTCACCGTGAAGAGAACATTGATACCGAGAAGAATTTCTTTTCTCTCTTTAATGCTATCAATGCTATGGCAGAGAAGTATGATATGCCAATTCTTTACTCTTGCCATCCACGTTCACGTAACAGGTTACAAGCTTTAGAGTTTCAATTGGATCCAAGAGTACAAGTCCAGCAGCCCCTCGGTTTCCACGACTACAATTGTCTCCAAATGAACGCCTACGCAGTCGTATCTGACTCCGGTACTCTTCCAGAGGAAAGTTCCTTTTTTACCAGCGTTGGACATCCTTTCCCTGCGATATGTATTCGAACCTCTACTGAGCGTCCTGAGTCGTTGGATAAGGCTGGATTCATCCTCAGTGGAATTGATGAGAAAGGACTTCTTCAGTCTGTTGATACCGCCGTCGAACTTGTCAGAAATGGTGATTACGGGATTCCAGTACCTAACTACACCGACGAGAATGTATCCACTAAGGTGGTTAAAATTATTCAATCTTACGTCGGTGTTGTGAATAAAATGGTTTGGCGCAAGGAGATGTGATCTCTCTTTCCCCTCAATGCCTTGCTATATTTATACATAAAGTTAAACATGTGTATAGGTTTCACAGAGATTCGAATCCTCCGCACGTTTTGATTTAATAACAATCTAATTTAGATATTCATTGGGCGCACGACATATAGAAGATAATCAATAACAATTTGCTGTATCAAAAATTGGGCTATAAATATATTAAAGATTATTGAAGTATATACGATGTAAGTGCTGTCATGCTGAAAAGCCTGTAAGAGTTTAATGTCTATATACGTTTCCGTTATGGTAAATAGGAATATGTTAAAACCTATTCGCAGAAGGTTCCGGGCAAGTTTAATCAGACTTCGTGGGTATAAGGGGATAAAAGGCTTGGTGTACTTTTCGGGGTATGCCTTTATCAAGAAAACTAAATATGTCGGTTGGCTACCAGCTAATATTTGAGCATATATGCTAGAAAATACATCTAATAACAAAACTATTGCAAGAAACACTCTGATGCTGTATGTCAGAATGTTGATAACAATGTTTGTAGGACTCTTTACTAGTAGAATTGTACTTAATGCATTAGGTTTTACTGATTATGGTATTTATAATCTTGTTGGTGGTCTTGTGACCATGTTGTCATTTCTTAATATCGGATTGTCAGGAGCTTCGCAACGTTTCATTTCTTATGAGATGGGAAGAGGAGATATTGCATCTATGAAGAAGGTATTCTGTACAGCTGTTATTACACATAAAGCTTTAGCAGTAATCGTTGTTGTTCTGTTTGAAATAATAGGTGTTTTATTAGTAAACTTTAAACTTGTAATTCCAGATGAACGTATTTTCGCTGCTAACTGGGTCTTGCAGTGTAGCTTGATTACAACAGCGGTTTCAATCATTAGTGTACCTTATTCGTCCTGTGTAGTTGCTCACGAAAAGATGGGGCAGTTCGCTTATATCAGTATTTTAGAGACTGTACTAAAGTTAGGTGTGGCATTGGCGATTATGATATCACCCATTGATAAATTGATATTATACTCTACTCTTATTTTACTTATCCAAGTTACTGTTCGTTTAATTTATACTACATATTGTAAGCGTAAGTTTGAAGAATGTACCTTTATGTATCAGTTTGATAGAGCCTTGTTTAAAAAAATATTTTCATTTGCAGGATGGGGATGTATTGGAAATATGGGGTGGGGATTGAAAGATCAGCTCTTAAATATTATCCTTAATCTCTTTGGGGGAACCACAGTCAATGCAGCTCGTGGTGTAGCAACACAGGTTAATGGTATCATTAGTAGTTTTGCTAGTAATTTTACGATGGCCATGAATCCACAGATTACCAAACAGTATGCCGCGGGAAATCTGAATCGTAGTATTGCTCTCACCATAGCAGGATCTAAATATGCGTTTTTTCTTTTGTCATTGATTACGATTCCATTCTTGATAAATGAACATTATGTGCTTCGTCTTTGGTTGGGGGAAGTTCCAAAGTATACAGATGCATTTGTTGCTATTATCTTGATTAGTTCTTGTGTATACTCTATGTCACATACTGTTTCTACAGCAATTCAAGCAACTGGCTATGTAAAGTGGTTTCAGATTCTCCTTGCAGCAACACTTTTATTAGAGGTCCCTGTAGCATACATCATTTTGTCTCTTGGAGGTGCTCCCTATGCGGCTGTAATTCCTAATATTTTTACATGCTTACTTTCGCTTATAGTTAGAATAGTCATACTCCACCATTATGTGCCTCAATATAGCATAACTGATTATATATTTGGCACTATTTTCAGAAGTGTAATAATTTTCAGTATTGCTTATGCAATATCTTATTATATTCGCTCACTTTTTGAAGAATCATTTTTCTCACTGGTTATTACTGCAGTACTGTCTACTTTAGTAGTATTACTTTGTGTATTTATATTAGGGCTTAGTAAGCACGAAAAATCTATGGTAATAGAAAAGATTAGAAATATTATTCATAAGAAAATAAAATAATCACATATGGCATCAAAATTTAAAGTTGCTATTATTAACCACTCATTTCAAGTTGGTTATTTTTGTCGTCGTTGGGAATTATTTGCGTTGCAGCATCCTGATGTTGATGTGTATCTGTTGGCTCCTAAAAAGCGTGAATGGTATGGGGGTAAAACATACCAGTATGATAAGTCGGTAAACAAGGTAATTGAATCTCAAGGATTTGATAAGAATAATTATCACCGTAGGGTCTTCAGAGTGCAGAAATCGAAATATTTAGGCTGGACTTCTCCTGATTTTAAGGATCTGTTTGATGAGATTCATCCTGATATAGTATATCATATTGGTACGCATAACATGAATTCGCTAAAGCAGGTGTTGCGTTTGCGTTCAAAGTATTATCCTGAGATGAAGGTGATAGCTTTTAGCATGAGAGGTCCTGCTATGAATCTGAAACTTGAGTTTGATAACTGTTCATTCTTGCACAAGTTGGTTCGCAGATATATATATTGGCAGAGTAAGAAACGTTTGAATTATATAAATAATCATATTGATGCGTTCTTCTGTCATTATCCTGATGCTATAAAGTGCTTCCAATTAGAGGGGTATAAGGGCCCTATCTATATGCAGACTCAAGTTGGTGTAAACGAAGAGTGGTTTCATGAGGATGTTAATGCTCGCAAGGAGATTCGCGAAAAATACCATATTGCTGATTCTACATACGTTTTTGGTTCTGCTACTCGATTCTCTAAAGATAAAGGTGTAGATGTGATTCTTCGAGCACTTCCTTTAAATGGTGATTGGAAATACCTCATGATGGGTTCCGGTTCAGATGAAGAGAAAGGACGTCTTCGTAGTATAATTTGTGAACGTCACTTAGAGGATAAAGTTATAGAAACTGGTATGGTGGATTGGTACGATATGGCTAAATATTGGAATGCAGTTGATTGTGCTATTCACGTGCCTTTGACGACTCCACACTGGGAAGAAACTTTCAGTCTATCAGCAATACAGCCCCAAATTACTAAGAAGCCAATTATTGGAGATACTTCTGGTTCTGTTCCTTATCAGATTGGTTTCTCCGAAATGTTGGTGCCAGAGGGGGATGTTCAAAAACTCCATGAAAAGATATTGTGGGTGTTGTCCCATAAAGAAGAGGCTGCTGCTATTGGCTTAAAAATGTATCAACGCACTCACGATTCATTTGAGGTACAGCATCTTGATGATATGTTCTATGATACTTTGGTGGAGGATGTTATCCCGGGAAAGTATGATGAGAACAAAATAGATATGGCATCATATAAACCAAAGAATAGATAATGAAGGGATATAAGCTTTCAAAATATGTTGAGAAGGTATTTGAGACATCTTCAAGTGAATACTCGGAGTGGTTCGGATATTACAATTATGACACGTTAACCAGTGATCATTCCAAATTACTTTGCAATCGCATCAAAGAAGATGGAGTAAAACCACGTGCTGATCTCAAAATTAAGGTTGGCTACTATGATATCCCTTCTGGTGAGTGGCATCATGTGGGTGAGTCTGATTCTTGGAACTGGCAACAGGGTTGTATGGCTCAATGGCTTAATGATAATGAGGTAATCTATAATAGTTCAGAGAATAATCACCATATTGCCATCATCCATAATATTAAAACTGGAACAGAACGCAAAATTGATTGGGCTATTTATGGTATTACACCTGATGGAAAAAAGTCTATTGCTCTTGATATGGAACGTGCTCATTGGTGTCGTGCATATCATTATGAGTCTGTAGCTGATAAAAGTAAAGATGGTCCTGTTTATGAACAGGATGGAATCTTTGAGATTGATCTGGAAAACAACACCCGCAAACTAATCATTTCTATTCAGGAGGTAATTACTCTCGACAGTCGATCATATTTCAAGAAAGCAAAGCATTGGATTGAACATGTGATGATAAATCAGGAAGGAACAAAATTTTGCTTTTTACATCGTTTTTCACCTGTAGAAGACGTTTTTCGTTATGTAACGCGTCTGATTATTGTAGACATGAATACGATGCAAATGACGTGTATACCGAATTGGGAGAAAACACAATGGTCGCATTTTGGATGGGATGGTGATAATTTTGCTATTTACACGTATCCTCAGACGGGAGTTGGTATTACGGAAGAATCGTTCAATGCAAGAGTCGGAAATAGACTGTCGAATACGAAGAAGCTATCCTTCAAAACCCGTATGGCAAATTTTTGTAGATCTTTTTATCCTCAAACATTTGAAAAGAAGATGAGAGGATTGATTACATATTACCAATATTACGCACAAAATAACGGAGAATATGTACTTTTGAAAGAATTCAGAAATGATTCTTTTTTGATTGACGGGCATCCTACATTTGTAAATAATTCTTCATTAATGATTACGGATACATATCCTGATAAGAACAAAATCCAGAGATTGCTTATGTTTGATCAGGAAAAAAATAAGGTATACGAACTCGGAAAATTCAATGCAACTTATCAAGGAAATCCGGCAAGTTGTGACTTACATCCTAAGGTGAGCAGAGATGGACAGTATGTTGTAGTAGATAGTGCTCACGATGAAAAACACCATATGATAGTCTTGAAAATTAAGTAATCATACTGGAGAATAAACATGATTAAAAAAACTAAAAAACAATATGTGTTGTCGTCATCCAAGTTGGAGATGAATGATATGTCTTGCTTTGACTTCTGTGGTGGGTATTTATACGTTGATGCTGAACTTAGATTACAGCAGGAGCGAGATAAAAAAGCTAGAAACTATCTACTTGTCGATAATGCTTTCTGTACTGACGTTTACCCAAAACAAGTGGCTGAAGATATAAGAAATTTCGAGGGCGACTCATTATTGGATCTTAGTAAAAATTGGACTGGTCGATGGCTGCTTATTCGTGGCAATGAGTTGATAACAGATGCTACTGGCTTGATGAGTGCATTCTATTGGACTAGAGGTAATGAGTGGATAATATCATCATCATTGGCACTCTTGGCAGAAGTGCTAGGTTACCCCATCAAAGATAGTGTTCAGACTTCTGGGCTTGACTGGCATCTGTTGCCTAGAACTATAATGCCGAATGTAAATGCATTGTTTTGCACTCAGCAGCTTCGTTTTACCAATAAACTTGAGGTATTGCCCATTGAGCGTTTCGTAGATAAGAGGAGCCTAACTACAGAGGATAAGATAGCACAAGTAACCGGTAGGCTTATTGTAGCACTTAAGAATATTGAAAAGTATTCTGGGAGAAAAATTTTGATTGCACTTACGGCAGGAAAGGACTCTCGATTAGTGTTAGCTTCTGCATTATCAGCAAAGGTCGATTTCTCAACTTATACGATGGAACATCCGAAGATGCAGAGGGCAGATAGAAAACTTCCGGGGAAGATGGCGAAGAAATTTGGTTTTCCATGGACTTTCATCAAAATGAAGGCTCAATCAAAAGAACTGAGTGATGAGTATCTTCAGTTTAATGGTGGTAATTCCAAAGGGGCGGATATCATATTCTATTCATCTGGTCAACCACAGCAATTACCGGAGGATACTATAGTGATTAGGAGCGGAATCTTTGAAGCAGGACAACAGTACGGCAGACGCACCATGGGTAGTACGATGGAGACGTTGCGAGAAGGGTTCTTCAAATATTACAAAACATCACTTAAAGCAGACGGACAGAAGGAGGCGTTTGAAAAGTGGGAACGCAATGCTAAAAAATATCCTATTCCGTTTATCGACTTGAGAGACCGTTTCTATATTGAACAACGAGTAAATGGATGGGTTTCTGCTATAGAACAAGCTCTTACGATAAACGACTTTGATTCTATTCAGATTGCTAATTGTCAGGAACTGATAAGTCTACTGCTTGCTGCAACGGATGATGAGCGAGAGGACAATACTCTTGCATACAGGATGATTGAAGCACTTGTTCCAGAGTTACTGAAGTACCCTGTCAACAAGCAGTCTGCAATAGATAAAATTAATATTATCCGTCGTGCCATCGTAAAAAGATTATTCAGATGATGGACAATACTACTAATAAAGGATTTTCAAGCCTCTTCTTGATAGCTGTTGTGTTCTATATTTGGCATACAACTATACCGGCATTAGGATATAAAACTCCCGCTGTCTTATTTGCCGGATGCATACTTTTTTTGTATGCTTACATTTTTGTGAAGAATCGTATCATTAGCAATAGTGTGGGTTCAATTCTTCCGATTCTAGGTCTGTACTTTCTTGAGTTGGTGTATTCTGGTACAAGTAATTTTGCTATTAAAATATATCAGATATTGCAGATGGGACTTTATCCATTATTGATACTATATATTGCGAAGTATGGAAATGAAAGGTTGGTGCGATTCCTGTTTTGGGCTGTTATAGGCTCTTACGTATTTACAGCTATCACTACTTATGCGGGATGTATAATGTATCCTGGTGCGGCACGAACACTTGCGCTCCCGGAAGAGGAAATGGGTGCTAATATATTTGCCATGTATAAGATGGCGAATATTGGAAACTTGACGTTTACCTATTCGCTTGTTCTGTTGATTCCGCAGCTTATATTTTTGATTAAATCAAGAATAGTAAAGAGATTACAATCTATTACCATGTTAGTGGTTTTGGTTATTACTATTTTGGAGACAGAGTATACCACTGCATTGCTATTAATGACAATCTGTTTTTCTCTGTTTTTTATACCTGTTCACATAACTAAAAAGCATATTTGGGGGTTGATAACCGTTGCAGGTATTATATTTATATTCAGCAAGCTATTCATTGGTGACCTATTGATTGGAGTTTCATCTTCGGTAGGAAGCGAAACGATGGCTGCTCGACTAAATGATTTAGGTATGATCTTGAAAAATGGAATGAAATCTGCTGACGAGGGTGATGTTGGAAGTAGAATGGAACTTTATAATATGTCTATTCAGTCATTCTTGAAAAGTCCTTTGCTTGGTGGTATCAAAAGTATTGGTGGACACTCTTTGTTCTTTGACAGTCTCGGTAGATTTGGACTATTGGGATTAGCGGCATTTGTTATAAGCTACAAGAAGATCTGGAGTGAGTTTTATAAACCATTTTCGGTAACTCCATATTATGGTTACCTATTGTTCAGCTTTATACTGGTTGTCGTAATGGCTTTTTTTAATCCGAAAGACAATCTTAGTGTTGTAACATTTACTATACCTTTATTTACACTTTTTTATAATCAACAATATGAAAGTTCTTTGGATCGTCAATAAACCTATAGGTGCATTACATGAGAAGTTATTTGGTAAGAAGTCTACTGGTGGCTTGTGGATGGAGGCAATGTTGGAGAGATCACGAGAGGATCAATCCATTAGTATTGTCATAGTTAATATATCTTTTGTTAGAGAAGTACAGAAATATGTCTTTAAAAATGAGACGTATTATACTATACCTGGAGTACCTAATGAAAAATATGATTATAAGTCCCAAAAGGCTCATAGGTATTGGCGAGAAATTATAAAGGCAGAAAAACCAGATTTGATAGAATTGTGGGGTACTGAAATGCCTTTTAGTATACCAGCACTTGAGGAAGCAGGTAATATCCCATCTGTGGTGTATGTTCAAGGTATTCTTGATAGTATTGGTAGATACTATCAAGCAGGTTTGACTGCTGATGAACTCCGTAAGTCATATACTTTCCGTGATGTGATTACAGGGGATACCATTAAAAAGGTTCAAAAACGATATTTGAAAAGAGCTGTTATAGAGAAACAATTGGTATCTATGGCAAAGAATATCATTGTAGAGAATCAGTGGGCAGAATCTTATTATATGAGAATGTGTCATGACGTTAGAGTTTTTAGATGCCCTCTATCAATATCTGAGATATTTTCATCTATTGAATGGTCTTTCGAAAAGATGCAACCGTATACAATAATGTGTTCAGCTGCTAACTATCCGATAAAGGGATTACACATGTTGTTGAAAGCTCTTACGATTGTTAAAGCATATTATCCCGATGTGAAATTGTTTATTCCTGGTACGCCTCTTCGACCTGTAAACTCAGTAAAATCGTGGATAAAACAAAGTGGTTATGACAAGCTTATTCGTTTAATGATTTCAGAATTAGGATGTGTGGAGGTAGTTTCGTATACAGGCCGTTTAACAGCTGAGGATATGGCAAAAAAAATGTCTGAAGTAAATGCTTTTGTTATGTGCTCAGCAATTGAAAACCATTCTAGTACGCTCAAGGAAGCCATGTCTGTAGGTGTGCCTTGTGTGGCTTCTTATGTAGGTGGCGTTCCTGAATATGCTCGCAACAAAGAGAATTGTCTACTTTATCGTTTTGAAGATTATGAACATCTTGCTATGAATCTAATTAGCTTATTCCGTTCTCAAGAACTTTGCCAAAAGCTTTCTGTTCAGAGTCGTTTTGACATGAAAAATAGTCGTGAACAGAATGATTTTTATCAAATTTCAAAGGATATTTATAGAGCTATTTTGAACAGATAAAGTTTTTTTGATAGAAAATAGGTTTGTATGAAAGCAATATATTTAGCATTATTATCATCTAAACACCTTATTGATAAGATAAGTGCTGATACAGGACTAAATCCAGGTTATGCGGGTCAAAAATTCAATCGTCTTATTGTTGAAGGATTAACAAAGAATGGTGTTGATATTAAAACGTTGACCTCTATACCTATGAGTCGGCGTTTCTCAAAAAAACTATTTTGGAATGTACCTGATGAAGTAGAAGATGGTATACACTATCAATACATTCCATTTATAAATATTCCATATATTCATCACATATGTCTTTTTATGTATACTTTTTTCTATTTACTTTTTTGGGGAAGTATAAACAGAAAAAAAAAGTTTATTCTTATAGATATTTTGAATGTTAGTATTTGCATAGGTGCTGTATTTGCATGTAAATTGACTGGTTTACACTGTATGGGAGTTGCTACTGATATGCCTGGGTTAACGGTTGGTGCATCTGGAGCTAATAGTAAGAAAAAATATAACTTTTCGTCTAAAATTATTCATTGGTATTTACATTCTTTCGATAGTTATGTTCTTTTGACTCAACAGATGAATTCTATTATTAATAAAAACAACAAACCTTATATAGTAATGGAAGGTCTTTGCGATTCAAATATTCAACCAAATCACGTGGATTCTTGTGATACAAGTATAAAATCAATATTATATGCAGGTGGGTTACACGAACGCTATGGTTTGAAAACACTTACGGATGCATTTATGTCGCTTCCAAATGTAAATTATCGGTTGATTATTTACGGAAGTGGCCCTTTTGTTAAGGAGTTAAAAGAGGATATAAAGAAGGATTCACGAATTGAATATCGGGGAGTTGCTCCAAATGATGAGGTTATGAAGGCTGAGTATGCTGCATCAGTTTTGGTTAACCCTCGTCCTACGAAAGAAGATTTTACAAAGTATTCGTTCCCATCAAAAAATATAGAATTTATGTCAACAGGTAGGCCTTTGTTGACCACAAAGTTACCTGGTATGCCTGTTGAATACTATCCGTTTGTTTATTTATTTGAGTCAGAAACTCTTGATGGTTATAAAGTCACTCTCAAAAATGTATTAGAGAAAGGGTATGATGAATTAGAAAAAAAAGGAAAAGAAGCACAACAATGGGTATTAGAAAATAAAAATAATGTTATTCAAACAAAAAGAATGGTAGAATTATACCAATTGACAATCTGCTAATATGATGAATATAACTATATATTTAGGTCCTAGAACTGGTAGTTCTGTTGATGCTTCTCATATTGAAAAAGGTAATCCGGGTGTGGGCGGAACTCCGTTCTGTATGTTAGAATTAGCTGTCTACTTACATGATACAAGGAGGTATAATGTGACTATTCTTGCTGTAAGAGAGTATCGGCTTAAACAAGGTATAAGATTTTTCCAAATTGAAAGGGACAGTGATATCTGTAATGTAGTGGAAGAATTGAAAACGGATATTCTAATTTTAAGTCAATTCAACAATCGGAATTTAGAAGTTAAAATTGCAAAATTAAAGTGCAAAGTGGTTATATGGTCGCATAACTATATATTTTCTCATTTTTGTAATTTTATAACAAATACACCTCAAATTGTATGTAATGTATTTGTTGGTAAACAGTTGTATGACAGGTATATAGATGATGATGTTATTAAGAAATCTACTTTTATTTATAATATGTATTCCGACAAATTTCCTGATATAAAAAGAGAGGATGATCATAAAACTGTTGTATATATGGGAGCATTAATTCCTGGTAAAGGTTTTCTTGAATTATGTTCAATATGGAAGAAGGTATTAAATAGAATACCTGAAGCAAAATTACTTGTAATGGGGAGCGGAAAATTATATGGAGAAGCAGAACTTGGAAAATTAGGTATTGCATCTACTAAATATGAACAATTATTAGAAAAATATATCCTTGATACACAGGGTAATATAATTCCTTCTGTGAAATTTTTAGGAGTTGTTGGGGAAGGAAAAGAAGAAATCTTTCGAAAGGCTTCTGTTGGAATTGTCAATCCTTCTGGTAGAACAGAAACTTTTGGAATGGGAGTAGTAGAGATGGGAGAAGCAAGATTACCTGTTGTTACAATAGGAAAGAATGGATATTTCGATACAGTACAATCTGGGAAATCAGGTATTTTATCTAAAAGTTTGGATACTATGGCAGATGATATTGTGAAACTTCTTACTGATCATAGTTTGAATAAAAAAATGGGAGATGAAGCGAAAAGAAATAATCAACGTTTTCTTCCAAGTGTAATTGGGCCTCAATGGGATGTACTCCTTGAAGATATTTATTCAGATACTTTAAAATTTGAAATACTAAAACCAAGTAGGCCGTATTCGAATAATTTTAAATGGATTAGAATATGTATTAGCAAGATTCGATTTGGATTAGGAATTAGATATATTCCATCTATGATAAAAATTGAAAGTTATCTTGTAAAACTGTTATATAAATAATTTTGTATATGAAACTCTGTTTGATATATAATTTCGCTCAACATTACCGTACCAGTATCTTTACTCTTATGGATAAAGAGTTTGATATGGATTTTTTGTTTGGAGATTCTATGGGGGACGTAAAAAAGATGGATTACTCTTTCTTGCGTGGTAATGTAACAGAGACCCACACTCGGAAATTTTTAGGTGGATGGTCATGGCAACCTAAAGTGATTTCTTTATTATTTAAAGAATATGATCGTTATATTCTTTTAGGTGATACTCATGCTTTGAGTACATGGATATTCTGTATACTTGCTCGTATCTTTAAGTCTCATAAAAAAGTATATTTTTGGACTCATGGTTGGTATGGTAAAGAAAATCGTATTGAAAAATTTTTGAAATATTTCTTTATGAACTTGCCTAATGGAGGAGTGTTCTGTTATGGTAATTATGCACGAGAACTAATGATAAACGAAGGTTTCGATCCTGAAAAATTGTATACTATTCATAATTCTTTAGCATACGATCAACAAATAAAGGTTAGAGAAGAACTTAAGGAGACTTCTCTGTACAAGGTACATTTTGGTAATAACAATAAAAATTTGTTTTTTGTAGGCCGATTGACACCAATTAAAAAGCTTGATCAGGTTTTAAAAGCAATGGCTATTTGTAGGGATAGGGGTATTAATTATAACCTTACCTTTATCGGAGATGGAGAGAAGGCAGACGAATTGAAGGAGCTTGCAATGGAACTGAATCTAGAGTCACAAGTATGGTTCTATGGTTCATGTTATAACGAAGTAGAACTTAGTTTACTCATTTATAATGCCGATCTCTGTGTAGCTCCTGGAAATATCGGTTTGACAGCTATGCATTCAATGGTATTTGGTACACCATGTATTACCCATAATGATTTTAAATGGCAAATGCCTGAATTTGAGGCTATTCGTGAGGGGGTGACCGGGATGTTTTTTCGAAGGGATGATGTAGAGAATCTAGCAGAAAAAATTGATGAATGGTTTATCACAAAGGGTGAATCAAGACAAGATGTTAGAGAAGTTTGTATGAAAGAGATAGATGAGCAGTGGAATCCTTATTTCCAAATAGAAGTGTTGAAGAAAAATTTGAAATAATATGTTTCCAATTGCACATTATATAAAAGGTATAGCTAAAAATTTGTTTAATCCACATATTTCAATATTTGCTATTGTGTCTGCAAATGCTCAAGTGGACAAGACAGCATGTATATACCGTGGCGTGAAAGCAAAGAGAGTCAGCATTGGTGCTTATACTTATGTAGCAGCTCATACAGAAATAGAGAATGCTAGAATAGGAAAATTCTGCTCGATTGCTGACCATTGTCGTATAGGCATGGGAGCACATACATTGAAATGTCTATCTACATCACCACTTTTTACTCAAAAGCGAAATGGTTGTCAAGTCATGTGGACAGAAACCAATGTAAACGATAAACCATTAGAAGAAAATACGGTACAGATTGGTAATGATGTATGGGTTGGTTCACATGTACTAATTAATGGAGGCATAAAGGTCGGTAATGGTGCTGTCATAGGAGCCGGTGCGGTAGTCGTAAAGGATGTTCCTGCTTATGCTGTAGTAGGGGGAGTTCCTGCAAGAGTAATCCGTTACAGATTTCCTGAGGAGTTCATATCTAAATTGGAGGAACTCCAATGGTGGAATATGCCAGAAGACTTATTGAAAGCAAATATAAGTGTATTTCAGGAAGAAAATTTTAACTTAGATAGTATTAATAGATTGGTAAATAGTAATTTGCATGTCGAACTTTAACTTCTGATTTAAAAAACTACATCTGTTTTGTTACTGCAAGCCTTATTTTGAAGAAAGAGGTTATTAGCATGAAGAAAATACTTGTTCTTGTCAATATTCATACAACTCCAGATAAAGAAGAGCAATACGTCTATGATACATTATTTCACAAAAAAGAGGGAAAGATAGGATATTATATTGGGGTGATTAATTATCCAGACGATTTCCCTAAGATAATTATGTGGGGCACTTTTGGGGTTCAAAAAGCAACTGACATCTAAACTTGGAGTAGCTGTACTTTCAGGATAACATAGCCATCAAATGCATTCTTGTTGTTCAAGCGCACAAACTACATGGGACGTATTTCGACAAGGAATTGAATATAGCCTACGGTAAAACAATACTTATATGAGTAAGACTATAATGTAGAGGCCTAGATTTGAATGTTATATATTTCAGTAGTGTTATTCTAGGATGTCTGAGAAATATATTATAGAAAAACTAGTGAGCAAATATTAGAAGAATGTTATCTTCTGAGCAGCAAAGAATAGCAAGGAATGCAATTGCAACTGCAAACATTGGCTGGCACTAAGGTGGTAATAATGTATATAGAAGTAGTAGAGGCTGTTTATAACTGATAGATAAACTAAAGTATAACATATTCTATGAATAAGAAACTTTTGATGCTTGGTGGAGGATTCCTCCAGAACTTTGTAATTGAGAAGGCAAAATCAATGGACTATTATGTCTATTGTTTGGATGCAGATCCTAATGCTCCAGGTTTTCAGATTGCCGATGAGTATGCAGTGGTCAACATCGTTGATGAGGAAGCTTGTTTGGCATACGCAAGAGATAAACAAGTGAATGGTGTGTTGACAGCTGCTACCGATTTTGGTGTGCTTACCATGAGTCGTATAGCAGAGGCAATGTATCTGCCAGGTATTAATTATCGTTCTGCTAAAATTATCAAAAACAAGGCTTCTGTTCGCAAGCTCCTGTTCGAAGCTCATGCTGATGATACTGGTTATGCATACGAGATTGGTTCAATGGACGAAATTGCTGAGATACTGCCTAAGATGAAGTTCCCTATCATGATGAAACCTGTGGATGGTAGTGGTAGCCGTGGAGCGTCGAAGGTAGAAAAGGCTGAGGATTTTGCTAAAGCTGTTGAATTTGCCATGAGTGGAAGCATTACCCATCGTGCTGTTGCAGAACCATTTGTTGATGGTAGGGAGTATGGTGTAGAGTCGTTTGTGGATAATGGCGAGATTCATGTGCTAGCTGTTATGCAGAAGGATATGACACTTCCTCCATATTATGCAGAATTGGGGCACGCTATTCCCTCGGGGTTGAAAGAGGAACTGGAGATAAAGGTGAAGACTTGCGTATATCGTGCCGTTTGTGCTTTGGGTGTGAACCATGGTTCGGTGAATATGGACTTGCTCATCACAAATGGTGGTAATGTGCACATTATAGATATTGGTGCACGTATGGGCGGTAATCTAATAGGCTCACATATTGTTCCTATAGGTACAGGTATTGACTATATGGGTAACATGATACGTGCTGCTGTAAGTGATCCTACTTGCTGGAAGCCGGAATGTCAACCAAGAACTGTGGCTACAAAGCTGTTGGCTCTTACTCCTGGGAAAGTGAAAGAATTGCCTGACTTTGATCTGATTTCCTCTAAGTATGATGTACAGATAGAGCATCACTTGCATGTGGGTGATGTCATCACACCGTATCGTACTAATCTGGACGGATGTGGTTATGTGGTAGCATGTGGTTATGATGTTGACAACTGTATTGCGTTGGCTACCGATGTTAGAAAGGTTATTGATGAATCAATTGTAAGAGAATAATGAAAAAGATTCTGATAATAGGTGCCGCAGTCTATCAGTTACCTGCAATTCAAAGAGTCGTAGAATTGGGGTATGAGGTTTATTGCGTGGATTATAAAGAAGGACAACCCGGATTTGAGTTTGCCACTGGATATCGTGTGGTAGATGTTAAAGATAAGGAGAATTGCTTGAAATATGCTCAGGAACTTGATGTGGATGGAGTTATGTCATGGGGATCTACTCTTACATTACCTACAGTGAGTTATATTGGAGAGAGGATGAATCTCCCTTGTATGCCAATATCAACAGCTGAGATTTCTACTAGTAAATATTTGATACGTAAGAAACTGACTGATTGCGGATTGAATTCTGGAGGCGAAGTGTTTGATCTTCATTCTTGGGAAGAGGTTGACTCAAAACAGTATGTGGTTCCTTTTGTTGTCAAACCATGTGATGGTTCTGGCAGCAGGGGGGTGTATATTGTGAAGGATGAAGCTGAAATCAAGAAAGCTATCCAATATGCATTTGATGGAGCTCGCGACAAACAGATATATGTGGAACCATATATTGAAGGTGTAGAGTATAGTGCAGAAGCATACGCCAGCAACGGAGAGGTACATGTGTATTCGATAGTCAAGACGGAGTTCAACTGGACAAAGGATTATCCTGTATATAAGCAAACCACCTACCTTGGCATTTCTAAAGAGACAGAGGCTCTCATTACCGAGGAAGTACGAAAAGCTACATCGGCATTAGGCTTGAATTTCGGTCCTATTAATTTTGATATTATTATTTCGGATGCTGACGGTAAGCCATATATTATAGATGTGGGTATTAGGAACGGTCAGAACTTGATAGCTTCTCATATTGTGCCTTATTCAAGAGGGGTGGATGAACTGAACAATAGTATCAATATTTGCATAGGCAATAATATGGAAATTAAACCTAAGCGAAAGGAGTATATTTCGTCAAGACTTCTGATTTACATTCCTGGAACGATTGAAGAGATCAAGTCCTATCAGAATCTAATAGGAAAAGATCATATAGTGGACATTATTATGCGTAAGAAAGTTGGTGATGTGCTGCCTCATTATCAGACCAAGTCTGATATATGTGGTTGGGTACTTTCTAAAGGAGAAACTCCAGAGGAGGCAAGCATGTATGCGGACAAAGCTTGGGAGCGTTTAAAAGAGTATATAATTATTAAATAATTTCAACAGTTATATGTATGTTCATTTCATCAAACCAGTATGTGATTGGCTAATTGCATTGATTGCGTTTCCTTTCTTTTGCATTATTTGGTTATGTGTAGCTACCGCTATTAAGTTGGAAGATGGTGGTCCGGTATTCTATATGGCAGAACGAATCGGTAAAGACAGCAAGAAACTGATGATGTATAAGTTCCGTAGTATGAAGGTGAATGCAGAAAATATCACGAATCCTGATGGTAGTACATATAATGCTAAGGATGATTCACGTGTAACCAAAGTGGGCAAATTCCTTCGCGAAACGAGTCTTGATGAAACCGCTCAAATCTTAAACATGCTCAAGGGGGAGATGTCGTTGATTGGTCCTCGCGCCAGTGGTTGGTCTGCATTAGAAAGTTATCAGCCTGATGAAGTTCATAAGATGAATGTTCGTCCAGGGCTTTCTGGATATACTCAGGCTTATTACAGAAACAGTATTGGGGTTCGCGAAAAGCGATTAAAGGACGCATGGTATGCTGATAATATCTCGTTTTGCCTTGATGTAAAGATTTTCTTTAAGACCATTGTGACCGTTTTGAAACACGATAACGTTTATACTAACTAATATGAAAGTCTTATTATTACCATCCTATTTCCTACCTGAAGGTATTTCTAGCCCCTATATTAGTTGGAATAGAAATCAGGCCTTTGTTGAAGAGGGATGGGATGTCGTGGTTTATACTCCAGTTCCTTGTAGAGGTATTTCGGATGATGTAAGGAAAGAATATAAACACAAAAAGTTAGAAATGATGTTAGATGGAAAAATGACCGTCCACAGATTTAGTCTCATTCCAGAAAAGAAGAATCCTTTGTTGAGGGCTTTCAGATATTTTGTCCAGAATATTAAACAGTTTGATAGAGGTGTGTTCTTTAAGGATGCAAGAAGTTGCGATGTAATGCTGATTGCAAGTACTCCTCCTACTCAGGGTGCTATGGCTGCTCTGATTAAGAAGTGTACAGGAAGACCATTTGTTTATAATCTTCAAGACATCTTCCCGGACTCGCTTGTTGGTGCCGGTTTCAGTAATGAGGGTTCGATATTATGGAAGATTGGTAGAGTGATAGAGAATTTTACCTATAAAAATGCTGACAAGATAGTGGTAATTTCGGAAGCCTTCAAGCAGAATATTATGGCGAAAGGGGTGCCTGAAAATAAGATAGAAGTAGTCTATAACTGGGTAGATCAGAAAGCTGTGGTGCCAGTGGAAAAGGAGTATAATCCTCTCTTTGAGGAGCTTGGCATTAACAAGAAGAAGTTCCATGTGGTGTATGCTGGTAACCTCGGTAATGCGCAGAATATTGATGTGATTATTGATTCTGCTAAGGAGATGGTAGGAGACAAGGAGGTGGAGTTTCTCATCTTTGGTACAGGTGGATTGAAGGAGCAGTTTGTGGAAAAGGTGAAGAACTACGGCATTAATAATGTAAAGTTCTTTCCGTTGCAGCCTATGGAGCGTGTGTCACAAGTGTATGGATTGGGCGATGCATGTGTAGTAAGTTGCAAACCTGGATTGGGAGGAGCAGCAATGCCAAGTAAGATGTTGTCCATTATGTCGGCAGGTAGAGCTGTAGTAGCCAGCTTTGATGAAGGTGAACTGACCTATATTCTTAACCACTATAACTGTGGTAGGTATGCACCAGCTGGTGATATGCAGGCCTTCGTAAAGATAATTCGCGAGATGGTTGCCGACCGTAAGGCTTGTGAGGAGATGGGGCGTAATGCCCGTCAGTTGATTTTGGACCAATTCACCCGTGAGTACGGTACTTCAAGATATGTAGATATTATCCGTAAAGTAATTGAGAATGGCAGGAACTGACAATCTGTTTTTTCGCACAAATTAATGTTTTACGATATGGCGGATAAGTTGGTTCTCTTGAGTATCTGCTTTAATGATGTGTGGAAGGTTTATAAAGGATAATCCGAAGTGGCATCTAAATTACCGATGCAGAACTAGTCGCTATTCGTTCTTTTAATATGGAGCGATTTACTAAAGGCGTTATGTGGATTATGCAGGAGGTGTTTGGTCTTGGCGAGGAACATCTTTTTAGTGAGTCTAGTGTGGGTGCAGGAGAGTATATGTCCTTTCGTATTATATCTTATGAAAGTCGCCTGATGACATGCTATTCATCTAATGTTATTTTATCACTTGTTTGGATGGTATAGTATTGGGAATGGAAGAAAAGATAAATTCATTTATTGGATAATAGATAATCGAGATTATAATAAACATTTTTTATATGAGTACAGATTTGAAAAGAAGAAGCATTCCTTTCAGTCCCCCAGATATGACCGAGGCTGAAGCAAATGAAGTACGTGATGCAATCGTTTCAGGTTGGATTACTACTGGTCCTCGTACAAAGAAGTTGGAATCAATCATTTCTGAATATGTGCATACAGAGAAGGCGATTTGCCTGAACTCTGCTACTGCTGCTATGGAGATGGTTCTTCATGTGTTAGGCGTAGGTCCAGGTGATGAAGTGATTATACCGGCTTATACTTATACTGCATCGGCTTCGGTGGTACAGCATATTGGGGCTACTATTGTGATGGTGGATTCGCAGAAGGGCAATGTGGAGATGGATTACGAACAGCTATTGAAAGTTATTACTGAGCGTACTAAGGTGATTGTGCCTGTGGATCTAGCTGGTATTTGTGCGGATGTGGACAAAATCAAGGAGATTGTGACTCGCCCGGAGATTCTCGCTAAGTTCCGTCCTGCTAATGATATTCAGAAGTTGATGGGGCGAATCATTGTCTCTAGCGACTGTGCGCACTCATTTGGTGCTGTTCGTCATGGTAAGATGGCTGGTGAGATTGCTGATTTCTCTTCATTTAGTTTTCATGCCGTTAAAAATTTCACAACTGCTGAAGGTGGAGCGATGACTTGGAACTTGCCTTTCGGTAACGAGAAGGTAGAGCGTCAGCAGGTGTACTATGGGAGCCCTGTACCGTTCATTGAAGGTGAAACTTGGAATGAATTTATTTATCGTATTTCGCAGCTCTTCTCGCTTCATGGTCAGAACAAGGATGCGTTGGCAAAAACGAAGTTAGGTGCTTGGGAGTACGACATCATTGGACCTTGGTACAAATGTAACATGACCGACATTATGGCAGCCATTGGTCTTGTACAGTTTGAGCGTTATTCAGAGATGCTGAAGAAGCGTGAGGGATACGTTGCTATTTATAATAAGGCTATTGATGCCTTGAATACGTGTCTTGATACAGAATATCAGGTAGCTTATCTTGACCATAAGAGTGATAACCATTGTTCTTCCCATCACCTTTATCTCGTTCGTCTGCAGGGACGTACCCGCAAGGAGGCTAACAAGGTGATTGAGAATATGGCTGAAAGGGGTATTGCTACCAATGTACACTACAAGCCACTGCCTATGATGACCGCTTATAAAGCTCTTGGTTTCGATATTGCCAACTATCCTAATGCATATCATCTCTTTGAGAATGAAATAACTTTGCCTCTCAACACTTGCATGACGATGGAGGATGTGGAGTATGTAATTGAGAACTTTATTGAGATTGTAAAGTCACTATAAAATCATTAGCTCTAGTTTAAAAAATGAGACACTTCTTTAACGATATTTACTAATTTTGTGCATATATCTTTAGAGCGCATGCGCAGAAAACAGACAAATCACGTTACAACAATACTAATTGATGAAAAACTAATATCCAACTTGTTAACAAGCATCGGTTAATCTTCGTCTTCGTCAGAATTATGACTTGCGAACTTTATCTGATGAGGGTGGTTAATATATGTTCAATGCGCTCATACCAAGAACTATTGTACTGATTCATTGATATCCAAAGGGTAATGAAAGGATTATCTTGCTTGTGAGGAAATAGTTGCGATAATGTGTGGCTTCATCGGCATAGTCTTTATCATGTTGCTTCTGTTTGGCAATGTGATAATCAAGACCATAGATGTAATATTGTTGCATATGGTTATGCAACTAGTGATTTCTCTTAGATTTATCCATTTCTGTCCAAATACAATGTTTGTTTATTGGCTGTATTTGCTTACTGCATTGGTTGTATTGGCTATTGCCTACATCTTGTTTATGAAAAAGTACTATCATTTACATGGAGCATATCTTGCATTATTGAAAAAATATGGAATTTGATAAAGAATTTTTGGGAAAATTATTGGAACAGGCTATGGAGAATTCACGTTTACGTCAGAACTTCGACTTGCGTACTTCATCTGCTGACACCAGCCAACGTATGCTCAATGCTTTGCAACCACAAACAGAAGTGCCTATTCATCGACATGAAAAAACATCAGAAACTGTAATATGTCTTGTCGGTAAATTAGAAGAAATAATCTATGAAGAAGTGAATGAATACGTTCATGAGGCAACTTCCTGTTGTGATGATGTGATAAGACAAAAAAGCTTTAAAGAAGTTTCACGTCAGATACTATCTCCTGCAGAAGGTAAATTCGGTATCCAAATACCTGCAGGGGCGTGGCATGCGATAAATGTTATAGAGCCTTCTGTTATTTTTGAAGCAAAAGACGGGGCATATAATGAATATGGAAATACAACAGATAAAGAGTGATTGAGTTTTAATGACGATAGAATAAAAAACAATATAAAGAAATATATGAAGAGAATGAAACAACTAGGCTATTACGTATTGGCAGCTTTTCTGTTAACAGCCTGCCAGTCTTACAAAAAAGTACCTTACCTGCAGGATGCTGAAGTGGTATTGTATAGTACTCAAGATACGCAATTGTATGATGCAAAGATTATGCCAAAGGATCTGTTAACCATTGTGGTTTCGTGTACTAGTCCAGAATTGGCGGCACCTTTCAACTTGACAGTGGCCACACAGAACAATGCCGCTTTGAACTATACAACTAGCCAGCCTGTCCTTCAACAGTACCTAGTTGATAACGACGGTAATATCAACTTCCCCGTTTTAGGTGAACTTCATGTAGGCGGATTAACCAAGAAGGCAACCGAACAAATGATCGTTGAAAAGTTGAAACCTTATATTACTGAAACTCCTATTGTAACAGTACGTATGGTAAATTATAAGATTTCTGTGATCGGAGAAGTTGCCCGTCCCGGTACATTCACGATTTCTAATGAAAAGGTGAACATCCTGGAAGCTTTGGCTATGGCAGGTGATATGACAGTATATGGTTTGCGTGATGATGTAAAACTAATACGAGAGAATGCTAATGGCAAGCAGGAAATAATTCCATTGGATCTGAATAAGGCTGAGACTATTCTTTCCCCTTATTACTATCTGCAGCAGAATGATATCATATACGTTACTCCGAATAAGGCGAAAGCACGAAACTCAGATATCGGAAATAGTACAAGCTTATGGTTCTCTGCTACTTCCATCCTTGTTTCTATTGCCAGTTTGTTGTTTAACATCTTGAAATAAAAAGAAAGAGTCATGAAAGAAGAAAATCAAAACGGGAAGGAATGCCAAATGGCTGAAGAACAAATAGATTTCCGGACATTGCTTTTTAAATATATTATTCATTGGCCTTGGTTTGTAGGGGCAGTGTTGCTGTGTTTTGTTGGTGCATGGTTTTATCTGCATTGGGCTACCCCCATTTATAATATTTCAGCCACCGTTCTAATAAAAGATGAGAAGAAGGGCGGAGGTGCGGGAGTTTCTTCGGAATTGGAGGATATGGGATTAAGTGGTCTGATGACTTCTTCTAAGAATATTGATAACGAGTTGGAAGTCCTACGCTCAAAAACACTTGTAAAAGAAGTTGTTAATCAATTAAATCTGTATATAACTTATAAAGACGAGGATGAGTTTCCGGCTAAAAGTTTATACAAAACATCTCCGGTACAAGTAAGTTTGACACCTCAGGAGGCTGAGAAACTAAGTTCTCCGATGGTAGTGGAGATGATACTGCAGCCTAAAGGAAGTATAGATGTGAATGTGACTGTTGGTGAGAAAGAGTATCAGAAGCATTTTGAGAAACTACCTGCTATCTTCCCGACTGATGAAGGTACATTGGCTTTCTTTCAAGATGTTGATTCGGTAACTTTGCAGGATGGCACGAAAGTACCTCGGATAGAGAAGAACGTACGTTATATAACTGCGACTATCAACAAACCAATGAGAGTGGCAAAGGGGTATTGCAACAGCCTGTCTATTGCACCAACCTCCAAGACTACTTCTGTGGCTGTGATTTCATTAAAAAATTCCAGTTTGCAGTGTGGCCAGGATTTTATCAACCAATTACTGGAGATGTATAATCGCAATACGAACAATGATAAGAACGAAATTGCTCAGAAAACAGCTGAGTTTATTGATGAACGTATTAGTATTATTTCGAAAGAACTGGGAAGTACAGAAGCGGATTTGGAAACCTTTAAGCGTGACGCAGGTATCACGGACTTGACGAGTGAAGCTCAGATAGCCTTAGCCGGTAATGCTGAATATGAAAAGAAGAGTGTGGAGAACCGTACTCAAATCAGTCTGGTGAATGACTTGCGTAAATACTTGAGAGGTAATGAATATGAAGTATTACCAAGTAATGTTGGTTTACAGGATGCCGCTTTGATTGGTGCGATTGAACGTTATAATGAAATGTTGGTGGAACGTAAACGTCTGCTACGTACATCAACAGAGAATAACCCGGCTATTGTGAATTTGGATACGAGTATCCGTGCTATGAAAGCCAATGTACAGGCTACTCTTGAAGGAACTTTGCAGGGGTTGATGATAACCAAGTCAAATCTGGACCGTGAGGCAAGCCGCTACTCTCGTCGTATCAGTAACGCTCCGGGGCAGGAACGTGCTTATGTAAGCATTGCTCGCCAGCAGGAAATTAAAGCAGGATTGTATCTGATGTTGTTGCAGAAACGTGAAGAGAATGCAATTGCGTTAGCTGCTACTGCAAATAATGCGAAGATTATTGATGAAGCGATAGCTGATGATACTCCGGTATCTCCTAAAGGAAAAATGATTTATCTGATTGCATTGGTGTTGGGTGTTGGGATTCCTGTTGGTATCATTTACCTGATTGAACTGACGAAATTCAAGATAGAAGGTCGTGCTGATGTGGAGAAACTGACGAGTGTTCCTATTATAGGTGATATTCCATTGACTGACGAAAAGAATGATAAGAATGGTTCTATTGCTGTCTTCGAGAACAAGAATAATCTGATGAGTGAAACCTTCCGTAATATTCGTACCAATCTTCAGTTTATGCTCGATAATGACCAGAAGGTAATCCTTGTAACCTCAACAGTCAGTGGGGAAGGAAAATCGTTTGTTTCGGCAAACTTGGCTATCAGTCTTTCTCTTTTGGGAAAGAAGGTGGTGATTGTCGGGCTCGATATTCGTAAGCCGGGACTGAATAAAGTATTCCATCTCTCCAATAAAGAGAAAGGCATTACTCAGTATCTTTCCAATCCTGAAACGGATTTAATGGAACTTGTTCAACCTTCTGATATCAATAACAATCTGTTTATTCTTCCGGGTGGTGCTGTGCCTCCTAATCCAACGGAGTTGTTAGCTCGTAACGGTCTGGATAAAGCCATAGAAACCTTGAAGAAGAACTTTGATTATGTCATCCTTGATACTGCTCCTATCGGTATGGTAACCGATACTTTATTGGTAGGTCGTGTGGCTGACTTGTCAGTATACGTATGCCGTGCCGACTATACTCATAAAGCCGAATATACATTGATCAATGAGTTGGCTATTGAGAAGAAGTTGTCTAAGCTTTGTACCGTAATCAATGGTGTAGACTTGAAAAAGAGAAAATACGGTTATTACTACGGCTACGGCAAGTACGGTAAGTACTACGGTTATGGTAAACGTTATGGCTATGGCTATGGATATGGAGAAAAGTGACAGATAAATCTGTGATATATGAAAAAGACGGTAGTCGAATATATCACCAATACGCTTGAAGATATTCCCAAGCAATCTCTTCAAACCAATAAAAGGCGTTTACATGCTTTTTTCTCAGAACAGGAAACAATAGAGAAGCGGGGAACCCATTATGTATTCAGGTATGCTTTCTATTCTGTTGAAAAATTACGAAGATCTACGAAACAAAGTCTCTTTAAAGAATATAATATGTTGTGTTCTGACTTGAAAAGCGCTCCTTCTGGGGAAATATCGGATATGGAATATAAAGATGTTGTATTATATGGTAATACTTCCTCTCCTGTAGTACAAGAACGATTGACAGAATATTTAGAACGGAATAATTCGTTAAAGATTCAATTGTCTTTTTGTGATGAAAAAAACTCAGAATGTAAAACAGGAGAAAATATTGCCTATGCAGAACTGCAGAAAGCATTGTTTTATTGTAAAAGGAAGAAGTATTTGCTTCTGTTCATTTCAGTTCGTGAGTTGATACAGGATATTCGTTTTTATGATCTGCTTGATGAATATCGTGTTGATTTCCGTTGTATTGACTTTCCTTGGTTTTGCAGGGAGAATCTACGGTTGATAAAAGCAGTTATGTTATATGAGAAGCTATCTTCTTAAATAGCATATTGATTTGAATATTAGTATTATATGTTACATTTTATATTGAATTGCTATATGTAGGTCCCTAACTTCATGCTACAGGATGAAGAACCCTACATCTTTCGTTGGTTAAGAAGGGCACAGCGGTGTATCTTAACCGGCACTTTCATATCGGTTGATTTCCGATATGCTTTTTTTTACCCCATATATCAACTGTCTGTGAAGATCGTTGATATATATTTTCATAGATAATTCGAAATAGACTTTACAGGGGAATTTTTGTTGTTGAATAGGAGAAGGTGAGATATGGATGCCTATGAAGAGAATCAATCTTGTAATTTCTAGTACCTCTATAAAACAAAAAAGCAGAGAAGACAGCTATCTCTAACTATCTTCTCTCTTGCTTTAAAATGTCAATCTCATCACTACTTTCTCCGGTTGTGCTGTGATCTTAACTCTCTCTATCTGATCCGTCCCAAGTAGTACAGCAGAATTCTTATAACACCTCGTGAATTCTCTTTTCGGCATGAAAAACGTGTACCCGAATGGAACGCCTCCCCAGTAATCCGGTACTCTGAAGCCATTAAAACTATGCCCGGTGATAATGTTTGCATCAATATTATAGATTGTCTTTGGATCATAATTCAGCCAGTCTATTTCCCTCTCCCTGTATTTACGGAAAAATGTCAGCTCCAATGTTTTCCCCGATACTTCTCTAAGCTTAAATTTGACTCCACCGGCATTAAAGACCTTATCCAGATCCGCTTGAACAGCATTTTCTATCTCATTGACTCCTAGTGTACCCAAATCATACACCTTGCCCATTGTAAATATTTTCTTTTTCATGTTACTCTAGGTCTCTTTCAATTAATATTTTAACTTTCCCCGTTCCCTTAGTCTGTATATAGATGACACTCGATATCCCCAAAGTAGCCAGAGCATCATTATACCAGTCCCCAATCCACCGGACCGGCACAAACAGGTTCTTGTCTTCGTCCGAATACAACTTATTATCCCTTCTTGCCTCTTCTATGATATCCTCCTCCTCTACATTCAATATGTCGGCTGCAATAAGAATGGACAGATATTTGGGATCGTCCGCTTGTGGTATCTCCTCTGAATAGGTGTAAAGCAGATACAATGCATCCTCAAAACTACTGACTTTGTGCCTGCTCAAGTTACTGGTCTGTATCCTTGTATCGAGCATTAACTCTACTACGGAATACGGAAAGTATTCCTCATTGGCGGTATAGTATTTCTTCAGTTCGTTCTCACTGGTGAAACTTAGGATAGCGAGGTCCCGTAATGGCATCTGTGTTAATTTAGGCAGTACCGTTTTCCCGTCCGGGGTTATATAGTTCTCGCTGTCTATGTCTTTCACACGGTTATAATCACTCTCTTCTATTGTACCTTTATAAATTATCTTCTTCATGGTCGTTTGGTTTAGTTTTTTGTGAATAAATGGTTAATGTAATTCCGAATTCGTTTTGCAGATACCTGGTCAGCCCATAATATGCGTCAACCCTTTTTCGGTTACGTGGCATCATCCCCAGTGCTTCCTTCAGTGTGAACCGAACACAGAGTCCGGTTATAAAAGAGTTTCCGAACTTCTCCTTGAGTGCTGTAATATCCTGTTCGTACTTCTCGTTACTATTACTTCTTGTTTTTTCGCTAACATCAGGACAAGAAGCCTTCTTTCCAACCTGACGCTTCAGTGATTCCTCCGGGGGACCACCAAAGAATAAATTCATAATACTCCACATATCAAATATGCTGTTTTTTCATCATTAGTTAGGAATTGGCGGGATCCTAAGAGCGTTTTGTCATTTTTTTGGCGGACAGAAAAAAGAAAAACGAGATACCAAATTAATGATACCTCGTTAATGATAGCCTTTATTACAAAATTGTTCAAGATGGAAAATTTGTAAATATCTTCTTTATTACTGAATTGTATTTATCCTTATCTTTTTCCGGATAATAAAAGGTCGCGGTAAAAAAGACTCCATTTTGAAGAACAGTCTTGGTATAAAAGATATTTCCATTAGATGTATAGTCTGAGATTACAAACCAGTTGTCTTTTTGCATACTGTATGTTAGCGGTTTACTTCTACATTTGTAATATCTGGATACAATGCTTTCGTCCAAAGCGTTATATGCTCCCGAAACAACCAAATAAGTATTATCATCCATATAGAATTTACATCCGTCTCCATTTTCAGACTCTTGCCTTTTGTCAAGGAATGAAGGATATGCAACCGTGTAATTAAAACGAGAATTCTGATAACTATTAAATGTTATATTTGAATTATTTGTTGCTGTAGTTTCACGATATAATTTAAATGGCATTTTTATCCCTTTATAATTCGTGAAAGTACCGGAATAACTATCCATACTCCATTTACCTTCAAATGTTCCCGTATTCTCCCCTGCCGAATTATATTCCTTCAATACCATGTAATCGTTGGCATTCATAGAACCGGATAATTCCAGTGTATTATTTCTGCCGTTTTTTACATAATAATAACTACCAACAATTTCACTCGGTTCTCGCCAAGCAAGATCCATTACTATTGGGTACTTTTCATTAATCATCCCGTAATATTCATGTCCACCTACAGTCGATCCGGTAGTAGGATTTAGTTCATTATTATAATAATTTGAATTTTCAGTATCGGTATAATCGTTTAGTCCCTTTAGCTTTCTGATCCAGCTAAGTTTATAATGTCTTTCTAAAATGCTTCTTAAACTACAACTTTTTAGGTCTTCCTCATGAGCCATTATTAAAAGGTTGGCTAATTGGACAGAAGATTTTCGAGGAGCTACGATAAGTACTGTCATTCCATATCTATTAATATTGTATATCTCTCCTATAAAACATATTTTATCCCCGACAGAAACACTTTCCCAAAAATTTAGATGTCGTTCGTTTATGTTTACGATAAAATCGTATGGTGTGTTACAATCAAGACTGGCAATCAATTCTCCCTCTGGAATACCAGTAGAAGCACTGTTAATGGTTCCCATTCGGGTAATATCTTGTACTGTACCTTCTACAATAACAGTTCTCTTAAGATACTTTTCAGCAATCATCTCGTTAAGACATAGTTTATTGATCAATAGGTTAGGGGTAGCTACATACTCTTTCAAAACACTAATATTAGTTTGTGCATTAATATATTGCGCAACAAAACTCTGTATAAAACAGATTAAAATACATATTCTTTTAACCATATTTTTAAAATTTACTATTTATCTTTTGCTTTATTTTCATACTCCTCCGCTTTCTTAAGGTCTTTGGTGCATCCTTCTCCATTTTTATAACAATAGGCTACGTTTTTACAAGCGTCAAGATGTCCCTGATCGGCAGCCAGTTTCCAATATATAAATGCCTGCTGATAGTTCTTTTCCACGGATTTTCCCCAATAATATCGAGCTCCTATAAGGTAGCAAGCCTCCGGATGTTTCGCTTTGACGGCTTTTTGCAGAAACTCTTCTGCCTTGATTTCATTTTTAGGAAATGAATCTCCATTTGTATACATTGCATATAATCTCCATGCAGCTTCCGCATTTCCATATTCTGCCGCTTTAATATACCATTTTTCACTCTCTTTAAGATCCTTAATCGTACCACAACCTAACATATATTGTACACCTAAATTTAATGCTCCATTCGCACTTTTTAATTCGGCAGCTTTTTTAAAATTCTCAAAAGCTAAGCTATCATTTTTCTCCACTCCTTCCCCCAGTGTATAAAAATATCCAATACGGTCATAAGCATCTCCATCTCCAAACTTGGCAGCCTTTTTAAGCCAGGATAGTGATTGTTGTATATTTTTTAAACTATCATTCTCGTAATAAATATTTGCTAGATTCATCATTGCCCTAGTATTTCCTCTCAGATTCGCAGCTTTTGTATACCAGGATATGGCTTCCTGTATATTGGGAGAGACTCCTTTTCCATACTGATACATGTGTCCAAGAAGATAGGCTGAATATCCGTCTCCCAATTCATAGGCTTTATTAAAATATTCCATAGCCTTAGGATAATCAATTTCATATCCGTCATCCCAAAAATATAATTGTCCCAATAGGCGTGCTCCATAAGGCTCTTCCTTACATTCCTCTAATATAGTCAATGCTTTTTTATAGTCTTTTTCGATTAGCCCTTCTATTTCAAAGATATACAATGAAGCTAATGTCTCTTTTGCATAAGGATGTTTACTCTCTTCTGCTAAATTCTCTATCATTTTCACACCTTTTTCTTCATCCTTTTCAATACCCTTTCCATATATATAGCAACGGGCTTCTTCTACCTGTGCTTGAATACAATCCTCTTTAGCTCCTTTTTTATACAAGTCAAAAGCTCTTTCTTCATCTTTGTCAACACCTAACCCTGTTTGATAGCAATTTCCTAACCTGAACCAGGCATACCCGTCACCATGTTTGGCTGCTTGTTCATATAACTCTGCCGCTTTCTCAAATTCACCTTGCAGACGAAGTTCATCTGCTTCTTTGGTCTTGTTGCCACAAGAAACGAGAAATGCTATAACAACTATAGTTATAGCTCTAAATGCAATTTTTTTCATACTTTTTTATTATTTAGTGAGAATGTTAATTTTTATACGGTTCGGATTATCTTCATTACCAAAACTTATTAGTTGAATCTTTATATCGGAAGATGATTTCTCATAGCTTTTGATGAAACCGATACTTTCCGTTTCATGGTATCCCATATTTATCAATTCACGTTCAAATTCCTTTTGGATAGTCTCCATGTATTTTGTATATTTGTTTTGGATGTCTATATCTAGTGAGATTCCATCACAAATAGTATTACAAAAATGAGCAGAACCATCATAATCATAAGCTACGACCTCTGGAAAAGACAAAATCGCATTTACATCTGCATAGTCTGTGCTGAAAAGCTTAGTAGATGGGAAAAGCATATTTGCCGTAATATCATAAGCGTGTAATTCCAGTTCCAGTTTGTCTGCGCAAGTCTCAGGATTTAGCCCTTTATATCCATATAGTTCTGTAACGTCTTTATTATAGTTCTTTGGAGATAATATTTGTTTTACAAATCTGACAACATCGAAATAGTCACTTTGAACGAAATAATCAATATCTGTTAGCAGATTTACATAACGGCCTATTTCTTCTCCAGTTTCTGACAATAGATAATATTTGTTACTTTTGTAACCAATGAAATTTGAATTAGCTTTATGCAATTTCTCATATCTGAAATCGACCAATTGCTGTTCGTCTTCTTTTATTGATAATACTCCCCATTTTTCATCTTTACAGGCTATAAATATATTTTCATCACAATAGTTGATATTATCATAGTTATCTCTTATTATTACTTCGCCTTTGTTATCCATGATACCATATCCATCTTCTGTTTGGAATATGAAGTAACCATCATTTGCGACTTTGATACTTTTATATTTATCACTTGCTTTTATAATGTTTTCTCCTTTCCTGTTTTTTATTCCCCACTCATCATCTTCGGTTACATAAGAGAAATGTCCATCATTAACTTGGTGAGTCCAATATTGTATTTGATATCCCATGTAGACCCATGCTTGAGCCATTTCATCATCAATCGGTCGTTTTTCTCCTTTAAGATTTATTTCAAACAGCCTATCATTTTCCTTTACGAGTGCTAGACCATTACAGAATATCGTTCCATAGGCATATTGAGCAGGAACAACAACTTTTCCTTTCGTATCAATATAGCCGACCTTTCCATCACTGTCCATAAAAACAGAGATGCCATCCTGAAAACAACTGAGAGATACATACTCTTTATCTAATTCAAAAAGAATATTCCCATCTTTATTAATGACAGTTATACATTTTCCCTCTTTTACAGCAGGAGCTACCCCATTTGAAAATGCAGCGATATCAACATATCCATCATCAATTACTTTTTTTATATTATTGATATTATAAAGTTCATATTTCCCATTAGCTCGTTGAACGAAAAAGCAATCATCCGTAACTACGGTAGGGGCATATTTGAATTCATCTTCAATTAGTACCTTTCCGTCTGCAGCAGAGAGTAACCCCCAATTGTCATTTTCCCGTTCCTTGAAAGGGTAATCGCTAATGGTATCTTTAGGCTTACTACATGAGAACAGAGATGAAAGTAGTATTGGAATAAATAACATTTTAGTGTTCATGGTTCAATCCTCCTATACGCCTATAAGTCCTTCGAAGTCAGCATTAATTTGACTATACAAGAAAAGCGTGAGGACTTGTTCTGTTATTCATCAAAATCAAGCATCGCCAAACGCTTAGTAGGAATGAATATGAAGAAACAATACTCACGCTATGATGTTATGTATAGATACAACATTGGCTGTATCAGGTACATATACAAAACAGAATGAGCGTTACATTGTCTCTATCCTCCTACTTTTGAAATTGGCGATTTCGATTTTAGGATAAAGCAAAAAACGCTTTCTATATCTCTGACCATTTCTCCGGTCAGCTTTTGCAAATATACGTATTTTTGTTCAATGTAACGCTCTTATATGAGTATTCTTTCTTCATACATAAGAGAATAGGAGCTTTCTAGGCGTAAAGATACATGGAAAATGGCATTAAGACGGAGAAAACAGTTCCTTATTTTTATTCCCCTTTCAGTTTCTGGTTCCTATACTTCCTGCCCTCTTCTTTTTTCAGGCACAACCTCATTCTGTCCTTTCCGAAGTCTTCTCTGTTGGCATTATAATTATTGATAACCATAGCTTCTATATCAGCTTTATCAATCCCATGCAATCCAAATGTCCCGGTGAGATACGCTAATGCATTTTCATAGAGCACACCATACCTGCATAACCATTTAGCTCTTGACAGGATTGACTGATGCCTGTGACCGTCCTCATAGGATTCAGGATATTCCAGGCGCCACTTCTTATCTATGTAATTGATCAGTGTCTTGTCTTTCCATTGTATCTGAAAACAATTATTCTGGATTATTTCTGCCGTGGTATGTGTGAAACAATTGCTTATGTAACCCTGATTATAGCTTTTCATAGGAGTTGCTCTGATAGATGGGGAATGCTCAAAATGATAAGGGGTAAGATAATCCCGTTGCGGATTGATATAAATCTCCGGATCTGAACTTAAGAAAAATGTACGGCTAAGATTACCGCATTTATCATCAAACTCTGGTATTCCTGGGTAGAGTTGTTCTCTAATACACCTGAAGAGTTCATTATGATACATAGGGTTTGTGTTATCATGAATCATTGCTACTTTTACTCCTAATCCACTCGGTGAAAACCAAAGTGCATAGATATAAAGACGGTCTGCATTATCGATTAGGTTTCTCTTGAATTCCCCGGCATCAAGGTGGCTTTGGAAATGGTCAAAATCCAGAACCAACACATTGGAATACTCCCTGAGATTTTCCGGATCATCATTTCGGTAATCAAATACGCCCGATGGAGCAATCATTGGTAACAACTTTTTCGTCTGCTTGTATTCTTCTGTCGGCATAGATCTGACTCTTACCGTTTGCTGGAACAGTTCTTGATTATCCTTAATCATACCCAGGACATAATCAAGGTTATAGAATCTTTTACTCTTGGAATCATCCGCATTGTTGTAGTAACTGACTGTTTTGTTAATCATCATATTGGGGATTTTTATTATTGTCATTCTCTCTACACATAACCACTCTTTTTCATTGGAGGTGCTATGTTCAGTATTTATGGTAATAGACTGGAATAAAAGTAATGTAAATAAATAATTGAATAAACAAGAGAGAGACCACTTCGTGCTCTTTCCTAAGTGATAAGAGAAGGAGAGATAAAATGTTTAAAGTATTTTTCTGTATCACTTTGAGAGACAGCGTAGCGGTCTTTCTTATTTAATCTATAAAACTTGTATATCTATGACTTATCATATTTATTGTTTCTATCTACCATTTCTATTTATTATTTATCTACCCCCTTTTTTTTACTTCTTATATAATTTAACTAGTTTATCGAAAAAAAGCGGGTAACTTATAATGTTATTAATTTCTATCTATCAATTATATTTACCAACTATCTACTTACTTTTTTTTGATCCTTATATAATTTAACTGGTTTATTGAAAAAGAGCGGGTAACTTACAATTGTTATTTATTTCTATCTACTATTTCTATTTTCAATTTTATTTATCAATTCTATTTATTATTTCTATCTACCCGCTTTTTTTTACTCCTTATATAATTTAACTAGCCCATCGAAAAAAAGCGGGTAAGGTATAGTATGGTTTTAGAGAAGGAAGGGCAGGCTAAAACACCATACCCAATCCTTCTTTACCTACTCGATAAGTAAGGTTATCTTGATTTTCTCTAACACCCTTATCAGTTTATTGTATCTACGTCTTTCCCTTGCACTTCTCTTTATCCCCAAATTCTCCAGATAATCAAAGCTGACCTCTTTGGTGTATTCCCAGTCCATACCGATAGCATTTCTCATATCCTCATCATCCATAGCTAGTAGTACAATCTCATTCTTAAGGTTACTGCGGATATTCATGCTATCCAGCCTGTTTTTCCAGTCACATGATTCCCGGCTATGTGACGAACTGATTACCCTATTCTCATTGAAATACACATACATTCTACCTATGAAATCATACTTGAAGTCATCCGTATAATATACCGTATAAGTACCACCGTCGTGTTTTCTTATGCCTATCCTTGTAATTAGCTGGCTGAAGAACCAGTCTTTCTGATTCTGTGTATCAGTAGTGGTTCCATAAGCCCGACGTATTCTGGCTGATTCTATATTGGGCAAGGTCCAGTCACCGCACATCACAATCTGGTCTATATCCCGGTAGTTATTGGTACTCTTGTTATCTGAAGAGCCATAATAGGTAACAGTGAACAGTTCCTTGGGGACACCCTTAAGCAGTAAAGCCTCACTGATCTGTTCTGCATATTCTGATTTACCCGGACCGTCGTCACCCCCGTTGATATCCTTCCAGCATACGACCAGGGTAGGTTTATTTATAAGCATGGCTATACGTGTGGTAAACTCGTCAAAACGTCGGGGATTGAGATTTCTTCTGAACAGTCCGAAGTCTATTTTCCGGAATTCAGTCACACAGTTATATTTCCGGTCCACATCAAGAAGCCTGAAGTTCCTGGAGTCCTTGAACAAAAGATCGCCTGCACCTTCGAAGATCAGTACATGCGTATTTATGTACACTCCCAGAGGGCACAGGTCAACGGGATAGAATGTAATGCCTGCCTTGTCACTGTCGGAGAGCATCCATGAGTCATAATACTTCGGAATCAGGTTTAATGCCACGTCACGCTTAATACGGTTAATCCGGTAAGACTGGTTAAAAAGATCATTCCTGGTATTCCTGATGAAATGGTCGTAATAAATCCCGATTTCTTCCGGTGACATACAAATGATATTGCCCGTATCATCAGTTTTACTGAATACTCCCAGTATCGTCCGGTCGAATTCCACGAAAGGTCTGATAAAGGTGGGAGTCTCGTCAAACAGGATATACCGTCTAAGATCCGGTCTTACCATTAGTTTCCTGAAATCTCCGTCAAATGAATCTACCGGCATTTGGGGACGATAAATGAGGAAATAATTGATCAGGTCAGTCCAGAAACGTACATGTGTGATCAGGATAATCTTTTTATCCATAAGAATCTCGGGATTATCTTTGTATTGATTCAGAAAGGATGAACGCTCCTTATCACTGGATATGATCATAACATCACTTTCTCTCAATATATCACCATACCCCAATTCCCTGTTCACCAGGTTAGCCAGAATCCAGTCATACATCTTGCCCAGTTCGTCACGGGTATCGACACAATACAGAATCCCCGAGTTATATTTCTGTCGGATCAGGCTCTTTATGCTTTCAGTTTTGCCGCTACCACAACCTGAGGAAATGATATAGCCTCCGTTATCATCCGGGATATCGATTACTCCCGTACTGAGTTGCATTCTGAATCCGTCGCCAGTCGAATTGGGAATTATATCGAAAAGTTCTTTCATACATCACCTCCTTCCTGCGTATCATCAATTACTACCCATTCGTCATGATATCTTTCTATCAGGAAATTTAGATAAGACTGTACGTCCTCTTCGTCAAAATAGCCTTCGTCGATATCCGGTGACATTTCTTCCCAAAGTTTGAAATCCTCTCTGATCTGTTCTATGAGTTCCGATTTCTTAATTACTATTGTATCCATCTGTGTATCTATTATTTTTGTGTTATTGCTGTATTTTTATCTGAACTACCCTTTGTTTTTTGTGAGTGTATATTCAGGGTTACTCCGAAAGTACGTAACAGGTATTTCCTTAATCCCAGGTATGCTTCAATCTTTGGATAATCCCTTTCACATATTCCTCGGAATTCTTTGAGGGACACATTAATGACCAGCCCTTCATGCAGATCGTATCTCTCCTGTAATCTCTTGATATCTTCCCGATATCTTCTGGGTATTCTCTGTGGAACTGTTTTTTCGTTAACATCAGGACAATCCCTTACCTGACGGTCTAGTATAAAACTATCGTTCTTACCAGATAATATTATATTTGCTTTCATATATATATCAAGCTTTCGAGGGATTTGAACGGCGAAACAGACTTTTTTTAGAAAGGGTAAAGATCAGGCATAGACGAATTAAAGAAGAGTGAATGGACCTTATCCCTGTCGTCCCATCAAGAAGCTGTCCCAGTAGTGCGTCCCACTTGGGAGTGTCCCAGTAGATGTGCATAGGCAAACTCAGCTGGGGATAATAGGGATGTGGTGAAGTTTTTTTGTTTATCACTTTAGGCTGACGGCGTAGCGGTCTCTCTTTAGATTTAGAAAAATAAAAGTGCATAAATACTTTCCCGTTTGAGTATACAATTAGCAGTATAACAGTGTCCCGGATTGAAATTCTAATGCTATAAATGACAAAACCCCTGTCGCAACTGACAGGGGCATTACGTTTTTTTCATAAGAGACCATTGAAAGACCAGTGAGAGTCTATGTTTGTTATATCTAACAACATTAAAAAGGGTTCCTGTTAAGCCTGCTACTGAAATAGATCTGGATAACCCTGTTCTTGTATTTAGTGATTATCCTTTTTATATTCCGCTTCACAGATTGTTAGTCTTTAGTTGATGATACTGGATATGATTTCGTACTATTGGTAATAGCAAAATTAATAATTTGTTCCTAATATTTTCCCCTAAAAGTGCATTATTTGACATCCGCTATTCATTTTATCGATTTTCTTGGATGATTTTTTAGTTGTTTCTTGGTGAATGGTCGTGGAATAATTATATTTGTTCTTGGTTTAGTATAAATATGACTCTTTCGTTGTAATATGTTCTTTGTGAAAAGACTTACGAATTTGTTATAGTATTTAAAGCGGTGTGAGGTAAGTAATTACTTTATCATCGCTTTTTTGTTGTTTACAATGTGTTATGTTTCAATGATATAACCAACGTTTCGTCTCACTTGGTATTGTTCTTGATGGGTAATTGAAGAAAAATTATGTTTGCAATTGATTCGTGTATAATTCCATTGGATTTTTGAGTAGGATAAAGTTTATGTTGTTTCTTAAATTCAGAAAGAAGTTGTATTTTTGCTTGTCCTAAAAATAAAATGGAAAGTGATTCATTTTCTTTCTGTAGCATGCTCTTTGTGAAAAGGGTCTCATGCATTAAATTGTTTACAAGCGGTGTTAGTCGTTGGATTATCATCGCTTTTTTCTTCAGTTTGATGAATACTCCATAAGATATTAATGATGTCTTACTGAACGGTATACTTCAGAATTTGAGATGCATATGATGTTTTTTGTGTTAATAATTTGCGATATATAAATTTCCATTATAATTTTGTGGGACATAAACATGTGAGTTGTGAAACTCAGCAATTAAATAGTGAAATTTAGTTTTTTTGTTAAGAAAGGGCTTCTACTTCAGCGGAGGGTTATGGGGCTCTTTTCGTGTTGATATTTGATTTTCAGGTAATACCAATGATGTTTCAGGTTATCTGAAAGTTTAGAGGTTGATATGGTCCTATGAGAAAAACGGCAAGATATAATATTGTCTATATGATGCGCTAAATAAAATAGCCACAGTTTTTATTCAAAGGATGACTTTCTCTATGAAAGAAACGTTTTATTTTGAAGATTTTTTGTATGTATTCCTTTTTTGAATTTACAGGCTTTAAGAAGATAACATTCAAAGTGGTTTTATCATCGAGTAAGCTGGAGGCAAATAGTCTGTGAACGAAGTGAGTGGTAATATACATAACTCCTGGGAGGAGATGAAAGTGTTATAAAAAAGTGTGCAAATCGTGTACATTTTATAATAGAAGTACATTTTTTGAAGAATATTTTATAACACATACTATCCTGACGGTTATGTATCTATTACTTTATCCCCTGGCTCCACCTAACCCGATCAAGTGAATCTTTTGGAAACATTCGGGTAGTTGATAATCTCATCAGGGGGATAGCAAAACTCTAATGTTCACACAGATTTTTTTTATTTATCACTTTGGGCAAACAGCGTAGCGGTCTCTCTCTTTATGCTCTCTGACGAATAAAATCTCTTACTCAAACTTGCAGATTATTCATTTTCTGCATAACTTTGTGTGTTTTTCATAGTATAATTGGAATTGTGAAATTCCGATAATAATAAGAAGATGTCATGTTTTGTAAAAAGGGCTTCTAGCTCAGTGGAGAATGGAGGTCCTTTTATTTTGAATGGATTGCTGAAAACATCACTTCTTTATGTAGAATAATCAGAATTTTCCGGTATAATCCCCCAATAATTCGAATAGACAGCCAGTGCGGATAATAAAGTTTCCAATTGAGTCGTGATAATAATAATTTGCAGGATAAATATTGACCTGAAATCTTAATAGCCTGATTAGAGTAGTGTGATAATAATAACTTTCATTGTTCTTATGATTTAAGATAAGATTTGAGGCTGACAAAGAAACGTTATTCATGACTGAACCTTTGAAAATCACCGGCATTCATTGTCTAATAAGCGATGAGAGTCAGCGGATTCCTGTCGTTTTTTTGTATTGAGAGGGCTTTTGTTCTCATTAGAGATATAGAGGTCTTTTCTTATTTTGGGGTTAACTATGGCAGAAAGTAAAGGAATGTGGGAGTGATGGTGTACATAACTCCAGCAGGGAGATGAAAGTGGAATGTTTTTTGCAAGTCGTATACATTTTATAATAGAAGTAGAACAAATTTAGAGTAAGGTTACTATATCCCCCAATCTAAGTTTGTCCTACTCTCAAATTCTGCTAAAAAATAATATCAATCTAATCTACCCAATAGAGTAATAAGTTGGCTTGTCGCTATTAATAGCATAAATAAAGCCAAGGCATTATTGTTATTATCAGTAGCATCAAAAACAAAATATAAAGCAATACTCGTAATATATGGTTGGGGCATTTCTTTTTAACAAAAGCCGATACCATGTTTATGTGTGACAAAATATGAATGGCAAGCAGAGCGAACAATACAACTCCTGCCCACAAATGAATATTGCCCCAATCGTGCCTTCCCAAACCAAACAAGTGTGAACTCCATGGAGTAACGCTTTGAAATCTGACAGCATGCCGGGAAGGAATAACTATTTCTAATATAACCCCACTTATACTTACCAATGCCATTGCTATCAACATGACAAAGTCTATGATAATATTAAGTAGCATCTTGTTCTTTCCAAACATCATTCTTTATGATTGTGCCCATGGCATTCATGTTGATGTGCATGGGATGAGCAGCCCACTCCCGAATCTATAAGTTTTCCGTTTAAATAGTCGGTAGCAACATCCAGGATATTACCAGAACAACCTCTTATGACTTTGATGTTGTGGGCTGTAAGTACATTTAAAGCACCTTGTCCCATATTCCCTGCCAACATGACACTGACTTCCATGTTTTCCAATTCTCCTGCTATATTGGACTTGCATCCGCATCCTTGTGGAGAAGGAATTGTCTCACTACTTAGAATTTGATTGTCTTGCCCTATTGTCAGGATTGTGTAATACTCACAATGACCGAAATGGTTATCAACCACCTTGTCTCTAGTCGGAATTGCAATTTTCATCATAATCTCATTTTTATTAATGTTAATATTACTAATGCTTATGTCGTTGGAGTGACATACTGGACATTCTGTTTTACGGATTTTAAATGCGGGATTGATATTATTGAATAAAAAACCGCATACTCCGCAACAAAACCATTCACTGTCAGTATACGCTACTCCGCCTTCTATCATTATAGTAACACCACGAACCAATGCATTGGCAATCTTTTGCCTTGCACTGACATATATTCGGCTAAGTGTCGGACGTGATACTCCCATTGAAACAGACGCTTCCTGTTGGGTCTTCATTTCATAATCGCATAGCCGTATCGCTTCATATTCTTCAAAGTGCAAAAGTATAGTATCTTTATGATAACTGTTTGAAGCTATAGGTCTAAATCCTTCAACAGAAGGCATATTATTAACTTTACGGATGTTCTTTGGACGTGGTGACATTATATAATTTATTATTTTGTCCGCAAATATAATGAACAAATGCTCAAAATGAAAGCAATGGGTAACTTTTTAACACAACAGGTAAGGACTTTGAGTTGTATTCTTTTGCCCCCTCAATATAAAACTCATTTATGTTCGAGAGCAGGATGTTTACTATTTATCTTCTCGCCCTGCTTAGTGATTTAAAACTTTTCACTATTTTGCAGCAATTCCAATAAACTGATGCGTTAGGGAATTGGAAGGATGATAGGAACATAAGGATTTATCTTCTGTTTGTAATCCGGACAGTTTAATAAGTTAGGGGATAATAGCTCATTCCGTTCATGTTACATAATAAGTAGTCTTTATTTTTGTGAATATAGAATCCAGGCTTATTATAGTTGTTATTATCTTGTCTTCTTTTCCTTCCTCAAGAAACAAGAGGAGGGGAAAGCGGAAACTATAAAACCTGTTTTTTGACTAATTTTTGAATAGGTAAAATTGAAAAAAGTTATAAAAATACCCTTTTCCCCCTTGTTTTCCCCACCATTTCCCCCTTTTCCCCTTTTGAGGCAGGAAAGAATGAAGATATAATGTTATTATTTAGCTAACCTTTGATTAAATATATCATACCAATTAAGTAATGGCAAATAAGAAAAACATTCTGTCCATCTTTCATATTATATTAGCTCTTGTATGATTACATGAAATAATAACCACCCCAACTATTTGTCGTTTACAAAAGTATAATGATGAGAATACTCTGTTATACCCTTCTCTTATTTAATAAGAAAATAAAAAATATCATTCATTTCATTTTCAGCTATATCTAACGTTTCACAATGCTTTATTCTTCCAGCTTTGTTTTATAAATAGAAGAAAAAAAAGAAGCCGGGGCATCCCTCAGCTTCTCTTTTGAAACAAAAAATCTGTTATCCAAAACTCATGTTACCATTGATTGTCATATAACAGATCATAAACTTTCTCATTTCAGATTATACCTTCTGATTAATTTATAAACGGTTGATTTGGAGAAACTGCATCCCTTAGAAGTTACGAATCCTTCCTTGTTAAGAATATTTGTTATCTCCTGCAAGGTATGTTCCTCTTTTACTAATGTACGCAGCATGGCGACAGCTCTCCTGTTATTGGGATTGTTGTCCGCTTTCTCCCTGCAGGTTCTGATGCTGTTCTGAATTGCCTGTTCATGTTTATCCATTAAATGTTCCGGATTACCCAGCCTGAATCCCCTTGCCTTCTTTGCCTGTAGGGCGGATTTTGTTCTTGCCGCTATCAGTTCCGCTTCGTATTGTGAGATTGCTGACAGGATATGTAGCACCATTTTATTGGCTTGTGGGAAATCACAAAACACGATCTCCACATCATTCTCCAGAAGATTTGACAGAAAGGAAACATTTCTTGCCAGCCGGTCCAATTTGGCAACGATCAGTGTCGCTTCTGTTTTTCTGCAAAGGCTCAATGCTTCTTTAAGTTTAGGCCTGTCCTTTTTTCGGCCTGATTCAATTTCAACAAATTCAGCAACCGGAGTTTTGTCACGAAGATATTTCTGTATAATTTCCCTTTGTGCTTCAAGTCCCAGTCCTGAATATCCTTGCTTCTGTGTGCTTACCCGAAGATAAGCTACATATTGATTGTTCATTGAATTTAAATTTTAATAGTTTTAACAGTGGTTCCGCTGACTAGATGGTCGTCTAATCTATGGAACCGGTCATATTATTACATAAAAAAGGCTCTCTGTGAGATTTCAAGTTCCTATAAACTCTACTTTTTCACAGAAAGCCGTCTTTCTAAATTCTGAATTCCTCAAAGATTCCCTAATAACTTATAATATTATATGTATCAGAAATCCTCTTCTCATAATCATCCGTTTTCTCCACATTCTCGTCTATTATAGAAACGAGCATATCAAAGTAAACGTTTTCTATTATTTTTCTTTCTCCTTCAGAGTCAGGGATAAGATGTATTTCAAAGAGATCCTTTCTTTCATCCAGAATGATCCGCACCATTCCCGTATGCTTGAATCCCTGCACATGAAATTCCAGTCCGCCTTCGACCGGTTTTATCGTGTCCATATCTACTCCCCACGACATAACTATAATGGGTTGTGTCTTTAAGATTGACCATATATATCCGGCCAGTTTCAAATCATAATTTTTGTTCTCCATATTCGATTGTATTTAAGTTGTAATATTCAGTATATATTTTCCGGTAGTCCTCCATGTCCAGTTCCGGAAAAACGGAGTGGTAGATATAATAGAGGTCTTCTGCGCTCCATAACTCCCCCTGATCGAGTAGTGCAAATATTTCGTCCATCGCTTCATCGAATTCATCATAGATCCCCCTTCGTCTTCCCGGTATCTCAGGTTGGTGAGGATAAGGTTCTGTACAATTTTCAATGATATGCTCTACCAGTGACAGACAGTTCATGAGGTCTTTCTTTATCGTAAATTCATGGTCTGTATGTGGTTCGTAATATCCACAGCTGAGATTGATGCAACTGACCTGAAGCCCCCGTTCCTTTAGTTCCTGCACATCCGTCATCATTCCATGTGTTTCCTTGTAACCGAACTTTTTATATCCGGCAGCTTGAAGGAACTCGGGAGAACATAGTGATGTCCAACCTATTTCATTAATAATATCCTGATACCCTCGTCTGTCAGGCTGTATAACAAAGCGGCAGTCATTGAAAAAATCCATCACCGCTTTTCCTGAACCGACACATCCCACCTCTTCACTGACAAAGAATGCCAGTTTTAAGGTATCATACTTTTTCAGACATTTGAGCGCTATCCAGATTCCGTTCTTGTCATCGGCTCCGAGTCCTTCCTGTCTTTTATTCCGGGAACTGTAACCGAATATGATTTCCCCTGTTTCGACAGTCGTGAAGTCTTTTGAATGTAACCTCTGCACCTGGTCAAGATGTGCTACGATACAAGGGTATGATTCCGCCTCTCCCTTTGTTATATATAAGTTCCCGATGATGTCCGTTTCTATTTTAGTACCGGGAATTCTCTTGGTATAATTCCATATAAACTTTATCATTGCCCGTTCTTTTCCGCTCGGGCTATAAACCTTGTATAATTTTTTTAGCAATTCCATCATTCTTATTTTTTGTGGGTTAAACATTTATTTCATTCATCTCGTATGTATAAGGCAGTCCGGTTTCTTCATCTATCCCGTCATAAAGTTTGCCGTTCAATTTATGAAGTTCTTCCGCTTCCAACAGTCTTTGTGCCGACTCTACGGATATTGTCTTTCTTTCATATTCACAAAGGATATTGTTCCATACCCGGTATATGATTATGTCTCCTGCATGCTCGTAGTATTCCTCATCATAGTCGGAATAATGCCAGTTTTCCTTTTTGTATTCCTGTTCTGCTTTCTTCCGGCATTCTTCACAGCAATAGTCCTCTTCCGTTATTTCTGAATAGTATTTATCCTCTTTTAGGAAATCCTCTTCACATTCGGAGCATGATAGTACGTCGGAGTCATGGTGGTATTCTTCCAGTTGCTCTATCCATGTAAATTCTCCCAGATTCTCTACATCACAATAATATTCCTGCCCATGATAATATACGGTGGTGGTTTCACGACAATTGTATTCATGGAAATCATCGTATTCCTCCTCACCATTCAAAGAACCGTCAGTAATATCAAGTGCGATGTCGCCACTTCCGTAATTGTCCGCCGTTCCTTTAGATTCATTGTACCACTTGAATGAATCCTGGTAGCTTAGCGTGTCATCCCAGTCCAGGTCACATTCTATCCTGAATTTCCTGTCTGACAATGAATTCTCTTCCAGGTCAACAAAAGCCCTTGAATCACCACATCCGGCACCGACTTTCTTGTAACCGTCAATGTGTCCTCCCTTTATCAGAGCATCTATTAAAGCACGTTTGAGGGAATTGTTTTCATCGGTAGCGTATTGTCTTTCCGCCAGTCTCCATATCTTTCCGTCCTGGTCTGTAACCTTGTTGTAGATGACACACCTTGCTGTCACCTTTCCTTCTTCATTGATCAGGTATGCCGCGCTTGCATCGACTGAATTCGTATAGAAATAATGCAGTTTCCTGTCTACCATGCAGGAATGAAAATCTCCCATACAAGAGGAGGATGAGTATATCTTCTCGAAATTCTTGTCTACGCATAACCTGTTTTTAGGGAGCTGCCCCGTTGTATAAGTCTGCCAATCCGCCGAGAATTCCTCACATAGGTAAGTCACTATCTGTTCCGGAAGGGTTTTACCAAATTCTGTTTCCAGTATGAGCGAGCGGTAGAGTTTCCCCGCTTTCATTTTAAACACCTTTCCTCCGTTTTCATGGTTAATGTAGCGGATTGACCTGGTATCCCCGTCCTCACACAGCCCTTTCAGCTCGTCCGTTTCAAAGTTCCTGGAGTAAAAGAAGTCTCCGTCCAGCTCTAGGACATAACGTAATAACATATCTGAGTGCCCGCTTATAATTATTGTCCGGGTAATGGTCTTCTTCAGTTCCGCCATTGAGGAAATATGAAGCAGTATATAATTGTTTGTCTCTATTGCTTCCTGTAGTAATCTCCTGTTCTTGATATATGCCAGCAGTATCTTGTTCTTTCTGCTGCATACCCCGTTTCCATGCTTGACAATTCCAAACATTTCCTTGAATTCTTCGTAATTTTTAAATTTGTAGTATAACATAATCTTTCTTGTTTTAAAATGTTGGTAAATAAAAAAAGGAGGACACCACGTTGATTGTGATATCCTCCTCAGATATAATTCCGGTATGTTTCAACCGTTTCTTAAATGAATGGAATATGTAGTTCTTCCAGCACTTCCATTAACTTTTTTGCACCTTCTATGGATGCTTTATTTCTTAAGTCTGTCCTTCTTTGAGGATCTGCATACATCTTCAATATCTCTACGATAGTCCTGAATAATGTCTGTTGTAGAGTTCTGTGAAATGTTGTCGTTGCAAGTGCGAATCGTTTTTCATTCCACCCGTAATCATTCAAGGCTCTTTCCAGTTCCTGTGCCGCCTTGAACTCTCTGCTGTTTTCAAGTTCAAATCTTTCCATAATGTTGTATTTAATTTACTTGATGTTTTTATTTCTGTCTGATAACTGGTTTATAGACTCCATTATCGATAAAAGTTTGTATAATACTCCTTTCCTGTTGTGATAATATTCTGTTTGCTAATATTACTGCTCTTAAATCCCCGAATTCTTCTAACAGGATTGCTATTGTATCCGATTCGGCTATTGTACTGTATGCAAATGGTCTTCTTTTATTAGGTAAGTACCAACTTACATCTCCTTGTTTTCTTCTATTCATATTTTCTTGTTTTAATGATAAATGAAAAAGAGGATACCACCATTCTTCCTTGGTGATACCCTCTTCGGATATAGCAGTCAAATCATATTTTTCCGGTCATCCTATAAACCAGGAATATGCCTCGTCCCTGTGGTTCAATGCTTCTGTCAGTCCCACTGATACTTCCGTTGCGTTTACACTACGTCCCAGAAATGAATCGAGATAACTGTTCTTGTTCGCTCCTGTTATAAGGTTATAGAACATCCACATGCTCAGTTCACCGTTATTTCCGGCAAAGTTCTCATCGTGGATATATTGTTTAGCCACATTGTTGATCTGACTGTCTGTAATAAGCAGTCTCGGCAATGTCCTCTGTTGGTGCTGGGGGAGGTAGTTGTATAGCCTCATTCTTCCCAGTATCTGGCAGAACTGTTTTTCACTCAGCATTGTATCACCCAGCGATTGCATCAGGTGAATATGTTTTGCTACATTGTATTGTCCGAACAAGTCCAGGGTGAATTGATATAGTCCCCTCGAACTTGTCGCTTTGATTTCCTCCTTGTACCCGTCTGTTGATAAACATTGGTTGGTACAGGCAAGATTGAGAAATCCGACGGCGATATTAAATTTCTGTGCTGTCATTTTTCCGCTTAGATTATCCCGTGCATAGCTTTTACAGCCTGTAATGCACAGGTTCAGTCGATTTCCATTTACGTTCCGGCTGATGCTCGGAATCTCTATGTTGAAAATCATTCTTTCGTAATACATTGTCTTGTCAGATTCCAGTAGTTGATCTACTCTTTTGTTGATCGCCTCCGGGATACGCCCTCTGACAATGTGCGATGTTCTTATCTCGGGACTGCAAATTGTTTCCCCATGATAAAAGTCTCTGGTCGCTTCATAGATGGATTCTATGAAACTTTGATGTGATATACATACCTCGTTGTCTTTGGCGAAAGTCGGTATGATACAGTCGTTTTTGAGGTGTTCTATTGTCACCTCTGTTGTATTGGCTTCGATAAATGGTGAGCGTTTTGTCGATTGCTCCGTGATGAGTACTGCTTCTTCCGCTTCTCTTTTCCATTCGTTGGCTCTTGCCACCCTTGTGGATGGTAATAATAAATTGGTTGTTTCCATATTTTTATAGTTTTTAATTGGTTAATAAATTCCGATAAAAGAAAAAGCCAAGAGGTTTATTTCTTTGCTTTTACAAATATTCCTCTTAGCTTCTTGATTCCCTTGAGTATGGATGTGGTTACCTCAAGGATGGTTATTATTACGTCCTGTGCCTTATCATAATCCATTCACTAGACGTTCTATGGGTTTTCAGTTGCTACACCTGTATCAACTTTACTTGCGGCGGATTTACGTTTGCTCCTGCCACCATACTTCTCTACAAGTTCCACAATAGTTGAACCTGCCACGATGATCTCAGCAATGTATGCTGCGATTCTGATTCCTTTCATTAAATGTTTCATTGTTTTCTTGATTTTTGTTGTTGGTTAATAATATGTTCTTGTTCTCTTGTCTTTTATTCTTATTTCTTATTCTTGTCATATATAAGGGTTTAAGGTGAAGAGGGAAGGAGAAGAAAGGGAAGGAAAATGAATGATAAGGGAAAGGAGAAGAAAAAAATAAAGAGCCGTTATCAAGACTCTTCGTCCTGACTTGGCTCTTTGATAGGCTGTCATACTTTCATTACCCAGACTGTAGCTGTGATAATTACTGGTACCGCTGCTATCCTTCGAATTGAATCGCCCAATGATCTTCTAAGTATTGGGCTCAACCCGGAAATTGTTTAATCTTGTTTGAAGCTGTGTGCACCATTTACTACCAGTGCAATCTCCGTGCTTCAATTTATTCTCATTTATAAGGATTTCGGGCGATGGGAGGGGGAAAAAAACAGCCTGATATTATATCTTGATAATGAGGGGAAGCTAGAAGGGCTAAAAGAATGACCTGTATGATCACTGAAGTCATATGAATTGGAAATATCAGAGTTATATACAATAAAGGAATAATCCCGGTTACTTTTTATCTCTCTGTTAAAATAGCCTCTTTCTGCTTGATTTTTACTTGATTATTGCTACTTTTGTACGTAAGTGTCGGGAAGGTTTATTGAGGCATTTTAAACAGTCTCTCATGTTGTTGGTTATACAATAGGGCATTTCCGCGATTTGATTTTGAAATTATAAAAATAGAAAGCACATGGGAACAGAAGGAATTCAGGATAAATATGTAAATCCATATACCGATTTTGGATTTAAACTGCTTTTTGGAACAGCTATGAATAAGGAGTTGTTAATTAGCTTTTTAAATGCGCTCTTATTCAAGGAGGAAGTAATCAAGGATGTAACTTATCTTAATGCAGAGCATCTTGGAACACAGGAATATGACCGTCGGGCCGTATTTGATGTATATTGTGAGAATGAGAAGGGAGAGAAGTTCCTGGTTGAAATGCAGCGTGGCGAGCAGCAGTTCTTTAAGGACCGCAGTGTCTTTTATTCCACTTTCCCTATTCGTGAACAGGCCAAACGGGGAGAATGGGATTATGAGTTGAAGGCTGTCTATGTGGTGGGTATCCTGAATTTCTCCTTTGACAATTCGGATGAGGAGTATTTCCATCATGAGGTGAAACTGGTGGACCTTTACACGCATAAGGTATTCTATGATAAACTTACCTTTGTTTACCTCGAAATGCCTAAATTCAATAAGACTGAAGATGAGTTGGAGAGTATGTTTGACAAGTGGCTTTTTGTTCTGCGTAACCTTGCCTCTTTGCTTGAACGTCCCAGAGCATTACAGAATAGAGTTTTTGATCGTCTCTTTGAAACTGCGGAAATTGCTAAGTTTACCAAGACTGAATTAAGTGAATATTGGGACAGTCTGAAAAATTTCCGTGACTGGTATAGTGTTATATCTACGGCGGAAAAGAAAGGTCGGGAAGAAGGAAGAGAAGAAGGATTGAAAGAAGGAGTGAGAGAAGCTAATTTGAATAATGCTCGTAATCTGAAGAAACTAGGAGTAGCAATTGATGTAATTTCACAGGCTACAGGGTTATCTAAAGAAGAAATTGAAGCATTATAATATAAATTTTGTGTATTGATAGGAAAAATTGGTTATTATTCTCTTGGAGTATTATAGAAGCTGATAATAGGGCAATTGTAAATGTAAAAGTAGCTATAATAATACCTGGTCATAAGTATTCTGCGGTAGTCTTGAAATAATTGCAGGATAATTCCTATCTTTATTCATTACTTTAAAATGAAGTATAATGAAAAAAGGAGATTGGTTTGTAATTGTGCTACTTTTGATATCACCAATATTGATAAATTATATTGTATTGGGGCAATCATTTGGGATAACTGTTAATGGTAGCATTGATGGGTGGTTAGAATTTTATGGAGCCTTTGTTGGTGCTATCATCCCTATGTTTATTCTATATCGTACAAGGATGTGGAATAAAGAGGATAATGATGAAACTCGAAAATCACTAAACAAAATATTGCAATATCAAGCCAAAAGAATATGGTTTGAAGGATTGAGGAAACAATTGGACGAGAATTATCGTATTTTGGATTTTCAAGGAGCTATTTTAGCCATAAATGAGATGGCATTAGGTAATTGTCAGACAGCAATGGAGTTGTTGATGCAATTAAATAAGAGTATTGAGATGCAAAGCCATAGTTTTGATTTGTATTTTTGCGGTAAAGATAGAACAGAAGAAGAGACCGTATATTTAATTTGTTATAATGAGGTGTTGCGAGAGTATGGTTGTTTTGTTAATGATTTAATTATTGTTTGTGGTCTAAAGATGAGAATCGAAAAGGGAGATGACATTGAATTATATATCACAGTTTCTATTCAAAAAATTAATGAGCTTCACGAAAAAGATGAGAGTGTTATACTAAGTCACTTTTTGAAAGAATTGAAAGGATTAGTAGATGCAAAGCTACTGAAATGTGATTTAGAAAAGGTTTGTGAAAAGAGAATAGCTGATATTAGCATGATTCATTCGGAGAAAAATAAATTGGCACAAGTTACGAATGAGTTGTTGAAATTTGAAGAAAGAGAGATAGAGTCTATTTTACATTAATATTAGCTGCTAAGGGGATTTTTGTTTGATATTGTGTTAAAAAAACACTTCATTTTTATATTTAAGAGAAGTTGCAATGACAGTTACTGATGGCCATGTCATAGTTTCATCCTACCTCCTAATAGTTAATTAGTGTTGTAAGTGCAAACAGATGACCATGCAGATTCTTACTTTTGTCCATGTTGATATTGATTAATCTACAATTTTTTTATATGAATAACAGTCAAACAGAGAAAACGGTTGCAAAGGTAGCTTTTTATTCTTATATTTTCCCAATTTAATGTATTAATAAACGGACGTTATGGTTTCAACAAAACGAAGTCCGGTATCTTTTTATTGTTGTCAAAATGCTTAATTTTACTAGGGTCTTGCTAGATGATTAAAAAACTCTTTGAAAATTTGCATCTTTTGATAAAACAATTACTTTTGCACATCTAGATAAGCTCTAGGAGGGTTGACGAATTTTCAAAAAGCGCTTTTAGTAGTTGTCTTTAACTCTTTTTTAAGTTGTAATGTAAGTATTTACGTATTGATGAATCTGGCTTTTTCTATTAAAGAGTGGTATGCGTACTTAAAAGATGAAGACAAATAATGAAACAAATTCCTGCGCTTTTTTTTGTATCTAATAAAAAGGTTGAATCAGTGGAATTTATAGACCGGAAAAACAGTCCATATGGGTATACTAGGCTTTATCGTTACGCTCTTTTGGGGAATACTGGCAGGAATTGTAGTGACGATTCTTATCGTGTATTTGATAAATAAACTAATGGATACCCCAAAGTGGTTGGTTGGATTGATAGGACTTTTTCTTCTCTTCTTTCTTTCCTTTCAGTTTACGGCAATTATTGGTGCCGGAAAAGTAAAAGGAGTAGTTGAAGACATTACTGGCCTAAGTAATACTGTTAGTGGACAGGTCGATTGGAATAATATTGAAACGACCTATCCTGTTTTAAAACCTTATCTTGATAAAGTCGGAACGAAAGCAGACGAGATGATAGACAAGAAAACTTCGGCGCTTTCTCTTATTAATAGCGTCATTAATGGCTTTATGTGGCGACGTACGGCATGGGCATTGGGCGGAATAATGATATGTTTCGTGGTGGCTGCCTTGCCAGCATTGACCGGAAATGGGCGTAATCGACAGGGACGACGAGGGGCATCAGCTTCTACCCGTCATCGGACTACGCAACATACAAGTCGTTCACATCGGCTACGATCAAGATAAAGAGAACAAAAAAACAATTATAAATACTAAGTGATATTATGGAAACATTAGACCCGAAAAGTCCTAACCACATCCTAGTCGGTTTAGGGGGTACAGGTGGTAAAGTGCTGAAAGCTATTCGCAAACGCATTTATCAGGAATTTCCCAATGATGAAGAACGTGATAAACTGTCTATCGGTTTTGTCTATGTCGATTCTACGCGTGAGATGATGACACCGGGTGATCCTTCTTTCCGTGTGATGGGGAAGGACGCTTCGTTTACAGAAAGTGAGTTTGTGGATATTAAGTCGGTAGACCTGAAACAGATTCTAGATAATGTATCCAATTATCCCGGTTTGAAGACCATTGTGAAGAATGGTGCTTCAATGAAGAATACTTTGGGGGAAGTGGGACAGGCTGCCGGGCAGAAACGTCGTGCAGGACGCATTCTTTTTGCTGCAAATTGCAATAAGTATCTTTCTGCTTTGAAAGGACAGTACAATAAAGTGAAGTCCCTGACCAACAAAGATGAAGTTAATATTCATATCTTTACTGGTTTGGCCGGTGGTACGGGATCGGGTGCTATTATCGATGTCGTTGCCCAGACTCGTGCCCAAGAGACTTATAAGCATGCTAACATTATGGTTTATGCCATGGTACCTGAATTGGATATTCCCTCCGGATGTCAGGCGGGACGTTACCATCAAAATGGTTATGCTGCATTGAAAGAGTTGAGTGCGCTTAATATCGGACGCTTTGTTCCTTCGGATGTTATTCGTGGAGAAGAACATATGGAGTTGGATTTTACTCCTAATAAACAGTTCGGTTTAATGCTTTATTCTAATGTGAATGAAAATGGCGTAGTAGTCAATTCCTTTACAGAGTTACCACAGCTGTTGGCGGATACCGTTTATTTCCGTCTGTTTCTGGAAGAGAAACATGGCACGACTGATGATCTTTTACGTTCTTTCAGTTTGGAGAATATCAATGACTTCTGTGTAGAGTATAGTGAAAAGTCGAAAGGAACAGATAAGGAACGTGCTCGTACGAAAGCAATCAATACATTTGGCATTAAACGCATTATCTATCCGGAGAAACGAATTTTGGAACACATCACTTATACCGTAGGTGAGCGTGTTCTGTGGCAGATGCAATATAATAATTTCAAGGATGATTTCGGGTTTGTGCAGGAATCGGTTCGTAAGGATTATCGTGAGTTGTATATCAATGACAAGAACTTGCGCGACTGGCTGCTGGATGACAGTCATTTGATGCTGGAAGAAAAAATATTCGATACAGATAAATATTGCAGTAAGATAGAGAATTTCTGGAGTGATATTACTAATAGCTATTCTTATGATGATGCTAAAGCGGTAGATCCGGAACCTTTGAGATTCCTTGAAAGTATCTGTGCGGATACTTATAAGAATGCTTTCCGTAATAAGCAGGGGGTAGAAGTTTACTATCAGGACAAGAGCAATGACCAGTTACTGAAAGAACAGGCGCAATATATCATTGAGCGTATAGAGAAGAATTTGTATACGAAATGGTATGAGGGTTCTCTTTCTTTGGAAGATTTGCTGAATATCTGTGACACTGTATTGACTTATATAAAAGACCGCAAAGAGAAGATAGAAAACGATATTGCCGGAGTTGATGAAAAGATTAAAGTGAATGAGGACGATGCTGATGCTAACAACTACGATTATAACCATTTGTCATTGTTGCAGCGTGCTACCGGACGTTCACCCCGTCTCTACTCCGATCATCAAATGATAATGAAGGATCTCTATGCGTTACGAACTCAACGTGTTGCTTATGAATTTGAAGGTAAGTTGTTGGGTAAGCTACGTGCAGCGTTTGAAGAATTCAGTGCAGAAGTAAGTCAGTTCATCGGTGTGTTGCTGGTATCAATGGATGCTGCTGAAAAACGTATTGCCGATCGTAATAAGAACACGAAAGGAATAGCCGATTTGTCGAGTGCTATTGTGGAAGTCAGTGAGGACGAAAAGATGCTCAAGCTCGAACAGGCGTTGATTCTGGATAAGAATCAGCAGGAAACCTGGTCGGGAAATATCCGTAAGGCTATTACAGGCAACCGCAATTATGCTCACTTTAGCGAACTGGCTGCCACTACTTCCGAAGATGCTATTTTCGATATATTCGATACGGAGTTGAGCCCGAAGATACGTGAAAAACACGATCAGGATTATCAGAATGATAAGATTTTGGGACTGAATGTATTGCAACAGTTGCAAAAGGTATTGCTTACGGATACGGATATTCGTAATTTCGCTTCTAATGTAATTAATCAGAGTGGTACATTCCTGAAACTGGATGATGGACAACTTTCGAAAGCATTGAATAATAATGAAAACCCGGTTTCTCATCCTGAATCGATCAATCGTAAGACTATTCTGATTTCTATGCCGACTGATGAGGGTAACGACTCACTCAAAACATTTGCCAACAAATTGAAAGCCGCATTACAAGGTGCTTTCGGAAATGCTACACCGGGAAGTACAATCAATTTTAATACTTCCAGTGATCGTATGAATGAAATTGCTGTCATTTCCATCCGGTATTGTTTCCCGATGCGTGCCATTGCTTGGTTGCCTTCTTATGATCGTGCGTATAACGATATGGTGAACAATAAGAATGAATTGGCTGCAAAAGAAGCCCGTATCTTACTTCATTGCGAAGGTGACGGTACGGAATTGCCGGACCTTACGGGAGAAAAAAAGGTTTCACCGAAAGATTTTATCCCTTATTTCTTCGTGGCTGCTGCAAACAATATTCTTGCCGTACGTGAGAACGAGCGGGAAGAAAAAGGCTGGTGTATTGTCACTGCCGATGAATGGGGAGCTGAAATGGTAACTCTTATCGCATCCCAGTTTACAGAACTTCTGACTAGTGAAGATTTAACGGAAGAAGTGCTGGATACTATCAAAGAAAAGGTAGATGAAGTATTGAAGAACCCGGACTTGAAGATGAGTGACCGCGCCGCTATGGTAGAAGGAGTGAAGGTAGTGATGCGCGATTACGTAAGTAAGGAGTGCTCCAGTCCTACATCCCCCAAGTATCAGCAATACAGCGCTGAAGCAAAGAAAGCATTGGAAATGATTAATAAGAAATAAAAAATTATGGCAAGACCTAGTGAACGCGACAGATACAAATATGGTATCTGCACCAATCGTGACAAGAATGGAGAAGGAACTCCTTGTCCTAAATGCGAAAGTAAAGAAGTACAGAAAGTAAGAGGTGGACAGGACTTCGTATGCGAAGAATGTAAAGACCCGCTGCGTATGGTTCCACCTCCCAAAGAGGGACCAAATATGAAGATGATCGGCGGTATTATTGCAGCCGTTGTGGTACTTGGTGGTGTGGGTCTCGGTATCGCTTTTAGCGGTGGAGAGAAAACAAGTGATCCCATTGGAGGAATAGAGCCGGATTCTATTAACGTTGTTAATCAACCGCAGGAAGATGACGGAGTGGAAACAGACCAATCGCATACAAAAGATCAAGTAGAAGTAGTTGTTGCTGATAAAGGAAATGCCGGAGTGACTGACGGTGGAACAACAGGCGGTATCGTAACGAAAGACTTCGGTTATGCTGTCTACAAAGGACGTATGAAGAACGGCCTGATGAACGATGAGAATGGAGTTTTGACATTTAAGACAACTCATATTATAGAACCGCGCGACGTGAAAAAGCGTGAAGCTAAGGCAGGTGAAAAGGTGGTTGGTATCTTTGAAGACGGTCATCTCATTACCGGTACGTGGTATAAGAGCGATGGAAACAAAGAGGTAATCATTCCGTAATGAGGAATCCGTCCACTCAAATAATCTACATAATTCTTTTGCTGTTCCCGCTTTCCGTGTGGGGGCAGCAAACAAGAAAATGGGGAAATGGAAAACTACGCCAGACGGTTGTTTCCATCTCCTCCGATGTTCCTTTTGCTACGGCAGCTTATGATTTTGCAGAACGGTATCTGATCCAATTGCAAAAGATGTCCGTTGCCGAGCGGAAATCGCAGATGGAGCGTGATAATGTGCTGATAACACAGGGGAGTATGGATCTTTTGAATCTCATCAACGAACAGACATCAATGAATTTTTCCGAGAAGGAAAACCGTTACATCGTGTCGCTTATCAATGAGAAATTTCTTTTGATCGAACTCTCTTTTCCGGCTTCATGCCAATTGCTGACCGGAAAAAATCTGAAAGAACTGGAAGCCGACTTTGTAAAAGGATTAGCTTCTTATAGTTACACTCCATCTTCTTCGCAACCCATACGGAAGGAACTTAAAAAGTTGGCGGGAGACTATTATGTGAAAACGGGGGATACCTATTACATAGAAGAAATCAACGGGAATCTTTATTTCGAGGAAAAGAACCGCGTTTTGCATCCGGTGTTCAGCATGGATCATCCTGCCGAGAGCGTGTTTAATCTTTTTCTTAGTGAAGATACACCTTGCAATGTTTCTATCAATCTAACCGTACGCCAATATGGGCTGAAAAGAGAACAGATGGAACTTCCCGTCCGCTCCTGGATATCCTATATGCGTAATCAGGGTTGCACTCTTTATGTGGGTATTGAAGCGTTGGAAACCAATGCGGTAAAGGCGTATGTCTTTGCGGTGAATACTGTGTTAAAGTATAATCATGTGATGAATGTGGAAATTCCCAACTCGCTCCTAAGCGGAGGGAAAGGAAAAGTAGAGGGCGATGTAACCTTGTTTGTCCCCACCCACAATATTTCATCACTTTTTGAAGAACTTAATTGGGTAAATACTACCCCAAAAAGGCAGATTAAAGTAAAATGAAGAAGATAATTACTTTGTTATTGTTTTGCGGAGCATATTGCAGCCTGATGGCACAGAGTGAAGCCGAAACAAAGGCGCAGATCAATAAGATCAAGCGTTCGCAGTCTTATCTTTCCGCAGAGGCTACCATGCCTACTGAAGAAGAGGCCATTCAACAAGCCAAAGAACTGTTAGTGAGTGAAATCAATGATTGGGTAGCCGGTAAGCGGAAAAGTGGTGAAGTGAAACAAGTTGTTTTACAAGACATTAATACCTGTACCCAGCGGATGGATATGAAACGCGGAGTGAGAACCCGTGCATTTGTATACGTGAAGAAAAATGAGATTGTGCTCATTTACGGTGAAGGACAAATCATGTTGAGTGAAGAAGAAAAAGGAGCCGATTTACAACCTTTGTCCGAGATATCAGAACCGATCAAGATAGAGTCTGCCAAGAAGTCTGCAAAAGACGAGAAGATGGTTTCGACTGTGGAAAAGATTAGTCCCGAACAGGAGAGTCTGAATCAGGTTCTTGCGGCAAAAACAATGACGGAGATGAAACAGGTTTTTGCTTCGCTTAAAGAGCAGGATCGAATATCCTATGGCGTATATGCTCCTGAAACGGTAGCAGAACAATGTTATTTATTGTTTTATACCCGTACAGGCGAGGTAAAAGGAGTGGTGAAGAAGAATGAAAAGGAACTGAATGACGTCCGGACAAAAGAGGCTACGGATATTGCTTCTTTTAGCGGTTGTGGAGCCTACTGGTTCATTCTTAAATAACAAACATAAGTAGAAAGAGAAGAAAATGAAAAGTATAATTTTGAGTTGGGCATTGGTAGCGGTTTGTACACTGATGACTCTACCTGTGCAAGCCCAGGATGCTGTGAGACTGGAAATTGCTGACGGTTTATATGATGCCGGCTTAAAGGCAAAGATGGAAAAGTCGACCAGCGCACTCCTGACAGAAATCAATAAAGCATTTAAAGAAGGCAGAGCATTGAATCTGGTGTCTTTAGGACTGACCGATACGGCAGAACGCGGATTGAATGCGTTGTGGGAGAATACCCATTTCTATTGTGATGACTCGGAAGTCGTTCAATCTTGCATCCGCAATGGAAACGGATATCAGGTTCGCCAAATACCTCTAATGATTAAGCCTGTAGGCGAGACATTGGATGATGAATATCAGGAAGCAGTGGTTAACTATGACGCAAGTGGAAACATCACGCGTTTCAATTTTACACTTAGCACCACTGTTTATCAAAATGTGATGAAGAAAGGCAAGACGGTGACAGAAGTAGCCCGTCGCCAAGAAATCCTTTCCTACGTAGAGCAGTTCCGTACGGCTTACAACGAACAGGATATTCATTTTCTGGATAATATCTTCAGTGAAGACGCATTGATTATCACAGGTTCGGTGACTAAAGTGAAGAAAACCGACGGTGCAGGCATTACTTATAATAAAGTAACCTATAAGAAACAAGGTAAGCAGGAATACATCAACAACTTGAAAAAGAGCTTTGCTGCCAACAAGTGGATTAATGTCCGCTTTGACGATGTGAAGGTTGTAAAGCATCCTAACCCGAAGATGGAAGGCTTTTATGGAGTAACCGTTCATCAACTTTATGCCAACAGCAGCGGCTATAACGATGATGGCTATCTGTTTATGTTGTGGGATTTCCGCGATAAGAATCAGGTGCAGATTCATGTGCGTACCTGGCAACCTCGTTGGATGAATGATAATCACACGGAAGAAATAGCCCAGGAAGAAATCTTCACTCCCGGCGATTTCGTAATTGATTTATAATTGTAAAAGTACGATGAAACGACCATATCATATTTTGTTATTGCTAAGCTGTGCGTTAGTGATAGGGATGAAGACAAGTGCACAAAGGGTTTTCTTTGTGGAGCCCAAAGAAGATCCCACCATTACAGCCGGCCCTAATCAGGTAAAGATTATCATCAATTCTAATAGCGATAAGTTGGTGATGACTCATAATATGGGCGAGGAAAAAGGAGTAAGAACCACGAATGACGACGGAACTTACCGCTATACCATCAATTATAGTTTTCCCGAAGATTATGAAGATGATTTTATAAAATCCACTTTCCTGGTCAGACTACCCGTCGGGCAGAAAGACTTTATGCTTGTTTTGCGAAAAGGAAAAGGATACGTGGGGACGTTCAATGAGAACTTTATAACGATTGAAAGGAATAATGACGGACTCTTCCCGCAGTCGAAAGCTGCGAAAGTAACGTTCCTGTCTGCCATGAAAAAGGTGAATATAGAGTGTAATGGCAAGTTGTGTTTTGCCGACGGACAGGCTGTTCCGGTGACTGATGTCAACTTCACTTCTTCGGTGAAGCAGGAAGGCGGTGATTTGAATGCCTATAGCATTGAATTCATGTTGGATGAAGAGAAAAAGACACCGACATATGTCAAACACCCTATATTCAAAATTAAGGTAGGCTCTTCCAATGCCATTGATGTAGACCTCGGAGGTGACTTGGAATTTAAGAAGTCATATAGCTATACCATTGTCAGCAACGTGAAAATCGTAGAAAAAGAAGCTTCATTTGACGAACTGCTCGCTAAAGCTCAAGCCAAAGAGAAAGAAGCCGATTTCTTTGCTGCCGCCAATGCTTATCAGGATGCCCGCAGCCATGAAAACTGCCCTGTGGATAAACGGAGTGAGCTGGAAGCACAACTGGGTAAGATGAATTCTGCCCGTAAATTCCTTTTTTATGCAGAGAAATTCGAAAGACAAGGAGCGAGAGTGGAACGCAAAGAAGGATTTACGGCTGACAGCGTATTTATCTACTATCGGGGAGCGATCCGTAGCTACAAGAAAGTGTTGGAATATGCTCCCGGTACGACGGAATTCGAACGCCGTGCAGAAGAATTGGACGAGAAATTGAAGGCTCACCCACTGAATAATAAAGTGGCAACAGTCACTGTGAAATATCAGGAAATAACCGGCAGACACCCGAATGGTGGTGGAATCCCCATCTATGCTTCCAATACCCCTGGCAATCCGAAGCCAGACAGTGATGACAAACCTCTGGGCACTACCCGGGGCGACGGCTCATTCCGTGTTGTTTTCAAGGATACGCCTCCTTCTTATCTCTACTTCTATGGCGATAAGAAATCTTATAAGATAGATAGCACGACAACTGAAATAATATTCTAATCAAATCTACTATAATTAAACATTTTAAACTTTGCAATCATGAGAAACAAACATCTGTTATTAGTTTTCGTAGCTATGCTAGGATTGGCTTTTGTGTACCCGACCTCTTTGAGTGCCCAAAAAGACAAGAAGAAAAAAGAGAAAAAAGAAATTATCTGGGAGCTGCCCGAACCATCGGGAGATGCAACCATTGATGGATATCTGTTGTCTTGTGACACCTTGTATAACAAGATTTCAACATATCGGGATAGCCTTTCTCACTACAAATATCGGGAGGCTTCTTTCTCCGTAGGAGGAAAAAACTATCTTTTCAAATGTATGATCGATTCCGTAAACAATCAGTTCTTGAGCTATGGTATGGGACGTTGGCAGGTAGCACAAGGCATTATGACGGGAGCTGAAATAGTTCTTGATGCCACCAGTCTTAGTTTGAATACGGCTTCCGCAGCTCTTGCTCTTCCGAACCTGAAGTTGAAGGCAATCAAATATTTTAAACCGGTCAAGGACTTGGGACCTCACGTGATTGGTATGGGCTTGAAAGAAATTCCCGCCATCAAGAAAGAGTGTCAGAACACCATGCGTAAGTATGGCAATGCAAAGAAAGTAGCTATCCTTCCTGAAAATCTCGACCCGACTGTCCGCGAACATCTGATGGCTGAATTGGGAATCGATGCAAATACCTTTGAAAAATGGTACTACAAATATATTTTCGTCAATGAAGATATACAGGAAGCTGCCGAAGGAACCGAGAACCAAGTTGTAGAAAAGACGGAAGAAGAAAAAGACGCAGGCAATAAACTGACGGATTACAAGAACTTCGGTGTAGCCGATTTGCCGGAAGGACAGGCTGAACCGTCGGCAGAGGAAGAAATGAACTTATTGAGTTAATCGTAATTTGACTTGTTCTTATACTTCTGACATAAAGAACCGTTTTTGAAATACGAATGACGCAGTAATGTGGACAAAATCAAAAATCCACATTACCTGCGCCATTCTTTTTATTTGTTACCTTTATTGAAAACTGCTGTAAACGTGATTCATTTATCGTATGATTTGTTTATATTTGCCTTGATTAAACTTGAATATTATGGAACAACAGGCCAATTATATCCGTCGTATCGAAATACACGGACTATGGGAACGCTTTAATATAGGATGGGATTTGCGTCCCGATGTGAATATCCTCTCCGGCATCAACGGAGTGGGGAAGACTACCATTCTGAACCGTTCGGTGGGATATCTCGAGGAACTTTCCGGTGAAATGAAAAGTGACGAGAAGAACGGAGTGCGTCTTTTCTTTGACGATCCCCAGGCAACCTATATCCCCTATGATGTGATCCGGAGCTACGACCGTCCCTTGATTATGGGAGACTTCACAGCCCGTATGGCAGACAAGAATGTAAAGTCCGAACTGGATTGGCAACTCTACCTGCTGCAACGCCGTTATCTCGATTATCAGGTCAACATAGGCAATAAGATGATCGAAATGCTTTCCAGCACTGATGAGGAAGAACGCCGTAAGGCAGCCACTCTATCTCATGCTAAGCGCCGCTTTCAGGATATGATTGACGAATTATTCAGCTATACACGTAAAAAGATAGACCGGAAACGAAATGATATTGCTTTCTATCAGGATGGCGAACTATTGTTTCCCTATAAACTATCGTCCGGCGAAAAGCAAATGCTGGTTATTCTGCTGACCGTACTTGTGCAGGACAACAGCCACTGCGTACTGTTTATGGATGAGCCGGAAGCTTCCCTTCACATAGAATGGCAGCAAAAACTGATTGCCATGATACGTGAGCTGAATCCGAATGTGCAGATCATCCTGACCACTCATTCACCTGCCGTCATTATGGAAGGCTGGCTGGATGCCGTGACAGAAGTAAGCGATATATCTACCAATATAAATCAAACAAATGGCAACTTCACTACGAGATAATCTGACTTCTTCCTATTTCAATGCCGCCCATAAGCTTTATCCGAAGAAAGCCCGCCGACGTATCATCGCTTATGTAGAAAGCTATGATGACATTGCTTTCTGGCGCACATTGCTTGAAGAATTTGAAGATGATGAACACTATTTCCAAGTGATGCTTCCTTCGGCCACCTCCCTGGCAAAAGGAAAAAAGATGGTCCTCATGAACACGCTGAATACAGCCGAACTGGGGAGAAGCCTGATTGCCTGTGTGGACAGCGACTATGATTTCCTGTTGCAGGGAGCCACTAATACCTCCCGTAAAATCAACCGGAACAGATATATTTTTCAGACTTATACTTATGCTATTGAAAACTATCATTGTTTTGCCGAAAGCCTTCACGAGGTATGCGTGCAGGCCACATTGAACGATCGTTCCATCCTGGATTTCAACTCCTACCTGAAGCGGTACTCCGAAATTGTATATCCACTTTTTCTCTGGAACGTCTGGTTCTATCGCCAACGGGATACTTACACCTTCCCGATGTACGATTTCCATACCTATACTTCTTTGCGTGAGATTAATCTCCGGTATCCGGAAAAGAGCCTGGAATCACTCCAACAACGGGTTAACCAGAAGTTGGCAGAGTTGAAAAAGAAATTTCCTCATAACATTAATCAAGTAAACGGACTGCAGGCTGAATTTAAAGAACTGGGCTTGGTGCCGGAAACTACCTACTTGTATATGCAGGGACACCATGTGATGGATAATGTGGTAATGAAACTCTTGATTCCGGTCTGCACCGTATTACGCCGTGAACGGGAACAGGAAATCAAACGACTGGCCGAACATAATGAACAATTCAGAAACGAACTTACTTGTTATCAGAACAGTCAGGTAAATGTGGAAATCATGCTCAAGAAGAATGTAGCCTACAAAAGGCTCTTCCATTACGATTGGCTGCGGCAGGATATCAGTGAATATTTAGAAGAAGGAAGAAATAAACAGAAATCATAAATAAAAGAAAAACTAAAAAAGAGAGAGAAGATTGCTTATGAAAGAAGTAAAGGAAGTAGTTGATACTGTGAGTGTAGCATTGGCAAATGGACGGCCGGAAGAAGCAGGTAATGTAATGATGCAAGAAGTAAACCATGCTTTGCTTTCGATGGGAGTAGATGAAGTCTGGGCGGATAAGATTGATAACTTTATCATCTTATTGTGCATAATCGGAATCGCTTTACTAGCCAATCTGATTTGCCGCAAGATTATTCTGCGTACCGTAGCCAAATTGGTGAAACAGACGAAAGCAACCTGGGATGATATTGTATTTAATGATAAAGTGATGCTGAATATCAGCAGATTGGTAGCACCTATTTTGATTTATATATCTATCCCTATCGCATTTCCCGAACATGCGGACTCCGGTTTGCTGGACTTCCTTCGCAGACTTTGCATGATTTATATCCTGGCAGTCTTTCTTCGCTTCGTTAGTGCGTTGTTCACAGCCGTTTACCTCGTATATAGCGCACGCGAACAATATAAGGACAAACCTTTGAAGGGACTTTTGCAGACAGCACAAGTCATTCTCTTCTTTATAGGAGCTATTATTATTATCAGTATCCTGATAAAGCAAAGTCCGGTGGTACTGCTGACCGGATTGGGCGCTTCCGCTGCCGTTTTGATGTTAGTATTCAAGGACAGTATCATGGGATTTGTCTCCGGTATCCAGCTTTCTGCCAACAATATGCTGAAAGTGGGTGATTGGATCACGATGCCGAAATACGGTGCGGACGGTACGGTGATAGAGGTAACGTTGAATACCGTAAAAGTGCGTAACTTTGATAACACCATCACTACCATTCCCCCATACCTGTTGATTAGTGACTCTTTCCAGAACTGGCAGGGAATGCAGGAATCCGGCGGGCGCCGTGTGAAACGTTCCATTAATATAGACATGACCAGCGTGCACTTCTGTACACCGGAAATGTTGGCAAAATACCGGAAGATACAACTCTTGACGAACTATGTGGATGAAACGGAAAAGGTAGTGGAAGAATATAATAAGGAGCATCACATCGACAACTCCGTCTTAGTGAATGGACGCCGGCAAACAAACCTGGGAGTTTTCCGCGCCTATCTGACTAATTATCTGAAAAACCTGCCTACCGTTAATCAGGATCTGACCTGCATGGTACGTCAGCTCCAACCTACCGAAACCGGTATTCCGTTGGAACTTTACTTCTTTTCTGCCAATAAAGTATGGGTTGCCTACGAAGGTATACAGGCAGATGTTTTCGATCATGTGCTTGCCATTATTCCCGAATTCGATCTGCGTGTCTTCCAGAATCCGTCAGGAGCAGACCTCCATCGGATAGGGGTAAAGATAGAAAACTAATCAAACGCTTATAAATTACTATTACTATGACTACACCGTTATCCAACCAGATTATCCGTGAAATCACTCCTTTATCAGATAAGGATTGCTTTTACATTGCGGAGCGTTATAAAACGGAATTCACTTATCCTATTCACAATCACTCCGAATTTGAATTGAACTTCACCGAAAAGGCTGCCGGAGTGAGGCGGATTGTAGGAGATTCTTCCGAAGTGATAGGTGACTATGATCTGGTGTTGATAACGGGAAAAGACCTGGAACACGTCTGGGAACAGAACGACTGTCGTTCTAAAGAGATACGGGAGATTACCATCCAGTTTTCTTCCGATCTTTTCTTCAAGAGTTTTATCAATAAGAATCAATTCGACTCTATCCGCCGGATGCTGGATAAGGCACAAAAAGGACTTTGTTTTCCCATGTCTGCCATACTGAAAATTTATCCGTTGCTGGATACACTTGCTTCCGAGAAACAGGGGTTCTATGCAGTCATCAAGTTTATGACGATACTGTATGAGCTTTCTCTCTTTGAAGAAGAAGCCCGTACATTGTCCAGTTCGTCTTTTGCCAAGATAGATATTCATTCGGACAGCCGTCGTGTGCAAAAGGTGCAGGAATATATCAATGAACATTATCAGGAGGAAATACGTCTGGGGCAATTGGCTGATATGGTGGGAATGACGGATGTGTCGTTCAGCCGGTTCTTCAAACTGCGTACCGGAAAGAATTTATCTGATTATATCATTGATATTCGTTTGGGCTTTGCTTCCCGGTTACTGGTAGATTCTACTATGTCTATTGCCGAGATTTGTTATGAGTGCGGTTTTAATAATCTTTCCAATTTTAATCGTATCTTTAAAAAGAAAAAGAGTTGTTCGCCCAAAGAGTTTCGTGAGAACTACCGGAAGAAAAAGAAATTGATTTAGCCTGTTCTTCCTTATGAACTAATTCGCCGAATACGGAGAATTAGGTTTCGATATGCATAAAATTAATCGTCTGACAATTGTTATCTTTTCGTCTGACTACTGTTGAACTTTCGTCTGACAACTGTCAGACGAAAGTTCAACAGTAGTCAGACGATTAGTTTTATTCGTAATGAGGGATAAAACAGTGAAGTTACAGTCTTAAATTGGCTTATAAACAGGTTAGAGTTATGTCGTAAGTGATTGATAATATGTTTGTAACATGTTGTAATCATCTTGCAACGACTCTTTCAATAAATTGTATTTACTTCGTCTTATTGTTGTAATGCCCGACTCCTACCTTTGCCGACGTAATTAAAATGTAGAGCGAAGTTAGATGAAAAAACTATTTCTTATTCGATTTTCAGTGGCAGCTTTCTTTTGCCTGTTTATATTTTCCGCATCGGCTGTCAATATCAAGATTAAAGGAGCTGTGAAAGACAAACTATCCAAAGAGCCTTTGATAGGAGCTACTATACGTCTGTTAGGCACTCAAGTCGGAGCAGTTACCGATATGGATGGTAATTTCGAATTGAACAGCGTGGGTGTTCTGGAAGGTATGTATGACGTCGAGATCAAATATGTAGGCTACAAGACAGAAGTGCGCCGTAAAGTACGTGTGGAAAATGGAAAGCTGGTGATTTTGAATTTGGAACTGGAAACAGATGCACAAGAACTTTCCGACGTGGTGGTAGTAGCCAAAAAGAACCGGGAAAATGAGAATATGCTGTTGCTCGAACAGCAGAAAGCAGTGATTGCCGTGCAATCCGTCGGCGTCAGGGAACTCTCCCGCAAGGGTGTTTCGGATGCAGAAGGTGCCGTGACTAAAGTTGCCGGAGTATCTAAACAAGACGGGGTGAAGAATGTTTTTGTCCGTGGATTGGGAGACCGTTACAATGCAACTACGTTCAACGGATTCGCTCTTCCTTCCGAAGATCCGGAATATAAGAATATCTCTCTTGATTTCTTCGGTACGGATATAATCCAGTCTGTAGGCGTAAATAAAGCATTCAACGCAGGAGGCAGCAGTGATGTTGGAGGGGCAACCATAGATATTGTATCCAAGGAGCTGATCGGTAGCGGTCATCTGGGATTCGGCATTTCCGGTGGCTTGAACACGCAGACTGTAGCGGCTGATTTTCTGAAACAGGATGGGGTGAACTTTATGGGCTTTGCCAATCGTACCGAACCTGTGGATGAAAACTCATGGAACTTCAAAAATAAGTTAGACCCTTCCGGTCAACATCTCCAGATCAACCGGAGTTATAGCATTTCCGGTGGTAAACGATTCTATGTCGGCGAAGACAAAAATCCGCTTTCTTTCTTCCTGACTGCCGGACATACGACGGACTATCAGTATACGGATGAAATCATACGTAATACAACTACCAGCGGTACGATATACAAAGATATGAATGGCAAGAAGTATACGGAGAATATCAGTCAGCTGGCACTTGCCAATGTTGATTTCGATATGCAGAACCGTCATCATATCAGTTATAATTTTATGATGATTCATGCTAATACTCAATCAGTGGGCGATTACAATGGTAAGAACTCTATTTTTAGTGACGACTATGAAAACCTCGGATTCACCCGTCGTCAACAGGCGAATGACAATATGTTGATCGTTAATCAGCTGATGACTAACTGGGGATTAACCAAATCGTTAAGTCTGGATGCAGGTGCTTCCTATAACATGGTGAAAGGTTATGAACCGGACCGTCGTATCAACAACCTGACCAAAGCCGAAAATGGATATACATTGCTTAGAGGAAACTCGCAACAGCGCTATTTCTCAACTTTAGACGAAAACGATCTGAATGTAAAAGCAGGCTTGGTCTATCGTCTGAAAGATGATGTGGAAGAGATATCAAATGTCCGTTTCGGATATGCAGGCAGATTCGTTGATGATAACTTCAAAGCTACGGAGTATAACCTGACGGTAGGGCATGTTTCTACCATTCCTTCTTTGGATGACTTCTCGCTTGATGATTATTATAATCAGGAAAACTTTTCTTCCGACTGGTTTAAGATACAGAAGAATATAGATGAATATACAGTAAAAAAGAATATTCATTCCGCTTATGCCGAAGCTACCTACCAGTTTACTTCCCGTTGGATTGTGAATCTGGGATTGAAATATGACAAGGTGGATATTGAAGTGGATTATAATGTAAATCGTGGAGGCTCTAAAGGAAACAATACCATTCAGAAAGATTATTTCCTGCCCAGCTTGAATCTCAAATACAATCTGAATGAGAAAAACTCGCTTCGTCTGGGAGCCAGCAAAACGTATACGCTGCCGCAGGCAAAGGAAATATCTCCTTATCGTTATGTCGGTGTGAACTTCAACAGCCAGGGTAACCCCAATCTGAAACCTTCGGATAATTATAACCTTGATCTGAAATGGGACTTTAATCCCACTCCGACCGAATTGATTTCTCTCACGGCTTTTTATAAACTTATCAAGAATCCCATATCCCGCATAGAAGTGGCAAGTGCCGGAGGTTATCTTTCTTATGAGAATATAGCAGACAAAGCAACCGTAGCCGGAGTAGAAGTGGAAATACGTAAGAATCTGTTTGTCCGTCCGGTGGGTAATGCCGCGAATGGAATAAATAAACTCTCTTTAGGATTGAACGGCTCTTATATCTATACGAATGCAAAAATGCCTTTGGCAACGGTAACTACCGGTTCGCAACTGGAAGGAGCTGCACCGTGGATTGTCAATTTCGATCTCTCACATAACTTCACGAAGGGTAAGCGTAGCTTTGTCAATACATTGGTACTTAATTATGTGAGTGATAAGATATATACCATTGGTACACAGGGTTATCAGGATATGATGGAGCAGGGAATCCTGACACTGGATTTTGTGTCTCAAGCTAAACTCAATAAACATCTCTCACTCAACCTGAAAGCTCGTAATCTGCTGAATCCCTCGTATAAGTTAAGTCGCAAAGCGAACGAAAACGGGGAGAAAGTGATACTGAATGATTATAAGAAAGGAATAAATATAAGCCTGGGTGTGTCGTGTACATTCTAAGCCGGGTGATGAAATAAGATTATTAACTAATAATGAAAGCAAAATGAAAAGATTGTTTGTGAACTTTATGACATTTGCCGTTATGGCAACAGCACTTACATTGACTGCATGTAGCAGTGATAGTGACGGAGACGGCGATGGTAACGGAAATGGTGGAAACAATGGCGGAACAGGTAGCTCTATCGTTGTGGGTGAAAATATCCTGTCCGGAACGCTGACCGGAGAGCAAACGTTGGAAGCTAAGGAATATATTCTGAACGGAACAGTCGTGATTGAAGACGGAGGACGTCTGAATATCCCTGCCGGAACAACGATTAAAGCTCGTGAAGGTTTCAGCAGTTATCTGCTGGTAGCACAGGGTGGTAAACTTTATGCTGACGGTACCGCTGCCAAGCCAATCGTTTTCACAGCCAACTCAACAAGTCCTACATCCGGTTATTGGGGAGGAGTCATTATCAACGGTAAAGCTCCGATCTCCGGCTCGAATGCAAATAAGAGTGATACTGGCTTGACGGAAATCGACAATAACTATAAATATGGTGGTAGTGTCGATAATGATAATTCCGGTTCATTGACTTATGTGAAAATCTGCTATGCCGGTGCCCGCTCTACAGCAGATATCGAACACAACGGATTGACGCTGAACGGTGTTGGAAACGGTACCAAGATTGAGAATATCTATATTCTTGAAAGTGCGGATGATGCCATCGAATTCTTTGGTGGTACAGTGAATGTAACGAACCTGTTGGCTGTAAACCCGGATGATGATATGTTCGACTTTACTCAAGGATATTCCGGTACATTGAAGAACTGCTATGGTGTTTGGGAAAGCGGTTATACCAGTACAGAAGCAGATCCGCGCGGTATTGAAGCAGACGGTAATCTGGACGGTATCTATCCCGATCATCTGCGTCAATCGGACTTTACGGTTGAGAACATGACGATCGTAAATAATGCTGCAAATACAACGGACAATGTAGACCGTATGCAGGATGTGATAAAAATTCGTCGTGGCGCAAAAGCTACCATCACAAATGCCCTTGTCAAAGGTACTGGCGGAACCATCGACCTGATTGATATGAACGATAGTAAAGGGGCGGGAAATGCAGCGTCCAGCATCAGCATCACCAATACATTGAATTTTAAGAATAAGCTGAATGGTACATTGAATACATTTACCGAGCCAACTACTAACACAGGTGCAGATGTATCCTTGTTTACTTGGACCGGATATAACCTCTCCTCATTATAAGTAAGATATAGATTAGCGAAGTTTATCTTTTTCAATGGGAGGTATGGGAGAATTTGTAACAAACAGATTCTCCCATATTCTATTTGTTTTGTTTCATAATCTTCTTTTAGCTTTTTTATTTAGTTCTTTATGGTATGAGTGATTTCCTTTTTCGTATATTTGTCGACCTATTATCTTACAATGATATAAATTATGCAAACAGACAACGAGCGGTACCATAAAATGGCTTCTCTTGCACAGATCGGGTGGTGGGAAGTAGATTTAACGACAGGATATTACTTATGTTCCGATTATCTTTGTGATCTTCTGGGGTTGGATGGAGACACTATTTCTAATTCGGACTTTCTGAATCTGGTACGTGAAGATTATCGCAAACAGATAGCCCAGGAATTTCAGGCGAATTCTTCTATTCATAAGGACTTTTACGAACAAACTTTCCCTATTCATTCAAAATATGGTGAGGTTTGGTTGCATACCCGTTTGGCTTTTCGTGAAAAGGGGACAGGTGCTGGTGGAGGTGATAAGTCTTTCGGGGTAATCCAGCGTATCGAGGCTCCTAAGGAAGAAGAGCAAAGGGATGCATTGAGACGTGTGAATGACTTGCTTCGTCGTCAGAATTTTGTTTCACAGTCGCTGCTTCGTTTTCTCCGTGATGAAGAGGTTGATTCCTGTATAGCAGATATTTTAAAGGAAATTCTAAATCTATATAATAGAAAAGGTCGTGTTTATATTTTTGAATATGATGAATGTCATACTCATCATAGTTGTACTTATGAGGTTGTTTCTGAAGGAGTATCAGCGGAGAAAGAGACTCTGCAAGGTATACCTATCAGTCAATCGAGATGGTGGAGCGAGCAGATATTAGCCGGCAAACCTATTGTGTTGGACACATTGGAACAGCTGCCTGAAGAAGCAGCCGATGAGTATCAGATACTTGCTGTCCAAGGAATTCGATCTTTGATGGTTACTCCTTTGATGGCAGGTGACCATGTTTGGGGATATATGGGTATTGATTTGGTGAAAAATTACCATGACTGGACTAATGAGGATTTTCAATGGTTCTCTTCATTGGGAAATATTATAAGCATTTGTATTGAGTTGCGTAAGGCTAAAGACAAGGTAGCTCGTGAACAGACTTTCCTGAATAACCTGTTTCATTTTATGCCGATGGGATATATACGTATGTCCATTATCCGTGACGAGAATAATGAACCTTGTGATTATCGGGTGACGGACGCGAATGAGGTCAGTTCAACCTTCTTTGGTCATCCTTTAGAATCCTACATTGGTTCATTGGCATCTGAAAAGCATTCTGATTATCTCCAAAAAGTTGATTTCCTGAAAGAAATTTTAGGGAGTAACTCTTATAGGGAGAAAGATGAGTATTTTGCTAGAACGGAACGATATACGCATTGGGTTATTTATTCTCCCGGAAAGGATGAAATAGTCGGTTTGTTCCTCGATTCTACGGGATCGGTACAGGCTAACCGGGCATTGGACCGTAGCGAAAAGCTCTTTAAAAATATCTTTGCTAATATTCCGGCAGGGGTAGAAATCTACGATAAGGACGGCTATTTGATGGATCTGAATAATAAAGATCTGGAGATATTCGGTGTAGTGAATAAATCAGATGTGATAGGGGTTAATTTTTTTGAGAATCCGAATGTTCCGCAGAGCATTCGTGATCGTGTGCGAAATGAAGATTTGGTGGACTTCAGGCTTAATTATTCTTTTGAACAAATAGGAGGATATTATAAAACAAGCCGTTCTAATATAATAGAACTATATTCAAAGGTTAGTAAGTTGTATGATAATGAGGGCAACTTCAGCGGATATATTTTAATAAGCATTGACAATACGGAACGAATTGATGCAATGAATCGTATCCGTGATTTTGAGAATTTCTTCCTGATGATATCCGACTATGCCAAGGTAGGTTATGCTAAACTGAATCTTTTGGACCGGAAAGGCTATGCCATTAAACAGTGGTATAAGAACTTGGGTGAGGAAGAAGATATTCCTTTGAGTGAGGTTGTGGGAGTTTATGGCAAAATGCATCCGGAAGACCGTAAACGTTTCTTTGATTTCTATGACGAAGTCAAGAAGGGAAAAAGGAGGCATTTTCAGGGAGAAGTGCGTATTCGTCGTCCTGGAACAAAGAACGAATGGAATTGGGTAAATAGTAATGTAATGGTCACTAACTATAGACCGGAAGAAAACGAAATAGAAATCATCGGTATCAATTATGACATCACAGAGCTGAAAGAGACCGAAGCCGAACTGATTCAGGCACGCGATAAAGCGGAGATGATGGATCGCTTAAAAAGTGCTTTTCTTGCAAATATGAGTCATGAAATCCGTACGCCGCTGAATGCTATTGTCGGTTTCTCCGATTTGCTGGTGGAAACTGAAGACATGGCAGAACGTCAGGAATATATTAAGATCGTACGTGAGAATAATGATCTCTTACTGCAACTTATTTCGGATATACTCGACCTGTCGAAGATTGAGGCTGGTACGTTTGAGTTTACTAATGGAGACGTAGATGTAAACTTGTTGTGTGAGGATATTGTCCGCTCGATGCGTATGAAAGCGAAAGAAGATGTGGAACTGGTACTCGATAATCACCTCCCGGCTTGTCATGTCATTAGTGACCGTAATCGTATACATCAAGTAATCTCTAACTTTGTTAATAATGCAATGAAGTTTACCTCCGAAGGGAGTATTCATGTCGGATATGAACTAAAAGAGGGAGAATTGGAGTTTTATGTCAAAGATACGGGCATCGGTATTGAGAAAGAGCAGTTACCGCATATTTTTGAACGTTTCGTGAAGCTAAATTCTTTTGTGCACGGTACAGGATTGGGACTTTCTATCTGTCAAAGTATTGTAGAACAACTGGGTGGACGTATTGGCGTTGACTCTGAAAAAGGAAAAGGATCACGGTTCTGGTTCACTATTCCCGGGGTAATTGTGACGGAAGAGATGAGTTGCGCCCAGTAAAGGGGCAATTTAATATATAAAAGAAACGGTCTTGGTTTTTATGTCGATTGATGCTGACATGAAACCAAGACCGTTTCTTATGTTATAGAGGTTGTCCGTTTATATTCCGAACGACAATTTATCGATAGACTGATATACGATGCTTGCGATACCCAGTCCGATGATACCCAGTGTGCAGAGTGCCAGTCCCCATTTCGTGCAACGGTCGCTGCGGAAAGTAGGAATTGGGCTATCGGAAGGAGTGATGTACATTGCTTTTACAATCAACAGATAATAGTACAATGAAATCACTGTGTTTACCAATGCAATGAATACCAGCAAGTGGAAACCTGCATCGAAAGCAGCCATGAAGATAAAGAACTTGGAGAAGAATCCCGCAAACGGAGGGATACCTGCCAATGAGAACAGAGACAGAGTCATCAGAAAAGCAATTTTGGGATTCGTTTTATAAAGTCCTGCATAATCTTCGAGCGTGAATTTCTGGCTGCGTAAGGCCACGATAGTAATCACAGCAAATACTCCGAGGTTGGCAGCAGCATACACTAATACGTAATATACCAAAGCTGTCATGCCCTGTGCTGTACCTCCGATAACGCCCAACATAATGTATCCCGCTTGCGAAATACTGGAGAACGCCATCAAACGTTTCAGGTTCTGCTGACGGACAGCAAATATATTGGCAATCGTGATAGAAGCGATGGTTACCCAATAAAGTACTTCCTGCCAGTCATTAATCATTGGAGCGAATACTTTGATAAGTACAGCCAATAAAACAAATGCAGCCGATCCTTTGGATATAACACTCAAATAAGCGGTAACTGCGCTCGGAGCACCTTCGTAAACGTCTGCTGTCCATAAGTGGAATGGAACCAATGATAATTTGAATGCCATTCCTGTAAAGAAGAATACAAATGCCATGATCTGCAACGGATTTCCGTCAATATGGGCAGGAAGGTCATCGAAATAAAGAGTACCGGCAGAACCGTAGATCATTGACAGACCGAACAACAGTAATGCACTGGAGAAAAGGGCTGTCAGAATGTATTTAGCTCCTGCTTCGGCAGAGTTATGACGGTATTTGTCAAAGGCAATCAGTGCTGCCATCGGGATAGATGCAGTTTCCAGTCCGATGAAGAACATCAGGAAGTGTCCGGCAGAAATCATGAGGTACATACCAAACAAGGTAGAGAGGGTAAGTACATAGAATTCTCCTTGCTTGAACGAAGTATCTTCTCTTTTCATCCATTCGTGTGCCATCAGGAAAACAATCAGTGTGCCGACGTTCAGGATGGATTTAACCACTGTGTGCATCGGTACATAATGATACATACCGCCGAATGCATCGGCAGCAGTCCCCGGAATTAAGTTGATAGCTGTATGGATAGCCATCAGAATAACGGGTAACATTGTGTTCAGGCGTGCTTTCCCACCATTTTTGTGTGCATCCGGACTCATGAAGAGGTCAGCTAGAAATAGCAGCAGTAGGACAGCTATGAGCGACAGCTCTTCTCGCATATATAGAAATTGTGAATAATCCATATTTACAAATTAATAATTAAAGATTAAAAATTAAAGGTTATGGAATCAGTTGTGAGACTACGGGGAGTACACTTTCACCAATCATGTGGCTAACCCAGAAAGGAGCCATACCTAGTCCGGCTACACAAACGATGAGGCAGATAACGGCTACACGTTCGTCCCAAGTCGCATCAGTCAGTTCGAGATGATGCTTGTTGGTACAGGTTCCGTATAGAATTTTACCTACCAGACGCAGAATGTAGACTGCAGTAATCACAATCGAAGAACAAGCGATGATAGTCAGTACACGGTGGAACTGGTCGTTGTTCTGGAAAGAGCCGACGAAAATAGTCATTTCAGCAATAAAACCACTTAATCCCGGCAGACCGAGGTTGGCAAGACCGGCAATTACATAACATACACTAAGGAACGGCATAACTTTCATTAAGCCGGCAAGCTCGCGAACGTCACGTGTGTGTGTACGTCCATAAATCATACCGATAAGAGCAAAGAACAAGGCTGTCATCAATCCGTGTGAAAGCATCTGAAGGATAGCTCCTGTTGCTGCTGTCTGATTCAGCATCAGAATGGCGAAAAGAACCAGTCCGCAGTGAGATACGGATGAATACGCATTGATATATTTCAAGTCGGTCTGTACGCAAGCGGAGAATGCACCGTAAACTACAGAGATACCTGTCAATATCAGGAATATCCATGAAAGTTCGTTAGCAGCTTCCGGCATCAGATACATGGCGATACGGAAACATCCGTAACCTCCCAGTTTCATCAATACTCCGGCATGAAGCATAGATACGGCAGTCGGGGCGGAAGCGTGACCGTCAGGACTCCATGTGTGGAACGGGAAAAGGGCACCTAATACACCGAAACCAAGGAAAGTCAGCGGGAACCAGATGCATTGCTGTGCAAAAGGTATGTTGTGCAACTGTGCGATTTCAAGAAGATTCATGGTCGTTGCTCCCGAACCGAAATAGATTCCGAGAATACCGATCAGCAGGAAGGCAGAACCACCCATCAACATGAGGGTTAACTTCATGGCTGCATATTCTTTACGTCCCGATCCCCATACACCAATCAACAGGTACATCGGTATCAATGCGATTTCGTAGAACATGAACATGGTGAATAAATCGACGGATATAAAGAATCCGAATACTCCCATAGACAATAGGGTGAACCAAAGGAAATATTCTTTTGTCAGCGGTTGCAGACGCCAGGAAGCAAATGTACCGGTGAACACAATGACAGCGGACAATAACAACATGGCTACCGAAATTCCGTCAACACCTACTGAATAGGATATGTGAAGCGGGGCATACCAAAGCGTATCTGCACGGAAAAGCATTTCTGCCGTGTTTCCGGCACTACGCTCTCCCAGATACAGGAATGTAAGTACGACGGAGGCAATCAGAAGTGCCGATGCGCCAGTAACCATAACCCCCCGGATGGCTTTGATTCCTCGTGCTGCCCAGAGTCCGGCCAGCATCAATAAGGGGATAAGTACGAATATTGATAAGAAATTCATATCGTTCTGTGCTTTATAAAATTAATAGTAGGATAAGTGCCAGTGCACCGCAAAGGAACACGTACGCATATTGTTGTACCTGACCGCTCTGCAAACCACGGATCTCGTCGCTTGTGGTGTTGGTAGCCCATGCCAGAAAATCAAAGAATCCATCCACTACATGACGGTCGAACCATGCGATAGGAGTAGAGATGCAGCGGAAGATAATCTTATGCGTGATAAACTGGTATATATCGTCAATATAAAAGCGGTTATAAGCAGCCTTGTGCAGACCTTTGAACTGTTTTTCCAATGAATCGGCAACCGGTTGTTTGGCATTCTTGTACATCCATGTAGCGATTGCAATCGAAATAATCGCAATGACAACACTCGTAATAGCCACTGACGGATCAAGATGGATAGAATAAGATTCGCCATTCGAACTGATGAAGTGTCCGAAAGGAATAAATCCGGCCCCGCAAGTTACTACTGCCAGAAACATCAACGGGAAAGTCATAGCCAGCGGACTTTCATGTGGTGTGTGGTGTGCATGGAGTTCTTTGTTTTCCTTGCCCCAGAAAATACCGTAGTACAGACGGAACATATAGAAAGCAGTCATCGCAGCAATTACTGTCATTACCCATCCCATTACAGGGCTGTATTGGAAGCAAGCAGCCAGAATTTCATCTTTCGAGAAGAAACCCGAGAATGGAGGAATACCGGCAATAGCAAGACAAGCAATCAGGAATGTCCAGTGAGTGATCGGCATATATTTACGTAGACCTCCCATCGCGGACATTTCGTTAGAATGTACAGCATGAATGATACTACCTGCACCGAGGAAGAGCAATGCCTTAAACATAGCATGTGTGAAGAGGTGGAACATGGAAGCCATGTAGCCCAAGCCTCCTTCGTGAGGATCCATGGAAGTACAAACACCCAGAGCTACCATCATGAAACCAATCTGTGAAATGGTAGAGAAAGCCAGTACGCGTTTAATATCTGATTGTACGCAAGCCACACTTGCTGCATAGAATGCGGTGAATGCACCTACCCAGGCAACCATGTGCAACGTATTCGGTGCATAGGCAATGAAAAGCGGGAACATACGTGCCACCAAATATACACCGGCAACGACCATTGTAGCTGCATGAATCAATGCACTGACCGGAGTAGGACCTTCCATTGCATCCGGCAACCAGATATGCAACGGGAACATGGCACTTTTACCGGCACCACCGACAAACATCAATCCGAGAGCCAATGGAAGCATAGAAGCTCCACCGCTTATCAAGGATACTGTGTCCGGGGTAAATCCGAATGTACCACCATAATATCCGTAAATCAGGATACCGATCAAGAAGCCCAAGTCGGCAAAGCGAGTGACAATAAATGCTTTCTTGGAAGCGGCAACCGCAGCAGGTTTGGTATAGTAGAAACCGATTAGCAGATAAGAACTTACACCCACCAATTCCCAAAAAAGGTACATCTGGAAGATGTTGGTCGCAACGACCAATCCCAGCATAGACATCGTAAACAGGGATAGGAAAGCATAATAACGTTGAAAACCTACCTCACCTTTCATGTAACCGAAAGAGTAGATATGTACCATCAGTGACACGGTAGAGATAACAATCAACATCATGACTGATATAGGATCGAGCAGGATGCCCAAATCAAAGTGTAAGGTCTCTGTAAAAGGAAGCCACGTGAAGTTGTAAGGTATCAGTGTGGCGAATGTTCCGTCTTCCAGTCGTGGAGCCGAGAAATATTGGATGGCTGTAACGTAAGATAGTACCGCTACTGCTCCCAGTATCAGCGTACCAATTGTGCCCGCTGTCCGGTGGGACATCCATTTACCTCCGATTCCCAGTATGAGAAAGGAGAAGAAAGGAAGAAGGAGTATTAGAATTGTTAGTTCCATACAGTTTTATTTTTATTACTTGATTTATTATTATTTGTTCTTGGTGAGAAACAAATCACCACTTCAGCTCGTCCAAGTTGCGCACCTGGATGCTTCGGAGATTACGATAAATGTTAATCATGATGGCAATGGCTACTGCAGTTTCCGCAGCCGAGATGGCGATGGAAAAGAGTGCAAAGAAATAGCCTTCCATTCCCTCCGGAAAGAGAAAACGGTTGAACACGGCAAAGTTGATGTCCGTGGCATTCAGCATTAACTCTACAGAAATCAGGATCGCCAGTGTGTTCCGGCGGGTAAAGAATCCATAGATTCCTGCAAACATCATGATGGTAGAAACTACCAGATAATATTCCATGTGTATCATATACTTAATACTTAATAGTTAATACTTGATTTTCTATCTCTTACGTGCAATTATGATACCACCGATGATACAAGCCAGCAACAGGATACTAACAGCTTCGAAAGGTAATATATAACCGTATTTGTCGCTACTAAGCAAAGCGTTCCCGATAGCATGAATGTCAATCTCCTGCGGGGCAAGATTAGCCGTCTGCATGAAATTATGCTTCAATGTGATAGTCAGGATAATTGCTAAACCGGCAATCATGGTAATGAGCCCGGCCAAGAGCTTACTTCGTTTTGCTTTCTCAGCGCGATCACCTTCTCCGCTGGTCAACAGAATGGAGAATACATAAAGAACGACGATACCACCGGCATAAACCATTATCTGAACAGAGCCCAGGAAGGTGTAACCCAGCAAAAAATAGATGCCGGCCGTGCCGAAGAGCACGAAGAGCAGGTAGGTAGCCGAGCGTACGATACGTTGGGTAGTCACCGTCATGATGGACATAGCAATAATAAATGCTGCCAAAAAGTAGAATACTACTGTTTCAAGTGTTGATCCCATATCTAAACTTCTTTTTTCTTTTCTATTACTTTACTACCGTCGTGATTCAGTTTCAGGACGAGTTTCGTCCGGTCGAATACTGCATGTTCGAAGTTCTGGTCGAACGTAATCGCATCATGCGGACAAGCATTGACACAGAGTTGGCAGAACATACAGGCACCCAAGTCATATTCATAGGTTGCCAGGATTTTCTTTTTCTTACCATCTTCTGTTTCGACGGTTTCGCTGGTCACTTTGATTGTATCGTTCGGACAAGCCGTCTGGCACAATCCACAGGCTATACAGCGATGTTCATTATTCTCATTGTGGGGCATATTCAGCGTACCACGGAAACGGTCGAACATTTTCAGCTCTTTCCGGTTTTCGGGATATTGCTCGGTCACTTTCTTACGGAAGTATACCTTGATGCTGGTTTTCATACCCGTTGCCAGTGTGCTGATGCCGTGCACCAGACCACCTAAGTACGTATATTTTTTATCTTTATATTCCATAATTTTCATTTATCAAAAGTGGAAGCCGAAAGCTACGCAGCATGCCATTAATAATAGGTTTACCATAGAAATTGGAACCAGATATTTCCATTCCAGATTCAGAATCTGGTCAATACGTAAACGTGGGAACGTCCATTTGATCCACATCAGAAGGAACACCACGAAGAATGCTTTAGCGAAGAACCAGATAAAGCCCGGAATATAATCCATTACAGCGTTGAATCCATCCAGCCCGACGATGTGTAACGGCATCCATCCTCCCAGGAAGATAGTGGCGGCAACACTGGCCACGATAAACAGATTCAGGTATTCTGCCAGATAGAAGAAACCGAAACCCATACCGGAGTATTCTGTGTGGTATCCGGCAGTCAGCTCACTTTCCGCTTCGGGAAGGTCGAACGGGCCACGGTTACATTCTGCATTTCCGGCAATCAGGTAAATGATAAAAGCAATGACTGCAGGAATATGTCCCTTGAAGATGAACCAGCCGTCAGCCTGTCCTTCTACGATTTCAGAAAATTGCATGGTTCCCATCAGTACTACCATAGTCATGATACTCATACCAACAGAAAGTTCGTAACTGATAATCTGTGCACCACTTCGCATGGCACCGATCAAAGAGAATTTGTTGTTACTACCCCAACCGGCCAGCAAGATGCCGACAACTCCAATGCTGGAAGCAGCCAACAGGAAGAACACGCCCACGTTAAAGTCGAGAATCGCTGCACCTTTATTAAAAGGAATACAAGCGAAAGTCAGGAATGAGGCGATAATCACCATGAATGGAGCGAGATTGTAAAGGAAATGGTCGGCACCCTTCGGCATGAAGATTTCTTTGGTCATCATTTTGAGTACGTCGCAGACCACTTGAATAGAACCCCATTTACCAACACGGTTCGGACCAAGACGACACTGGAAGAAACCGCAAACTTTACGCTCCATGTAGATCAATATGATAGCCAGGATGGCATACAGTGCTACGAGGCACACGCCGACAGCTACACATTCTATAAAGATGGCTAATCCCTCCGGCATAATGGAGAGTAGTAGCTCATGTATCCAGTTTGTTACTATACTAAAGTCGAACATATATTCTTAATAATTAAGTATTTTATCTATCAATATCCGGAACGACATAATCTATTGTTCCGCCAATAGCAATTAAGTCGGCAATCTTTGTTCCCCGGCAGATGGTGTCGATTGCGGCAACAAGCGGCAATCCCGTAGCACGGTAGTGCAGGCGGTAAGGCATTTTGTCACCCTGGCTTTCAAGGAAGACACCAAATTCACCACGACTTCCTTCTACTGCAGCATAATAACTGCCTTCCGGAACACGGATGATAGGCTTCATCTTCTCCTGATAAGGTCCTTCGGGAATATTGTCTATTAATTGTTCGATGATGTTCAGACTTTCCATGATTTCATCCATACGTACCAGGTAACGGGCAAAGCAGTCACCTTCCGTATAAATAATTTCTTTGAAATCTACTTTGTCGTATACACCGTATGGCATTCGTTTGCGTACGTCACACGCCCATCCTGAAGCACGGCCTGTACCTCCGGTACAACCGAAAGAGATGGCATCTTCACGGCTTAACACACCGACGCCTTTCATACGGCTTTGTGCGATGATGTTACCCGTAAATATATCATGATATTCGTGGATGATTCCTCTCATATAAGGAATGAACTCTTTTACTCGTTTGACGAAGTTAGGATGAAGATCAGCCTGTACACCGCCAATCGTATTGTAGTTCATAATCAGACGTCCGCCACAAGTCTCTTCAAAGATGTCGAGAATTTTCTCGCGATCACGGAATCCATAGAAAAATGCTGTTAATGCTCCCAAGTCCATGGCAAGACAAGAGTAGAACAGCAAGTGAGAGTCGATACGTTGCAATTCATCCATAATGGTACGGATATACTTCACACGTTCGCTAACCTCAATACCCATAGCCTTTTCAATACACATACACAGTGCATGACGGTTCTGGTGTGCACCCAGATAGTCAAGGCGGTCTGTCAAAGCCAATGTTTGAGGGTAGGTGAGGCTTTCATTCATTTTCTCGATGCCCCGGTGGATATAACCGCAGTTCGCATCAATCTTACGAATGATTTCACCTTCCAGAGAAACACGGAAACGCATTACGCCATGAGTAGCAGGGTGTTGCGGACCGATGTTAACTACATATTCTTCTTCACCGAACAGCTTCATCTCTTTATTTTTGATGGTTCCGTCCGGGTTCAGTTCTATTTCTTGAGTCGTATCAAACGTCTCTTCATTGGTCATACACAATGGGTTATCCTTTTCCGGATCATTATCTTTGCGCATTGGATAACCTATCCAATCGTTACGCAGATAAAGCCGGCGCATGTCAGGATGACCGATAAAAGTGATACCGTAATAATCGAAAACTTCACGTTCGTAGAAGTCAGCTATCTTCCAAATGTCGCTGACAGATGGAATTTCAGGTAGCTCGCGGTTGGTTGTCGCTGTTTTTAATGCTATCCGTTCGCCTGTAATGGTAGATTCCAGATGGTAGACTACGCCTAAACCGCGGAGTTTTTCCGGAGCGTCTTTCTCATCGGCTACTCCCCAGTCCATACCGGTGAGGCTTTCGAGAAAGTCCATCTGTTTTTCATTTCGCAAGCGCAGCATCTCGTCGTGTAACGCTGCAGGAGCTATAAATTGTATTTCTTGCATAAATCCTTTAAATTACAGAATGTAGAATCATTCTTCATTTTTTAAATAATCCGGTTTCTTCTCTTTTCTGTTTACTCCACCAAAGAACTTTTCTATTTTCACTTTGCGTTGCAATTGCATCATGCCATAATAGAAAGCTTCAGGACGTGGCGGGCATCCGGGAATATATACATCTACCGGAAGAATCTTGTCCACTCCGTTTACCACATGATAGGACTTTTTGAAAGGACCTCCGCTGACAGCGCATCCGCCTACGGCAACCACATACTTCGGATCGGGCATCTGGTCATAGAGTCGTTTCAGTACCGGAGCCATTTTATTGGTGATTGTTCCGCATACCATAATCATATCAGCCTGGCGCGGACTGGCACGTGCTACTTCAAACCCAAAGCGGGCCATGTCATAACGCGCGGCACCCAGTGCCATAAATTCGATACCGCAGCAACTGGTTGCAAAGGTAAGCGGCCACAGTGAGTTACTGCGTCCCCAGTTGATAAAGTCGTCAAGAACTCCGAGGGCAACGTTTGCTCCTCCTGCATTAAGTTCCTTGACCAACTTTTCCAATGATTCATTGTCGATAAACTCATCATACGGAATAGATTTTATTTTTGGCTTTTTGGTTATTTCCATTCCAAAGCTCCTTTCCTCCAGGCATAAGCAAGACCCAGAACTAAAATGATAAAGAAGAAGAGAACACTAATAAGTCCCTGTGGTCCCATGTCGTGCATAACTACTGCCCACGGGAACAGTAAAGCCGTTTCGACATCGAACATAAGAAATAGGATGGCAAACAGGTAGTAGCCTACGCGAAACTGCATCCATGATTTACCACGTGTCGGTATACCACATTCATAAGCCTCAAACTTTTGCAGATTGTATGAACGGGGAGAAATAGCACGCGAAAGAGCTACTACTACACCGACAAAAGCAAGCGCTGTCAGTAGAACAACAACTAAAAATGTAAAATTCATAATTCAATAGCTGTTTAGATTGAATATTATATAGAAATAAACAATTAGTCTATTCGCCCTATGGAGAATAAAACCAACTGTAATAAATGACGAGTAAAAGAGTCTACTGTACTGTAGGCTAAATGACTATCTTTCTTAACCCATATATATAATAGGAGATAGGATCATAATAGCACGTTGGGGGATGAGAAGATGAAGAGTGATACGGTCTTTGAGAATTGTGATGTTCTCCGGAAAAAGCAACTGGCAACAGTACGCTTTTATTTGCCGGGACATGCGTGACGTCCGTATGACTCATATCACAAGATTGGGTAGCGTAAAGGTTATAAAGACGTTCTAAAGCATTTTGTATCGGACGATCTTGCGACACATAGCATTTCTCCTGCCGATAAGTCGGGGAGGAAACTTTGCACATATCTTCCATTGCTCCGTTAGTTGCACAATGGATGAGCAAAGCCAATACTAAAAGTAGTCCGAATTTTAAGCTTTGTTTCATCTTTCTCTTTTAACGGCTGCAAATATAGAACTAATATTTATACTTTTTGCAAAGTCCGAGTGGCAAAAAAGCTTTTTTTAACTCCGTTTCTTTGCGATTCGTTTTTTGGGTTGGTACGGTTTCATGAATATCATTTTGAAATGAGGCTATTCTTTTTTGTGTATTTGTTAAAAGATGCAATAAAAAGAACGATTTACTTCCTTTTTTACGAATTACACAAATAAAATACATTTTTTTGCAGACTAAGAAAGAACGCACTAATATGAAACGCACACTTTGGTTTACATTTTTTCTCTTGAACTCCCTGTTTTACCTCTATGCAGGTAATGAAAATGACTCTTTGTTGAAGGTGTTGGACAAAGTGATTTCTGAACGTTTGGTGTATACACAGAAAAAGGAAACCACCATAAAAGAATTGAAGACAAAGAAGTCTGGACAGCATACTCCGGAGGATTTATACAATTTGAATAAAGAGATTATCCACCAGTATGAAACTTTTGTCTGCGACTCTGCCGAGCAGTATATTCATGAAAATATTGAGATTGCAAAGCGGATGGGAAATAAGGAGTATCTTTTGGAAGAAGAACTTCGATTGGCTTTTACTTATTCCTTATCAGGATTGTTCCTTCAGGCGAATGACATTTTTAAGTCGATAAAGTGTGCAGATTTGCCCGATCATCTGAAAGCATTATATTGTTGGAATAAGATACGCTATTATGAAAATCTCATTAAATATACAGATGACGTACGATTCTCAAATGGATATATTGCAGAGAAAGAAGCTTACCGGGATACAGTGATGAGTATCTTGTTCGATCAGTCCGACGAATACAGGAAAGAAAAAGCAGTGAAACTTCAAGATCAGGGTAATACAAAAGAATCGCTCTCAATATTGACCGAGATATATAATAAGCAGGAGCCGGAATCTCATGGATATGCTATGATGTCTATGGGACTTGCACGAATCTATCGGTTGATGAAAAATCCTGAACTGGAGGAAAAGTACCTGATACTGGCTGCTATGACAGATACGAAGTTGGCGGTGAAAGAGAATGAAGCATTGTTGACTTTGGCAGTCAACTTGTATCATAAAGGTGATATAGATCGGGCTTATAATTATATAAAAGTAGCTTTGGATGATGCCATCTTTTACAACTCTCGTTTTAAGAATACTGTAATAGCCCGTATTCATCCAATTATAGAAAATACCTATTTATATAGATTGGAAGAACAGAAACGGAATCTGCGTTTTTACATATTGCTGACCAGTTTGTTTGTGGTGGCTCTTGCCATAACTTTGTATTTCACATATAAACAAACAAAAGTGGTATCCCGGGCTAAACGGCATCTTAAAGCCATGAATGAGGAATTGATTGGATTGAATAAGAATCTTGACGAAGCAAATCTAATCAAGGAAAAGTATGTGGGATACTTTATGAACCAGTGTGCCGTTTATATTAATAAGCTTGATGAATACAGGAAGAATGTAAACAGGAAAATAAAGACAGGACAAATTGATGATTTGTATAAATCCTCTTCCCGTCCTTTTGAAAAGGAACTTGAAGAACTTTATAATAACTTCGATAAAGCATTTCTTAAATTGTATCCCAATTTTGTAGAAGAGTTTAATTCTCTGTTGAAGCCGGAGGAACATTACAAACTCGAAAAAGACCAGTTAAATACAGAATTACGCATATTTGCATTGATACGATTAGGGATCATAGACGTAGGGCAAATCGCTGTATTCCTACATTATTCTGTGCAGACAATTTATAATTATAAGAGTAAAGTGAAGAGAATGTCTGTTCTTGATAGTAATCTCTTTGAAGAAGAGGTGAAAAAGCTCGGTTCTTTATCTCAAAAATGATTCTACAGGGTTTACCAAAACAACAAAATGACATCGCGGTAAAATATTGATTATTAAATATATATATGCTTTTTGATCTTTAAAACGTCTACTTTCCCGCCTACTTCCACACAGAAGTAGGCTTTTTTCATCTCTATATTTGCAACATAAGATTTTTGATAACTGAATACTAATCTAAAGAAACACACAACTATGAGCTTTTCAGAATTATATCTTATGTATTATCCCAAACTTGTTCGGTTCGCAAAAGAATTTGTTGTACTGGAAGAGGATGCTGAAAACATAACGCAAGATGTGTTTACAGATCTATGGGAGAGAAGAGATGCGATAGATCATATCGAAAATGTAAATGCATACCTTTTCAGACTTGTAAGAAACAGATGCTTGGATTATCTGAAGCATAAGGTGTTCGAACAAAAATATGCAGAGAATGTGCAAGCCTCTTTCGAGATAGAATTAAATTTGAAATTGCAATCTTTAGACCGTTTTGATGTATCTGATATATCCGAGGGAAATGAAATGGAAAGACTGGTCAGAGATGCTATCAACAGCTTACCTAAAAGATGCCGTGATATATTCTTGTTAAGTCGTATGAAAGGATTGAAATACAGGGAGATTTCCGAAAAACTGGGAATTTCGGTGAATACGGTGGAATGTCAGATGGGAATAGCACTTAAAAAATTGAGAGTAAAGCTTAATGTGTGCTTAGCTGCGTGACTTTTAATTAATTTATTGATATTCTTTTAGGGGTTTTTATGCATTTAATCGTTCTTTGATAAAAAAGGACGAGGAATGAAGAATTTTCTGAATAGATATTTTGCTGATGAGCTGACTTTTGATGAAAAAAGAAATTTTCTGCAGGAAGTGGACAATAGTGAAGAACTTAAAGAAGAATTTATTGAAAATCAGAATCTTGTAGTACTTCTTGATTGGACATTTCCGGAGAATGAGAATGACGAAAAAGTTGCGCAGCAAAAATTAGATGAATTTATGCGTAGTATGGAACAGCGCAAACCAAATAGTCTTAGAATACCATGAATAAAATTTATATCATATTACTGACTGTTTTCTTATCTGGTAATGCCTATTCGCAGCAAGCTTATTTTGTTGACGGATACCATGGCGGAATATATGGCCATTATCCGGTGAAGTGGAAAACGCAATTTATAGTGGATCAGTTGCACATGCATCCGGATTGGCGAATAGGTCTGGAAATAGAACCTGAAACTTGGGATACGGTTCGTGTACAGACCCCAGAGGCCTATCAGCATTTTAAGGAAGTGGCAACCAGTCAGCAGGTAGAATTTACGAATCCTACTTATGCGCAGCCTTATTGCTATAATATTTCGGGTGAAAGTATCATACGGCAGTTTCAATATGGTATAGCTAAAATAAATGCACATTTTCCAGAGGTGGATTTTGTCACTTATTCCGTGGAGGAACCTTGTTTCACAAGCTGTCTGCCACAAATTCTTAAACTATTCGGTTTTAAATATGCTGTATTGAAGTGTCCCAATACTTGTTGGGGAGGATATACGGCTGCTTATGGTGGTGAACTGGTTAACTGGGTAGGACCAGATGGTACTTCCATATTGACAGTTCCCCGGTATGCCTGTGAAGAATTGGAGCAGAAATCAACTTGGCAAACAACTGCCTGGGGGAATTCGGACGCATATTTAAAAGCTTGTCGTGATGCAGGTATTCAGCATCCGGTTGGTATGTGTTTTCAGGATGCCGGATGGAAAAATGGTCCGTGGATAGGAAGTGGGAAGAACACAAAAAATAACTCTATATATATGAGATGGAGAGATTACATTGAAAAGATCTCCATTGGAAAAACAGATGATGACTGGCATTTCTCACAGGAGGACATGCATGTAAACCTGATGTGGGGAAGTCAAGTGATGCAACGTATCGCACAGGAAGTACGCACATCTGAAAATCGGATTATCATGGCGGAAAAAATGTCCGTGATGGCTTATCTGAAGAATAAATATACCTGTCCACAAGCTGATATGGATGAAGCGTGGCGCACTTTAATGCTGGCGCAGCATCATGACTCATGGATTGTGCCCTACAATGGATTGAATAAACAGGGTACATGGGCAGATCAGATTAAACGCTGGACAGATAGTACGAATGCTATCGCTGATGGAATTATCGGAGCATCTATGCAGAGCTTTGATAATCCCATTGCTCAACAGAAAAAGGTCACTCAACAACAGTATATACGCGTTTTCAATACTTTAGGAACAGAAAGAAAAGAAACAATGAATGTCCTTCTTCCTTCAGAATCAGGATATTCGGATTTAGGTATTTATGATTGGAAAGGGAAAGAGATAGGTTGCTTTGTAGAAAGTGAGGGTGAAAAAATAAGGTTGTTTTTTGAAGCAGATATTCCTCCTTTCGGTTACTCCACGTATTGTATAAAAAAGAAAGAAACAGGTAAAAGAGCAATTTCGGGAAATGAACAGGTTTCAAAAAGTGAAAAGGTTAATGAACAGGAGTACGCGGTTGAAAATGATATGTATAAGATTGTTTTCGACTTATCGAAAGGAGGAATTATAAAAAGTCTGATTGCTAAGAAAGAGGGGAATAAAGACTTTGCATGTAAAACAGGTGAATATTCTTTGGGAGAATTGAGAGGTTTCTTTTATGAAGAAAATAAATTTCATTCTTCTACGGAAACACCGGGCAAACTGACGGTATTGAGGGATAACACGTATGAGAAAAAAGTAAAGATACAAGGAGAAATTGCTTCTCATCCGTTTACACAGATTGTAACTCTTTCTAAAGGAACAAAACGAATTGATTTTGAATTGACAATCGATTGGAAAAAGAATGTAGGTATTGGAGAGTATAAAGAAAATCATTGGAGTGATAATCGTAGGGCCTTTTGTGATGACCGGTTTAAACTGAATGTTCTGTTTCCAGCCGATCTTCGTTCTCCTCGTATCTATAAGAATGCACCGTTTGATGTTTGTGAAAGTAAACTCGACAATACTTTCTTTAATTCCTGGGATCAGATCAAGCATAATATCATACTTCATTGGGTTGATTTGGCTGAACAGAAGGGCGATTATGCGCTGGCTTTATTGTCAGATCATACCACTTCTTATTCTCATGGGAAAGATTATCCATTAGGGCTCACAGCTCAATATTCGGGAGGAGGACTTTGGGGGCCGGATTATAAAATTACGCAGCCGCTGAAGATGAAATATGCAATCATACCTCATCGTGGTAAATGGGACAAAGCATCAATAGCAGATGATAGCGATTGCTGGAATGAGCCGTTACTATATTCTTGCCATTCAATAGCAGCTTTGGAATCAAAATCATTTGTCGATATGCAAAATACAGGTTATCAAATAAGTGCTGCCCGGTTGGAAAGTGGAAAGATTATATTACGCCTGTTTAATGCAGAAGGAAATGACAAGCTGCAGAAGATCGTTTTCGATATGCCATTATCAGGGGTGGAAGAGGTCGATCTGAATGGACAATGCATCGAAAGAAAGAAAATAAAAATACATGCCGGAAAGTCGGGAATGACAATATCAATGCCTCGTTTTGGTATAAAGACATTTGTTTTGGGTTTGAATTAAAATAATTATAATATTGTTATGTATAAAGCAACTGCTAGTCTTTTAATTGCTTGCTCTTTGTGGTGGATGACAGGGTGTTCATCGGTCCATACAGCTTCGGAAGAACTAATCCCGACGGATTATGTAAATCCATTTATTGGCGCCAGTACCAGTGTGGGAGCTGCCGGCGTTTATCATGGGTTAGGTAAAACTTTTCCTGGAGCTACGACTCCTTATGGTATGGTGCAAGTTAGCCCGAACACAATAACAGGAGGCGATAACGGTTCCGGTTATAGTGATGAGCATAAAACGATTGAGGGATTTGCTTTTACCCAGATGAGTGGCGTAGGGTGGTTTGGGGATCTGGGAAATTTCCTTGTAATGCCAACTACCGGTGAATTGTATAAAGTGGCAGGCAAAGAGAATAACGATAGTATCAAAGGATATCGTTCGGCTTATAATAAAGTAACCGAGACAGCTAAGGCCGGATATTATTCTGTAGAGTTGACTGATTACAAAATAAAAGTGGAGAGTAGTGCGACGCCGCATTGTGGAATATTACGTTTCACTTATCCCTCTAACGATCAATCCCGTATTCAGATAGATTTGGCACGCAGAGTAGGAGGAACATCTACTTCCCAATATATTAAAGTGGTAGATGATTATACGATTCAAGGCTGGATGAAGTGCACACCCGATGGTGGTGGATGGGGTAATGGTGCCGGGAAAGCAAATTATACCGTTTATTATTATGCGCAATTCAGTAAACCTCTGACTGATTACGGTTTCTGGAGTGCAGATATTCCTGACCAATGGACCCGGAAGCGGGATGAGGTAGTGAGTATTCCTTATCTGACACGTGTTTCACAGGCTCCGATTATAAAAGATAAGAAAGAGTTGGAAGGCAAACACTTGGGCTTCTTTACTGAATTTCCGACTAAAGAAGGGGAAAGCGTGGAGATGAAAGTGGGCATCTCTTTCGTCGATATGGAAGGAGCTGCTAATAATTTTAAGCAGGAAATAGCTTCTAAAGATTTGGCACAGGTAAAACAGGAAGCTACGGATTTGTGGAATAAAGAACTTAGTCGTATTCGGATATCCGGCGGTACAGATGATGAAAAAACGATATTCTATACTGCCATGTATCATACAATGATCGATCCTCGTATCTATACGGATGTGGACGGACGTTATGTAGGTGGTGATTATAAAGTGCATGCGGGCGACAGTACTTTCACGAAGCGGACTATATTTAGCGGATGGGATGTCTTTCGCAGTCAGTTCCCTTTACAGACAATTATCAATCCACGCTTAGTTAGCGATGAACTGAACTCTCTGATTACTATGGCCGATCAAAGCGGACGTGAATATTACGAGCGTTGGGAGCTTATGAATTCTTATTCCGGCTGTATGCTGGGCAATCCTGCGCTGTCTGTTTTGGCAGATGCCTATATCAAAGGAATCCGTACATACGATGCGGAGAAGGCATATCAATATGCAATCAATACATCACATCGCTTTGGTAATGATTCATTGGGATATGTTCCTGAACCATTGAGTATTTCTACTACTTTGGAATATGCATATACAGACTGGTGTATATCCCAATTAGCAAAAGCTATGGGGAAAGAAGACGATGCTAAATGTTTCTATGAAAAGGGACAGGCTTATCATCATGTTTTTGACCATGAGAAAGGTTGGTTCCGTCCTCGTAAAGCAGATGGAACATGGGTGGCATGGCCGGAGAATGCACGTCTTAAAGAGTGGTATGGCTGTATAGAAGCTAACTCCTATCAACAGGGATGGTTTGTACCTCACGATGTTGCGGGCATGGTGGAATTGATGGGAGGCAAGGAAAAAGTAATTGCCGACCTGACTGATTTCTTCAATAAGACTCCTTCCAATATGTTGTGGAATGAATATTATAATCATGCAAATGAGCCGGTGCACTTCGTTCCTTTCCTGTTCAATCAGCTTGCCGTGCCTTGGCATACACAAAAGTGGACTCGCTATACTTGCGAAAAAGCTTATGCGAATAAAGTAGAAGGTATTGTCGGCAATGAAGATGTAGGCCAAATGTCGGCATGGTATGTGTTGGCAGCTTCCGGTGTTCATCCTTCTTGTCCGGGTAATACACGTATGGAAATTACAAGTCCGGTATTTGACAAAGTGGAATTTCGCTTGGATCCTACCTATTATTCGGGAAAGACATTTACTGTAATAGCTCATGATAACAACACGAACAACATCTATATACAAAAGGCTTTGCTGAATGGCAAGGAGTATAATAAATGCTATCTCGATTTTGCGGATATTGTAGCCGGAGGTACATTGGAACTGTTTATGGGCGATCAGCCCAATACCGGATGGGGTATCTAATAGGAGTAAGGATTGGAAAAACAAATGGTAACTTTAAATGCTTGATTGATGAATAAGCTTGGTCTTTTTTTATTATCGTTGATGGCTACTTCTATTCAGGGGGTATGTACTGAAAAGGATATAAATATGTCGTTAAACAGCTCTGATTCCGGAATTGTCTGGGAGGTGAAACCGCAGGCAGATTTGGAAAATGCGACCGGAGAACAAATATCTACTCCCGGGTTTAAAATGCCCGATTATGTGAAAGGTGTAGTTCCCGGAACTGTTTTTACAGCTTATGTAGATGCCGGGATTGTTCCCGATCCTAATTATGCCGATCATATTTATAAAGTGGACGAAACGTTTTATAATCGTCCTTTCTGGTATCGTACTGAATTTAAACTCCCGGCTTCCTATTCGAAAGGCAAACGTGTGTGGCTTCATTTTGATAATACGAATCGTTTTGCTGATTTCTATTTTAACGGAGAGAAAATATCTGGAACGAAAACATCTACTAAAGATGTAAGCGGGCACATGATACGGTCAAAATTTGATGTGACTCATCTGATAAAGAAATCCGGTAAGAATGCAATTGCTGTTTTGATTACCGATCCCGATCAGAAGAAAACACGTAAGGCCAAAGATCCGTATGGAGTTGCATGTAGCCCCAGTTATCTGGCAGGTGCCGGATGGGACTGGATGCCTTATGTACCGGGACGTCTGGCGGGTATCACAGGTAATGCTTATCTTGCTGTTACCGGAGATGTGGTGATGGAGGACCCTTGGGTGCGTTCAGATTTACCTGTTTTGCAGAAAGCGGAGATTTCTATTTCGACTGATGTAAAGAATGCTTCTCTTGAACGAAAGAAAGTGGTTATTTCCGGAGTTATCCAGCCGGGAAATATATCCTTTTCCAAAGATATTCAAGTGGATGGAGGGGCGACTGCCAGATTGTCTATCAACAAAGATGAATTCGCGCAATTGATTATCAATCATCCGAAACTTTGGTGGCCAAACGGTTATGGTGCTCCCAATCTTTATACTTGCAAACTAACTTGTTCTGTAGATGGTAGCCCATCGGACGTGAAAGAACTCACGTTTGGTATCAAGAAGTATGAGTATAAAATGATTGATAATGTGGTAGGTTATCCTGTTCTGACCTTTTTTATCAACGGACAGAAGATCTATCTGAAAGGAGGTAATTGGGGAATGAGCGAGTATCTGCTTCGGTGTCAGGGTAAAGAGTATGAAACAAAGATCAGATTACATAAAGAAATGAATTATAATATGATTCGTTTGTGGACAGGCTGTGTGACTGACGATGAATTTTACGATTATTGTGATAAGTATGGAATTATGGTATGGAATGATTTCTGGTTGTATGTAGCTTATAATGAGGTGGCACAACCGGAAGCTTTCAAAGCAAACGCTCTTGATAAGGTCAAACGTTTGAGAAATCATCCTTCCATTGCTATCTGGTGTGGAGCCAATGAAACACATCCGGCACCCGATTTGGATAATTATCTGCGTGAAATGGTAGCGAAGGAGGACAATAATGACCGTATGTATAAGTCCTGTTCCAATCAGGATGGTCTGTCCGGAAGCGGCTGGTGGGGAAATCAGCCTCCAAGACATCATTTCGAAACTTCTGGCAGTAATCTGGCCTTTAATACACCGGCCTATCCGTATGGCATCGACCATGGATATGGTATGCGTACAGAAATAGGTACAGCTACTTTTCCTACCTTTGAAAGTATAAAAGAGTTTATACCGCAAGAAGCATGGTGGCCTTTGCCTACCGACGAACAATTGAAGAATGATGATGATAATGTCTGGAACAAGCATTTCTTCGGCAAAGAAGCATCCAATGCCAATCCTGTTAATTACAAGAGCTCGGTAAACACGCAGTACGGAGAATCGTCCGGACTGGAAGAATTCTGCGAGAAAGCACAAATGCTGAATATCGAAGTGATGAAAGGGATGTATGAGGCTTGGAATGATAAGATGTGGGATGATGCTGCCGGACTCTTGATTTGGATGAGTCATCCTGCCTATCCTTCATTTGTATGGCAGACTTATGATTATTATTACGATCCTACGGGGGCTTACTGGGGAGCGAAAAAGGCTTGTGAGCCTTTACATATTCAATGGAATGCTTCCAATAACAGTATAAAAGCCATAAATACGACATCAAAAGACTTGAAAGGAGCAATGGCTAAAGCAACAATTTACGATCTGAACGGAAAAGAGGTTCCTGCATATGGGCAGACGAAGCAGATTGATGTAACAGCCAGTAATAGGACAGAAGCTTTCACACTGAACTTTAATCCGTTCAATCTGGCTTTCGGAAAGAATGCAGTTGCTTCTTCCTCAACGGGTGATTCCAAAAAGGCTTCATTGGCTACGGATGGAGGTACAGGAAGCCGTTGGGAAAGTGAATATAGTGATCCTCAATGGATATATGTTGATCTTGGTAAGGAGGAGAAAGTAGAAAATGTGACATTGAAATGGGAAGTGGCTTGTGCTAAAGAATATGAGTTACAGGTGTCGAAAGATGCAAAGAATTGGAAAACGGTCTATACCAATAAGGCTGGAAAAGGTGGTACGGAACAAATTCGTTTAGAATCGGTGGCCGCTCGTTATGTGAAACTGGTGGGTATTAGTCGTGCTACACAATTCGGGTATTCATTATTTGAGTTTGAAGTCTATGGTGAAAAGCCTGCAGGAATAGAAGAACTGACACCTTTGCATTTTATCAAGTTGGAACTGACTGACGCTGGAGGTAATCTGCTTTCCGAAAATTTCTATTGGAGAAATGGCGTGAGAGATCTCGATTATACCTTGTTGAATACGCTGCCGGAGGCAGAATTATCCTGCCGGTTGGTAGATAAGTCGGAACTGTCTAATGGAAAGGTAAAAATAGCCTTGAAGAATAATGCTGAAACAGTAGCATTTGCCAATCGTATGAGGCTTGTTAACAAGTCTACGCAGAAACGTATACTTCCTGTTATTATGTCTGATAATTATGTTACTTTGATGCCCGGTGAAGAGAAGATTATTAGTGTGGAGGCAGAACCCGAATTGCTGAAAGGGGACGTTAGTGTGTTACTGAAACAGTATGGGAAGACGGAAAAGAATAAACTGGATATAATGTTCTGATAATTATAGTTCGGTATGATTCAAAAAAGGTATCAGATGGTGATTCATGAAATAAATAGAAAGATATTTCTATTACTGTGTTTGGCTTATGTGAGTATTAGTAGTTTGCAGGCACAGTCGGCAATTCCTCCATTCAAGAAAGGGGAGCGCGTAGTGTTTACAGGAAATAGCATCACTCATGGCGGACATTATCATTCGTTTATCTGGTTGTATTACATGACTCGTTTTCCGGATAAACCGATCACTATCATGAATGCTGGTATTGGCGGCGAGAGTGCATGGGATATTAAAGACCGGCTGGACGATGATGTATTCGGCAAACGTCCAACTTACGTGACCCTTACTTTCGGTATGAATGATACCGGTTATGATATTTACATGAAAGACAATGCAAACGAACTGTCAGGACAACAGATTGCAAAGTCGTTGGATAGCTTTCGGGAAATAGAAAAACGGCTGCTGGCTAAGAATAAAATAACCAAAGTATTGATAGGTGGTTCTCCTTATGATGAAACCTCAAAGTTCAACAATTTCATTCTGCATCAGAAGAATAACGCCATTCTGAAAATCATAGATGCTCAACGCACGTCAGCCAAAAAGAATGGATGGGGGTTTGTAGATTTCAACCAACCGATGTGCGAAATCAGTCTAAGAGAACAGAAGAAAGATTCGACATTTACTTTTTGCCGGATAGATCGGATTCATCCGGATAATGATGGTCAGATGGTGATGGCTTATTTGTTCTTGAAAGCGCAAGGGCTGGCAGGACATAAAGTGTCGGATTTTTCCATTGATGCACAGTACTCGAATGTTGTAACTCACCAAAACTGTAAAATCTCCCGATTAAAGAAGAAAGAAGGCGAACTGGCTTTTGACTATCTGGCCAATGCGCTTCCTTATCCTTTGGATTCTATTCCGCGGCATGGCTGGGGAAACAAGAAATCTCAACGTGATGCCATGCAGTTAATCCCGTTTATGGAGGAATTTAATCAGGAATACTTTCAGGTAATCAACCTGGAGAAAGGGAGGTATCGGTTGACTATAGATGGTCAGTTTATAGATGATATTTCATCCGAACGATTGGCAGATGGGATTAATCTGGCGGACTATCCGACTACTCCCCAATATCAGCAGGCTATGACAATTATGTACCTGAATGAAGAGCGGTTTGAAATAGAGAAACGGTTCAGAGAATATTTGTGGACAGAATATTCTTTCTTGAAAAAGGAGGGATTATTGTTCGCCGATAATCAGAAAGCTATTGATAAACTTCAGGAATACTTGCCTAAAGATTTTTTTCTTAGAGCAAGCTATGACTGGTATGTCAAAGCAATGCATCCTGAAATACGCAAGGTATGGAGTGATTATATGAATTCTATTGTTGAAACAATTTATAGAATAAATAAACCGGTTACTCATCAGGTGAAACTGACTAGAATGAAATAATGATGTGTGTCAGCATCATCTTATGGGGTGTGAACGAAGGAATACAAATGGATTACATTGAAATATATAACTGATATGTTATGAGGAATATACGCTTGTTGTTTGTAGGATTAATAGGCTGCTTTTGTTGTATGCCAGTGTTTATGTATGGTAAGGCGAAAGAAGCGCCTTTCATGCTGACAGAAATGAAGTGTGAGAATCTGGTGAACCCTTTGGGGATTGATAATACTACTCCTCATTTCAGTTGGAAGCTGAAAGGTGACGGGTTGAAAGGTAGACAAGCTTACTATGAGATACAAGTGGCTTCGGACAGTATTCTTCTGATACAAGATAAAGCCGATTTATGGAATACCGGGAAATTGAAATCCGATGCTTCGGTAATGGTGCCTTATCAAGGTGCTTCTTTGTCTTCCCGTTCATTATGTTATTGGAGAGTTCGTGCATGGGATTCCAAAAAACAGGCTTCAGCCTGGAGCCCGGTAGCCCGTTTTGCCGTTGGTATTTTGGATAGATCACAAATGCATGGTGAATATATAGGATCATCTGTTGAGGGAGGGAAGGTCTGTGCTCCTATTCTTCGTAAGAAAGTAAATGCAACTAAGGGAGAAACCACTTTTTTGCATGTGAATACATTAGGTTATCATGAGGTTTATATCAATGGAGAAAAAGTTGGCGAGGATGTACTGACACCTGCTGTTTCTCATCTGACTAAGCGTTCATTGATCGTCACTTATGATGTAACTCCCTACTTGCGAGAGGGAGAAAACGACTTATTGATCTGGCTTGGACAGGGATGGTATAAAAGTACTACTTTCGGAGCAGCTTACGATGGTCCATTGGTGAAAGCGGAACTGAATGTTTTACGGAATGGAAAATGGGAAGTACTGACAAAAACAGATAGTTCATGGTGTGGACGCGAAAGTGGTTATTCAGATACAGGGACTTGGCGTGCACTGCAATTCTCTGGTGAAAGAGTGGATGGAAGAATTTTGCCGACAGATCTTTCTTCACAAGCATTGAACAAGATGAAATGGGCTCCGGTAGTAACGGTGAAAGTCCCCGATCATATTGCTTCACCCCAAATGTGTGAGGTTAATAAAATCTATCAGAAACTGCAACCAGTTTCTATAAAGCAATTGAATGAAGACACTTGGCTGGTAGATATGGGACGGGTGCAGACCGGATGGTTTGAAATGTATATGCCTACATTGCCTGTAGGTCATGAAATAACAATGGAATACAGTGATAACCTGACTAAAGACGGAGAATTTGACAAACAGGGTGAAAGTGATATTTATATATCCGGTGGACGGAATGGAGAATGCTTTAGAAATAAATTCAATCATCACGCTTATCGGTATGTGCGTATTTCCAATCTTTCTGTAAAGCCGGAAAGAGAATGGATGAAATCGCTCCAGATTCACGGAGGTTATCAGCAAGCGGCCACTTTCGAATGTTCGGATGCCGATTTGAATGCCATTCATAATATGATTCAGTATACAATGAAATGTCTCACCTTTAGTGGATATATGGTAGACTGTCCTCATCTGGAACGTGCCGGTTATGGTGGTGATGGAAACTCTTCAACGATGTCTTTGCAGACCATGTATGATGTAGCTCCGACTTTTGAGAACTGGATACAGACATGGGGAGATTCCATGCGTGAGGGAGGTAGTTTGCCACACGTAGGTCCTAATCCCGGTGCAGGTGGTGGCGGTCCTTATTGGTGTGGATTCTTTGTGTTGGCTCCTTGGAGAACTTATGTCAACTACAATGATCCGCGACTGATTGAGAAATATTATTCTCAAATGAAAGAGTGGTTCAAATATGTTGATAAATATACAGTCGACGGTTTATTGAAACGTTGGCCTGATACGAAATATCGCGACTGGTATCTTGGCGACTGGTTGGCACCGATGGGAGTGGATGCCGGTGCTCAATCTTCTGTGGATTTGGTAAGTAACTGTTTTATCAGTGAATGTCTGGGTGCTATGAATAAAGTAGCTTTAGTGTTGGGTAAGAAAGAAGAAGCCGAAGAATTTGCAACCCGTAAAGAAAAGCTTAATAAACTGATACATCAAACTTTCTATCGTCCGAATGAGGGTATCTATTCCACAGGTTCGCAGTTGGATATGTGTTATCCTATGTTGGTAGGCGTTGTCCCCGATGCTTTATATAATACGGTAAGAGAGAATATGATGACTATCACTGAAGAAAAACATAAAGGACATATAGCAGTCGGTCTTGTTGGAGTGCCTATCCTAACAGAATGGGCCGTTCGGAATAAAAAAGTGGATTTCTTCTATCAGATATTGAAGAAATGTGATTATCCCGGATATCTATATATGATTGATAATGGAGCTACAGCAACTTGGGAATATTGGAGTGGCGAACGTAGCCGGGTGCATAATTGTTACAATGGCATCGGCACCTGGTTCTATCAAGCTGTAGGAGGAATACGTCCTGATGAGGCTGCTCCGGGATATCGTCATGTCTATATTGATCCTCAAATACCGAATGGGGTCACTTGGGCTAAAACTATGAAAGAGTCACCTTATGGTACTATTATTGTCAATTGGGAATTGAAAAATAACCTGTTGAATCTTCAAGTTTCAGTTCCTTCCGGAACTACTGCTACTGTTTGTATACCTGATGCTGCTGTTGCGTGCAAGATGAATAAGAAGAAAGTCAGCATTGAAAAGAAAATAGTTGTCATAGAAGAGGGTAAGTATGATTTCGTATTTGATTTGAATCATTAATAGTCATCCTGCCATAGGTATTATGCTTTTTAAAGGTAAGGAGAAAAGTAAGCTTCACTTAACGAAGAGCTAGATGTGAAAATCCCGTTGATTTGAATTACTATATAATAATTTAAAGAGTTAAAAATGAGAAAGAAGTGGTCATTATTGCATGTAACAGCCTTGATCTTTATTACGCAAGTAACTTGGGCAGGTGATGTAAAAACAGAAAAAGTAACTTTAGTGGGGAGGAGAATAGTCGAATTTGTACCCGAAAAATATGATGTAGCTCGAACTCCCTCTCTAATTCTATCTAATGAGCCGGTAAAACAGGGAGAAATACCGACAGACTGGACATTGATCCCTCGTTTTACAACAGTGAACGGTAAAGCTAATGCTTCATTAGATGTTCCTGCCGGAACAAGCTTGTATGGTGGTGGAGAAGTAACGGGACCGCTATTGCGTAATGGACAAAAGACAAAGATGTGGAATACAGATAATGGCATGTATCGAGTGGACGGTGGGACACGTTTATATCAGACTCATCCATGGGTATTGGGTGTTCGTCCGGATGGAACAGCTTTTGGTGTTTTGTTTGATAGCTTTTGTAAAGCAGAATTGGTAACCAACTCGGATAAAATAGAATTTAAAACGGAAGGTGCGCCTTTCCGTACGTACATTATAGACCGAGAATCTCCACAGGCAGTATTGAAGGGACTTGCAGAATTGACAGGAACTATAAGTATGCCTCCCAGGTGGGCGATAGGATATCATCAATCCCGTTTCTCGTATGTGCCAGAGGCTAGAGTAAAAGATATAGCAGATACCTTTCGGAAAAAGAAAATTCCATGTGATGTGATATGGTTTGATATCAACTATATGGATGAGTTTCGTGTATTTACAATTAACGATAAAGATTTTCCCGATCCGAAGCGTATGAACAATTACCTGCACGATCAAGGTTTTCATTCGGTATTTATGATTGATCCCGGGGTAAAAGTAGATGAAAACTATTTTGTTTATAAAACCGGGAAAGAGCGGGATGTTTTTGTCCGTGACATTTATCGTAATGAGTTTCATGGAAAAGTATGGCCGGGTGATTGTGCTTTTCCTGATTTTACCCGCCCGGAAACACGTTCTTGGTGGGCAGGACTTTATAAAGACTTTATGGCTAATGGTATAGATGGCATTTGGAACGATATGAATGAACCATCAGTATTTGACGGTCCCGATGGATCAATGCCTGAAAGTAATATTCATTTGGGTGGAGGTAATTTGCCAACAGGTAATCATTTGATGTATCATAATGCTTATGGACGATTGATGGTGGAAGCCTCTCGTGATGGTATGATGGCTGCCAATCCGGATAAACGCCCGTTTCTTCTTTCCCGTTCCAATATCATTGGTGGACAGCGTTATGCAGCTATGTGGACAGGAGATAATGAGGCAACTTATGAACATATGAAACTTTCTGTTCCGATGTCTATTACATTAGGCCTGTCCGGACAACCCTTCAATGGTCCTGATATCGGTGGATTTGCGGGTAATACAACTTCTGATTTGTGGGGGAATTGGTTAGGATTTGGTGCATTTTTCCCTTTTTCCAGAGGACACGCTTCTTGTGATACGAATAACAAAGAGCCGTGGGCATTTGGTAAAGAACTTGAAAAAGAATCACGCATGGCATTGGAACGCCGCTATCGGCTGATGCCTTATCTTTATACTGCTTTCTATGCAGCTCATACTGATGGGCAACCTATCATGGCTCCTGTATTTTTTGCTGATCCAAAAGATCAGGCATTGCGTTCGGAAGAACAGGCTTTTATGCTGGGAACAGACATACTGGTAATTCCTGCATTTGCAAAGAATCCCTCTTTACCAAAAGGTATTTGGGAGGAATTGTCTTTGATAAAAGGAGATACAAAGGGTAAATATCAGGCTAAGCTAAAAGTCAGGGGAGGAGCTATTGTTCCTGTTGGAAAGGTGATTCAGAATGTAAATGAAAACTCGTTTGATCCTTTAACTCTAGTTGTTTGTCTCGATAAAGACAGTAAAGCGGAAGGTTCTCTGTATTGGGACAAAGGAGATGGATGGGAGTTTCAAAAAGGAGATTATAAACAACTGACCTTTAAAGCAGAGTTAGCAGGAGCGCATAATCTTATTGTAAAAATGACAGACTGCAAAGGACAAGAACAATTTGATTGTGGAATGATTAAAGTGGAAGTATTACATAACGGTCGTGTCTATAAATCTTCTGGCGATATGACTAAAGGTATTACTGTGAATTTATAAAGGAAGAAAGAATTAAAAGATTAGTTTATTTCATCATCTCTTTTGTATTGTGAGGTTCAGCTATGATAAGGAAATAGCTGAATCTCATTTTTTTAGTCCCTAAATGACTCATTCATAAATATCGCTCTCTTTAATAAATAGTTTTATGGATATTCACAGATTTCATCTCTAGTGGTGCAGGAATGAACTAAATCGTCTGTTTTATCCGATTGTGCTTCATGAGGGGCAGGTGATAGGAAACTGGGATAAGTCTGTTAAAAAAGTAGGTTCGTTCATAGAACATTCATGGTTCCGGTTGGATGATTGTGTCGATGAAGTGTATTTGTTTTTAATCCCTTCACCTTTCTTTCAAACTCGCGATAAATAGGGCGTTTATGGGTGAAGGGCAAACCTTTCACCTACTCTTTCACTTGTAAGCGTCTCCGCGATTCTATATAGTGTATTAAAATAAAAAGGCTAATGATCC
>OGJU01000076.1_pt1 | contig 123026 bp, 106 predicted proteins | sample 1572251 | NCBI WGS metagenome assembly OGJU01 (sample SAMEA2582144, study PRJEB24529) | metagenome | biome: Human gut stool | place: China | collected 2011
ATCCAGGAATGACAGATGAGATGATAGATTATATGGCTAAGACTATAAAGGAAGCAGTTAATCAGTAATTAATCAGCCCTTATATCATATATGAGATTCTAATATATGATATAAGGGCTGATACGAGAGAGGAAAGATAGATGAAAGTAAGATTAGCGGATTATGTAGCAGATTTTCTTGTAAAGCATGGTGTTACAGATGTGTTTTCAGTAGTAGGTGGTGGTGCTATGCATCTTAATGATGCATTAGGACACAATGAGAATCTTAAGGTAACTTATAACCACCACGAACAGGCATGTGCTATAGCAGCAGAAGCCTATGCAAGAATAGATAACAGAATAGCAGCTGTATGTGTGACAACAGGACCAGGTGGAACTAATGCACTTACAGGAGTAGTAGGTGGATGGCTTGATTCAATACCTATGTTTATAATAAGCGGCCAGGTACGTTATGATACAACTTCAAGATATGCACTTAAGTATACAGAAACTCCGTTAAGGGCTATGGGAGACCAGGAATATGACATAGTAAAGTCAGTATCAAACATGACTAAGTATGCAGTCATGATAGAGGATCCTATGGATATAAGATATGCACTTGAAAAGGCGTGGCATCTTGCGACAACAGGAAGACCTGGACCTGTATGGATAGATATTCCCGTTAACTTCCAGGGTGGATACATAGAAACAGAAGAACTTAGGGGATATGATCCAGCGGAAGATGATAAGTTTCTTCCACCAGAAGTTGATATGGATACTATAAAGACAGTTCTTGAAAAGATAAAGAATGCCAAAAGACCAGTGTTCCATGCAGGTTATGGCATAAGGCTTTCAGGAGCTTATGAGGTGTTCAGAAAGGTTGCAGAAGAGCTTAATATCCCAATAGTAACTTACTGGAATGCCGTAGATCTTATAGAAGATGACAGTCCTCTTTACTGTGGAAGAGCTGGAAATATGGGGGACAGACCAGGTAACTGGGCTATCCAGAATGCAGATCTTATATTAGCTGTCGGAACAAGAATATCCATAAGACAGACAGGGTATAACTGGAAGACATGGGCAAGGGCAGCCGAGGTAATAATGGTAGATATAGATAAGGCAGAGTTAAAGAAGCCTACTATACACGTAGAGATGCCAGTATGGGCAGATGCTAAAGATTTCCTTACAAAGCTTGAAAAAGAGGCAGTAAAGATGGCACCAGTGTCACATAGTGAAGAGTGGCTTGCAACTACACAGAAGTGGAAGAAGGAATATCCTGTAGTACAGCCAAGACAGTGGGAGGAGAACGGAAGCACCGCCAATGTATATGCATTTGTAAGATATATGAGCAGTAAACTGCCAGAAAACAGCCTTACGGCAGTATCCAACGGAGCATGCTGTGTTGTCGGCAATCAGGCTTATGTTATCCAGAAGGGAAGCAGAATGGCTAATAACAGCGCCGTAGCAAGTATGGGATATGGACTTCCAGCGGCTATCGGCACATGTATAGGTGGAAAGAGAAGAACAACTATATGTCTTGAGGGTGACGGCAGTATCATGATGAACCTTCAGGAACTCCAGACAATTATAACTAATAAACTACCTATAAAGATATTCCTTATTAACAACAATGGATATCACTCAATAAGACTTACGCAGAATAACCTTTTTAAAGAACATTGCAAGGTTGGTATAGGTCCGGAATCACAAGACCTTTCATTCCCAGAGTTTAAAAAGATAGCAGAAGCCTTTGGATATAAGTATTACAGTGCATCATCTAACGAAGAGATGAAAAAGACCGTTGATGAAGTGCTGAAAGAGGATGGACCATTATTCTGTGAGATATTTACTGATACTAAGCAGGTATGGGAGCCAAAGAGCAGTACAAAGCGTCTTGAAGATGGAACTTTAGTAAGCCCACCACTTGAAGACCTTGCACCATTCCTTCCAAGAGAAGAACTTAGGGAGATTATGTTTATTCCTTTGATGGATGAAAAATAAATAAAAATATTAGGTGGAAAAATGAATATATTTTATTTTAGTAGTGATTTATTTATAGAAGTACTGGCTGTATCTTTGGTTTCATTGTTAGAGAATAATAAGAACTGTAAAGAAATTAATGTATATATTGTAGATGATGGTATTACAAAAGAAAAGAAGAATAAATTGCAAGGCATGGTAGACAAATATAGTTCAACAGAAAATATAAGGAAAATAATATATTTAGATGCACCATCTCCTAACGATTTATTAAAATTTAATTTTAAGACGAGATATCAAATTGGACATTCATACTTTAGAATGTGCATAGGTACGTTGTTACCAGATAATGTTGAGAGAGTTATATGTTTAGATAGCGATACATTGATATGTTCAGATTTAGAGGAATTATGGAATACAGATATGGCTGGAAATATACTGGCAGGTGTAGCTGATTGCATGAATATAAAGAAGTATAAAAGACAGTTTGATATGGATGATGATGATATTTATTGTAATGCAGGCTTTTATTTAGTTGATTTAAAAAAATGGAGACAGGAAAATATTGAAGAAAAAATAACAAATCGCATATTTAAGCAGAATGGTAATGTCTTCTTTTTTGAACAAACTTTAATGAATTGGTCTTGCAGAGGTAAGATATTAAAATTATCTCCAAATTATAATTCATATACATTATTCTGGGCATTTGAATATGACAATTTGCTAAGATGGCGAAAACCTAAAAATTTTTATACATATGAACAGGTACAACAGGCAAAAAATAATCCTGTGATAATTCATTATACAAGAAATTTTTATATGCTTAGCCGACCATGGGTTGAGGGATGTGATCATCCTATGACAGCTAAATATTTAGAGTATAAGGAATTAACACCATGGAAAGAAATGCACAAAGATACACGTAGTAATATTATGAAATTAAAATATAAAGTATATCATATGTTACCACAATCTGTTTTATCCTATATTGTCTGTTTTTTGTATAATGAAGTGAGACCTAGAATGCTATGGAAGAATGAGTAAATATAAAAGGAGACATAAATGGATAACGAAAAGTTATTGACTATTGCAATACCTACATATAACGGGGCAAAAACAATAGCAAATATGTTAGAAATTTTATTACCACAATGTGATGAACGTGTTGAGGTTTTGATATCTGATAATGCATCAACAGATAATACAAAATTAATTATTGATAAGTATATTGAAAAATATGAAAATATTAGATATGTCCGTAATGTTAAAAATATTGGTCCAGATTCCAATTATTTACAATGTATGAAAATATCCAAGGGAAAATATACATTATTATTGTCAGATGATGATATTTTAATTGAAGAAAAATTATGCATTATATTAGATTTTTTACAAAATAATAAGGATATGTCATTAGTATATCTGAATGCAAAAGGATTTCATGAAAAATATGAAAATGAACAGAAATGTATTTTTTATGATAAAGCAATTTATGATGGACAAAAAATAGTTACTTATGATAAGCAGCTTTTCATGAGTTATGCAGGAAGAATGTGGGGCTTTTTATCCTGTTTTATATGTTTAACAGAGGCATTACACAATATATCAGATGTAAATAAATATAAAGGCTCGAATTGGTTACAAAGTTATGTACATATATTATGTGCAGATTATAAAGAACAAAGATTAGGGATAATAAGTATTCCATGTATCGGTGCTGGTATATATAGTAGCATTTCTAATTTCGATTCAGGAAGAGTTGATGGAATTACTTATAGAAATATGTTGGATTTTGCTATTAAATATGGATTTAGTAAAAAACAATTAGATGAACTATTTATATGGAGAATTGGTTTCATAAGTAAAAGAGCATTAATAAAAGAAAGGGCTGCGGGAATTAAAAAGACAAGAGTATTAAATATAATTAAATGTACAATAAAATATCCAATATTATGGATTAAATTATATCCGTTCTTTTTGATTCCACCGTTTATGTGTAAATATATTGTTAAAATAAATAACAAAAGAAAGGGTTATAAATCAGAAGGTACAACAGTTAATAGACAAGGAGATGTTATAGGATAGATTTGAAACAGATGGATATTTGTTGGGAGAAATGAAATGATTTTTATAGGATTATATTTAACAGTTGGGTTAATATGTTTTATTACAAATAATGGAAAAAATAGAATGCCAAGAAAAATAGCTTGCATAGTAATTTTTATATATATGCAGTTATTAATAGGATTACGAAATATCAATTATGGAGGTGTTGATACACAGGTATATGCTAGAGATTTTATGCGTATTGTAAATCAAAATTATTCTTTTTTTGATATTTTTTCGGGATTTTTTAAAGATTTTGGATTTTATTTATTTGCTAAGTTATTTTCATTATTTTCATCAAATATGAACGCTTGGATATTTGTTAGTGCTTTGCCATATACAATTGGAGTAACATGGTTAATATATACATATTCAGAAAATATATTTATTAGCTTTATTATGTTTTTATCATATGGTTTTTATTTATATAATTTTCAGCTTATGAGACACGTTTTTGCATTGGGAATTATAATCTTAGCATTTAAATTTTTACAAGAAGAACAATATAAAAAATATTTTATTACTGTAATAATTGCAACATTTTGTCACACAATTGCAATTATATTTTTAGGAGCATATTTTGTTCAAAAAGGAAAAATTGGTGCTAAACAATTGGGATGGGTAATATTTGGTGGAATATTAGTATTGTGTATTTCGCAACCAGCTATTTTATCAATTTTATTTAAGGTATTACCTTTTCTTGGAGGAGATAGATTTTCAAAATTTCAGACAAGAGGAGGGAGTCTTACAGGTGATTTTATAATACAATTATTTTTTATATGTATTTGTTGGTATTATTTAAATGTAAAAGGATATCAAAATAATATTAAAAAAAATAATGCAAAAGTGAAATATATTAATTACAGCAATGGTAAAATAATTTTGAGTAAAAAAAATAATAAGTTTTTTCCTCATTACATAAATATGACAGGGTTGTTAAATATGGCAATACTTGGATATGTGTTTTATTTAATGACTATTGCTATAAGTGAAAGCTACAGAATGGCACAATATTTTTCTTTGTTTACTATATTGTTGGTTCCTAATACGTTAGTATATATAAAAAATAAAAATATAAGGTATCTTTTATATTTGATAATAGTTTTATTTGGAATTAAACATTTCTTCGGCGGTCTTTTTGTAGAAGGTGGAGTATATAATCCATATGTTTTTTATTGGCAGGCAACGCAAAGATTATATTAATAATATAATTACAGTTTAAAAGGAGATTTTTGATTTGAGAGTGTTGTATATTACAGATCCAGGAGTAGTCGGTGGAGCTACAAGAGCTCTTATTGAAATGACTTACGAATTAAAAAAATTGGGAGTAGAGCCTGTTGTATGTACAAGTTCTTATAGTGAATTAAATGATATTCTTAATGGAATGAAGATAGAAAATTGTGCTATTGGTCATATGTCTGCTATGAATACAAAATCACCATACAAGTGGAAAAGGCCCTTGAAATATCCATACGAATGTTTGAAGTATTATTTGTCAATTCCCAAGGCAATAAAAAATATTAAAAAAAATATAGATATTAAATCAATAGATATTATACATACTAATTCAGCGAGAAATGATATTGGATGCATTTTAAATAGAATGTATAATGTGCCTCATATTATGCATATTCGTGAATTTGGTTATGAGGATTTTGATTGTTGCACATATAGATATAATTATAATAAGTATATAAGTAAATATACAAATAGATTTCTAGCAATATCAAAAGCTGTAGCAAAATCATGGATATCAAGAGGTGTAACAAAAGAAAAGGTACAGATATTATATGATGGAGTAGATATCTATTCTATTAAGATTAAAAATAATTATAATAATGATAAAAAGTTAAAAATAATTATAGCTGGTGGGATATGTGAAGCAAAAGGTCAATATTATGCAATAGAAGCATTAAGTTATTTGCCAGAGCAAATAAAGAAAAATGTTTATTTAGATATAGCTGGTTGGGATGATCCGAAATATTTAAAGAAGTTAGAAAAATTAATAAAAGAATGTGGGTTAGAATCACAAGTAAAATTTTTGGGTACAAGAAATGATTTATATGAAATATATAAAGAATATGATGTTGGATTGACTTGTTCTAGAGCAGAAGGATTTGGTAGAGTTACAGCAGAATATATGTATGCAGGATTATGTGTAATAGGGAGTAACATGGGTGCTACTCCTGAACTAATTGAAGATAATAAAGATGGACTTATATATGATTATCAAAATATTCATGAATTATCCAGATGTATAGAACGAATTTATAATGATAGAGAATTATTAAGATATTTATCAAAAAATGGTAAAAAATCAGCAATTAAATTTTCTTCAACAAGAAATGCAAAAGAAATATATGAGGTTTATTTGGAAATATTAAATGAGGAAAATAAATGAAAATAGGAATTATAACTTTTTATAATGGCAATATAAATCATGGTGGAATGTTACAGGCATATGCATTACAAAGAACTATTGAAAACTTAGGGTATGATTGTGAACAGATATGTTTAGACAACAGAGTAACAGAAAAATTATCTTTTAAGGATAAAGTTAAATTAGTATTTAAATTAAAGTTTGGAGTATTTAATCTGATAAAGAAAAAGCTTTATGATAGAAAAATTAATGAAAAATTATTTTATATAAAACAAAGACAATCAAAAGCTTTTTTGGAATTTCAAAACCTAATACCACATACAAAAAAAATATATAAAGCAGAAGAAATTAATGAGTTAAATGATATATTTGATGAATTTGTATGTGGAAGTGATCAAGTATGGACACCATATTCAGGAGGAATTAGACCTGTACCACATAAATGGAATTACTATTTAGAATTTACTAATAAAAGAAAAATTTCATATGCTGCAAGTTTTGGTGCAGATGTATTACCAAAACAATTTGAAGAGGAAGCTGTTAAGAGAATTAATAATTTAGATGCAATTTCAGTTAGAGAAGCTAATGCAAAAAAACTGATAAGTAATAAGATACATAAAAATATACAGATTGTTCTTGATCCAGTTTTATTAATAGAACCAGATGAGTGGATGAAAATAGTAAAAAAACCAGTAGAAGAAAAATATATGCTTGCATATATTTTAGGCAATAGCAATCAAAATAGAATTATAAGTCAAGATGCCTCCAATTTAATGAAAGAAAAGTTGATAACAATTCCATTTATAGGAGATTACAATGAGTTGGATTTTAAATTTGGAGATATACAGAAAATAGATATTTCTCCAAAAGAATTTTTAGGTTATATAAAATATTCAGATTTTGTTATAACGGATTCTTTTCATTGTGTAGTATTTTCAATTTTGTTTGAAAAAAGATTTGTAGTATTAAAGAGAAACCTGGATAAAGAAAAAAAAGCAATGAATTCAAGATTAACAGATTTACTTTCTTTAGTAGGTTTAAACGATAGAATTGTTGACAATATATCAAGTAGGAATATTCAAGAAATTTTAAATAAACCTATAGATTATTCGAACGTATTAAAGAAAATAGAAGAAGAGAAAATTAAATCATTAGAATGGCTACGAAATAATTTATAATAAAATACGTTAGGAGTTATATATGAAAATATTAATGATTGGTGGAACGGGTACAATAAGCTACGATGCAACAAAATATTTTTTGGCACAAAATCATGATGTTTATTTATTGAATAGAGGTAATAGAAATAACCTTAGTGATGAGAGATTAAATTACATAATAGGTAATGCAAATGACGCTAAATCATTAGAGAGTGCATTGGATGGTAAAGAGTTTGATGTTATTCTTGATTTTATATTATACAATGTTAATCAAATGAAAGAAAGATTGGCAATTTATAATAATAAATGTAAACAATTCATATTTATATCATCAGCAACAGCATATAAACCAACAGATGAGATTATTACAGAAAAAACAGAATTAGGAAATGATAATTGGGAATATTCTAGAACAAAAAAAGAATGTGAAATATATTTAAGAGAGAATTCATCTAAATATAGTTTTTATTATACCATTGTAAGACCATATATTACATATGATAATAGAAGAATACCATTTCCAGTTATAACAAAAATTAGATATTATTCACTTATAAATCGAATTGAATCAGATAAACCAATAATAATGTGTGGTGATGGTAATAATAAATTAACACTTACACATACAAGAGATTTTGCAGTAGCATTAGAAGGGTTATTGTTAAATGAAAAAGCGTTTAATGAGGATTTTCATATAACAGGGGATTGTGTTGTAACTTGGAATGATATATTAGCAATTATAGAAAAAATTTTAAATAAAAAAGCAATAGTAATAAATATTCCAGTTGAAAAGCTTGCATTATATTATCCTTCAGAACGAGATGAATTATTGTATGATAAATCATTAAATCACATATTTGATAATAAAAAAATATGTTCCGCTGTTCCACAATTTAAGACAACCTATACTGTTGAAAGCGGATTAAGAGATACAATAAATAATTTAAAAAATTCAGAAGACTTATCAAAGATAGATTCAGTGTGGGATTATTCAGTAAATACTATAATCGAAAAATATGAGAAAGAAACAAAAAGTAGTTATGTACATAAAGCTGATATATGGAGTAAATGTATGTATTTATTATATCAGAAGTCTAAATGTACATTTTTGAAAAAAGTATTTAACAGATTGAGATATTATAGAGGTAAAATCTGATGGATATAAATAAAATTATACAATTAGATATATTTAAATATATAAGATTAAATTATCTAATTGAAAATAATAAAGTGGATTTTAGACCATTAAAAGGAACAAACATAAGTATTTCCAATAACTTTGTGGCTGAAGGTAATGGAAGATTAGAATTAAATTCTATGAGATTTAAGCATGGAAAAATGAATATGTATTTTAAAGCAGCACAAAATTCAAAATTAATAGTAAATGGTGTATGTAATTTTGGATATGGTTGTGATATATGTATATTTGAAGGTGGTTGTTTATCTTTAAATAATACTTCATTAAATGCATACGGTCAAATAAGATGCAGGAATTCTGTTACAATTGGTGACAATACGATAATTTCTAGAAATGTACAGATATGGGATGACGATTTTCATAAAATAGTATCAGATGAAGTAAAAGAGAATACAGGAATAGTCATAGGGAAAAATGTATGGATAGGTGCAGGAGTTATAATTCTTAAAAATGTGCATATAGGAGATGGTGCTGTTATTGCTGCGGGTTCTGTTGTTACAAATGATATTCCGTCTGATTGTTTAGCAGGTGGAGTACCAGCCAAAGTTATAAAAAATAGTGTTAAATGGGAGTTTTAAGGGTGAAACATAATTTGTTTGGTTTATTAAAAGAAAAATATAATAAGATTCCTATACCAGCTAAAGCATCAATTTGGTTTGTAGTGTGCAGTATTTTGCAAAAAGGAATTTCTTTAATAACAATTCCTATATTTACAAGAATAATGACCACAGAACAATATGGACAATATAGTACATTTATATCTTGGTATAGTATAATGATAATTTTTACATCATTAAATTTGTATTATGGTGTTTATAATAATGCGATGATAAAGTATAAAGATCATAGGGATGAATATACATCTTCAATGCAAGGACTCACAATGTTACTCACAATAATTGTTTATATTGTTTATTTGTTATTTCATAGAAATATAAACGAATTTATAGATATGACAACATTATTAGTTAGTTTAATGTTTTTGAAATTACTTGTGTCACCATCAATGGAATTTTGGCTAGTAAGAAATAGATTTGAGTATAAATATAAAATGGTTGTTACAATTACATTAGCTCAAACAATATTAGGTTCAGTAATTGGTGTCATTTTTGTTATTATATCAACTGATAAATCCTTAGCTAGAATTGCATCTTTAGTGTTGGTAGATAGTTTTTTCTGCATAGTAATAGCATTATTACAATATAAGAGGGGAAAAACTTTATATAATAAAGAATATTGGAAGTATGCAATATCATTTAACCTGCCATTATTACCTCATTATTTATCAGGCATTATATTAAATCAAGGTGATCGTGTAATGATTGGTTATTTTGAAAATGCCTCAGCAGTAGCCTTTTATAGCGTAGCTTATAATATTGCAATATTAATTAATATAATAATACAAGCTATAAATGCATCTATGACACCATGGATGTATGGTAAATTAGAAGAAAGAAAAACAAAAGATATAAGAAAAGTAACTAATATATTATGTTTAGTTATGTTATTTGTTATCTTGATGTTAATTATTTTTGCACCAGAATTATTAAAAATAATAGCATCGAAAGAGTATGGAGAGGCGGTATATGTTATTCCTCCAGTTGCAATGAGTACTTTTTTTACATTCATGTATAATATCTTTGCTAATGTAGAATTTTTTTATGAGGAAAAAAAGTTTGTATCAATAGGTTCTATATTAGCTGCAATATCTAATGTTATTTTGAATGCTATATTTATACCTATATATGGTTATTATGCTGCTGCGTATACAACTTTAATCTGCTATATTATATATAGTTTATCACATCTGTTTTTTAGTCATATTACAATCAAGAAAAATATTGGTAATACAGATATATTCGATGTTAAAGGTATACTTATATTTTCTGTTATAGGAGTTTGTATGACTATATGCTCAAGTTTATTATATAAGTATAATATATTGAGATTAATATGTACATTTATAGTTTTTATTATAATATTTATATTTAGAAATAATATTTTAAGTTACATAAATAAAATAAAAAAAATAAAGAGGTCTTAAAATGATAAGTGAAATTATTTCAAAAGATAAATGTACTGGTTGTGAATTATGTGCGAATGTATGTAATCATAATGCCATTAAAATGGTAAGTGATGATATGGGATTTTATTATCCTGATATAAATGAAGCATGTATAGAATGTAATTTATGCAAAATTAAATGTAATGAAAGATTGATAAAGACTAATAATTATTTGGAGCCAGAAACATATGCAGCTTGGTCAAAAGATAAAGATATTAGATATAATAGTACTTCAGGTGGATTATTCTCAGAACTTGCAAATGAAATAATAAGGATGGGTGGCTGTGTAGTTGGAGCACAGTATAATGAGGATAACCTTGTTGAACATGTTTTGGTGGAGAATCTTATTGGAATTGAAAAAATAAGACAGTCAAAGTATATTCAAAGTAGAAGTGGCAATATATATCAGATAGTAAAAAAAATGTTGAATGAAAACAGATATGTTGTATTTTGTGGAACACCTTGTCAAGTGGCCGCATTAAATAGTTATTTAGAACATAAAAATTTTGAAAGATTGATTACAATTGATTTTATTTGTAGAGGCGTTAATTCGCCTAAAGCTTTTAAATCATGGCTCAATGAAATAGAAAATTTAAATAGTAGTAAAGTAGTTAAAGTTTGGTTTAAATATAAGGAAGGTGGATGGAAAACATCTCCCAAAAGAACAAGATTAGACTTTAAAAATGGTAATTTTAAAATAAAAGATGGAAAAGAAAATTTGTTTATGTATGGATATCTTACATCTAATTTATATATAAGACCAAGTTGTGGTGATTGCGATTTTAAGGGTATTCCACGTCAATCAGATATTACATTAGCCGATTTTTGGGGAATTGAAAGTAAGTTAGATGATGATAAAGGTACATCTTTAGTACTAATAAATAATGAAAAGGGAAAAGCATTATTTAATAGGATAGAAAATAACGTAATATCATATAAAAGGAATTTTTCTGAAATATTTGAAAAAAATGTATGTTTTAATTCATCAGTAGAAATACCATCGGAAAGCGAAAAATTTTTACGAGAGCTTTCTTATAAACCATTTAGTAAAGTGTTAAGTAAATATGATAGGATTTTTAAATTAAAAAAATGGAAAAGAAGGTTTAAAAAGGTAATAAATCTTTTTAGAAAATAATTTTATTTAAAATTTTTATTTAAATTATTGTATTTTGTTTTGGTTTAAAATAATAATATATAATGTTATTAAGGAATTAGTAAAAGATAAAATATAGAGATAAGGAATACTATACTGATGATTGGGGTAATAATTACTATAATAGTCGTTATATGCATAATAATAATTTTTTCGCTGGTTAAAGTGGCAAGTTATGGAGAATTTTTAAAAGATAAAAAAAGAAATGAGGACAAAGAGTAAGATAATATTTTTTGATATTGAATGAATGATATATTGTAATATAGTGTCGTGCTAGAATTGTGCTGCAAGATGATGGGATTATCTTGTGGTACAATTTTTATTTACATAATGAATAATTGGGATTATCATAGAGATGTAGTTAGTTGATGAGTAAACGCACCATCAGATGTACCTTGACTTTTGAAAGACCGCAGTTTAGCGGTCTTTTTGTTTTCTGATGTATTTTGGCAACTTTGGTGACCATGGGAGAATATCTTCCAGAAATGAGCGGTCTGTATCATCCATATGTGCTGGTATCTCTGTCAGAAGATATTCAAAGTACTCATATGGCTTTAAGTTATTAGCTTTAGCTGTTTCTGCAATGCTGTATATTATTGCTGATGATGTTGCTCCATTTATTGTGTCTATCATTTCCCAGTTCTTCTTGCCTATACAGAATCCCCTAATTGCTCGTTCCGAAGCGTTGTTATCCATTGGTACTTCGCCATCTTCAAGAAATACCCTGAGATATTTTTCCTGATTGAGCGCATAAGTTACAGCCTGTTTAAGTTTAGTCGTTCCAGCTTTTCTTTCATTTGATTTAAGATACACAAATAAAGCATCTACCAATGGCTTTAATAACACCTGACGCTGCTTAAGTCTGTCTTCTGATCCAAGTTCTTTAAGCTTATCCTCTTCCCGGTAGATTGCCTGTATCTGCTTTATTATAAGATATGAAAGGCTTTCTTTCTGGGCAGCTTTGGGAACTGCTTTTAATGCTTCATCAAATTTCCTTCTGCAGTGAACCCAGCATCCGGCTATCTTAAGATCTTCCAGTTCCTTTTCTACTGTATGGTATACCTGATAACCATCGGTTACACATACACCGGAATAATCTTTAAGAAACTGCCTTGGATGTGAAGCATTTCTTGTCCGCTGGTATTCATACAGGACTATCTGCTCATCTGAATACATATAGCCTAAACGGTATACCCACATAAAGCTCTTGGAACCGGCTGGTCTGCCGTCTTTGTTTACAAGCACAGGAGTCTCATCTGCCTGGATTACATGAAATCCATCACCTTCCCATAGAAGTGCTTTTATCCTGTCATTCTTTCTTCCGCAGAATAAAAAGATTGTATCTTTATCGTGTGGATCAAGTTCAAACTGATATTGTACGATTCCTGCAAGTCCGTCTATTCCTCTCCGTAAATCCGTGTAGCCGGATGCTATAAATATGCGTTTAAAACCGGCTGCATCATTAAGCATGGTTAAATGCCTCTATAAGATTTTTTATAAAATCAGGTGTAGCAGTATTAGTGATTTCAAATGTAACTCCATTGGTTTTTATTACAGCAGCTATTGTATTATCTTTAAAAGAACAGCCATCATTTTTGTTTTCACATATAGTATGTGTAACAGTTAATTCTGTTGATGCCGGGACTTCTTTAGTTACAGGAAGTTCCACAAATGTAGCTGCCCACTTTTTAAGATTGTGCTGTGTTTCCAGCTCCCTAGCATTCAATAATTATAACCTCCTGAAAAATTTGTGATAATTGTACGAATTGTACAATTTGTTAAAATCGTACAACTTGTGCAACTGAATTATTATGGTTATATCAAATTTTTCAGGGGATTTGTAGGTACATGGGTTGGAGCGTTTACGTTTATACTATATTTTGACAATATATTAATATATGTTCTGTTTATGAGTTTACATAACAGATATTTATGATTATTATAAAGGTATAATTATTTGATACATATATAATTTAGTAAAGGGGATAATTAATTATGGAGAAAAGTACAGACTTAAAAGCTATGATAGTTTCCATGTATAAAAGTTATTTTAAAACAGCTTCATTCTTTAGACCTAGAATAGCTGAAAATGTAACAATCTCTGGGAAATTGCAGAATTATACAGTTGATATTTATTTTGAATTTATTCAAATGAATAATTTAGAAAGAACAGTGATTAAGGTAATAGAAGGAACAGAGGTAACGGAGAAAGATATATGGGAATTTGCAAATGTTTTGAAAGATTTACGTTTTTTTGCAAAAGGTATTCTCTATTATGATAGTATAGCATCTAGTAAAGTCAAAAATGTAGCTAAGGTAGCAAATATTGATTTAAAACACTTTGATTTATTAAATGAAATAGTTAAGTCATGCAAAAATATGTTAGAAGTTGTAGTACCAGATGAAGATGTCATAGGAGATCCATTTTGGGGGATTATGGAATGGAATCAAAATATAGGAGAGTTTCAGCCATTTGGAAGTGAGGGGTTATTATTTTTATCAAAAAAGCAAGCTATTAATTATTGTAGCAAATTACAAAATAGGGCTAATGTTTTTGGAATTTCTCAAAATCATCTTCAAGTATTAATAAATCTTCAAGAAATAAAAATGTTTCCAGAATTAAATATAGTTTATCCAGAGTTTGAGCAGATGCAGGAAAATAGTATTTTTTATTATTCGATTTCACATGAAAAATTAAAAAAATTTTATTTGAGAGGAGTATAGAAATGGGAAATTCGTCAGATGAAAAAGGCAAGCAGTTTGAGTCTATTGTTGAAAAAATTTATATTCAAATTGCGAATAATGAACGGATAAAAGCAAAAATTGAAAGAAATGTCCCAGTAGTTGGAAATGATGGAGCAAGTCATGAGATAGATATATTATATTCATATGAATATTTTGGAGTAAACTATAGGGTTGCAATCGAATGTAAAAATTGGAAAAGTCCAATAAATGTTAGTGAATTAAGGAATTTTTCTTATAAATTAGAGCATATAGGAAATATAAATGGAATTTTTATTTCAGCGGAAAGCGAATTTCAAAATGGAGCAAAATTGGTATCTAATTATAATGGAATTAGACTTATAAAGTATAATGAATTGTATAAGATTATTAATGGGGAAGATAATAAATATTTAATTCCAAATTATAAAACCATAGGGGATCCATTTTGGACATTTATAAATTTAGATGGAGAGAGTTCTATAGAACAAAATGCATTTCTAGGAAGCGAAATTTTACTTTTCGAAAGCAAATATTTTGCTGAGCAATTTAAAAAAATTTATTTATTTAATTGTAATGACAATATAAAACTCGTAGGTGTTTCCCAGACACATTTAAAAGAAATCATATATTTAAAGAATAAATATAATGTATCAGTGAAATTATTTAATCAATTTACGAGTGATTTAAATAAATTACCCTATCATTTTTGGGATTTAAGCATTGGAGATATTGAAATGTATGTAAGATAATTTGTTTGTAATAAAATATAGTATAAAAGTGCTCTCATTTTTTAGGTATTATAAGTTTAAGTTTAACTATAACAACTATGAAAGTTGCAAGGATAATTGAAGAAGACATAAGTATTGAATTTGTGGAGAGAGATTATTGGATAGAATATACAGGAGGAGAAAATTATGACCTCGAAATATATTGAAATATTAAGAAGGCACATTTCAAGTCATACGAAGCAATCAGAAGAAGACAGATCAGCAGTACACTATTTAGAAGATGTTTTAGCTCCGGAAGGAAGGATTAATACATCTTTTTCAAGTGATGATAAGTGGCCTAATCATGATGGGATGTTTGAGTATGTTCCAAATCCAGATATATCAAGACGACCAGAACAAAATTTTATTGTCCAAATTAAAGGGACACATGTATTTAATGAAAAAAATGGAGTTATTTCATATAGTTTAAAAAGTTTGGCATTTCCTGCATATATTGCATATGAGGTTACCGCAGATCCTGGAATTTTGTTTTTAGTTTTGAATCCTGATATAAGAGGTAAGAAACGTATTTTTTGGAAGTATATGTCACCTTCGTTTCTAAGAACGATTAATTTTGAGCAATCCAGTTCAACAATCAAATTTTATCCAGAAGATGAAATTAAGGATACAGATGAAAGTATTGATATATTTTGTAAAAAATTGGATAAAGTTATAGATACATATCTGTTTTTAAAAAAGTTGGATAATGAGTATTTAACGAAAAAAGATGCATTAGAGATAATTCATTATAGGTGTAAAGAAATTTCTGGTGAAATTGATTATCTAAGTGAAAATGCAGATTTGAGAGATAATATTTCAAGAAAGATTGTTAGGAGTTTATATGATTTGTGTTATTCTGTGCTAGTATTAAATGCTGTAAAGTTAGGATACAAAGATATAAATCAGAAATTAGCATGGGAAGTTTCTCAATTTAAATCTGAAACAAAATATATGTGTGATTTTTTGAAAGGATTAAAATATATAGGTATTAGAATGCCAGAAGAAGGACAGGCAGAAAGATTAATGCTTAAATATTATAATTATCTATGGGAAATACGCAAATTTTTAAAAGATAATTTTGATATTGAAGAGTTGGGAAATCTTTCTAAGTTTCCTTTGAATATGGATAGATTAGATGAAGAGTACTATAAGTTGGTTGCAAGAAATATTGAGAATGAAGATTTAACACCAATTAATGTAAGAGTTTCAAGATATTATATTAAAAAAATAAATCCATTTTTTGTAAATGGGGAAAGATACTTTGAGATTACACTTCAATTAGCAGGACTATATGCAACAAAATATAATAGAATTACTGTCTATAGTAAGTTTTATATTTCAACAAAATATTCAATTCAAATTGCATATACAGAGAAAAAATTAGAGCTCTGGGGAATAAATAACAAAATAAAAATATTAAATAATTGGAAAGTTTCAATTGATCCTGTTTGTTTAAATAAGATGGCAAAAATGGTAATGATGCATACACAAATTAGTTCTAAACATGGTGAATATATTGAATTAATGAAATTCTTGACATCTACACAAATGAATTTATTAGAAATTATTAATCTAAGTAATGAAAGATTTCAATATGTTTATAACTATATATATGCTTCAACCAATACACATAATTTTGGAGAGGTTATTTTAAAAATTAGAAATTATTATGCAAAGTCATCCAATAAAATTGGTAGATATACTATTAGATATGCATTATTAAACTTAAGAGAAGAAGTATTGGAGGCATTATTAACTAATAAATATAATAGTAGGAGTTTAGATGGACTTAATATAACAACGAAGTGTTATCCATTTGAGAAAAAGCCATTTATTTCCAATATTGCGGGAAGCAAGACAAGTAATGGAAATAAGAGGGATATTATAGAAATTGTGGATGATAGAAATAAATTTGAAAAAGTTTTACCATATTTAAAAATTGAGAGAATGATTAAAGAAACAGGAGAATTGTATTTCGACAAAGAATTAATTGCAACTGATGAGGAAATAAATAAATATAATATGGGATTAGATTCATGGGAACGAAATAATGGATTTATGATAAATGTAGAGGAAAATATAGTATCTATTGATTCTTATGTAAGCACAACACTTTTTATACTTAAGAGATTATTACAATTATCACATGATCCAGATATGGAGCAACAAAGTAGAAATGAGAGATATCTTAAAGAATGTGGAATAAAATTTGAGGATAAGTTAAAACAAATTGCAATGAAATATCTTTTTGTATCATCTCAGGTAATGTTAATATATGGTGCAGCAGGTACAGGCAAGACAACATTAATAAAATATATTTCTAATATGTTGGATAAGTCAAAAAAGCTTTTTCTTACAAAAACACATACTGCATTGCAAAATTTACAGAATAGAATATGCAATATTGATAATATAAGTTTTGCAAGTATCGATAGTGTAACAAAGAGCAATGAAATTATTGATTTTGATGTTATTTTTATTGATGAATGCAGTACAATTGATAATCTTACAATGAAAAAGCTTTTAGAGAAGGTAAAAGAAGAAACTAAATTAGTTTTTTCAGGCGATATTTATCAGATTGAATCTATTGATTTTGGAAATTGGTTTTATTATGCTAAGGATATTATTACAACAAAGGGTGCAAGTATTGAACTTTTACGTAATTGGAGAACAGAAAAAGGAGAGTTAATTAGTTTATGGGATGAGGTTCGCAAAAAAAGACCTATTATTACAGAAAAACTATCTATGGATGGTCCGTTCTCTAAAGATTTAGGAGAAGAAATATTTGAATTATCAGATGACGAAGTTGTATTATGTTTAAATTATGATGGAAAATTTGGTGTAAATAATATTAATCAATATTTTCAAAATGCAAATACAAAAAGTAAAGCATTTTCATGGGCTGAGTGGGTTTTTAAAATTGGTGATAGAATTATTTTCTTGGACACTAGACGTTCATCATTATTATATAATAATCTGAATGGAACAATATATAATATTAAAAAAAATGAATCGTCAATTATATTTACAATAGATATTAAAATTCACCTTACAGAAGAACAATGTAAATACGAATCATTTGATTATATCGATAATATTAGCGATGGAACGAGAATCAGGCTTGAGGTTATTAAATGGAATGATGACTTATCAGATGAAGATAAAATAAAAACGGTAATACCATTTCAGATTGCATATGCAATTTCAATTCATAAAGCACAAGGATTGGAATTTAAATCTGTTAAAGTTGTAATCCCATCAAGTAATGCAGAAAAAATTACACATTCTGTATTTTACACAGCGATAACTCGAGCAAAAGAAAATTTAAAGATTTATTGGAGTGCTGAAACTATGGATGCAATTGTGAAAAGTTTTACAACACAAAAAGTAGAGCGAAAAACCCTTCAACTAATTAAGCAAAAATTAGATATATAGCAATGGTTTTACTATAGAAAATATATAATTTTTGAAATTAACTATAAATAATTAATATAATGTTTTAATAATACTATAATATATGGATTGTTGACATTAAAGTAATATGATTGTATCATGAACTAATAGTATAAAATGTGGAATGGAGTGATTATATGCAGTTTAAACTGAAAAATTTTGGTAAAATTACAGAGGCTGATATCAAGCTTGATGGCATAACTGTTATATGTGGAAATAATAATACTGGAAAGAGTACTGTAGGAAAAGCTTTGTTTGCATATTTTAATGCTTTAAACGATTATAAAAACAAAATTGATAAACAAAAGAGTAATAAATTTAAAACAATTATTCTAAATTATTCATCGGGGATTGTTGAATTACCACGTAATATAATTTATGAACAGGATCCAATTGAATTTATATCAGAACACGATGGGTCATATTCACATGATGAAATAAAAAAGTATTTAGAAGAAAGTTATTCAGTCAGACTGCCAAATGAGAAGATAGAGGAAATTGCCAACTATTTAAACATGTCATCTATTGATATATTGGAAGAGTATGTATATAGATATATATCTAGGGTTATGAATGGACAGGTGAAAAATTCTAATTCTGCGCATTCAAGCAAATGCATTATTTCTGGTGAATTTAAGGAGTTTACAAATATAATTACATTGAAAAAACACTCATGTGTATGTGAAATTAATGATGCAATTGAACATTCGGCTTATTATATAAATAATCCATTTACTCTTGACTATCTTAATGAACCTGTAGCAATTAGATTTAGTAACAATCCAATGAATTTAAGTGTCATTGAAGCAATAAAAAAGGCTCAGACTTCTATTGATGAAGATTCTATGACCAATATTTTAGATTCTGTATTAAATAAAAAAGATTTGGATGATATAAGAAATGTGATAAAAAAAGTATATACTGGCGATACTGTTATTGATCATGGAAGATACTTTTATAATGAAAATGGTGAATCATATGATTTTAGAAATATTTCAACAGGATTAAAATCATTTGCTCTGATTGAGAGAATGTTAGAAACCGGAGCTTTAAAAAGAAAAGACATACTTATTCTTGATGAACCTGAGATACATCTTCATTCAGAATGGCAAATATATTATGCAGAATTAATTGTATTACTTCAAAAAAAATTTGATTTAACAATACTTTTAGTGACACATAGCTTTCAATTTCTTGAGGCATTAGATTTTTATATAAAGAAATACGAAATATTGGAGAAAAGTAATTTTTATATTCCTGAAAATGTAGAAAAGGGAGTTGTTATAAAATATTGTGGTAATGATTCTATAAAATTAAAAAAAATACTTACAACAGGTTCAATAACATTATCTAATTTGAAGTTTGAGTATGAGATGGAGAATAATAATATTGAAGAAGATAACGAATGATTATTTTAATGAATTTAAAGAAGCTATTAATATTTGTTGTAAAGATATAAATGAAAGTAATTTTATATCTAATATGGAGGAATCTTCTTACAGTAATCAATCAAAAGAATCTTTCTATTCTGATAAAGTATTAAAGAGCTTTATAAATATGGAAAATATAAAACTGGATAATATTACTGAATATAGAAAAGATATGTTGAAATTGCCAAAGAAATCAATGTTTACACCACTTCCAGCTGTAGATGCAGTATGTATAGATGCAGATAATGAATGGTATTTCATTGAATTTAAGAATGCTGTTATAGAAAATGAAATTAAATCAATAAAGAAAAAAATGATAAATAGTTTATGGTTTAGTTTTTATATGTTTTCTTTAAGTGAAAAAGGTGGTGATATAATTAATAATGATGTTTTGAAATTTTCGAGGGAACATATTAATTATATTATTGTGGCTAAACGAGATAAAAATATTGCTGAATCACAGAATATAATGGAATTGGAATCAGTAGGTGAACATTATCGTCCACCTAAATTTCGTGAATATATTAATTATTATTTCAAAGATATATATATGTTAACTGAGTATGAATTTCGTGATTTTGTATTGCATTTTAAAGCGTAGTATATAAAAAATAATTTGCAAATTAATTATATTTTTGTACATATTTAAAATGAAAAGAAACAAAAGTTTCTTTTCAAAATAGAAGGAGTCAAACATTGAATAATAGTAAAAAGATAGAACCAATTAAAAATCTTATAAAGGATAAAAATAACTTATCATTAGATATTTTTGAAAAAACTGTAAGGTTATTATGTGATAATATACTTGAATATGCTTTTGAAGCTTTAAAACAAAGAATTACGGATGATATTTATGAATATTACATTCTGAATAAAATATTAATAAGATGGAACCAGAACTTGAATCATTCTGCTGCACTTTCTAAATTGTCAAGCGATATTTGTTCTGAAGATTATGATTATGAATGGGGGATTTTATTACATGGTGATGGCATCTGGCTTTTAAACAGAGATATTCCTATGGGCAAAACATATTTTGGAAGTAAAAGAACAGTATTTAAGTTATCATTTATAAATAAAACTGATATTGCTTATTTGGAGTTCTTTAAGTCCGATTATCTATTGGGATATAACAAATCTATTTATTTTTTTAGGGATATAATCAGGTATAAAAATACTATATTTCCATCGGATAAGAGTAATAGCTGGGATGTTTATTGGACTTGCAATAAAAGATTTTTTTCATTTTATGTATTGCAGTGTAAAGGAAGTTATAGTGATGATGAGAAGACATGTTATGCAGATATTTCGTTAAAAGATTATGAAGAATATATAAGAAAGAGTAGTAATATTAAAACAGCTAATACGGCAAAAAATCAATTTTTTTATATTAAGGCATTCGTTTGTAGTAGGGCATACAATAAAAGCTTTGATGTTGGCAGCTGCGTTATTCTTAAACGTTGTGAGGATATATTGATTGAACGAGATAAAGAATTAGGAGCAACTGATATAAAGAAGGTAGCAAGAATTATTAAACATATTACAAGCCAAAGAAATGGAATAAGAAATAAAACAATATTTTTGTTATTGTTATGCTTTGGCATAGAGAGAAGGAAAATCTGTGAATTAAAGTGGAGTGATATTAGTGCAAATTGTGTATATATAAGAATAGGGAGTGGAAAAAGTTCTAGAAATATGTTAATGCCAGAAATCTTACAGGATAGTATAAGAGAATTAAAAACAATCAAAGTGACAAATGCTATATATATTTTTGGCAATTCCAGAACACAGTGGTTAAAACCACTTCCAGAAGGTGGAATTAATGATGTTTTAGATTGTATTAGAAATATCGATAAAAATGATGAGTTTTATAGTGATTTTTCACCAGCTGATATTAGAAAGTGGTTATTCAGATTTATGGTTATTGAAAAGAGACTGCCTTTGCAGGATGTGATATGGACTATGAATATACCCATATGTAATATTGGAAATTATATAAAGGACGATGAATTATCAAGATGTTGTACAGAAGGATTTGATGGAGAAAAAAAATATATTTTAGATGATTGGTGTAAAGAACTAATGTTAGAATGCAGGGGGTATTAGAAGATATGATAGATAGTGTACAGTTAAAAAATTATAGATGTTTTGAGAATTCCAATGTTAAATTTAAAGATATTACATTAATAGTTGGAAAAAATAATGCAGGAAAATCTTCCTTGTTAGAAGTTATGAGATTGATAACATTAGCAATTAGAAAAGCAACAAAAACTACATATAAAGAATTACCAGCTGATTTAGGTGCACCACTTAGAGAAAAAGGTTTTAGATTAGAAGCTGAAAATTTAAAGATTGATTTAAGAGGAATAGTTTATTTATATGAAAATAAAGTGGCGAAGATTATTTCGAAATTTGATAATGGATGCAAAATTATAATATATGCTAATAGTGCATATGTTTATGCGGTTATATATGATGAAGAAAATAGGAATGTGAAAACAAAATCATCAGCACAAAAATTAAATATAGGAAAGATTGGGATACTTCCACAGATTGGTCTGATAAAAGAAACTGAAAAAATTTTAAGTAGAGAAACAGTTGAAGGATGCAAAGAAACTTATTTGTCGTCACGACATTTTAGAAATGAAGTATTATTATATAAAGATGAATTTTGGAAAAAGTTTGTCAAATTAGCAGAAGAAACATGGGAGGGATTAAAAATAGAAGAAATATCAACTAGTTACGATAATGATAATGTTATAAATCTTTATGTAAAAGATAATAATTTTCTGGCTGAAATAGGCTTGATGGGAAGTGGATTGCAGATGTGGCTTCAGATAATGTGGTTTTTATGCAGAAGTGAAAATTATGATACTGTAATTTTAGATGAACCCGATGTATATATGCATCCAGATTTGCAAAGAAAATTAATACGTCTAGTACGTGATAGGTATCCACAGACAATTATAGCAACTCATTCAGTAGAAATAATAACAGAATTAGAAGCTAATAATATATTGACTATTGATAAGAAAAAAAGAAGTATGTCATATGCTACAGATTTAAAAGGTGTTCAAAAAATTGTCGATGATATAGGTGCTATAAATAATCTATCATTGTCAAGAATTGGAAATTATAGAAAATGTATATTTGTAGAAGGTGATGATTTAAAAATATTAGCGAAGATAGCTGATAAAATCAATGTTGATAAGTCGAAATCTTTATTAGATTTACCACATGTACCATTAGGAGGGTTTAATAATTTAAAAGAAGCTTTTGGAACTTCAAAATTATTTTCTGAGGAAACGAATGGAATAATACAATGTTATTGTATATTAGATAGAGATTATTTTCCAGAAGAACAAATTAAGAAAAAATATGAGCAGGCATATATGAATTCTTTATATTTACATATATGGAAAAGGAAAGAGTTAGAAAACTATTTATTAGAACCTAATATATTATATAAGGTAGTGGGTGGTAAGGATAATTACGAAGATTTTATTGTTAAATTAGAAAAATTAGTGGATGATAGTAGAATTGATGTAATTGATCAGTATTCACAACATTTTTTTGAATATGAAAAATCCATAGGACCAGGTAGTTCTAATAAAAAGGCTAGAAACTATGTTGATGAAAGATGGACAACATTAGAATCGAAATTATCATTAGTAGGTGGAAAAGAATTTATAAAAAAATTTAATTCATGGATAAGAGAAGAGTATGGAATTAATAGTTGTTCTATAAATAAGTTAATATCGTTAAGTTCTAAATCGGATTATTGTGAAGAAATAATAGATGTCATAGAAACATTGACTGGAGCTGTAAATAAGGAGTAGTATAAAAATAAAAAAAATTTGGAAGAGTGCGAAGTATTCAACAGCACACTATTGACAGCGTGCTATCAATAGCGTATTATAATATAGTTCTTTAGCTGCAGAATGACTGCAGCTTTTTTGATATTCTCATTTGATATGCTAATTTAAGAAAGGATGTTGCAAGTGGTAAGAGATAAACTTCATTGTGGAGAGCTTATAAAACGCCTTAATGACATATTGGGAACATGTGCAAACAAGGAACTTAAGAGCGATGATATGACAGCATCACAGATAAAAATGCTTATAATCATCAGTGAAACTAAAAACGAAAGCATAACTCTTAAAGAACTTGAGAAGCATTTTGGTGTGGCACAGGCGACAGTAGCTGGAATAGTTGCAAGACTTGAAAAGAAGGCTATGATTGAAAGCTTTTACGAACCAGATGATAAAAGAGTAAAGCATGTAAAGCTTACAGACAAGGGACGTGGTGTATGTAAGCATGCATGGGCGAACATGGTAAAGAAGGAAGAATGGTTTTTATCCAGTCTTGATGATGATGAAAAAGAAGAATTATGGCGCTTATTACAAAAGATATATGATAATATGCGCAGAAATGAGGTTTGATGTATGATAAAAACATTATCGGCTTATATAGGCCAGTATAAGAAGGATTCAGTTAAAGCTCCTTTCTATATTATATTTGAAGTACTTATGGAGATTCTTATACCATTTGTTACAGCAAGCATTATAGATAAGGGTATTCAGGCAGGCAATATGAAAAACGTATATATATACGGAGGAGTTATGATAGTACTTGCCTTTGTCAGTCTGTTTTGTGGTGTTCAGGCAGGAAAGTATGCAGCCAGCGCATCAACTGGCTTTGCCTGCAACTTAAGAGAAGGAATATATACCAATATACAGAATTTCGCATTTTCTAATATTGATAAGTATAGTACAGCAGGTCTTATCACACGTATGACTACAGATGTTACTAATGTGCAGAATGCATACCAGATGCTTCTTAGAATAGCAGTCAGGGCACCGCTTATGATGATATGCAGTATGGTTATGTGTTTTATCATTAACCCGACTATGAGTACTATATTTTTAGTGGCACTTATACTTCTTGGCTTCGTGCTTTTCTTTATTATATATAAGGTAACACCTATATTCACAGAAGGTTTTGCAAAGTATGATAATCTTAATGCGAGCGTACAGGAAAATATTTCTGGCATACGTGTAGTTAAGGCATTTGTAAGGGAAGATTATGAGAATGATAAGTTCAAAAGGGCAGCTACAGGTCTTTATAATACATTTGTAAAGGCAGAATCATGGCTTGCTTTTAATAACCCGGTTATGATGTTTGTCATATATGCAAGTATTATTGCTCTTTCATGGTTTGCGGCACATTTTATAGCAGATGGAACTATGACAACAGGTAATCTTACATCCATGTTTTCGTATGTTATGAGCATGATGATGGCACTTATGATGCTTTCCATGGTATTTGTTATGGTGTCTATGAGTGCTGCAAGTGCAAGACGTATAGCTGAGGTTCTTAACGAAAAGGCAGATATAACTAATCCAAAAGCTCCAGTTATGGAAGTTTCTGATGGAAGAATAGATTTTAATCATGTAGACTTCGTATATAAAAAAGACAGTGAAACAGATACACTCCATGATATAGATATACATATTAAGTCGGGTGAAACTATAGGTATCATCGGTGGAACTGGCTGCGGTAAGTCAAGTTTTGTTAACCTTATAAGCCGCCTTTATGATGTTAAGGACGGAAGTGTATGTGTTGGTGGAGTTGATGTAAGAGAATATGATATAGAAACTCTTCGAGATGAGGTATCAGTTGTTCTCCAGAAAAATGTGTTATTCTCAGGAACTATCCTTGATAACTTAAGATGGGGTGATGATAACGCAACAAAGGAAGAGTGTATAGAAGCATGTAAGCAGGCATGTGCAGATGAATTCATAGAGCGTATGCCAGATAAGTATGATACATGGATAGAACAGGGTGGAACCAACGTTTCTGGTGGCCAGAGACAAAGATTATGTATAGCAAGAGCTCTTCTTAAGCATCCTAAGGTTCTTATCCTTGATGATTCGACAAGTGCGGTGGATACAGCAACAGATGCCAAGATAAAGCAGGCATTTGCAACTAAGATTCCAGGAACAACTAAGCTTATAGTATCCCAGAGAATATCAAGTATCCAGGATGCAGACAGAATACTTGTGCTTGATAACGGAGAAATCAGTGGCTTTGATACACATGAGAAGCTTATAGAAAATAACAAGGTATATCGTGAGATATATGAAGTCCAGACACAGGGCGGTGGTGATTTTGATGAGCAGAAGGGAGGAGAAGATAATGAGTAAAAATGTTGGAAATTCTGATAAAATATTGAATAAATCAGACATGAATCCAGGTGATGGAAAGCATAAAAGGAAAGATAGAGAAGGAAAGAATGCACTTCATGTTATGAAAAGATTATTGGGATATGTTTTAAAGAATTATAAGTTTTCATGTATAGCTGTTGTGGCATGTATTATAGTTTCATCACTTACAACACTTATAGCCACTCTTTTCATCCAGAAGCTGGTTGATAACTATATTATTCCACTCACACAGTCAGCAGTGCATGATTATGCTCCACTTGCAGCTGCTATTATAAAGCTTTCAGCAGTACTTCTTGTTGGTGTGTTATGTTCATATATATACAACAGAATCATGGTAAATGTTGGGCAGGGTACTTTAAAAAAGCTAAGGTTTGAGCTTTTTACTAACATGGAATCGCTTCCTATAAGATATTTTGATACACATGCACATGGCGATATTATGTCAGTATATACTAACGATATCGATACATTAAGACAGCTTATAAGCCAGAGTATACCGCAGGTTATCAACTCATGCATAACGCTTGTTTCTACATTTGTAAGTATGATAGTGCTTGATATTCCACTTACTATAGTATCTGTCATAATGGTTATTATTATGTTGTATGTAACATCCAGGTTAAGTGAACTTTCCGGAAAATATTTCGTTGAACAGCAGAAGGATATAGGTAAGGTTAATGCTTATATTGAAGAAATGATGGAAGGACAGAAGGTTGTAAAGGTGTTCTGTCATGAAGAGGAAAGTATAGAGCAGTTCAGAAAGATTAATGATGCACTCCGTACAAGCTCTAATAACGCCAATAAGATTGCTAACATTACTATGCCTGTTAATGGCAATATCGGAAACATAAGCTATGTTTTATGCGCTATTGCTGGTGGCATATTAGCACTCAGTGATTTTTCGGGACTGACTATAGGTACTCTTGTAGCATTTTTAAGTCTTAATAAGAGCTTTACACAGCCTGTAACACAGATAAGCCAGCAGGTAAGCAGTATAGTAATGGCTATGGCTGGTGCCGGACGTGTGTTTGAGTTATATGATGAGAAGCCCGAAACAGACGAAGGCCGGGTTGAACTTGTAAATGTAAAGTATAATGCAGATAAAGAGCTTACAGAAACTAAAGAAAGTACTATGATGTGGGCATGGAAGAGACCAGCTATGGATGGTAAGCCTGCAGAATACAGAAGGCTTGAAGGTGATGTTACATTTGATGGTGTAGACTTTGGATATAATCCTGACAAGATGGTGCTTCATGATATCAGAATGTATGCAACTCCAGGTCAGAAGATAGCATTTGTAGGAAGCACAGGTGCTGGTAAAACTACGATTACGAATCTTATTAACAGATTCTATGATATACAGGATGGTAAGATAAGATATGATGGTATCAATATCAATCATATTAAAAAGGATGATTTAAGACGAAGCCTTGGTATAGTGCTTCAGGATACGAATCTGTTCACAGAAACTATTATGGAAAATATCCGTTATGGCCGTCTGGATGCAACTGATGAGGAGTGTATAGCAGCAGCAAGACTTGCCAATGCAGATGGCTTCATAAGACGTCTGCCAGAAGGCTACAACACATTGCTTCATAGTGGTGGAGCTAATCTAAGTCAGGGACAAAGACAGCTTTTAGCCATAGCACGTGCTGCAGTAGCTGACCCACCAGTACTTATTCTTGATGAGGCAACATCTTCTATTGATACAAGAACTGAAAAACTTGTACAGAAGGGAATGGATGCACTTATGTCAGGAAGAACCTCTTTTGTTATAGCACACAGACTTTCTACAGTTCGTAACGCAGACTGTATCATGGTTATGGAACAGGGCAGAATAATAGAAAGAGGAACACATGAACAGCTGATGGAGGAAAAAGGAAGATATTACCAGTTATATACAGGTAAGAGTATATCAGCGTAGGTACAAAAGCATGAAAATAGCTTATTATGAGATTGACAATTCTGACCTGGAAAAATATAATTAAATATTGTTCAGACAAATATATTGTTTAAATTCTTTGTCTGGAATAAAAGTATATATTGGTTAAGTTTAATATGAAAAAAGAGATGAATAATGAACTTATTGACTACGTAGTCAATGATTTCAAAAGTGGTATTAAGCATGGAGTGCTTGTTGCTAATCTGACATATGCCCTGGCTAAGGAGTATGGTATGTCAGAAGCTGAGGCATACGAACTAAAAGTGGCAGCTATGGTGCATGATATTGGAAAACTTAAGCTTTCAGAGTATCTTTATGGAAGAACGAACAATGGTCTTCCAGAAGAGGAAAAAAAGTATATGGGCATGCATTCAAAAATCAGCTATGATGTATTGAAAAAGTATGATTATTCAGATAATATTATGGAGGTTGTACTTTTACACCATGAGTGCTACGATGGAAGCGGATATCCTGATGGACTTGTGGGTGAGGATATACCGATGGGAGCGAGGATTCTTAAGGTTACAGATGAATTCGCAGCTCTTATATCAGACAGACCTTATAGAAAAGCATTTGATATAGATACAGCTGTTTCTATTATGATTGATGAGGTGAAGAATCTTGATATGAAGGTCTTTATATTATTTCAGAGACTTATTCATGAGGAATCAACGCTTGAACTTATAAAAAACAGCAGAATTGATATTGATGACCTGGATATAAGTGATATACTTGATATTTAGAATGATCTGATTATATGGCATCCATATGGTTTATTTATCAGAGTTTGTTTTTAATCAAATATTTACAGGAATGAGGTAATTAACAATGGCAGAGTCAATGGTTGGCTTAAAAAGAACACACAGATGCACAGAGGTGTCAGGTGCTGACATAGGAAGCACAGTTACAGTTATGGGTTGGGTGGCTAAGAGACGTAATCTTGGTTCGCTTATATTCGTTGATTTAAGAGATAGAAGCGGCATCCTACAGATACTTTTTGATGAGAATATAGTTGGTAAGGAAGGCTTTGATAAAGCTTATACATTAAGAAACGAATTCGTTATAGCAGTAGTTGGTAAGGTTGTTAAAAGAAGCGGTGCAGTTAATGAGAATCTTAAGACTGGTGATATTGAGATAGCAGCAGAATCTTTAAGAATCCTTTCAGAGTCAGAAACACCTCCATTTCCTATCGAGGATAATATAAATACTAAGGAGGATATCAGACTTAAGTACAGATGTCTTGATTTAAGAAGACCTGATATACAGTCTAATATTATCATGAGAAGTAAGGTGGCAACTCTGACAAGAGCATTTCTTGCAAAGGAAGGCTTCCTTGAAATCGAAACACCTATGCTTACTAAGTCAACTCCGGAGGGAGCAAGAGATTACCTTGTACCAAGCCGTATTCATCCAGGTAAGTTCTATGCTCTGCCACAGTCACCACAGCTTTTTAAGCAGATGCTTATGTGTTCTGGCTATGACAGATATATGCAGATAGCAAGATGCTTCAGGGATGAGGACTTAAGAGCTGACAGACAGCCAGAGTTTACACAGATTGATATGGAGCTGTCATTTGTTGATGTTGATGATGTGCTCGATGTTAATGAAAGACTTTTAGCTTATCTTTTCAAGGAAGTGTTAGATGTTGATGTTAAGCTTCCTATCCAGCGTATGACATGGCAGGAGGCTATGGATCGATTCGGTTCTGATAAGCCAGACTTAAGATTTGGTATGGAGCTTAAGAATGTTACAGATATAGTTAAGAACTGTGGCTTCAGCGTGTTTACAGGAGCTATTGAGAATGGTGGTTCTGTACGTGGTATTAACGCTGCAGGTCAGGGAAATATGCCTCGTAAGAAGATAGATGCACTTGTTGATTTCGCTAAGGGTTATGGAGCAAAGGGCCTTGCCTATATAGCTATTCATGAAGATGGTTCACTTAAGTCTTCATTCTCTAAGTTTATGACAGAAGATGAGATGAATGCACTTGTTGAGGCTATGGAAGGTAAGCCAGGAGATCTTTTACTTTTTGCAGCTGACAGAAACAAGATTGTATGGAATGTACTCGGTGCATTAAGAGTTGAGCTTGCAGGACAGATGGGACTTCTTGACAAGAGTGATTATAAGTTCCTCTGGGTAACAGAATTCCCACAGTTTGAGTGGTCAGATGAAGAAGAGAGATTCGTAGCCATGCATCATCCATTTACTATGCCTATGGATGAGGATCTTGATAAGCTTGAGTCAGACCCAGGTTCAGTACGTGCAAAGGCTTATGATATTGTACTTAATGGTACAGAGATAGGTGGTGGTTCAGTAAGAATCCATCAGGCTGATGTACAGTCAAGAATGTTTAAGGCACTTGGTCTTACAGATGAAGTTGCTAATGAGAAGTTTGGTTTCTTACTTGATGCATTCAAGTATGGAGTACCACCACACGCAGGACTTGCATATGGTCTTGACAGACTTGTTATGCTTATGGCAAAGAGAGATTCAATAAGAGACGTTATTGCTTTCCCTAAGGTAAAGGATGCAACATGTCTTCTTACTAACGCACCTGATGTTGTAGATGCAAAACAGCTTGAAGACTTATCTATCAGCATTACAGAGTCAGAACAGGAATAATATTTTAAGAGCATTTGAAAGTATTTAATGGATATTTTCAAATGCTTTTTTTAACTATATTTTTAGACAATACTTTGTGAAATCTGGATAAAAATAATGGTTTTATCAGCTTTTTTTTAGCAAAAATATTGCATTTGGATAATCATGGGTATATACTTTTTTTATAAATCTTGGCAAAACTATAACAAAAGACGGGAGATAAATTATGACAGAGAATCAGTATATAAGGGCAAACAGGACTGTTTTATTTACAGTTCTCATAGTATTTGGTTATATTGCGCTGACAGTGATGGCAGCATTAGGAGTGGGTGACGGACATAACAAAGGAAAGATTTTAATACAGTTTGTTGTGGCACTTGCGGTAATTATTGTATCAGTAGCTGCTTATATTTTAAGGAAGAAGACCAGAGTGTGTGAATTAACGATTGCGGTATCAATGGCACTTGGATATGTTGTTCTTATACTGCTTAATTCAACTGATGGTGTATGGACATATGTACTTCCTTTGATTATGGCTTCGATGGTATATCTTAATGAAAAACTAATATTGTGGGCTGATGGTGTTGCGATAGCTGCTAATGTCATAAGACTTATTATGGATTATAATATGTATAATGGAGTGGTTATGGCAAGCAGGGTTCTTGCTATATTAGTATTGGTTATTGTTACATGTATATCTCTTAGTGTAACAAAGCTGCTTAAGCAGTTTTTTGCAGAGAATATGAACAAGATAGAGGCAGCAGCAGTTATACAGAAAGAGAATAACGAGAAGATGGTTGCTGTAGCTGATAATATAACCAGACATTTCGGACAGGCTATGGATATGCTTGATGAGTTAGAAAAGAGCATAGATATAAACCACAATTCAATGAAAGATATAGCAGAAAGCACAGAAAGCACAGCAGAAGCCATACAAAGACAGGCCACTATGTGTGCAGAGATTCAGGAAAACACTGATATTGCTGAAAAAGAGATAAGCGAGATGGTTGAGGCCTCACACAGAACAGATGAGACTGTTAATGATAGTAAGGCTATAGTAGTTGAACTTAAGGAACAGGCACAGAATGTACATGATGCAAGCAATATAATCGTAGATGTGATTAACAGTCTTACAGAAAAGGTTGATGATGTACAGGGATTTATTGGTTCTATCGTAGAGATTTCAAGCCAGACTAACCTTCTTGCATTAAATGCTTCAATAGAAGCAGCAAGAGCAGGAGAAGCCGGAAAGGGCTTTGCAGTAGTAGCAGAAGAGATAAGACAGCTCTCAGAACAGACTAAGAATGCATCTTCAAGCATAACAGATATAATCAATAATCTTTATGAAGATACGAAGAAAGCTAATGAGAGCATAAAAGCGTCAGTTGAGTCAGTTAATAAGCAGAATGAACTTATTGATAATACAAGAGTGACTTTTGAGGACGTAGGAAAAACAGTTGACAATCTTATGAACAATATAGATTCTGCAGAGCAGAGCATTAACAAGATACTGGATTCAACTTCTGTTATTTCTGATAATATTTCACATTTATCAGCAACAGGAGAAGAGGTAGCAGCTGCTTCAACTGAAGGCCTAAGAGTATCTGACACAACAGTTGAAAGCATGAAGAACTGTAAGAATATATTACATAACATATATCTTCTTGCAGAGGATTTAAAACGTTCGACAGAGGCATAAAATATAATAAAATGTATAATTATACATTGACTTATTTATAAATAATCTATACAATTAATAGTCATACAGGTTGTATAACTACAACTATAGAAAATGGAGGTTGTAATATGTATTCATTTGATGAAGTATTGAACTATGATCCAGAATTAGCTAAAGCTATGGATGATGAATTAGCAAGACAGAGAAGCCATATTGAACTTATAGCTTCTGAGAACCTTGTAAGTAAAGCTGTTATGGCAGCTATGGGAAGCCCTCTTACTAACAAGTATGCAGAAGGATATCCTGGAAAGAGATATTATGGTGGCTGCGAATATGTAGATGTTGTTGAAACACTTGCAATTGAGAGAGCTAAGAAGTTATTTGGTTGTGAATATGCCAATGTTCAGCCACATTCAGGTGCACAGGCTAACCTAGCAGCATTCTTTGCCATGGTAGAACCAGGTGATACTGTTATGGGTATGAGCCTTGACTGTGGTGGACACCTTTCACATGGTTCACCAGTTAATATTTCTGGTAAATATTTTAATATAGTTCCTTATGGAGTTACAGCTGAAGGCTTTATAGATTATGACGAAGTATTAAGAATAGCTAAGGAATGTAAGCCAAAGATGATTATTGCTGGTGCATCTGCATATGCAAGAGTTATTGATTTTAAGAAGTTCAGAGAGATAGCTGACGAAGTTGGTGCTTATCTTATGGTAGATATGGCTCACATCGCTGGTCTTGTAGCAGGTGGAGAGCATCCAAGCCCTATCCCTTATGCTGATGTAGTTACAACTACAACTCATAAGACATTAAGAGGACCAAGAGGTGGTATGATTCTTTCATCAGCAGAAGCAGCTGAGAAGTTCAAGTTTAACAAAGCTGTATTCCCAGGAATCCAGGGTGGTCCGCTTATGCACGTTATTGCTGGTAAGGCAGTATGCTTAAAGGAAGCACTTGATCCAAGCTTTAAGACTTATGCTAAGAACATTGTTGATAATGCACAGGCTCTTTGTACAGGACTTATGAACAGAGGTTTTGATATCGTATCTGGTGGTACAGATAATCATCTTATGCTTGTTAACCTTTTAAGCAAGAATAAGACTGGTAAGGAAGTAGAAAAGCTTCTTGATGCAGCTAATATTACATGCAACAAGAACACTATCCCTAACGATCCAGCTTCACCTTTCGTAACAAGTGGTATCAGACTTGGTACAGCAGCAGTTACAACAAGAGGCTTCAACACAGCAGATATGGATGTAGTAGCAGAAGCTATTGCCCTGCTTGTTGATGATGTTGATGCTAATCAGGCTAAGGCTATGGTTAAGGAACTTACAGACAAGTATCCTCTTTATGAATAATGCTGGAATATATAAGAAATGAACTTCTGGGGATGACTGATAAAGGGGAATATGCAGCATTTACATCCTCACTTATTCCTGGCTGCGATAATATAATAGGAATAAGACAACCGGTATTAAAGCAATATGCAAAACAGCTTATAAAAGAGAATAAGGATTTTCGGCAGCTGCTTAGTGAACCGGATATTTATCAGGAAGAAACACTGCTTAGAAGCTACATAATAGGAATGGGAACAGCGAAGGAGAAAGACTTTAAGAAGGCTTTAAAAGACTTCAAAGCATTCGTTCCTCTTGTGAACAACTGGGCTGTCAACGATAGCTTCTGTGTGGAATTTAAGGTTATGGATATGTTTCGGGACGAGTTTCTGCCGTACATAAAGAAATGTATAGAATCGTGTGATGAATACAGGGCAAGAGTAGGTCTTATAATGTTGTTAGACCACTACTTAAAGGTTGATATGCATGGCATGAAAAGACCGAGAATGAAAAAGGTTACTCTTAAAGATATAGAAAACACAGATGAAAGAAATTGTGACAATGGTTTATATCTTGATGATATATTTTCACTTGTAAACAGGGATTTTTCGACCTATGGATATTATACACAGATGGCAGCAGGCTGGCTTCTTGCGGAATGTTTTGTTACATTTCCCAAAAGAACGTGGGAATATCTTACAGATACCGACTGCTTAAAGTTAGATAAGCTGTCATATCAGAAGGCAGTACGAAAGATATGTGAATCGCTCACGCCGGATAAAGAAGTTAAACTAAAAGTTAAAAAGGATCTGAAGCAGATGTAATAATCTGTTTCAGGTCTTTTTTTATTGCTCCATATTATGACGTCGGGGTCAAAATCCCCCGACTTTAATAATTTGAATATCAAAATAACTATTGACAATATATAAGTATTGTAGTATAAAAATATTGTTTGAAATTCAAAGTAAGATAATCAAACAGTTAGCAAGTCAAATAAATAAGGACAAAAAAGTATGATAAGAACAAGAATCATAGGAACAGGAAGCTATGTTCCACCAGATATATTGACTAACGATAATCTATCAGAAATGGTAGATACGAGTGATGAGTGGATAAGGACAAGAACTGGTATATGTAACAGACATATAGCAAAAGATATGGATAATGCTGATATGGCATATAACGCTGCAAGAAATGCAGTAGAGGGTGCACGTATTGAAGCTTCTAAGATTGGTCTGATTATAGTTGCAACGTCAACTCCTGATTATGCTTTTCCTAATCAGGCATCACTTGTACAGGCAAAGCTTAAAGCAGTAAATGCTATGTGTTTTGATGTAAGTGCAGCATGTTCAGGTTTTATTACAGCCCTGGATATTGCAGCTTCAATGTTAAAGGCAGGTTCGTATAAATATGCACTTGTTATTGGTTCAGAAAAGATGTCAGAAATAGTTAACTGGAAAGACAGAAGTGTGTGTGTACTTTTCGGAGATGGTGCTGGCGCAGTGGTTCTTAAAGCAGTTGATAACAACACAGAAGATGTTACAGGTGCCTCTGCTGGTCAGGAAAGAGGAATTATTGACAGCAATATCTACAATGATGGAACAGGTGCCTCTGTTTTAACAGGTGGCAGGAGATTTTCTGATTCACGCAGCACAGACATTTTTATACATATGGATGGACAGGAAGTGTTTAAATTCGCCGTAAAGAGTGTTCCTACAGCCATAGAAACACTTTTACATAATAATAATATGAACGTTAATGATGTTGATAAATTCATACTGCATCAGGCTAATGTACGTATTATAGAGAGCGTAGCTAAAAGACTTAAGGCTGATAAAGATAAGTTTCCAGTCAATCTGAATGAATATGGAAATACATCATCAGCAAGCATTCCGATTCTGCTTGATGAGTTAAACAGGAATGGAAGCTTAAAACAGGGAGAGAAGCTTATACTTGCCGGTTTCGGTGCAGGATTAAGCTGGGGAAGTATTCTGCTTGTATGGTAGCACGGTTAAAGATGCTAAGCTTATTATATAGATATTTGCAGACTGCTTACTTAAAGATATCAGGCAGTCGGATAAGCAGCATTTTAACATATATAAGATATTTATGGCAGAAGCTTTGCCACAGATATCAAAGTCGGTGGCTTTTGACCACGACATCATATAATAAAAAATAATAAGAATTAAGGAGATTTAACATTATGTTTGAAAAAGTAAGAGAATTAGTTGCAGCACAGTTAGGTATAGATGAGGCAGTTATTAAGCCTGAGTCTAATTTCAAGGAAGATCTTAAGGCAGATTCACTTGATCTTTTTGAACTTGTTATGTCACTTGAGGATGAGTGTTCAGTAACTATTCCATCTGAGGAGCTTGAAAAGATTCTTACAGTACAGGATGTTGTTGATTATATCGAGGCTAACCAGAAATAGTTATAAATGTAAGGAAGGAAGATAAGTTATGAAAACTCGTGTAACAGAGCTTCTTAATATAGAATATCCTGTTATACAGGGCGGCATGGCATGGGTTGCAGATGCTAATCTGGCAGCCCACGTCAGCAAAGCCGGTGGAATGGGATTTATCGGAGCAGCTAATGCACCGGCAGAATGGGTAAAAGAACAGATACATATAGCACGTAAGATAACAGATAAGCCAGTTGGTGTTAATATTATGCTTTTAAGTGATTATGCAGATGAAATAGCACAGCTTGTTATTGATGAGCATATAGAAGCAGTAACAACAGGTGCAGGCAACCCAAGCAAATATATGAAGGCCTGGAAGGAAGCTGGAATAAGGGTTATTCCTGTTGTGGCATCAGTTGCACTTGCAAGAATGATGGAACGTGCCGGAGCAGATGCGGTTGTAGCTGAGGGTATGGAATCAGGTGGACATATCGGCGAGGAAACGACCATGACACTTGTACCACAGGTTGTTGATGCAGTTGATATTCCTGTTATAGCAGCTGGCGGAATAGGTGATGGCAGAGGTGTATGTGCAGCATTTATGCTTGGTGCAGAGGCTGTACAGATGGGAACAAGATTCGTTGTGGCTAAGGAATCGAATGTTCATCAGAATTATAAGGACAGAGTTATAGCTGCCAAGGATATAGACTCAGTAGTAACTGGCAGAAGCACAGGCCATCCAGTAAGGTCACTTAGAAACAGCATGACAAGAGAGTATCTTGATATGGAAAAAGAAGGCGTTGAGTTTGAAAAGCTTGAAAGACTTACTCTTGGAACATTAAGAAAGGCTGTTGTGGATGGTGATGTCAAGCAGGGAACTGTAATGGCAGGACAGATAGCAGGTCTTGTAAGTAAGGAACAGACATGTGAAGAGATTATTAAGGAGCTTATGAAGGAAGTCTCTGAGGTATATAATTCACATAATAAGCTGGCATAAAACAGTGTATGGAAATGAGGATTTAAAAGGTATGGGAAAAACAGTTGTAATGTTTCCAGGACAAGGAAGCCAGTGTACTGGAATGGGAAGAGAAAGCTATAATAGCTGCACTTCATCAGTAAAGTGCTTTAAGAAGGCTGGTGAACTGACAGGTATCAATATGGAGCATTTAATATTTGAAGAAAATGATCTTCTTGATAAAACCGAGTATACACAGATCGCGTTATATGTAACAGAAATCGCCCAGCTTGCTGATATGGTTGAGCAGGGCCTTACGTATGATGCAGCTATTGGACTTTCATTAGGTGAATATAGTGCACTTACTGCGAGTGGTGCGCTATCTTATGAAGATGGTGTAAGACTTGTAAGAAACCGTGGAATATATATGGAACAGGAGGTTCCGGCTGGTATAGGTGCCATGGCTGCAGTTATCGGGCTTACATCAGATGAGGTTGACAGTGTACTTGCTAAATATAACAAGGATAAAAGCGGGAACACAGAGTCTGATAATGATATGTATCCTGATACAGTTTCCGCAGCTAATTACAACTGCCCTGGACAGATAGTAATATCAGGTAAAAAGGAATGTGTACAGGAAGCTATGGAAGTGCTTAAGGAAGCAGGAGCAAGAAGAACACTCCTTCTTAATGTAAGTGGACCGTTTCATTCAAAGCTTCTTAAGGGTGCAGGTGATAAGCTTATGAAGGATTTTGAAAAAGTTACTTTTGATAAAGTGAAGTATCCTTATGTGGCAAACTGTACAGCTGAGTATGTGGATGAGAATACATCCAGTGGATATATAAAAGAACTTCTTTCAAAGCAGGTATATAGTTCAGTACGTTTTGAACAGTCAGTCAGAAAAATGATAGCCGATGGTTATGATACATTTGTTGAGGTGGGACCGGGAAAGACTTTATCTGGCTTTGTTAAAAAGATAGCTAAGAGCATGGAAAAGGAAGTAGTTATAAAATAACAGGCAATAAATGCAGACAGGATATTGGTAAGGCTTTAGCAATATTGTATCGATGAAAGGCAGTGTGTTATGTGTATGGATAATTGTATAAAAAGATATGAAAACAAGATAGTGCTTGTAACCGGAGCTGGCAGAGGAATAGGAGCTGCTATAGCTGCCCGTTTTGCCAAAGAGGGGGCTGCGGTTATTGTTAATTACAGTGGTAATGATGAGGCAGCAGATAGAACAGTTAAAAATATTCTGGATGCCAACGGAAAGGCAGAAAAATACAAGTGTCAGGTTGATTCGTATGAAGAAACTGAAAAAATGATCACATATATAATGGATAAATATAAGAGAATAGACATTCTTATAAATAATGCAGGTATAACAAAAGATGGTCTTATCATGAGAATGAAAGAGGAAGATTTTGACAGAGTTATAGATGTTAATCTTAAGGGAACATTTAACTGCATAAGACACGTAAGCAGATACATGTTAAAGCAAAGAAGCGGAAGAATAATCAATATGTCATCAGTTGTAGGCATAGCTGGTAATGCAGGACAGGTTAATTACAGTGCTTCTAAAGCAGGTGTGATAGGTATTACCAAATCTGCGGCAAAGGAGCTTGCATCGCGTGGAATAACTGTTAATGCAGTTGCACCTGGATATATTGATACAGATATGACAAAGGTTTTATCTGATGAACAGAAGAAGTCAGTACTTGATGTGATTCCTCTTTCAAGAATGGGAAGCGTGGATGATATAAGCAATGCTGTAGCATTTCTGGCATCAGATGAAGCGGCATACATAACAGGACAGGTGATATCAGTAGATGGAGGTATGAATATCTGATGAGAAGAGTAGTTGTTACAGGTATGGGTGCAATAACACCTATAGGTTTAAGTGTGGATGAATTCTGGAATTCTGTAAAAGAGAATACAGTTGGAATAGATAATATAACAAGGTTTGATACAACAGATTATAAGGTTAAGCTTGCAGCAGAGGTAAAGGATTTTGATGCTAAGAATTATATGGATTTTAAGGCAGCCAAAAGGATGGAGAAGTTCAGCCAGTATGCTGTTGCGGCCGCGCATGAGGCTATGAAGGATTCGGGGCTTGATATGGCTAAAGAGGATGCTTTCCGTGTTGGTGTATCAGTAGGCTCTGGTGTTGGAAGCCTTGAAGCTATGGAAAGCAATCACAAGAAGCTTCTTGAAAAGGGTCCATCTAGGATTAATCCGCTTCTTGTACCTCTTATGATAACTAACATGGCAGCTGGCAATGTATCAATACAGCTAGGTTTAAAGGGTAAGAATATAAATGTTGTTACAGCATGTGCTACTGGAACTAACTCTATAGGTGAAGGCTATAGAAGTATACAGCATGGAGAGGCAGATGTTATGTTTGCAGGTGGAACTGAAAGTTCTATATCTCCTATTGGAATCGGTGGTTTTGCTGCGCTTACAGCACTTTCAACATCTACAGACCCTAAGAGAGCCTCTATCCCATTTGACAAAGAAAGAAATGGCTTTGTCATGGGTGAAGGAGCAGGTGTGGTTGTACTTGAAGAACTGGAGCATGCTTTAAAGAGAGGAGCGCATATATATGCAGAGATCACAGGCTATGGCTGTTCTTCTGATGCATACCATATAACATCACCTATGGAGGATGGAAGTGGAGCTGCATATGCTATGACAAGTGCCATGAAGGAAGCAGAAGTAAAACCAGATGATATCGACTATATAAATGCACATGGAACAAGTACCCATCATAATGATCTTTTTGAGACAAGGGCGATCAAGCTGGCACTTAAGGATGCAGCTTACAATGTGCCTGTAAGTTCAACAAAATCTATGGTTGGACATCTGCTTGGTGCAGCGGGCGCAGTTGAGTTCATAGCCTGTGTCAAGTCAATTCAGGATGGTTATATACATCCAAATGTAGGACTATCAGAAACAGAGGAAGAAATGGATCTTAATTATGTCAAGAATGAAGGAATCGAAAAGGACGTTGATGTAGTCATGACGAATTCTCTTGGTTTTGGTGGACATAATGCAACTCTTATAGTAAGAAAGTATTCATAATATGATGAACGCTTAAAGTACATAAGTGGATTGCTGGTGAGATATCTGGAATACCAGAATATGAATAAAAGGTCATGAAGAAATGGAGATAATATATGGAATTAGAAAATGTAATAAAGCTGATTAATGCTGTATCAGAATCTTCACTTACAAGCTTTAGCATGGAAGATGGCGACACTAAGCTTTCGCTTGGCGCTGACAGAAGTGACAGGGCAGCTGTTAAAGATACTGCCGGTGCTGATGATATAGTTAATAGCGATAGCGGCGATGAATCAGGATTGAATAAATCAGACATTAAAACTTCTGATGATAATGTGCTTACTGTTAATTCACCACTTGTAGGTGTATTTTACAGTTCAGCATCTCCGGAAGCTGATGCATATGTAGCAATAGGTGACAGAGTTAAAAAAGGTCAGGTAATCGGTATAGTAGAAGCAATGAAGCTTATGAATGAGATTGAAAGTGATTATGATGGTGTGGTTACTGATATTCTTGTAGATAATGAACAGATGGTTGAATATGGACAGCCTATGTTTGTAATAAAACCAGTCTGACAATACGTCGGTATCAAAGGCATGGGTTTTTGATACCGACATTATATATATGAAATTCGATTATTTAATATAAGGAGTTAAGTATGCTTACAACAAAGGAAATAATGGATATTATACCACACAGACATCCTTTTCTGCTTGTGGATACGATAGATGAACTTGAGCCTGGAATAAAGGCAACAGGATATAAGTGTATTACATATGATGAGCCTTATTTTGCAGGACATTTTCCAGCTGAGCCTGTTATGCCGGGGGTCCTTCAGATAGAGGCATGCGCACAGGTAGGCGCTGTTGCGATACTTTCGCTGGAAGAAAACAAAGGTAAAACAGCATATTTTGGTGCAGTTAATAATGCAAGATTTAAAAGAAAAGTAGTTCCTGGTGATAAACTTAAGATGGAATGTGAGATTATAAAGAAAAAAGGACCAGTTGGCGTGGGAAAGGCTGTTGCGACGGTAGATGGAGAGGTTGCACTTACAGCAGAGCTTACATTTATGGTAGGTTAATCCGTCTGATGTTATAAATATAATATGTGGATTATGGAATGGTTATAAGGAGATGAAGCTGTGTTTAATAAGATATTGATAGCGAACAGAGGCGAAATAGCTGTTAGAATAATAAGAGCCTGTAGGGAAATGGGTATACAGACAGTTGCAGTATATTCTGAGGCGGATAAGGAAGCACTTCATACGCAGCTGGCTGATGAGAGTGTATGTATAGGAAAGGCAGCAGCTAAGGATAGTTACCTTAATATGGAAAGAATATTGAGTGCAACAGTAGCAACACATGCAGATGCAATACATCCAGGCTTTGGATTTCTTTCTGAAAACAGTAAGTTTGCATCATTATGTGAAAAATGTAACATCACATTTATAGGTCCAGATTCAGATATCATAGAGAAAACAGGTAATAAACAGGAAGCAAGAAATACAATGATATCAGCAGGTATTCCAGTTATTCCAGGAACCAAAGAACCAGTTATGGATGCAGAAAGAGGAAAAGAGCTTGCAGACAATATAGGTTATCCTGTTATGGTTAAAGCTGCACTTGGCGGCGGTGGCAAGGGGATGCGTGTTGTATATACAAAAGAAGATTTTAAAAGGGAATTCGATAACGCACAGAGAGAAGCCGTGAATGGCTTTGCTGATGGCACAATGTATATAGAAAAATATATAGAAAAGCCAAGACATATAGAGTTCCAGATATTAGCTGATAAATATGGAAATACAATTCATCTTGGTGAAAGAGATTGTTCAATACAAAGAAATCACCAGAAGTTAGTTGAGGAATCACCCTCTCCTGCGTTGAATGATGAATTAAGAAAGAGAATGGGAGATACTGCAGTGGCAGTGGCTAAAGCAGTTAACTATGAAAATGCAGGAACAGTTGAGTTTCTTCTGGATAAAAACGACAATTATTACTTTATGGAGGTAAATACCCGTATTCAGGTCGAGCATGGTATAACAGAACTTGTGACAGGTGTTGATCTTATAAAGGAACAGATAAAGATAGCAGCTGGCGAAAGTCTTGGTATTAAGCAGGAGGATCTAAGGATACATGGTGCTGCCATGGAGATAAGAATCAATGCTGAAAACCCCGAAAAGAACTTTGCACCTAATCCGGGAACAATAAAGAATATACATATACCAGGTGGTAATGGTGTAAGAATAGATACTGCAGTTTATAGTGGATATACGATACCTCCTTTTTATGATTCCATGATAATGAAGGTTATGACATATGCAAACGACAGGAAAACAGTGATTGAGAAGATGAGAAGTGTCCTTGGCGAGATTATTATTGAAGGTGTCACAACAAATACAGATTTTATGTATGATATATGCCAGAATGAGAAGTTTATTAAAGGTGATGTCAGTACAGATTTCATACCAGAGGAGTATCCACAGGTATGTAAAAAATAGTTGTTCGTTATGCACAGTAAGAGTGCGTGGAAATGAGGATTTATATGCAGATAAAAGGCTTGTTTAAAAAGAATATCCATAAAAATAAAATCAACAATCTGGATAGCAGTAATATAAATGTTCCAGATGGATTATATACGAAATGTCCGGTTTGTTCAAAAATAATCTTAACAGAGGACATGTATCTGAATAATTGTGTATGTCCGGAATGTGGATATTATATGAAGCTGGATGCCAGAACAAGGATATCCATGGTAGTGGATAAGAATACATTTTCAGAATGGGATACTAACATTGAAGAGAGCAATCCATGTGAATACCCAGGTTATGAGGAGAAAATCCAGAATCTTAAAAGAAAAACAAATCTTGATGAGGCAGTAATAACCGGCGTTGGAAAGATAGATGGCAGCAAAGCTGTTATAGGTGTCTGTGATACAAGATTTCTTATGGGCAGCATGGGCGAAGTTGTAGGTGAAAAGCTTACACGGGCAGTTGAGAAGGCTACAGAGCAGAAGCTGCCGGTTATTATATTTACGTGCTCAGGCGGAGCCAGGATGCAGGAGGGAATAGTATCTCTTATGCAGATGGCAAAGATAAGTGCCGCATTAAAAAAACATGATGAGGCAGGACTTTTATATATCACTGTTCTTACTGACCCTACAACTGGAGGTGTAACTGCAAGCTTTGCTATGCTTGGAGATATTATACTTGCAGAGCCAGGTGCCCTTATAGGTTTTGCAGGACCAAGAGTTATCAGACAGACTATAGGACAGGAACTGCCAGAAGGGTTTCAGAGAGCTGAATTTCTGTTAGAGCACGGCTTTGTGGATGCGATAGTTAAAAGGGATGAGCTAAAGAAGACACTTGCGTATCTGCTTGACATACATAAGTACAGTGGAGCTTATACAGAAGTTAAAGAAAATGTGGATACATACCGGAGCAATTCAGATATTATGAAGAAGTATCTTGAGTATCTTGATAATATATATTTCAAAAAGATAGATAGAGAAGAAGAAAAAAAGGCTGAGGCTGATAATAATCTGTATAATGAGTATGATGTATGGGAAAAGGTCGAAATAGCAAGAAGCAGTGAAAGACCTAACGCCGCAGATTACATAGAAAAAATAACTAAAGATTTTTTTGAACTTCATGGTGACAGAAACTTTGGTGATGATAAGGCGATAATAGGTGGAATCGCAACATTTGGCGGCATTCCTGTAACAGTCATAGGACATATGAAGGGTAAGACTACTAAAGAGAATATATCAAGAAACTTTGGAATGCCTAATCCCGAAGGGTATAGAAAGGCACTCAGGCTTATGAAGCAGGCTGAAAAATTTAACAGACCGGTTATATGTTTTATAGACACTCCAGGAGCGTATTGCGGTCTTGGTGCAGAAGAGCGAGGCCAGGGAGAAGCTATAGCAAAGAATCTGTATGAAATGAGCAGTCTTACAGTTCCGGTGCTGTCAATAGTAACTGGCGAAGGTGGAAGCGGTGGTGCACTTGCACTAGGTGTTGCCAATGAGGTATGGATGATGGAGAATTCCATATATTCAATACTTTCACCAGAAGGCTTTGCGTCGATACTGTGGAAGGATTCTAAGAAAGCAAAAGAGGCTGCGGAAATAATGAAGCTGACGGCAGCAGATTTATATGAGCTTGGCATAATAGAGAAGGTCATTCCGGAATATCCGGTTATAAATGAAAATAATATAAAAAGAGTGACATTATATATGAAACGAATGATATGCGATTTTATGTACAGATATATTGATATGGATAAGGAAGAGCTTGTAAAACAGCGGTATAACAGATTCAGGAAAATGTAAGAAAGCACTAAATTTATTACATTTTTTTATAGTTGTATTAATATAATTGTGTTAATATGATTATGTTAATGTGATTGTTTTAATGTGATTGTGTTGTAAGATTACGGAATTGTTATATCTAAACAGAAAGAAGGAATATATATGTCATATGGATACAGACAATACAGGGATACTGCTCATAGATGGACACAGATAGGTGTTGGTTTAATATCTGTAATAGCAGGTCTTATACTTATTGTATGTGTAACGGCACCTATGTATGTCTCAAGCATGTTAAAGGATGCAGGACTGTCAGCTGCTATATCGCACCGTTTTATGGATACTGTTTTTGATTCACTTGGGGATAATATGGAGGCATTATCCAGAATTCAGACAAGTATAGAGGATTCTAAGATAGTAGACAGAATAGCACAGAAATATACAACGGCTATGGTTGATGGGATGCTTAAAGAAAAATCCTTTGATGATATAGAGATTAATATAGATGCAGAGCTGGATGAGCTTATGGATATGACATATAACAAAATAGCATCTAATATCAATATGGGAAATATACAGGAAAAAATAGTCAGGGCAGCTCTTAGCTATAGTAAAAATGCTGCAAATGAAGCTATAAATAATTATGCCAGTGGTATATATGGTGATATATCTTACCGTCTTCAGCCGCTTATAAAGGTATATGGAATAATAACTTCTTCAATGTTTAAGATATTGATGCTTTTAATATATATCACATTATTGATTGTTATTATTGCATTTAATCCTGTCAGGGTTGTAAGATACACACTCCCATGTATATTTGTCATAACAGGTGGTATATATATTTTTATTGCAAATATAATTGGAAACAGATGTATGGCGGCTGTAAGTAACAGATATCTAGGAAGAACTGTGTTTATAGATACTCAGATTGCTTATAGGGTTATGGGCGTTATGTGTATACTGGCAGCAGCTTCATATGTTATTACTTTGATATATGGAATGGTTGTGAAAAACAGGAGAAAAAGAATATAGAAATATCTGAGATTAATGTTTGATAAGAGTTTATTAGAGTTTATTAGAGTTTATAAGAGCTCATAAAACATTATAAAAGATGAAAAATGGAGCTGCTACATATATATGTGGCAGCTCCTGATTTTGTTTTATAATACTTGTTATATAATATTTTTAAAGTATTATTTGTTATTCTTCTTTTCGTTCTCAAGCTTCTTCATAGCTCTTACCTTAAGTGAAAGACCAAAGAGGTTGATGAAACCATCAGCATCATGGTGGTCATAAAGGTCTCCTGTTGTGAATGAAGCGATAGATTCGTTATATAATGAATATGGAGATGTTGTTCCGGCTTTGATGATGTTGCCCTTGTAGAGCTTGAACTTAACTTCACCAGTTACATATTCCTGAGTCTTTTCGATGAATGCCTGAAGTGCTTCACGAAGAGGTGTTTCCCACTTTCCTTCATATATAACCTGTGCAAACTTGTTAGCAACATTTATCTTTTCTGTTGTTGTATCTCTGTCAAGTATGAGTTCCTCAAGCTGCTGGTGAGCTTCATAAAGAATAGTTCCACCAGGTGTTTCATACACACCACGTGATTTCATGCCAACAACTCTGTTTTCTACGATGTCGATAATACCGATACCATGCTTTCCACCAAGTCTGTTGAGTTCTCTGATGATGTCAGAAACCTTCATCTTCTTACCGTTAACAGATGTAGGAACACCCTTTTCAAATGTCATAGTAACATATTCGCCTTCATCAGGAGCATCCTCTGGTGAGCATCCAAGAACAAGAAGGTGCTTGTAGTTAGGCTCGTTAGCAGGATCTTCAAGCTCAAGACCTTCGTGGCTGATATGCCATATGTTACGGTCACGGCTGTAGCTTGAGTCAGGGCTGAATGGAAGATGAATACCATGCTGTCTGCAGTATTCAATCTCATCTTCACGTGACTGAAGAGTCCATCTTGAATCTCTCCAAGGTGCGATGATCTTGATATCTGGAGCTAAAGCCTTGATAGTAAGCTCGAATCTGATCTGGTCGTTACCCTTGCCAGTAGCACCATGGCATATAGCAACAGCGCCTTCTTTACGTGCTATTTCAACAAGTCTTTTTGCTATAACAGGTCTTGCCATAGAAGTTCCAAGTAAATACTTGTTTTCATATACTGCATGAGCCTGTACACAAGGAACAACATAGTTATCGCAGAATTCATCTGTAACATCTTCTATGTATAACTTTGCAGCGCCACATGATAATGCTCTTTCTTCAAGGCCATCTAATTCTTCTTCCTGTCCGCAGTCTGCACATACGCAGATAACATCATAATCAAAAGTTTCCTTTAACCATGGAATGATAGCAGTAGTATCAAGTCCACCGGAATAAGCCAAAACAACTTTCTCTTTCATTAAAAAGTACCTCCATAGATATTTATAAACTCTGCCAATTATAATAAACTACTTATGCCTAAAATGCAATAGCAAAAAATGAATATTATGCAACTTTATGCATTATTTATGCATAAATATAAAAACATGCCTAATAAACCCTTTACATAAGGAAAAAAGTTGCTATAATGTAATTTATCATTTTTGTTAATCCATTTTTATATGTGGATTACTGATGAAAATATTCACACGAATGAATAATTACACATTCAGATGGAGGACGTATGGTTAAGGTTGGAATTATCGGTGCTACCGGATACGCAGGTAACGAATTAGTAAGAATTCTTTTAGGACACAAAGATGTTGAGATTGTATGGCTGGGTTCAAGAAGCTATATTGACCAGAATTATTCAGATGTATATAGAAATATGTTTAAGCTTGTTGATGCAAAATGTATGGATGACAATATGGATCAGCTTGCTAATGAAGTAGATGTTATATTTACAGCTACTCCTCAGGGCTTATGTGCATCTCTTGTTAATGATGAGATTCTTTCAAAGGTAAAAATAATCGACCTTAGTGCGGACTTCAGATTAAAGGATGTTGATATATATGAGAAGTGGTATAAGTTAGAGCATAAAGCTCCACAGTATATTGATGAAGCGGTTTACGGATTATGCGAAATTAACAGGGATAAGGTGAATAAGGATACAAGAATAATAGCTAATCCTGGTTGTTATACAACAACATCAATCCTTACATTATATCCACTTGTAAAAGAAGGAATAATTAATCCGGATACTATTATAATAGATGCCAAGAGTGGTACATCTGGTGCAGGAAGAGGTGCAAAGGTAGCGAATCTTTTCTGTGAAGTAAACGAAAGCATGAAGGCTTATGGAGTAGGAACACACAGACATACGCCTGAGATAGAAGAACAGCTTGGATATGCATGTGGAAGAGATGACCTTAAGCTTATATTTACACCACATCTGGTTCCTATGAATAGAGGAATACTTGTTACAGCATATGCCAATCTTGCAAAGGATGTATCTTATGAAGATGTGAAGGCAGCCTATGATAAGTATTATGATAAGGAATATTTTGTAAGAGTTCTTCCTAAGGATGTATGCCCTGAAACAAGATGGGTTGAAGGAAGCAACTTTGTTGATGTAGGATTCAAGCTTGAACCAAGAACAAACAGAATCATAGCTATGGGTGCACTTGATAATCTTGTAAAAGGTGCAGCAGGACAGGCAGTACAGAACATGAATCTGCTCTTTGGTTTTGAAGAAAATGAGGGGCTTAAAATGGCACCTATGTTCCCATAATAATACATCGGATTGCAGGGGCAATCCGATGTATACAAGTTGCATAGGCAACTTGAAAAGAAAAATTTACGAAAATTGCAGGGGCAATTCAATGTATACAAGTTGCAAAAGCAACTTTAAAAAAATTACGGAAATGCAAAGCAATATTAATAATACATATTGAAATTCGGAGGTTGTGATTATGGAAATTATCGAAGGTGGAGTTACAGCAGCTAAGGGCTTTAAGGCAGCAGGTATGGCAGCAGGTATCAAGTATAAGAATGGCAAAAAGGATATGGCAATGGTATTTTCAGAAAAGCCATGTGTAACAGCTGGAACATTTACACTTAACAGAGTGTTTGCAGCACCTGTAAAGTGGGACAAGAGCATTGTATACAGTGAAGAGGGGGCACATGCAATAGTTGTTAACAGCGGTGTTGCCAATGCCTGCACAGGTACAGAGGGTGATGAAGCCTGCGCACTTGAAGCAAAGACAGCAGGAGAGGTGCTTGGAGTTACAGCAAAGTCAGTACTTTTAGGTTCAACCGGAGTTATAGGCATGCAGCTTCCAATGGACAGAATGTGTGCTGGAATCAAAGCACTTCCAGAGCTTCTTGATTCAACTAAAGAAGCAGGTACACTTGCAGCAGAGGCAATTATGACTACAGATACAAGAAACAAGCAGGTTGCATGTACAGTAGAAATAGGTGGAAAGACAGTAACAGTTGGTGGTATGTGTAAGGGTGCAGGCATGATACATCCACATATGGCAACTATGCTTTGCTTTATAACATCCGATGCTGTTATCGATAAAAAGGCACTTCAGAAGATGACGAGTGATATTGTTGAGGATTCATTTAACATGATATCAGTTGATGGAGATACATCAACAAACGATACCGTCTTAGTTCTTGCCAATGGAGAGGCTGGTAACGAGAAGATTACAGAAGAAAGTAAAGATTATGATACCTTCTATGAGGCTTTAAGCTATGTTCTAACAGAGCTTTCTAAGATGATTGCAGGTGATGGAGAAGGCTGTACATGTCTTTTTGAGGTACAGGTAAAGGGTGCTAAAGATAAGGAACAGGCTAAGATTCTTGCAAAGTCAATAGTTACATCTAACCTTACTAAGGCTGCAATATTCGGACACGATGCTAACTGGGGAAGAATTCTTTGTGCTATGGGTTATTCAGGCGTTGATTTCGAACCAGAAAAGGTTGATATATTCTTTGAAAGTTCAGCTGGAAAGCTTCAGATAGTAAAGGACGGAACTGCTACTGATTACAGCGAGGAGAAAGCAACAGAAATACTTTCACAGAATCCTGTAACTGCTATAGCAGATATAAAGCAGGGCAGCGCAAAAGCCACGGCATGGGGATGCGACCTTACATTTGATTATATAAAGATAAACGCAGATTATCGTTCATAACAAGATTTGAAAATCACCAATCCGGCGTAACAGCGTGGGTTCGTGAGTGTACGGGTTAAGAAAGAGTGAATTATATGAAGGAGTTAAAGATGAGTACAATAGATATGGAAGAAGAGTTAAAAAAAGCACAGGTATTAGTTGAGGCTCTTCCTTATATACAGAAGTTCAGCAGAAAGATTATTGTTGTAAAGTATGGTGGAAGCGCCATGGTTGATGAAGAACTTAAAAGAAAGGTTATTCAGGATGTAGTTCTTTTAAAGCTTGTAGGGTTCAAGCCTATTATCGTGCATGGTGGTGGCAAGGAAATCAGTAAGTGGGTTGAAAAGTCAGGCATGACACCAGAATTCAAGAATGGCTTAAGAGTGACAGACGAGCCAACTATGGAAATAGCAGAGATGGTTCTTAACAGAGTTAACAAGAGTCTTGTATCGCTTATAGAGGAGCTTGGTGTAAAGGCATGTGGCATATCTGGTAAAGATGGTGGAATGCTTAAGGTAGAAAAGAAATATTCAAAGGGTGAGGATATAGGATATGTCGGTGAAGTAAAGGATGTTGACACAACTCTTATACATTCACTTCTTAAGGATGACTTTATTCCAGTTATATGTCCTATAGGATATGATGATGATTTCCATTCATATAATATCAATGCGGATGATGCGGCATGTGCCATAGCAAGGGCAGTTAATGCTGAGAAGCTTGCATTCTTAACAGATATAGAGGGTGTGTACAGAGATTATAACGATAAATCAAGCCTTATATCAGAGCTTTCTACAACAGAGGCAAGAAAGCTTTTAGCAGGTGGTACAATAGGCGGTGGTATGCTTCCAAAGCTTAATAACTGCATAGATGCTATCGAGCATGGTGTTTCAAGGGTACATATTCTTGATGGACGTATCCCACATTGCCTTCTTCTTGAAATATTTACTAACAAGGGTGTTGGTACAGCTATTCTTTCAGAAGGAGCAGAGAAGTTTTTTGAAACAAATCTGTAATATCGTAAGGCTTAAGAAAGCAGAATGATTCCAACATCATAAAACGTCATAAAATGTATGATAAAAAAGAGCATATGGTTTTATTCTTTTTTATCGTATATCAGGAAAGGAAAAGTATATGGAAACTAAACAGATTATAGAAACAGCTGAAGAAAAACTGATTCATACATATAACAGATATCAGATTGTACTTGATAAAGGTGATGGAGTAAGGTTATATGATACTGATGGAAAAGAGTATCTTGATTTTGGTGCAGGTATTGCTGTATTCGCACTTGGTTATAACAATAAAGAATATAACGATGCACTTAAGTCACAGATAGATAAGCTTATTCATACATCAAACTATTTTTATAACGAACCAGCTGTCAGCGCTGCACAGGCTATAACTAAGGCATCTGGCATGGACAGGGTATTTTTTACAAATAGTGGTACAGAATCTATAGAAGGTGCTATAAAGCTTGCTAAGAAGTATGCTTATTTAAAGACAGGAAGAACAGATTCTGAAATCATTGCAATGCATCATTCATTTCATGGAAGAAGTATGGGAGCACTTGCTGTTACAGGTAATAAACATTACCAGGAAGCATTTGGTCCTATGATACCAGGAATAAAATTTGCAAATTATAATGATCTTGAAAGCGTTAAACAGTTGGTAAATGACAAAACTTGTGCTATTATATTTGAGACAGTACAGGGTGAAGGTGGAATATATCCAGCAACTAATGAGTTCATACAGGGTGTAAGAAAGCTCTGTGATGAGAAGGGTATTCTTCTTATACTTGACGAAATACAGTGTGGTATGGGAAGAACAGGTACAATGTTTGCATTCCAGCAGTATGGCGTAAAGCCGGATATTCTTACAGTTGCTAAGGCTTTAGGCTGTGGTGTGCCTGTAGGAGCTTTCCTTGCTACAGAAGAGGTGGCAAAGGCATTAGTTCCAGGTGACCATGGTACAACATATGGAGGAAACCCACTTGCATGTGCTGCAGCTACGAAAGTATTTGAGTTGTTTGAGAAACAGAATATACTTGCTAATGTTAAGGAAGTATCAGCTTATCTGGAAAAGAAGCTTGATGAGCTTGTGAAGGACTATGATTTTATAGTTGAAAGAAGAGGACTAGGACTTATGCAGGGACTTGAACTTTCAATCAGTCCTAAGGATGTTATAGCCAGGGCATTAGATAACGGACTTATTCTTTTCTCAGCAGGAACTAATGTAATCAGAATGGTTCCACCACTTGTGATAACTAAGAGTGATGTTGATGAAATGATAGATAAATTAAAGAAGTCATTCTAAAGCATAAAAAACATCGTATGGTCAATGGTGGATTATCTGGTTGAGTGTTCCTTAAGTATATGAAAAGGTTGGAAAGATTATGAAGATAATTAAAAGACTTATATCAGTCACCATGGTATGTGTTATGTTAATATCAGTAACGGCATGTGGCGGGACTGACAGGGATGAGGAAGCAAGAAAACTTGATATAGAAACACCTGTAACGATTAATGTCTGGTATGATAATAAAGATTATGAAAGATACCTTAATACCGTTGCATCAGGGCTTAAAGCTGCTAATAACCTTATTACGGTTAATCCTGTGTATATAGAAGCACAGGATATAATAGACACATTATATACTGAAACTGTAAGAAACAATAATGCACCAGATGTATATCTTATGTCTGCAGAGAACAGTGATAAGGCATATCTTCTTGGACTTATGCTTGAAAATGATTCATATGGTGATATATATAACGAAAATATATATGGAAAAGCTGCTATTAAATCAGCATCATATAAAGGAAAGTTATATGGTTATCCCGTAAGCTTTGATATGCCGGTTATGGTATATAATAAAAAATATGCTTCATCTGTTGATTCATATTATGAGATAAAACAGATAAGTGATAATTACCAGGTTACAGAAGAAAACCAGAATATAAAGAAGGTATTTGATTTTGATGCATCAGATATGCTTATTAATTATCCATACGTTGGACGATATATGAATATAGGTGGAGATGTATCAGAGAATGCTGATATATTTACGATAGATGAGCTAAACTTTAAGAGAGCACTTAAGGAATATGCTTCATTAAAAAACACATTTGGAATAGACAGAAATGAGTCAACACACGAATCCTGTCTTGATGAGTTTATACAGAATAAACTTCTGTATACGATAGTAAATACAAGTGATTTAAAAAAGATTGATGATTCAGGTGTGTCATATGGCATTATACCGGTTCCTTATCTTTCAGAGGGTCTTGAATCAGTTCCTATGTCTATAACGACACTTGCTGTTGTCAATCCGTATACATCTGATATTTCAGTTGCAACGACAGTTGCCAGAGCGATATCATATGATTATGCAGCGGATATGCAGGCACTCAGCGGTCATGTGAGTGCACGTGCAGACCTTATTAAAAAAGGGAGAAAAGCAGATAACACAGATTATAATATGCTGCATGATATATATTCTGATAGTATAGTTAAAGCTAAGTATGTGGGCGTACAGAATATATATACAAGATATGAAATACTTATTCATCAGATATGGGATGGAAAGAGTGTTGATGATGCGTACAATGAGTTCCATAAAGGCGTAGAGAGTTTTCTTACATCTATAAGATAAGGACTTTATAGTTATAAGAGCTGTAAAGGTTATAAAAACATATATAAAACGGGTATAATTCCTGCTATTTAACTAATATTAATTAGTAGTTAAACTAATTATGGAGGTTGGTTAGATGGCAGGATTTATTATTGCTATTGTATCCGGAGCTCTTATGAGTATTCAGGGAATATTTAACACAAATGTTACGAAAAGCAGCAGTATATGGGTGGCAGCTGGCTTTGTACAGCTGACAGCACTTGCAACGTGTCTTATTATGTGGTTTTTTAATGGAAGACCTGAAGTTAGCGGGGTGTTAAGAGTTGATAACAAGGTGTCACTGTTAGGCGGTGTTATAGGAGCATTTATTACATTTACAGTAGTTAAGAGTGTATCAGAGCTTGGAATAGCCAAAGCAGAAATAACAATAGTGGTGTCACAGGTAATAGTAGCTTATTTAATAGAGCTTTTTGGATTGTTTGGAAGTAAAAAAGCTGAGTTTTCGTGGCTTAAACTGCTCGCACTCATAATAGCAGCCGGAGGCGTGTTTATGTTTTATATGGTCGGGAAAAATGAGTCATAAAAATGTATACACTTAATATTTTAATGATTTAAACTAATATAATGATGTGAATGTCAAAAGTAAATTTTGACTCATTCATCATACAATTATAATGACAAAATATCAAAAAAAATATATAATGTGCGTGAACGAAAAACTAAAAAATCTAAATATATAGTGTATGGTTTAATTAAGAAAAATAAGCATAGAATAAAGCTTGAAAGAAAGTCATAATAAAGTATAAATAATGATAAAATCATAATAGATAAGAGAGGTTGATATACATGGAAGATTTATTTAAAGTAACAGGAGAAGTAACACTGAAAAAAGGCGGCGGACGTGAACTTAAGGCTGGTGGTATGTGGATATATGATAACGAAATTGATACATATTCCAGTGGTGTCATAGATGGAGGACTTATAGAGCTTCATGATTTTGATGGATATTTTATGGGGATAGGTTTTGTTAACAGAAAGTCTAAAATAACAGTAAGAATGTTATCAAGACATGAAAGAAATATAGATGAAGCATTTATAGAACAGAGGGTAAGGGCAGCAGTAGAATATCGTCTTAAAACAGTTGATACATCTTCATGCAGACTTATATTTGGTGAGGCAGATTTTCTGCCAGGTATAGTTATAGATAAGTTTTCAGATGTGCTTGTAGTAGAATCTTTAGCACTTGGTATAGACAGACTTAAGCCTTTGATAGTTGATAAACTAAAGATGGTTTTAGCTGAAAATGGTATGACTGTCCGTGGCGTATACGAAAGAAGCGATGCCAAAGTAAGACTTCTTGAAGGAATGGATAGATTCAAGGGCTTCATAGGAGAAGAATTCGATACAAAGGTAGAGATAGCCGAGAATGGTGTGAAATATTATGTTGATGTACAGGATGGACAAAAGACAGGCTTTTTCCTTGACCAGAAATATAACAGAAGGGCTATTGGACATCTCTGTAAGGGTGCTAAAGTGCTTGACTGTTTTACACATACGGGTTCCTTTGCGCTTAATGCAGGAATATCAGGTGCCACAAGCGTTCTTGGAGTGGATGCATCAGAGCTTGCAGTAAGTCAGGCAAGAGAGAATGCGAAGCTTAATGGACTTGAGAATATAGTTCATTTCCAGTGTGCAGATGTGTTTGATCTTTTACCAGAGCTTGAGAAGAAGGGCGAAAAGTTTGATGTTGTTATATTAGACCCACCAGCGTTTACCAAGTCAAGAAATTCTATTAAGAATGCAGTTAAGGGTTACAGGGAGATTAATCTTCGAGGTATGAAGCTTGTTAAAGACGGAGGATTTCTTGCAACATGCTCATGCTCACATTTTATGGATCCAGAGCTATTTACCAAGACTATCGGTGAAGCAGCAAGAAATGTACATAAAAGACTAAGACAGATAGAATACAGAACACAGTCTCCTGACCATCCTATATTATGGGCGGCTGATGAATCACTGTATCTTAAGTTTTACATCTTCCAGGTTGTAGACGAACGCTAGGCGTTTGTCTGCAACCTGAAAATAAGGATCCTGCTTATATGGCTGTTAATATTCAGAAGCTTTTTCAGAAAGCTTTTCAAGTACTTCATAAGGTACGAAAAGATGTCCAAGACCACGTCCTAACTTGATGTTTGGTTTGTTAGCACCATGATAATCAGAGCCGCCTGATATAAGAAGATTATGTTTTGCGGCTATTTTTCTTATATAGCGTTCATCTGCCGGCTTGTATGTTGAATATATGGCCTCTATTCCGTCAATGCCAGCACTGCATACATGTTCAAGCAATGCATTCATCTGGTCTTTTCCTAAGTGATATAAAACAGGATGTGCCAGTATGGCAGCACCATGAGCTTTATGTATCACAGCTATTGCTTCTTCTGGGTCAACCTTGTGTCTGTTTACAAAACAGGGCTTTCCAGGTGATAAATATCTGTCAAAGGCTTCATTTCTATCACCTGTATATTTGTTTTTTACAAGATAATCAGCAAAATGAGCTCTTGTAATAACAGCATCAGGATAAAGCTCACACATTTTATCATAAGTGATGTTAATGCCGATATCACAGAATTTCTCGCACATCTGGATATTTCTGTCAATTCTTGACTGGCGCTGGTATATAAGATAATCATTAATCTGTTTGTTGTTATGATCTAAAAACAGTCCGACAATATGAACCTCGGTGTTATTAAAGTTAGTGCTTAGCTCAACACCTGGAATTAATTCGACAGAGCTGTTTTTAGCTGCATCAAGGGCATCGGGTATACCATCAAGAGTATCGTGGTCAGTAAGTGCAATAGCACTTAAGCCTTCATTCTCTGCAAGTTTAATAAGTTCTTTAGGAGTGTTGGTTCCATCAGAATATGTTGAATGAACATGTAAATCAACCTTTTTCATAGTAATCCTCCATTCTTGCGCTGCTTCTTTGCGCATCTCAAGTTAAAATGTATCTGGTATTTTAGATGTATTATAACCCATAAAACGTATAAATGCATGGTTTTGTTGTTTATATAAATCATTGATAAGTTGTTTCATCAGATAAATTATTTGGTGAATATTTTATAGATATTTCAGATAAATTATTTCACACATAGTTCATTGAGAGTATGACATAGAATATGGTATACTATGTATAAACTTGAGCTGCGCAAAGAAGCTGCGCAAGAATGGAGGTTTATTATGGCAAGACAATTAGTCATTGGTGGATTTTACAGACATTTTAAAGATAAATTATATCAGGTTAAAGGAACAGCAATACATTCTGAAACTAAGGAAAAGATGGTTATATATCAGGGACTTTATGGTAGCTATGAGATGTATGTAAGACCATATGATATGTTTCTTAGTGAAGTTGATCATATAAAATATCCTGATGTGGTACAAAAATACAGATTCGAACTTATTGATATAAAGACAGGTAAATCATTAGAAGCTGATTATGAAGAGAACAATCAGAATATGGAATCAGAGAAATCAGAAGAATTAGAAGAATTAGAAGAATTAGAAGAATCGAAAGAATCGAAAGAATCAGAAGAATCGGAAGAATCAGAGGAAGACAGCAAGCTTATAAGATTCCTTGATGCGTATGATTATAAAGAGAAGCTTGATATTCTCACATCAATGAGGGGAGAACTTAATGATGGACTTATAGATATCATGGCAGAGTCAATAGAGGTGGCCGTTCCAGAGGGAGACATAACAGACAGATATAATTCACTTAGAAAATGTCTGATGGCACATACAAAATATGAAGGCCTTAGATTAAGACAATAATAAAAAATAATAAACTATTCAGATAATATAGTAAAATAGTTGTTTTGAATAACATAATTATCTGACAATTAACATAATATATGCATAAAAAGAAAAAATATTCAATAAAATTTGCAATTCACTTAAAATGTGTATAACTATGTGGATATTGTGGAAAAGTATATGGAAAAGTTAGACTAAATATAATACTGATTGCATAAGTTGTTAATAAGTGATATTATTTACGCGGTAACAAGAGAAATTAAATAATCACATAGGTATGATGATGGAGGTCAATTATGAATATAGTAGTATTAGCCGGAGGTACAAGTACAGAAAGAGACATTTCTATTATGACAAGTGTTAAGGTATGTGAGTCACTTAGAAGAAATGGTCATAATGCTAATATTATAGATGTATTTTTTGGAATAGAAGACAAGGCGGCAGAGACATTTTTTAATGATAACGGCAATGATCTTGAAAAGATAGCAGCTGATATGAAGAAAAAAGATATTCTTGTTGATGATGAGCTTGCAGATAGAAAAAAGAGCGGCAAGGGCTTCTTTGGTGATAATGTGTTAGCACTCTGTTTGAAGGCTGATATTGTATTCATGGGACTTCATGGAAGCAATGGTGAAGATGGTAAGATTCAGGCAGTGTTTGAGCTTATGGGAATAAAGTATACAGGTACAGACTATATAAGCAGTGCTATATCAATGAGTAAGGAGCTTACAAAGAAAGTACTTGTTCCAGATGGTATTCCTATGCCTAAGGGAGTGGCACTTAAGAAGGGACATAAGATAGAATACGTTCCTTATCCTTGTGTTGTTAAGCCATGCTGTGGTGGTTCAAGTGTAGGTGTATCTATTGTTTCCAATGAATCTGAATTCAAGAGTGCTTTAACAGAAGCATTTTCGTATGAGGATAATATACTTGTGGAGGAATATATAAAGGGCAGGGAATTCTCTGTAGGTGTACTTGATGGAAAAGCACTTCCAGTTATAGAGATAGAACCTTTAGAAGGCTTCTATGATTATAAAAACAAGTATAAGGCAGGAGCAACTAAGGAGACATGTCCAGCGGACCTTCCTAAGGAGATATCAGAAAAAATGCAGAGATGGGCAGAAAAAGCATGTGAATCTGCCGGGGTAACTACATATGCAAGAGTTGATCAGCTGCTTACAGAAGATGGCAGCATATACTGCCTTGAGATTAACACCCTTCCTGGTATGACAGCTACAAGTCTTTTACCACAGGAGGCACAGGCAGCAGGTATTTCATATGATGAATTAACTGAAAAGATAATAGAGATATCGCTTAAAAGATATGAATAAAAATATGGAGAACGAATATGCGTGGAATGACGTTAAGAGCCATGACAGAAGCCTGTAATGGCGTATATTATGGAAATGAAGCTAATCTTGAAAAAGAAGTTTCTGATATAACAACTGATAGCAGAAAGGTTACTAAAGGAAGCCTGTTTATTGCGATATGTGGAGAAAGAACAGACGGACACAAATATATTGATGGCTGTTTTGAAGCAGGAGCTCTCTGTGTTATATCAGAAAAAGAACTTCCGGGACAGAAGAATTCATATATCAGGGTAAAGTCAAGTCTTCAGGCATTGAAGGATCTGGCGTTATTGTACAGAAATAATCTTGATATCAAAGTTGTTGGCATAACAGGAAGCGTTGGCAAAACAAGTACGAAAGAAACAATAAGCTATGTTCTTGAAGAAAAATATAAGGTTTTAAAGACAGAGGGAAACTTTAATAACGAAATAGGGCTTCCACTTACCGTATTCAGATTAAGAGATGATGATGAAATAGCGGTTCTTGAGATGGGAATAAGTGATTTTGGTGAGATGGAAAGACTATCAGAGATTGCACAGCCTGATATAGGTGTTATAACTAATATAGGTTTGTGTCATCTTGAAAATCTTAAGACAAGAGATGGAATACTGAAGGCAAAAACAGAGATGTTTAAACATCTTAAACCAGATGGTATTGCCATACTTAATGGTGATGATGATAAGCTTATAACAGTTGATGAGGTAAATGGAAAAAAACCGGTAAGATTCGGAATCAGCTACAAGGATGGTGTTTATGCGAGTGATATTAAGAATCTTGGGTTAGATGGAACAAGCTTTGTTATCAATGGTCTTAGCTGTGATGATACAAGCAAAGCATTTGAAGTGACAGTTCCAGTACCTGGATATCATATGGTATATAACGCACTGGCAGCAGCCTGCGTAGGTGCACAGTCAGGACTTACCAGTGTCCAGATACAGACAGGAATCTCTAAACTAAAAACTATAGCAGGAAGAAACAATATAATAAAAACAGATAAATATACAATCATAGATGATTGCTATAATGCTAACCCTGTTTCAATGAAAGCATCGGTTGATGTAGTTAATATGGCGCTTGGAAGAAAGGTATGTATATTAGGCAGCATGTTCGAGCTTGGAAGTGATGAAAAAAATCTTCATTATGATGTAGGGCAGTATATAGGAACAAGGAATATAGATGTGTTAATAACTATAGGTGAGCTTGCAAAGCATATAGCTATGGGAGCGGCTGATTACAAGGAAACACATTATGAAGCATATGAGTGTGATATACACAGCTATGAAACTATAGATGATTTTGAAAAAGAAGCCGGCAGTATTTTAAAAAATGGTGACAGTATTCTTATAAAGGCATCACATGCTATGAACTTTGACAGGATAGTTACTATGCTGTCAGAACAATAAAACAGATTACAGAACGGAGAATAAATATATGAAGAAAATGAAAAGAATTATAATATGCGTTACTGCAATTATGCTTATGTTGTCCTTTGTGGCATGTAAAAACAGCAAAAATTCAGAGCTTACAGGAAGCTGGACAGGCAGTAACGGAGGCTATGAGATAGCTTTTACTTTTAATGAGGATGGAACAGGTGTAATGTCTATAAGTGGTATCCAGTTAAATATAAGTTATTCAGTTGATGGTGAGAAGCTTACAATCAATAAGACAGTTCTTGATGGAACACAGACAGAAGATTATACATACAAGTTATCTAATAAAGGCAAGAAGCTTACACTTACAAGTGCTTCTGGCGAAACAGAGCTTACAAAGAATTAAAATGATACCGGGATTGTGGGAGTGCGTAACATAAGAACAATCCGTGTGTATAAAAGCAAGCCGGGGGTTTTTGCCCCCAGCTTCATTAAAATATAATTCTATATATTAAATATCTTATTCATAGCTGGTATTTTTTTCATAAGAAGTTTTGTGATATAGTAAGCAGCTATGCCATATATAATGCCTGTTATAGTTCCTGCTAATACATCTGTAGGATAGTGTACAGTTAAATAGAGTCTTGATACAGCTATTAATGCAGCAAGAACAAGTGCTGCAGTTCCTTCTTTTTTCTGCCACATGAATATAGCTGTTGCAGCTGCAAATGATGCAGAGGAGTGACCAGAAGGAAATGAATAATCATGTATTGTCTGAAATATTCCATAAAGATTTTCAAAATTGTTACTGATTACAAAATTCTGGCCTTCAACCCAGAACGCACGAGGCCTTGCCCACATATGCTTCATAATACCATTGCAGAAGATGAGTGAAAGAATAAGGGCTATTGCCATTGACAGACCAACCTTTTTATATCGTTTTGGCAATATAATAAGCATAGCAGCAGCTAATATTATCCAAAATATCCCTCCATTACCAAGAGTTGTTATAAAGTACATTATAGGGTCTGTTATCGGGTTATGAAGAGATTCAAACCAGTGTAATATCTGAATTTCCATATAAGCAATCCTTTCTATTATTTATTGAATGTTAAAAATATGTAAAAATTATAGATAAAAACATTGGTTATGTCAATTTTTAAATCTTATAGTACGTTCACAGCTTGTTTTTCCCTTCTGATTCATAAATCCATAGCTGTATTCTTCTGTAATAAGTATGTCTATAAGCATATTATCTGTGTCAGCATATAAAACAGAAATAGTAAAAGTTCCATCAGAATTGATGCTTTTTTTAAAGGCTTCGTTAAATATAAGCATCATATCATGCAGCATAGATTCGCTATTATTTACAGTAGATGTAAAACCAGATAAACCAGAATTATAAGACGACGTTGTCTTTTTTACGGCATAATCAAAGGCATCATTGATATTCTGGTTTATTTCCATGTCACGATAGTTTTTATTGATGATTGAACAGTGAATCATAATTACGAGTAATATTATAATGGTTAAGCAGCTGCTGCTGATTGCAATGCGCATAAGTTCACCCCGTTTCTTTAATAACTGATACTATTGAACTAAAGGAGCACATTTTTTCTATATTAAATATGCCGGATTTAACAGGATACATAATAGTAACATTATAGTAGTCGTAATTATTAACTGTATCAAAATATTCTAAGTCTATAGAGCTGTTATACTGCATAGCGAGATTGTTTATCTTATGGTAAGTCAGGTTGTCGATATCGTGGGAGGGAGAGCTGTTGGCATGTATAGTTATTGTATCTTTTATATATTGCTGTAATTCCTGACCCTTGCATATACTTTTATTGATAAATATAAAATCAAGTGAGATTATGCAGATAAGAGCCATTATGACAAGATAGACAGAGCTTTCAATAATTGATTTCATATTAAACTGGATAATCCTTTCTTAGATGTATTATTATTCAGGACTATGAAAATCAGATTAGCTTTGCCCTGAATATTAAGATGTCAGTGGTAAAACAAAACATTGAGCAGTGTGTTTTCAATCGATTCACATTTTGTAAGGAAAGCTGATATAAAGCCAATAGCTATACTAAAACAGATAAGCAGTATTATGATTCCACCATATTCTTTTATAATAAAGTCCATAAAACAGCAGCCTCCTTTAAGTCATAGTTTTATATAATAATTCTGAGAATGTGCCTATGGCAGGCAGCATAAATAAGATAGCGACACCAATTTCGCCAAGCTTTTCAATAATAATATCCATAAGTACTCCTTTAAATGATTTTTGTGTGATTAAAGATATAGGGTTATGATTAACATCATGTCTACAGACATTTTCATAGCCATAAAAAATACAGGTATGTATTCCATGAATTTTAATATGCTTTTTTTGTCTTTATAGCTAAGCTCAGTCTGTTTGTTGATTAGATCGTTATTGCGCTGTATAAGAGTGCTTATTGTTTCATCAATACCTTTTTCATCAAGCTCAGATACAGAGTAAAGAGTTCTTATTGTTGCCATTATATCGGTCTGTTTGTATTCGGAAAGAAATTCATAGTATGGTTTTATATCTGATGGATCAGCTTCTATATCGCGTATGAAATTATCAAGTGACAGCCTGATTAGATAAGGACAATCATCATAGGTATCTTCAATTGAAGCAATAAGTGGTTTGTTTTCAAGGTTAATGGCTACATTTCTTAACCAGTCAGAAAAGCAGCTCCTGAGATTGTTTATAACCTGTTTTTTAGCTCTTCTTTTGTTTATAAAAGGGTATGAGAGAATGGCTAAAACAGCGAGTGAAATATAAGCTGTTATCAGATATTTTTTCTTTATTATCATAAATATAAGAATAGCTATAAGTATGATGATCAGCGGTAATATGTGCAGAATAACAGATGAAATACTAGTCTTATAAGCAAGCTTATAGTTACGGACAGACTGTTCTTCCTTGTCGGAGTCGTTTAGCAGGCTGCTGCCATAATTGGTCTGTGTATATGCGTAAAAGAAGATGCAGAGAAGCAAAAATACAGTAGAGCTAAGCTGGAAGATATAGTTGTTGGTTATACTGACAGAGCCCGTATTATACTTGTTAAGAATATTGCACATAAGCATGGTAATTAATGAAAGTCCGATGCTTATAAATATGCCGGCAGTTGTATCACGTTTGATTATTTTTAATTCATATTCGTATTGATATATATTTTTCACCCATCGGTCAAAGTCTTTAAGAAGTACCTGCAGGGCGTTTTTATACCTGCCTCCTTTTGTTTCAACATTTATCAGGAAATGATGCAGTGTACGTACACGGCTGCAGTTATAGTTTTTTTCGATTATTTCAAGAGCTTCATAATATACATTATCTCCCATACCATATTCAAGTTCGTCAAGTGCTTCTTTAAGCAGTGCTTTTAAATGACCATCAGCAATAGCATAAGTATCTGATAGTGCAGTGTGTATTTTGGGAGTTCGTATAAAAGAATAAACCATCTGATGAAGATAAATATCAACATCTGAGAATTCTTTCATTCTATGATTATTGTGGTACTTTTTTCTTATAAGAAGAGGAAGAATAAGAAGACTGCATATTATTATGCATAGTATATATTTAAGCTTCAGTTTGAAAATAAGACCAACCAATGTAATACAGCCAGTTACACCTATTATTGAGATGATGTATTTACGTAGTGAAAAGCTATATCCATATTCAGATATATCACCTGATATAGAAGTTAAGGAAAAGTATTTAATTAACTTTTTCATATATATTCATAATCCCCTTTTTACTGAATTTGTTTATAATAGTTTCCGGTATTTTTTCATCTGTGAAAGAGCCATCCTCATATATTATTGTACATTGGTTGTTTCCGTTTTCACGTGATAAAAAGCCTACCTGTTTTATACGTCTTTTTTCATGTTTATCACATTCGATAAGAATGACTAGATCGATGTATTTATATATGCTGTTTATGAATCTTTCGTTTATGTTGCTGCTTCCAAGCATGTTATACATACGGTCCGGTGTATCTCGTACATCATCAAGATGCATAGTCGTCATACAATATGAGCCGGTTGATAAACTGTTTAGAAGATGTGCAACCTCAGGACCGCGGGATTCCGATAGCAGGATCCAGTCAATGTTATGTCTTAGCCCGGCTTTTATAATATCAGGGTAAGTAATCTTATCATCCACGAAAAACTCAACACATTTTTTGTTAGGATTGATTTTTCTATAGTGGATTTCCTGATTGTCTTCATATACACCGGCTTTTTCGTTGTGTGGGATTTTGGTTGTGAGATATTTGACAAGTTCGGTTTTACCAGCGTGAGGCTGGCCTCCGACAACAATACTAAGATGTGCAGATACACTGTTTTCAAGAAGATTTATTATACTTTCAGGAGCGTATCTGGATTCGATAAGTGTCATATGGTCGAATCTTAGATATTCAGGTATTTTTCTGATGGACATACTTTTTTTCTGACATCTGGATTCATGCCATATAGATATTCTTAAGTTCTCTGTGTTAGCTTCAAGTATGGGGCGGCTGCGGTTGAACTGTACGCCCATAATGTTAGCAAGCTTTATGGATATATTTTCAACATACTTGTCGCTTAGTTCCTTGCCTGATATGTAGCTCCCGATGCCAAGCTCTGTTATCCATAGATTATAGCCATCCCATTCAATATCAGTTATTTTTTCGTTATCTATTTCGTCTGATATTTCGCTGAATAATTCGTCTTTGTTTTTTTCTATTAATTCTTTTAAGTCTAAGCTGTTCATAATCTCCTCGTCTTTACTACAATGTTCTGCACATCTGTTAAAAATGCTGCAAAATCACATCACAACATGTTAATAGCTGCATTATATTATGGCGTGTTAAAAGCATTGCGGATCTGTGTTTCATATTCGATTCCACTGACAGCTGTTTTGGTTTTGTTTGAAATAGTTGTAACGACAGCAGCTGTTAGAAGAAGTGCTGCAAGTACTCCTGCAAGGGCAATTATAACCTTTCCGTAATGTTCTATGATATCATGCATATAAAATACCTCCTTTTGATATATAAAATAAATAAAATGATAAAACAAAAAATAATCTTATAAAAAAATAAAGTTAATGGGAAACAAAATACCTGACAGGTAATGATAATACATATTGAGTTAATACATAAATTCTCTTAGATATAATGATAAGCGCTTTTCATGTTGTTACTATAACACTATATTTTGTATTTGTAAAGTAATATTTTTAAATTTTTTCTTTTATTTAAAAACATATAGTAAATATAATTGTATTTTGTTTGTATTTTATTTTTTTATGTATTGACATTTGAACATAATGTGCTAATATAAAACTGCTTTTATAAAGTACATTTATAAAAGCGATTTCAAAATGATATAAAGAATAAAAAAGTAACAGTATGTACAATAATGTGCAGAATGGAGGTACAGAATTAAGATGAATAATGAAATGTGTGTTGAAAAGATGCCGATAACAGAAGAATATCTTGAGAAGATGAATGCATATTGGCGTGCAGCTAACTATTTATCAGCAGCCCAGTTGTATCTTTTGGATAACCCTCTTTTAAGAGAGCCTTTAAAGGCAGAGCATATTAAGAAAAAGATAGTAGGACATTGGGGAACAGTTCCTGGACAGAATTTCGTATATTGCCATATGAACAGGGCTATTAAGAAATATGATCTTGATATGGTTCTTATATCTGGTCCTGGACATGGTGGTAACTTCTTTGTAGCTAACTCTTATCTTGAGGGAACATACAGCGAAGTATATCCTAATGTAAGTCAGGATATGGCTGGTCTTAAAAAGCTTTGCAAGCAGTTTTCATTTCCAGGAGGAATCTCAAGCCACGTTGCCCCTGAAACACCTGGTTCTATCAATGAGGGTGGTGAGCTTGGATATTCAATAGCACACGCATTTGGTTCAGTATTCGATAATCCGGATCTTATCACTACATGTATTGTAGGTGATGGAGAAGCTGAAACAGGTCCATTAGCAACTGCATGGCACTCTAATAAGTTTCTTAATCCTGTTACGGATGGTGCAGTACTTCCTATATTACATCTTAATGGATATAAGATCAGTAACCCTACAGTATTCTCACGTATATCTCATGACGAGATAGAGAGCTTCTTCCATGGCTGTGGCTGGAAGCCATACTTTGTTGAGGGTGATGATCCTATGACTATGCATAAAAAGATGGCAGAGACTGTTGATACTGTTATTGAAGAGATAAAGGAAATACAAAGACAGGCAAGACAAGAAGGAAAAACTGAACGTCCATTCTGGCCTATGATCGTTCTTAGGACTCCTAAGGGCTGGACAGGTCCTAAGGTTGTTGATGGCAAAGAAATAGAAGGAACCTTCAGAGCACATCAGGTACCAATAATGATGGATAAGCCAGAACATTTACAGCAGCTTAATGAATGGTTAGAGAGCTATAAGCCAGAAGAACTGTTCGATGAAAATGGCAGACTCATACCAGAATTAAAAGCACTTGCACCAGAAGGTGATCATAGAATAAGTGCTAATCCACATGCCAATGGTGGAAAGCTTTTAAGAGACTTAAGACTTCCTGATTTCAGGGATTATGGTGTTGATGTTCCATTCCCAGGAGCTAAGGAAGGTCAGGATATGATTGAGCTTGGAGGCTTTATAAGAGATATCTTTAAGCTAAATGAAGAAACAAAGAATTTCCGAATCTTTGGACCAGATGAAACTATGTCTAACAGATTAGGAAAGGTGTTTGAAGAAACAAACAGAGATTGGAACAATGCACTTAAGGATAATGATGAATTCCTTGCTAAAGATGGACGTGTAATGGATTCAATGCTTTCAGAGCATATGTGTGAGGGATGGTTAGAGGGGTATCTTCTTACAGGCCGTCATGGTTTCTTTGCAAGCTATGAAGCATTTATAAGAATAGTTGATTCTATGGCTGCTCAGCATGCAAAGTGGTTAAAGGTATGTTCACAGCTTCCATGGAGACAGTCTATAGCATCACTTAACCTTATTCTTTCATCAAATGTATGGCAGCAGGATCATAATGGATTCACACATCAGGATCCAGGCTTCCTTGACCATATTGCAAATAAGAAGGCAGATGTTGTAAGAATGTATCTTCCACCAGATACTAACTGCCTGCTTTCATGCTTTGATCACTGTATAAGAAGCCGTGATTATGTAAATGTTCTTGTGACATCTAAGCATCCAAGACCACAGTGGCTTACTATGGAACAGGCTGTTAAGCATTGTACACAGGGCGTAGGTATCTGGGAATGGGCAAGTAATGACCAGGGTGAAGAACCAGATGTTGTAATAGCAGGTTGTGGTGAAACACCTACACTTGAGGCACTTGCAGCTGTAACTATATTAAGAGACAACATGCCAGAGCTAAAGATCAGATTTATCAACGTAGTTGACCTGTTCAAGCTTCAGTCTAATACACAGCATCCACATGGTCTTTCAGATACAGATTATGATGCATTGTTTACAAAGGATAAGCCAATTATATTTGCATTCCATGGCTATCCAACACTTATACATGAGCTTACATATTACAGACATAACAGAAATCTTCATGTATTCGGATATCAGGAAGAAGGTACAATCACAACTCCATTCGATATGAGAGTACAGAATGAGATTGACAGATATCATCTTGTTGAGGCAGTTATTAATGCACTTCCTCAGCTTGGAAACAAGGGCTCATACCTTCTGCAGAAGATGAGAGACACACTTGTTGCACATAAGCAGTATATAAGTGAGTATGGCATGGATCTTCCTGAGGTTCAGGAATGGAAATGGCATACACCAGAAAACAGATAAAATATATAACTGGTATGTATGGGGCTGGTTTAAAAAATGTTAAATAAAAATCATTGTACATATTGCAAAATACAAAGAAAAATAATATTATATAAGTAACTTTTTGCAATGTATTTATTAAAAGTACAGGGTTACTATAACCGGATATGGAAAATGCGATAACAGATATGCATTTTCCATATTCAGGTTTAACAGAATGGAGGATTTTACAATGAATAACAAACCAGAGATTAAGATTGGTATTGTAGCAGTAAGCAGGGATTGTTTCCCTGAAAGTTTATCAGTTAACAGAAGAAAGGCACTTGTAGAAGCATATAAAAACAAGTATGATGCAGCAGATATCTATGAATGTCCAGTATGCATAGTAGAAAGTGAGATACATATGCAGCAGGCACTTGAAGATATAAGAAAAGCAGGCTGTAATGCACTTTGTGTATATCTTGGTAACTTTGGCCCTGAAATATCAGAAACTATGCTTGCAAAGTATTTTGATGGTCCTAAGATGTTTGTTGCAGCAGCAGAGGAAACATCAGCCAATGGCGGTCTTGTAGGCAACAGAGGAGATGCTTACTGTGGTATGCTTAATGCAAGCTATAATCTTAAGCTAAGAGGTGTTAAGGCTTATATTCCTGACTATCCTGTAGGAACAGCGGATGAATGTGCAGATATGATTCATGAGTTCCTTCCAGTTGCAAGAGCTGTATATGCACTTAATAATCTTAAGATAATAAGCTTTGGTCCAAGACCTAATAACTTCCTTGCATGTAATGCACCTATTAACCAGTTATACAATCTTGGAGTTGAGATTGAAGAAAACTCAGAGCTTGACCTTTTTGAAAGCTATAACAAGCATGCTGGTGATGAAAGAATTCCTTCAGTAGTAAAGAGTATGGAGGATGAGCTTGGAGCTGGTAACAAGAAGCCAGAGATTCTTTCTAAGCTTGCACAGTATGAACTTACACTCATTGACTGGATAGAGGCACATAAGGGCTCAAGAAAGTATGTTGCCATAGCAGGAAAATGCTGGCCGGCATTCCAGACACAGTTTGGTTTCGTACCTTGCTATGTTAATTCAAGACTTACAGCTATGGGTATTCCTGTATCATGTGAGGTTGATATATATGGAGCACTTAGTGAGTTCATCGGAACTGTTGTAAGTAACGATACGGTTACACTTCTTGATATTAACAATACGGTACCTTCAGATATTTATAATGAAGATATCAAGGGTAAGTTTAACTACACAATCAAAGATACATTTATGGGCTTCCATTGTGGTAACACAGCTTCAGGCAAACTTGCATTCTGTGAGATGAAGAATCAGATGATCATGGCACGTTCACTTCCAGAAGAGGTTACTAATGGAACTCTTGAGGGAGATATTGTCCCAGGAGATATCACATTCTTCAGATTACAAAGTACTTCTGACAGCCAGTTAAGAGCATATATAGCACAGGGTGAGGTTCTTCCTGTAAGAACACGTTCATTCGGTTCAATCGGAATATTTGCAATTAATGAGATGGGAAGATTCTACAGACATGTACTTATAGAGAAGAATTATCCTCATCATGGTGCAGTTGCATTTGGACATTTTGGAAAAGCATTATTTGATGTATTTAAATATATCGGTGTTGAAGATATTGCTTATAACCAGCCAGCAGGTGTACTTTACAAGTCTGAGAATCCATTTGCATAGCTTTGGACGTCAGGTTTAATATATTTACTTACTAAAGCTAAGCTGAAGAATAAAGTTAAGCTTTAGCCAGTTAACCAGCGGGATGGACATAAGAGATTACAGCAGCATATTGCTTATCTGGTGATCATAATATTAGTCCATTCCGCTTTTTTATTAGATAAGATAATATGAGATAATATGAGTGTCATTAAGTTCCAAATGCTTATTTTATGGGAACAGCGGTAAATACCTCTGCTCATGCAGGGGCAGTCGCATTTTGCTTCGCAAAACAAGGAGGTCATTTATGTATTATATAGGAGTGGATTTAGGAACATCATCAGTAAAGATTATACTTATGGAGGCTTCGGGTAACATAGTTAACACAGTTTCTAAGAGTTATCCGATAGATTTCCCTAAGCCAGGCTGGTCAGAACAGAATCCGTATGACTGGTATGATAAAACATGTGAAGGCATAAGAGAGCTTGTTGCAGGATATAACAAAGACGATATTGCAGGAATAAGCTTTGGTGGACAGATGCATGGGCTTGTTATATTAGATGAAGATGATAATGTTATAAGACCGGCTATTTTATGGAATGATGGAAGAACAACTAAAGAATGTGATTATCTTAATAATGTTATCGGAAAATATAAGCTTACAGAATATACAGCTAATATTGCATTTGCAGGCTTTACAGCACCAAAGCTTCTGTGGGTTGAGGAAAATGAGCCACAGAATTTCAAAAAGATAGCTAAGATAATGCTTCCAAAGGATTATATAGCGTATAGATTTACAGGGGTTCATTGTACGGATGTTTCTGATGCATCTGGTATGTTACTGCTTGATGTAAAGAAACGTGACTGGTCTGATGAAATGATCAGAATATGCGGCATAACCAGAAAACAGCTGCCTAAGCTTTATGAAAGCTATGAAAAGGTCGGCTGCCTTACTAAAGAAGCAGCTGATACACTTGGATTGACAGACAAGGTGATAGTAGCCGCAGGCGCAGGAGATAATGCAGCAGCTGCTGTAGGAACTGGAACAGTAGGAGATGGTATGTGCAACATTTCACTTGGAACAAGTGGAACAATATTCATCTCTAACAAAGAGTTTGGTGTTGATAATAACAATGCTCTGCATTCGTTTGATCATGCGGATGGATACTATCATCTTATGGGCTGTATGTTAAGTGCGGCATCATGCAATGGCTGGTGGATGGATACGATTCTTAAAGATAAGGATTATAAATCAGCACAGGAATGTATAACAGATGATATGTTAGGAAACAATCATGTTTATTTCCTGCCATATCTGATGGGAGAACGCTCACCTCATAACAATCCACTTGCAAGAGCTACATTTACAGGAATGACAATGGATAGTACAAGAACAGATATGACACAGGCGGTACTTGAGGGAGTAGCATTTGCAATAAGGGATTCCTTTGAGGTAGCTAAGGGGCTTGGTATTAATATAACAGAAACCAGAATGTGCGGTGGTGGTGCTAAAAGTGAGCTATGGTGCCGTATTATGGCTAATGTACTTGGTATAAAGGTTGACCTTTTAAAATCAGAGGAAGGTCCGTCTATGGGAGCAGCTATGCTTGCTATGGTTGCAGCTGGCGAATATGGAAGCGTAAAAGAAGCAGCAGATAATATAGTTAAGATATGTAAAACAATAGAACCACAAAAAGCGATTGCAGACAGATACAATTCACGTTATAATACATTTAAACAGATATATCCAGCATTAAAGCCGGTATTTGATGAGATGTAGCTGTATATAACATGGCTTAATCATACAGATATGCATAATACAGGTGCTTTTATGTGGATTTATGAGATTATCTTTTATGTGTATTTATAAGATTATCAAAGCAGATTATGAATAAGAGGAGATTACACTATGAAATTTTTTATTGACACAGCTAATGTAGATGATATCAGAAAAGCTAATGATATGGGAGTTATATGTGGGGTTACAACTAACCCTTCATTAATAGCAAAGGAAGGCAGAGATTTTAATGAAGTAATAAAAGAGATTACAAGTATAGTTGATGGACCTATCAGTGGAGAAGTAAAGGCAACAACAGTAGATGCAGAAGGCATGATTAAAGAGGGACGTGAAATAGCAGCTATTCATCCTAACATGGTAGTAAAGATCCCAATGACAGTTGAAGGCCTTAAGGCGGTAAAGGTACTTTCATCTGAGGGCATTAAGTGTAATGTAACACTTATATTCTCAGCTAACCAGGCTCTTTTAGCAGCCAGGGCAGGCGCTGCATATGTATCTCCATTCCTTGGAAGACTTGATGATATATCACAGCCAGGCATACAGCTTATTGAAGATATAGTTGGTATATTTTCTAACTATGATATACAGACAGAGATTATCTGTGCAAGTGTAAGAAATCCAATACACATTACAGACTGTGCACTTGCAGGAGCTGATATAGCAACAGTTCCATATAAGGTTATAGAGCAGATGGTACACCATCCATTAACAGATGCAGGTATAGAAAAGTTCCAGAAAGATTATAAGGCAGTGTTTGGTGAATAAATGATATCTACAACTAGAATAACCACATCAGAGGTTAGAAAATATAATAAAAACAGAATATTCAGGCTCATATATAACAGTAACAGCATATCAAGACAGGAGATTGCTGATAAGCTTGGATTATCACTTCCAACTATCAACCAGAATATAAAGCTTTTAAAAGAAGAAGGACTTATTCTTCTGGAGGGAAACTTTGATTCTACTGGTGGAAGAAAAGCACAGATGATAACTGTAAATGCAGCGGCCAGATATGCTGTAAGTGTCAATATATGTCCTTTAGAGATAAGGACAAGTCTCATAGACCTTAATGGGGAAATAAAAGATGAGATAAGCCTTAAGACGGAGTTTGCTACTGATAGTGAGTATGGAGTCAAGGTATCCGAGCTTGTGGAAAATGTCATAAAGGCGAATCATATATCAAAGGACAATCTTTTAGGTGTTGGAATCACTATGCCAGGTATTTTTAACGAAGATAACAGCATGATTATATTTTCACCACCTCTTAAGGTTAAGAATTATAAGACTGAAAATATAACAAAGCATATACAATATGATTATATTGTCCAGAACGATGCAAGAGCTAATGCATTTGCAGATTACTGGTATTCACATAAGAATGAGAATACAGTCAGGGAAGAATTAGAAGAAAAGCTGTATCTTATGGTCAGCGATGGTGTAGGTGGCGCATGTGTAAGCAACAACACTATTATGAAGGGTGAACATAACAGATATGGAGAATTCGGACATATGACACTTTATCCAGGTGGTAAGAAGTGCATGTGTGGAAGAAACGGCTGTCTTGAAGGATATGTGTCAACGAAGAACATATCAACAGACATAGGAATGACACTTGATGAGTTCTTTGAAAAGGTAGAGGAAAAAGATGATAAGTGTACAAGATTGTTTGATGAATATCTTGATAATCTCACAACAGGTATTAACAATCTTTATGTAATATTCGACAGAGATATTATTATAGGTGGAGTTATGTCAAGATACCTTACAGGATACGTGGAAGACATAAAAGCAAGACTTGTATCAAAGTTCTCTTTTGATACAGATGGAAGCTACTTTTCACTATCACAATGCACCTCCAAACGAGCCGATACCGGAGCCGCCATAATGTTCCTCACAAACTACATAAACAGCATATGATAATATGATAATACCAGGGGCGAAAATACACAAAGCCGTTCGTGCTCGCACGAAAAAGGCTTTGTGTATTTTCAACCCGCCCAAACATGAGAATGGAGCGATTTACAAAGTAAATCAGCGGAATTCGAATGTTTGAAGAATTGCGAGAGCAGCGAAGCAGCGGAGCAATTCGTAGGTATTATCAAAAGTAGAGGGACGAAGAGCCGTTCGTGCTAGCACGAAAAAGGCTTTAGGTATTTTCGACCCGCCAAACATGAGAATGGAGCGATTTACGAAGTAAATCAGCGGAATTCGAATGTTTGAAGAATTGCGAGAGCAGCGAAGCAGCGGAGCAATTCGTAGGTATTATCAAAAGTAGAGGGACGAAGAGCCGTTCGTGCTAGCACGAAAAAGGCTTTATGTATTTGCGACCCGCCAAACATGAGAATGGAGCGATTTACGAAGATTTACTGTGTTAATCAGAAAGGGGACATATGAGGGGATTTACTACAACTAAATTAAAGAATATAATCAGTCTTGAACACTGCGTCGTTAGATTTGTTATGGCGTGGTGTTTTATTTGTATAATACAGACTATAACTATAAACAGCATGAATACTGCAATAAATGAACTGGAATATGTGAAGCTTGTTAACATGCCGGTCATGTATGCATGCATAATTATACTCACTCTGGCATTATATTATGTATTTTATAAGCTTGAGAAAAGGATGGGATATATGTCACGTCATATAGAGGGGATCATGCTTATAGTGCTTGTGCTTGTTTATGCATGCATATGCGTTTTCCAGTATAATGATATATATTTTGTAGCAGCAATGGCAGCACTTGTATCACTGTCGATTATATATTATGCAGGATATGCAGGAATAAATGGAGTGACACTTACGAGAAAAAGATATATTGCTGTTATAGCAGGAGCAGCAGCTTTGTATACATGCTTTGTCAGCTTCTGTATGGTGACAAGATATTTATCATATGGCTCACCTAATTTTGATATGGGACTTTTTTCGCAGATGTTTTATTATATGAAAACAACAGGAACGATGAATACTACAAGTGAAAGAGACTACCTTTTATCACATATGTGTGTGCATATATCACCAGTGTTTTACCTTATATTACCTGTATACATGCTGTTTTCATCACCTGTCACACTGGAAATAATACAGCCTCTGCTTATAGCCTCAGCTGTAGTGCCATTAGCACTTATATGCCGCAGCAGAAAGCTGTCAAGGTGGGAAACGTCGCTTATTATAATCATATACAGCTTTTATCCGGTTATAAGCGGAGGCTGTTTTTATGACATACATGAAAATATGTTTTTTCCGCTATTCCTGTGCATGTTTCTTTTGTTTATGGAAAAAGATAACAATATAGGAATGTGTATATCAGCGGTGCTTGTATGGCTGATAAAAGAAGATGCAAGTGTGCTTATGATGTTTGTTGGATTATATATGATGTGTGATAGCAGAAGGCGTAAAAAGGGTGTTATTCTTTTTATAACATCTGCTCTGTATTGTTTATGCGTTTGCCTGATTTTAAAAAACATAGGTACTGGTGTTATGTCGGGACGTTATAATAATATGATACCTGAGGGCGATGGAAATATGTTTTCTGTCATAAAGACAGCATTTGCCAATCCGGCATATCTTATGACACAGATATCATCATCAGGTAAGATAACATTTATAATCCAGACTATGGGTGTTCTTTTATTTTTACCGCTTGTTACTAAAAAGTGGTCAAGATACATCCTGACAGGTCCATATGTGCTGTTTAACCTTGTGACAGATTATCAATATATGCATAGTATATATTTTCACTACGTATTCGGTTCGGGTGTCCTTCTTATATATCTTACTATACTGAATGTGTCAGATATGGATATGCATAAGCGGCTGAAAATGTTATATATAACAGCTTCTGCTACGATAATATTCTTTACGTCATATAACATGCCAAAGCTTGAAAATGCTGTTGGTTATTTTGATGAGGACAGGCAGGAAACATACAGGATAATAGATGAAGGACTGTCATATATACCTGATGATGCGAGCGTTACAGCAACAACATTTTTATGCGCCAGATTATCAGAACGAAAAGAACTGTATGAGTTATATTATACGGATAAAAGTACAGAATACATAGCACTTGATTTAAGAGGGCATAATAACGATTATGATGAAAATAAATATTTGCAGGATAGCAGATATGAAACAATTTATTATTCTAAGGGAAAGATAGCTGTATTCAGAGATGTATTATATGAATGATTGCAAAAATGACTATGCAAAAAAATGACTGTGCAAAAATGATTGTGTAAAAATGATTGTTGAATGATTATTGAATAAATTGCAGGATTTGATATAATTAGACTATATGATGTCTTTATGGACATTGACATGTAAAAGATGGAGGATAATAAGATGATAGCAGAATCTATGAAAGCACTTGTTAAAGGAAGCTCAGTAATAAGAGCTATGTTTGAAGAGGGTAACAGACTTGCCAGAATATATGGTGCAGAGAATGTATATGACTTCTCATTAGGAAACCCTAATGTAGCGGCACCGGCAGAGGTTAATCAGGCGATTAAGGATGTAGTTGATGAAGAAGATTCTGTAGTCCTTCATGGATATATGAGTAACTCAGGTTTTGAGGATGTAAGAGAGGCTGTTGCACAGTCACTGAATAAAAGATTTGATACACATTTTAACAGCAGCAACATTGTTATGACAGTAGGAGCAGCAGGTGGTCTTAATACTATACTTAAGACTATTATTAACCCAGGTGATGAAGTCCTTACATTTGCACCATTCTTTGGAGAATACAGGAATTATGCATCCAACTTTGGTGCAAAGCTCGTTGCGGTATCTCCTGATACTAGCACATTCCAGCCTAAGTTTGATGAGTTTGAAAAGCTTATTAACAAGAATACAAAGGCAGTTATTATTAATAATCCGAACAACCCTACAGGTGTTGTTTATTCAGAAGAAACTATAAAAAAGCTTGCTAAGATTATGGAGGATAAGCAGAAGGAGCTTGGTATTGAGATATTCCTTATAGCAGATGAACCATATAGAGAACTTGCATATGATGGTGTAGATGTGCCATATCTTACTAAGTATTATGATAACACTATTGTAGGTTACTCATATAGTAAGTCACTTTCGCTCCCTGGTGAGCGTATAGGATATCTTGTTATACCAGATGAGGTGGCAGATTCAGCAGATATGAAGGCAGCAGCATCAGTTGCCACACGTATTCTTGGTTTTGTTAATGCACCATCACTTCAGCAGAAGGTTATAGCAAGATGCCTTAATGCAAAGGTTAATATAGAAGCATATGATAAGAACAGAAGAGCATTGTATGAAGGACTTACTGAGCTGGGCTTTGAGTGTGTTAAGCCAGAAGGAGCATTTTATCTTTTCGTGAAGTCACCAACAGAGGATGAAAATATATTCTGCGAAACGGCTAAGAAGCATAATATACTTATTGTACCTGGCTCTTCATTTGGTTGTGCAGGTTATGTAAGAATGGCTTATTGTGTTTCATACGATACTATAATTAACTCTCTTCCAAAGTTTGCAGAGGTTGCAAAGGAAATGGGAGTTAAGAAAAACTAATCATAGTATGGATATATAAGAATAGATATGAAAAGAGGAAGAATACGTGAAAGCTTGGGAGAATAATATAAGAAAAGTTGAACCATATGTTCCAGGAGAACAGCCAAAAGATACAGATGTGATTAAACTGAATACTAATGAGAATCCTTATCCACCAGCTCCAGAAGTAGGAAAAGCAGTTATGGATACAGATATAGACAGACTAAGGTTATATCCTGATCCGGATGTTACAGAGCTTGTAAGTGCTATAGCTGATTATTATGGCATGAATAAGAATCAGGTCTTTGTAGGAGTGGGTTCAGATGATGTATTGTCTATGTGCTTCCTTACATTTTTTAATGGAAATAAGCCTGTACTGTTTCCAGATATTACATATTCCTTCTACAGTGTATGGGCAGACCTGTACAGAATTCCTTATGAGAAGCAGGCTCTGGATGAAGATTTCAACATAAAGCCACAGGATTATTATAAGGAAAATGGCGGAGTTATATTCCCTAATCCTAACGCACCAACAGGATTATATATGGGACTTGATAAAGTAAGAGATATAATTGAACACAACAGAGATGTTGTTGTTATAGTTGATGAGGCATATATTGATTTTGGTGGACAGTCAGCAAAAGAGCTGGTTAATGAGTATGACAATGTTTTAGTTGTACAGACATTTTCAAAGTCACGTTCTATGGCAGGTATGAGAATAGGATATGCATTTGGTTCTCCAGAACTTATAAAAGCCCTTAATGATGTTAAGTTTTCTTTTAACTCTTATACAATGAATATGACATCTATTAAATATGGTGTGGCATCTATCAATGATAAGGCTTATTTTGATGAGTGCGTAGGAAAAATCATTGAATCAAGAGAAAAGGCAAAAGGCTCACTTACAAAGCTTGGATTTACATTTCCAGATTCAAAGGCTAATTTCATATTTGCCACACATAAGAGTGTGCCAGCAAAGGAAATATTTGAAAAGCTTAAAGCAAAGAAAATATATGTAAGATATTTCAACCAGCCGGGTATAGATAATTATTTAAGAATATCGGTTGGTACAGATGAACAGATGGATAAGCTTATACAGGCATTATCAGATATAGTAGCCTGATTATAAGTGCGTATCTATAATGTCATTAAAATATTTATGAATAAAATACAGGAGTGAAGAAATATGGCTGTACCATTTGAAAACAGGAATTTTCATAAAGAACTTGAAAAAATGGTAGAAAAACTAAAGACAGAAGGAAAGGTGCCTACGTTGCTGCTTCATAGCTGCTGTGCACCATGCAGCAGCAGCTGCATAGAGTTTTTATCAAAATATTTTCATGTTACTGTATTTTACTATAATCCCAACATATCAGAAAGTGCAGAGTATAAAAAAAGGGTTGAAGAACAGATAAGATTCATAAGGGAGTTTGACACACCTTATAAGGTATCTTTTATAGAAGGTGATTATGAGCCGGAAGAGTTTTATAAAACAGTCAGGGGGCTTGAAAAAGAGCCTGAAGGTGGTAAAAGATGCTTTAAATGTTATGAACTAAGACTTAGAAAAACAGCCGAATTAGCTAAACAGCTTGGCTTTGATTATTTTACAACAACGCTTACTATAAGTCCTTTAAAAAACAGTGTCATATTGAATAAAACAGGACTTAAAGTGGCACAGGATATTGGAACACAGTATCTTTTATCTGATTTTAAGAAAAAAGAAGGCTATAAAAGATCTATAGAACTGTCAAAAGAGTATAATCTATATAGACAGAATTATTGTGGCTGTGTATATTCTAAAAGAGAAGAAAAATAATATGATGTAATGGTAAAATGTTATGAATCAGTTATATATACCATGCGGGTATATCAGTAAAATGTAAAGGAGATAAGTATATGGCTAAAAAGAAGAATGGTTTATTAAAGTTTATAGTAGGTGTAGGTGCAGCAGCGGTTGCAGGAAAGGTAGCTTACGATAAGGTTAAGGCTGCTAAGAATAAGCTTACTAAGGAAGAACAGGATAGTGCAGAGCTTGAAGTACGTAAGTATAATGCAGTATGTGAAAAAAGAGATGTTGAAATAGAAGACGAAGAGTTCATGGGCTGCGAGGTTAAGGCGATAGCATCTAAGCTTACAGTTGATCTTTCACTGGCTGTTTTTGAAAAGGATGTTTATATTAACTTTGAAAGTATAATCAGTAATGTTTCTATCATACTTCCTGATGGAGTAAATGTTACATGCGATATCGATAAAAAGCTTGCAGGAGTACATAATTATGTGGAAAACACAGATGAAGAAGGTATTCATACTGTATATATAATTGGTAAAGCAGTACTTGGCAGTGTTGAAGTTATTCCAGTGAATTTCTATGTTGATGATGAAGATGTTGAGGAAGATTTTGATGATGATGCAGCATTTCCAGAATCAGATGATGTGGAAGTAAAGGTTATAAATGAAACAAAAGAAAACCAGGAAAAAGAAGACGATACAGAAGAAACAGAAGATGTTCTTGAAGGTATAGAAATAGAAGATGATTCAGATGTTGATAAAACAGAAACTATTAATCTTGAAGAAATATAATAATGTCATGAATTAAAGCGGGAATGGTGTTGTATGAAATACAGAGATAAGCTTATAAAGTATTTTGAGGATGCACCAGAGGGCGCTGTCATAGTTGCCAATGATATGTATGAAAATGGCTTTACAAAGATGAGTCATGATGCGTTTTTCAGGGCAGTCGAGAGATTATGTGATGATGGTGTTATCATAAGGGCTGGAAAGGGAATGTATATTAAAGCAGATGATAAAGATAAGAATATCGAAGAATTACTGCTTAATTATTTCTTTGGAGAGAATAACGATAACGGATTATTCATAGGATACAGGCTGTATAACAAGTATATGGTTTCAGCTTATCAGACAGACAGGATAGAGCTGTATTCAAATGTACTAAAATCAAGAACCTGTGAGGTTGGCAATATATGTGTAAAGCGGCCGGGAGTGCAGCTGGATTTTGAGAATGCCAGGGTTATAGAGGCACTTGAAATCATGCAGAATTATTATAATATTGAACAACTGAATAAGCTTAAGTTCGCGCGTTTTGCCAAGCAGTTTGCCATAAGCTATAATGATGCAGCAGCTGTCAATGTACTTGAGCATATGAAATATAAGAAAAGTACGATAGCATTTATGAAAAAGGTGCTCGATATGTATAAGGTTGAGAACTCACTTCAGCAGTATTTAAGTTATGCATCTGACTATAAGGTTCCGGCAGTACAAAGAGTGGCACGATTGTGAGTTATAAAAAAATAAAAAAAGTACTTTACAATTATGTATACAATATATATAATAATGCCTGTACTACAGAAACAATATTAGTTTCTGTAAAATATTAAAATATAAAGCAGAGTAGGAATATGTGCGTTAAGTGCTGTATGGACAGGGAGTTGCCATATGGACGAAAAGGTTTTCTTGCGATACATAATCCGCATCCCGCTGCTACATACTATGGCGAACAACCTCCTATGTAGAGCGAAGATTACTGCAAAGGAGGTTTTTTTAATGTCAATTTTATTGAAGAATTTTGCATTTTCTGCAAAAGAGTTTAAGAGCATTAAGTCAGTTGTTGCGGCTGCACTTCTCATCGCTCTGCACACAGTATTAGCTGTGTTTGTATCTATTCAGGTGACACCAACATTAAGGCTGTCAGTATCATTTCTTGCAAACTGTGCCATAGGCTATATGTTTGGTCCTGTTATGGGCTTTGTATGTGGAGGCTTAGGTGACCTTATACAGTTTGTTATCAAGCCAACAGGTCCGTATTTCCCAGGCTGGACGTTAAGTGCGGCTCTTGCAGGTTTTATCTATGGTCTATTCTTTTATGGCTGTAATATGAAGGTTGCAGAAAGCTTTGATGGTGATAAGAAGGGCATCTTAAAGTTTATTGATGTTAAGTTCTTACTAAGATGTATACTTGCACTTACAGTTGAAACATTGCTTGTAAATGTTTTACTTGGTACATATTGGTGCAGTATAATGTATGGAAAGGGCTTTGCATTCTATTTCTCAATAAGATTTGCAAAGAATATGATACAGTTGCCTATTAACATCATCCTCACATATTATGTGCTTGGATTTGTTAAATATATTGATAAAAAAATATATAATTAAACATATATTATGTTATATGGGATTGGAGAAAATAAAATATGTCAAAAATAATGATAGCATCAGATATTCATGGTTCTGCATATTACTGCAGGCAAATGTTAGAAAGATTCAAGGAAGAGAAGGCTGAAAGACTTGTTCTTCTTGGAGATATATTATACCATGGACCAAGAAATGATCTTCCAAAAGAATATGCTCCCAAAGAAGTTATTGCAATGCTTAATCCGCTTCGTAACAGGATAATATGCGTAAGAGGCAATTGCGATACAGAGGTAGATCAGATGGTGCTTGATTTTAATGTTCTTGCAGAACAGGCATATCTTAACTTCAACAACTATTCAATAGTTCTTGCACATGGACATAAGCTTGACGAGAAGAATATACCGGCATTATGCGATGGAGATATACTTCTATGTGGGCATACACATGTTCCTAAGTGTGAAAAAAGAGATGGATATATATATATGAATCCAGGTTCAGTATCTATACCAAAAGAGAATTCAGCACATAGTTATATGATACTTGAGGACAGATTCTACTGGAAAGATATAGAGGATGGAAGCACTTATATGAACTATTAGATATTATGCAGGTTTCATAATTGTTTATATATTTTTAATTGTATTTAATTATATATGTGATAGAGTATTATTTAGTGATTACATAAGCACTATATTATATATAATTATGAAAGGCTGGATGGTTTGATGAATAGATTTAAAGATAAGATGGCAAGATTCATGTATGGAAGATATGGTATGGATCAGCTCTCAAGGAATTTATCTTTAATATGCCTGGTGCTTCTTATCGTTACTATGTTCGTAAGGAATAACGTTATATATATGATAGCACTTGTTGGTATTGTGTATACATATTTCAGGGTGTTTTCACGTAATATATCCAGGCGTTCAGAGGAGAATGAAAAGTATCTGAAATTTCATTATAAGGTAGTTGGAAAGCTTAATAAAATCAAGTTCAGAATTACGGATAGTAAAACACACAGGATATTCAGATGTCCTAGCTGTTCGCAGAAAATAAGAGTTCCAAGAGGCAAGGGAAAGATAAGTATCAAGTGTCCTAAGTGCAGGATAGAATTTATAAAGAAAACATGATAAATGCATGTTGATACGCATATTAATATGAAGCTTTAAAGCACATTTGCAGCCAGTATATATTGGATGTGGATGTGCTTTTTATTTTATACTTTAGACACTTACATCATATAATATCAGAAAGATGATATTATATGGTAAAGCTATGAACCAGAAAATAGAAAATCTGCTTAACGTTTCATTGTCTGCCACAAGAAAAGAGCTTGAGAATTCAGAGAGCCTTAGTACAGGGTTTAACTGGAGAGATGATACATGGGAAATAATAGTAAAGTATTCAGGAACTCTTGAAAATATAAGAAAAAAGTATAATGTATATATAAGAGAACTGCTGTATAACTATGCTATAATTGTGACAGATAAGAATACGATAGAGCTTATATCACAGGAAACGAATATAGATTATATAGAAAAACCAAAGAGCATATATTTCCAGCTTGAAAGGGCAAAGTCAGCGGCATGTGCTAACAATGTGCGGGCTGGTAATGCCGGCAGTATGAATGATGATATCAGCAATGCTTATAATGGGACATATCTTAGTGGAAAGGGTGTTATCGTTGCAGTTATAGATACTGGAATAGACATATTAAGTGAAGAGTTCAGGAAAAGTGATGGCAGTACAAGGATATTAAACATATATGACCAGACACAGCAGACGGAATACAATGAGGAAGATATAAATGCATATTTAAACAAAGCTATTGTAAATAGGGATAACACATATAATGGGAGAAGTATACAGATACCAGGCGCTGATAATACACAGCATGGCACTAATGTTGCTGTAATAGCATGTGGAAGAAGTGGCGTTGCATATGGAGCAGATATAATAGCTGTTAAGATGGGATACTCATATAATAATCAGTTTCCACGCACAACCAGCCTTATGGATGCCATAGATTATGTCATAAGGAAGGCTGTGGAGTATGAAAAACCAGTGGCAATAAACATAAGCTATGGCTTTAATTATGGAGATCATGATGGAAATACATTGCTTGAACGCTATATCAATGATGTTGCAGCAGGCTATAAATGCAGTATATGCATAGGAAGTGGAAACGAGGCAGACAAGGCAGTACATTATGGAAATATAATAAAGCAGGGACAGACAGATACAGTTGAGATATCAGTAAGTGAATATGAACATTCGATAGATATACAGATATGGAAATACTACTGGGATGTTTACAGGATAATGCTTGCTGGTCCGGATGGAGTGCAGTTTAATATAACAGGACAGGGCTATATAAACAGATTCAGGATTCTTGATACAGATATAATAAGTCTATTAGGTGAGCCTTCACCTTATAATCTGTATCAGGAAATATATATTAATCTGCAGCCTTCTAAGGATTATATAACACCGGGGATATGGAAAATCATCATATATGGGGAAAGCATACGTCAGGGCGTATATAATATATGGCTTCCGTCAAGTCAGTCTTTAAACATTGCGACAGGCTTTTTAAAGCCGGTTCCATATGATACTATAACGATTCCAGCAACAGCCACAGGTTGTATATCTGTAGGGGCTTATAATTCATATACAGGAGCATATGCTTCATTTTCAGGTAGAGGAAAAGGCGTATGGAATAAAGATATCAGATATACTTATAACAATGGGGACAATAATGCTGCTGTTAACTACATAGATGCCGGTATAAAGCCAGATATACTTGCACCAGGAGTGGATATAAAGATAAGAAAACAGACAGCATATGAAACTGATATAGTGAGTGTTACCGGGACTTCATATGCAGTACCATTTGTAACAGGTGGTGCAGCCCTGCTTATGCAATGGGGGATAGTTATGGGCAATGACAGGTATATGTATGGTGAGAAGCTAAAAGCGTATTTAAGACGTGGTGCCAGACCGCTTGGAATAGAGATGCATGCAGCAGCTCCCAATCCTGTGACAGGATATGGAAGGATATGTATAGCAGATAGTATGCCAGTGTAAAGCATGGAAGAAAGCAAAAAAAAGCATAAAATATAAAATAAGTCTTGAAAAGTATACAAACATTGTGGTAAAGTATGTTTATACAATAAGAGTATGATTGCAATAATTGGAGGAGAATATATGAAGATATCAACAAAGGGAAGATACGCACTCAGGGTTATGATAGACCTTGCTGAGCATGATAACGGTGAATATATAACGCTTATGGATATAGCTGAAAGACAGGGTATATCTGAAAAATATCTTGAGTCCATAGTATCGATGTTAAGTAAGAATGATTTTCTTACTTCGCTTCGTGGAAAAGGTGGCGGATATAAGTTATCAAGAAGACCGGAAGAGTATTCTGTGCTTAGTATATTGCAGTGTACAGAGGGTTCACTGGCACCGGTAGCCTGTCTTGAGAACAAGCCTAACAAGTGTCCTAATCTATCAGAGTGTAAGACTATAACTATGTGGGAAAACTTCGAGAAGACTATAAACGATTATTTTGGCAGTATCTCGATAGCGGATCTTATTAATTCAGGTAATGGAATAGATAATTATGTTATATAATACATGAGCCTTAGTGAATAATTAATAAATATTAATAAGTATTAATAAGTAATAATAAGCAATAAAAAAACAACCATCTATGTGCATGGAGCATAGATGGTTGTTTTTTTATACTACTGAAGGAGTGAAAGAACTCCCTGGTTAGACTGGTTAGCCTGAGCAAGCATTGACTGGCCTGCCTGAGCAAGAATGTTGTTCTTGCTGTAGTTAACCATTTCCTGAGCCATATCTGTATCACGGATACGAGATTCAGCAGATGTTGTATTCTCAACAACGTTGTCTAAGTTAGCAATTGTATGCTCAAGTCTGTTCTGTGCAGCACCAAGAGTTGAACGCTGTGAAGATACCTTCTGTACAGCTTCTGCGATACGGTCGATAGCAGCTGTAGCGTCATCTTCTGTGTCAACCTTAAGACCTTTAACACCGATACCTGTGGCACTCATAGATTCAATTTTAACGGCAATCTTGTTGTCTTCAGCAGAATCAGCTCCAACATGAAGACTGAAAGAGATAGCTCCAGCTACATCATAGTCTTTTATGAAATCTTTTGCTTTAGCTGCTTCGATTTCCATATTATTATTAGCATTTTTTCCTGCTATACCAGCTTTGCTTGTATAATATTTACCTGCAGTAGTGGTTCCATCAGCTTTCGTGCTATCCTGGATATTTTTCGCTGTTACTTCGTTACCATCTTCATCATAAAGCTTTGTTACATATGCATAGCTCGTACCTTTTGTAGCTAAATCAGTCTCAGCCTGACCATCATCTTTACTTTTTGTATATATTTTTTCCCCTTTTTCAAGAGCTGCTTTTAATGTATTAGCTGTAAGAGCTGTATTACCATCCTTTAAGTATAATGAGTCAGCTGGAACATTATAGCCAGATTTCATGAAAAAAGCTTTATCTGCTTTAGTAGGATCACCCTTTAAAAGATAAGTCTCATTAAACTTAGTAGTCTCTGAAACTCTATCGATTTCAGATGTGAGCTGATCTATTTCATCCTGGATAGCCTTACGGTCTGTCTGAGAGTTAGTACCATTAGCAGACTGAACAGCAAGCTCGTTCATTCTCTGAAGCATTGAGTGAACTTCTGTTAAAGCACCTTCAGCTGTCTGAACAGCAGATACACCATCCTGTGCATTAGAAGAAGCCTGTGTAAGTCCGCGGATCTGCTTTCTCATCTTTTCAGAGATTGAAAGACCAGCTGCATCATCAGCGGCACGGTTAATCTTATAACCTGAAGATAACTTCTCAGCTGACTTAGACTGTGCTGAAGTTGTTACATTAAGCATTCTGTTAGCATTCATTGCTGTTAAATTGTGTTGTATTACCATAATACATACCTCCGTGTAAATAAAATATTTGTCAGAGGGGAATCCGTTCCCCTTATGAAAGATATATAATAAGCAGTGTTACCATGCTAACCCTGCGTATTATCATTAGATTTGCGTGCCTGCTTATCTTCTTTGATAAGACGGCGTATCTTGTTTAGTGTTTCAGGTGAAAGTCCCTGTTCAGCGTAGTAAGGTGATATGAATCTTGAAGTTTTCTTATCAGAATCAGAGCTGTTAGCACTGTTTCTTGCAAGAACCTTGCTTCGTACGATATTGAGTTCTCTTGGTGCATCTATGAGAAGGTGGATATTACCTTCTGAACCACCTGAGTATATGACCCTTACGTCATCACCGATGTTGATGAATTCGCCGGGTTTGATAGTGAGTTTTAACACATTAACCTCCTTGTCTATGCAACAAACTGTTTCAAAATGTTGCATCCCAAAACATATAGATGGAGGTAATAACATATGAGTACATCCCAGCCAATAAGGAGTACAGATGAACTGGAGGCATTCAGACGATTCTATCTGGATGAAGAGCCTAACTTGAGAAACTATGCAATGATATGCATGGGAGTGAATACAGCATTAAGAATAAGTGACCTATTAGAGTTAAAATGGGGAGAAGTATATGATTTTAATGAACAGTGTTTCAGAAGACATATGGTAATATGTGAAAGAAAAACAGGAAAAGAATCAAGAATTGCAATTAATGGCAGCACTAAAAAAGGACTTTTGACATATATGGACACGTTAGATGGTGTAAAAAAAGGTGACTATATATTTACAGGTAGATATGCAGGAACACATCTGAGCCGTTCACAGGCGTTCAGAATCATAAAGCATGCTGCGTATTCACTTAATATGGAGAGGGGCATAAGCTGTCATTCCATGAGAAAAACATTCGGATATTATGCGTGGAAATGTGGGACACCACCCGCAATGCTCATGGAGATATATAATCATTCATCATATGAGATAACAAAAAGGTATCTTGGTATTAAGCAGGATGATAAAGATTCTGTGTTTCTTAAGGTTAATCTGTGAGGACAGGATTAATATATAAAACAACATAAACGATAAGCGTATTGATTTGCTATTTTAATGTTATAGAAAATTTATATAGAATTTTATTAAGAAACCTGCTAAAGTGTTGAGGGAATATGACGATATATTAATCGTAATTAAGAATATGAACTAATAAGAATTTATATTGGGATGCAACATTTTGAAACAAATTGTTGCATCCTTTTTGTATATTAGTATATGAAGTTAATGGGGATAATATGATGTTCAGAAGCTTTACAGAAAATACCAAATCAGAAAATATCAGATTTTTCATTCTAATTAAATAACACCCCCGGAATACATCAAATCAAATGACTTAATCATTGCATTCCGGGGGTGCATTATTTTTAATAATTAGTTATTGTTTTCTTTTGGCTTGTCAACAATCTTAAGTATGATAGATTCAGCTCTGTTAGAAGATGATCTTTCGACGAACAGCCATACATTATCTATAGTAAGCTTATCGCCTGCTTTAGGTATGCGGTCAAGCTTTTCTGATACGAATCCGCCTAGTGAATCGTTATCCTCTGAATAAAGTCTGGTTCCTAGTTCATCATTTATGTCATCAAGCTTACATGAAGCGTTGATACGGTAAGTATTTTCGCGGATCTTAGTCATGTCATCCTTTTCGTCAGTATCATATTCATCACGTATTTCACCAACGATTTCCTCTAACAGATCCTCAGTTGTTATCATGCCGGCTGTCTGACCATATTCATCCAGCACAATAGCTATACTGTAACGCTTAAGCTGCATTTCTTTAAACAGCTCAGAAGTGTTCTTATGTTCATATGTAAAGAAAGGCTCACGCATAATCTTCCTTATATTAAATGAATCATCAACGTTAGTAACTATAAGATCTTTTATATTAAGTGTACCTATAACGTTGTCAGTATCATTTTCATATATAGGAATACGTGTATACATAGTACTCTTAAAAAGAGTGATGATGTCATCATATGATGAGTTAACATCAGCGACTGTCATATCTATACGAGGTATCATAACATCCTTTACCGAAGTATCACCAAAATCGAAAAGGTTGTCAATAATCTGTCGTTCGTCTTTTTCTATGATACCCTCTTCATGGCTTACCTTAACTATTGTACGAAGCTCTTCTTCTGTTATAGTGTTGGAGTTGCCTTTGGAGCTAGCGCCAAAGAGTTTTAATACTATGCCTGCAAGATGGTCAACTATAAAAATAACAGGTGTCAGTATAATCATAAGTCCATATATAACAGGCGCATATAATAATACAAGCTTAGTGTTAAACTTTGAAGCAAGATTCTTAGGGGTTATCTCTCCGAATATAAGAACGAATAGAGTAAGAACACCAGTTGCAATACCAGTAGCATAGCTGCCCCAGACATTAATAGTAAATGTTGTTGCAAGAGCAGAACATGATATGTTAACTATGTTGTTACCAATAAGTACAGCACTTAACATCTTGCCTGAATTGTCGATAATCTTAGCTACTAAAGCAGCATGTCTGTTACCTTCGTCCATAAGCGAGCGGATCTTTATACGGCTTACCGTCATAAATGCGGTTTCAGCAGATGAAAAGAAAGCTGAAAGAAATAATAAAATAATAATAGTTATAAGTTGAATATAACTGTCAGTGTCCAAGGAAATATTCCTCCAATCCTTAATAAAAATATAGTAAACACATTTAAGTGTTATATTTTAACATTTTACAGTATCAGTAAAGGACTGTCAAGTAGCTGGAGGCTCTGTATATAATCAGGCTTTAATGAAAAATTGGAATAAAGGATAAGATAAATATAAGATAAAAGATAGAATACGAAAGAGATTTCCTACATATTTATATAGAGAACAAAGAATGTATGACTATTAAGTCAGAGGAATGTATGAAAAAGTTATCTATTATATTAAAAACGCTTATAGCAGGATATATTATAACAGTTGCAGCCCTGCTTGTGCTTGCTTTCTGCCTGTATAAGTTCAGGGTGTCTGGTAATGTGATATCTATAGGGATTTATGTTACTTATGGGCTATCAGCTTTATGTGGAGGTCTCATTCTTGGCAAAGGCATGCAGCATAGCCGCCTTGTGTGGGGAGTACTGTATGGAATAATATATTTTCTTATATTATGTGTTGTTTCAATAATATTAAGCAGAGGAATATCATCAATAGATATGTCACAGATGGTTAAAGGCGCGATAGTATGCATACTTTGCGGTGCAATTGGAGGGATTGTATCTTAAATATGATTTTATAACGTGAATCTGAAATAAGAATCAGTAATAAGAATCAGTAATAGGATTCAGCAATAAGAATCAGGATATAAATTGAAGTATAGATTAAAATGAAAATCAGAATAAAAATTTAAAATAAAAAAAGGAAATAAGGTATCTGTGTTTAATACATTAAAAGTAGGCAGTTTTTGAATACATATTGAATACATAGGGAAAGAAGAGTTAATATGCCAATATATTCAAGTGAAGTAATAGAGGAAGTTGTATCGCGTAACGATATAGTAGATGTTATTTCAGGTTATATAAAGCTTAAGAAAAGTGGCAGTTCCTACGTAGGGCTATGTCCGTTTCATAACGAGAAGTCACCTTCTTTTTCTGTATCAGGAACAAAACAGATGTATCACTGTTTTGGATGCGGAGTCGGAGGCAATGTTATAACATTTGTTATGGAATATGAGAATTATACGTTTCCAGAGGCAGTAAAAATGCTGGCTGACAGGGCAGGTATAGCTCTGCCTGTGATGGAATATTCAGGTGAAGACAGACGAGAACGGGATATTAAAACAAAGCTGTTAGAGATTAACAAGATAGCAGCAACATTTTACTATCATCAGTTAAAATCACCAGCAGGACAGAGTGGGTTGGATTATCTGAAAAAAAGACAGCTTTCAGACAAAACTATAAACACATTTGGCCTTGGATATGCGCCACAGCTTACAGGTGATTTATATAGAATGCTAAAGGAAAAAGGGTATGATGATGAGCTCTTAAAAGAGTCAGGTCTGTTCACTTATGAAAAGGGAATAAGGGAAAAGTTCTGGAACAGGGTAATATTTCCAATCATGGATATTAACAATAAGGTTATAGGTTTTGGTGGCCGTGTTATGGGAGATGGAAAGCCAAAGTATCTGAATTCTCCGGAAACAAAGCTTTTTGATAAAAGTAAGAATCTTTATGGACTTAATGTTGCAAGAAGTTCAAGAAAGAATAATCTTATAATATGTGAAGGCTATATGGATGTTATATCTATGCATCAGGCAGGCTTTAATCAGGCGGTAGCATCGCTTGGTACAGCACTCACACCTGGACATGCCCGTCTTATGAAAAGATATACAGATAATGTTCTTATAACTTATGATAGCGATGAAGCAGGGGTAAAGGCAGCTTTAAGAGCCATACCTATATTAAAAGAAGCAGGACTATCTACTAAGGTTATTAATATGAGGCCATATAAGGATCCGGATGAGTTTATCAAGGCTTTAGGAACTGAAGCATTTCAGGAGCGTATAGATAAAGCAGAAAACAGCTTTATGTATGAAATCGGTATTATAGAGAAGAATTATAACAGAAGTGACCCGGAGAGTGAGACGGCATTTGAAAGAGAAGTTGCTAATAAGCTTGTACAGTTTAGTGAGAAACTTGAAAGAGATAACTATATGAAAGCTGTCTGCCGTCAGTTTATGATACCAGAGGATGGTATGCGTGAAATGGTTATAAGGATAGGAAGCCAGGGCGGAATAATACCAAGACAGACACAGCCTGTCAGGCGGATGGAACCGGCAAGAAAGAAAAAGGAAGATGGAATAAGGCAGGCAGAGAAGATTCTGCTTACGTGGATGATTGAGGATGGTGATATATATGATAAAGTCAGTGAATATATACAACCAGATGATTTTATAGATCCATTGTTTAAAGATGTTGCATCAAAGGTATATGAACAGTATGAAACAGGAAGTGTTAATCCGGCGGCTATTATTGGCTCATATAGCGATGGTGATATGCATAGTGAGATAGCGGCAATGTTCAGCGCCGAATTAAGCGAGTCGCTTAGTAAGTCAGAAAGAGAAAAAACACTTAATGATACAGTGCTAAGGGTTAAGAAGAGCAGCCTTGATTATAAGCTTGAACATGCAGCAGATGCAAAGACTATGCAGGATATCATAGGCAGACAGATGAAGTTAAATAATATTCACATTAGTTTATAATACATGCGAAAGGTGGACCATTGTAATGGCAGTAAAGAAGGAAAACTTAAACGAGGAAGAATTAAAGGAAACTAAGAAGACAACTAAAAAGAAAGCAGATGAAGCTGTGGCAGCAAAGAAGCCTAAGAAGTCAAAGAAGGAGGAAGCTGCACAGCCAGAGCTTTCAGAAGAAGAACAGGCAAGAATTATACAGGAAAAATTCATGGAAAAGTGCAGGGGGATTCTTGCTATAGCCAGAAAGAAAAAGAATGTCCTTGATTATAAGGAGATTATGGATTATTTCCAGGATACAGATTTTGAAGCTGATAAGATGGAAAAGGTATTCGAGTTTCTTGAAGGCTGCAATATAGATGTCAAGATGAATGATGATGATGGAGATGTAGAAGATGATATTATTCTTTCGGATGAAGATGATATCGATATAGAAAAGATAGATCTTTCTGTACCAGATGGAATCGGACTTGAAGATCCTGTAAGAATGTATCTGAAGGAAATAGGTAAGGTGCCTCTTCTTAGTGCAGAAGAAGAAATAGAATATGCACAGAGAATGGAAGAGGGTGACGAGGAAGCCAAGAAGAGACTAGCGGAAGCCAACTTACGTCTTGTTGTAAGTATTGCAAAGCGTTATGTCGGAAGAGGCATGCAGTTCCTTGATCTTATCCAGGAGGGTAACTTAGGTCTTATCAAAGCTGTTGAAAAGTTTGATTATCGTAAAGGATATAAGTTCTCAACATATGCAACATGGTGGATAAGACAGGCTATTACAAGAGCTATAGCTGATCAGGCACGTACTATCCGTATACCTGTTCATATGGTAGAAACTATTAACAAGCTTGTAAGAGTACAAAGACAGCTTTTACAGGAGTTAGGAAGAGAACCATCTCCAGAAGAAATAGCAGAGACTATGGATATTCCGGTTGAAAGAGTTAGAGAAATCCAGAAGATATCACAGGAGCCTGTATCGCTTGAAACACCTATAGGTGAAGAGGAAGACAGCCATCTTGGGGACTTTATACAGGATGATAATGTTCCGGTTCCAGCAGAAGCCGCAGCTTCAACACTTCTTAAGGAACAGCTTGTAGAGGTGCTTGGAACACTTACAGACAGAGAACAGAAAGTATTAAGACTTCGTTTTGGCATGGACGATGGAAGAGCAAGAACTCTTGAAGAAGTTGGTAAGGAATTCAATGTTACAAGAGAGCGTATAAGACAGATTGAAGCTAAGGCATTAAGAAAGTTAAGACACCCAAGCAGAAGCCGCAAGCTTAAGGATTATCTTGACTAATCAATATCCAGAAATATATTTAAGGATAGAATTCAATAATAAAAACATGAATATAGATTTCTATTTATGATTATGTCGGGATAAAGGATGATTTATATAGTATAATAAATCAACAGGAAAAATGTATGAACAATATTATTAATATATCAGAAAGACTGAAATGTGTTGCCAGTCTTGTTAATAAAGGTGCAAGGGTGGCTGACATTGGCACGGATCACGCATATCTTCCTATATATCTTGTTCAGAACGGGATAAGTAATAAAGTATATGCGTGTGATGTAAGAAAAGAACCATTAAGGCGTGCAAAGCTTCACATTGATGAATATGGTCTTTCAGATAAGATAACTACAAAGCTTTGTGATGGGCTTAAAGGGATTAATAAAGGTGATGTTGATACAGTAACGATATGTGGCATGGGTGGAAAGCTCATGAAGAATATATTAAAAGCAGGTATAGACAAGCTGGGGGATAATACACAGCTTGTCTTATCTGCACAGTCAGAACTAAAGGATTTTAGAAAATACCTTCTGGAAACAGGCATAGATATTAAGTCAGAACATATGCTTTTAGAAGATGGCAAATATTATTTTATATTTGACTGTGTATACAACACACAAGATGAATATTATCTAAATGTAACTAATATTCAACAAAATAACATTTATGAAAATGCAGCTGTTGCAAGCGATATTCATAACAATGATAGTCACAAGGAAGATTATGACAAGGAAGATAATGATAAGAAAAAGATAACAGCCTACGCAGAGGAAGAATTAAGATATGGAAGATATCTTTTGGATAATAAGTCAGAGGTGCTTTACGAATATCTTAATAAGGAACTGACAAGCTGTAACAATATTAGAAATAGTCTTATTAATAATAAGGAACAGTCAATATCGATAAAGAGCAGAATACATGCTATAGATGAAGATATTGCTGTTATTAATAAGGCATTAGGAAGATGGAAGGAGTAATAATAATGCTTTTATCGCAGATGGCAGCAGATGCTGCAAAGGATTACAAGTATGATATTATTCTTGCCAATGTAAATGGCAGGCTTACAGAGATATCAGATATGGATATAACTGATGAAAAAGTGGAATTCATTACAGTAGGAAAGGCAGTGGGAAATGAGGCATATAAAAGAAGTGTTCTTCTTTTAATGCTAAATGCAATACATAAGCTTGATACAGATAATAGAATTAAGAGAGTTACTGTTGAGTTCTCGCTTAGTAAAGGTCTTTATTGTGATATAAAAGGAGATTTTGTAATCACACAAGAATTTCTTAATGATGTGAAAGAACTTATGAGAGCCGATGTTAAGAAAAATCTGCCTATTAAGAAGCAGGGAATGAAGACATCAGAGGCTATTAAGCTGTTCAAGAAGTTCGGAATGGAAGATAAGACACAGTTATTCAAATATAGAATTAGTTCTTATGTTAATGTATACAGCATAGAGGGTTATTACGATTACTTCTATGGTTATATGGCAGCTAATACAGGAATATTAAAGACATTTGACATATTCCAGTATGACAAGGGGTTTGTTCTCCAGTTACCAACTAAAGAGAATCCTGAAATAGTGCCGGAATTTGCACCGCAGGCTAAGCTTTTTAATGTACTTATGGAAAGAAGCGAGTGGGCAGATATGCTTGGTGTTGATACAGTTGCATCATTGAATAAGCATATAATAAGCGGGGATATTAATTCGCTTATACTTGTTCAGGAAGCATTGCAGGAACAGAAAATAGTTGAGATAGTAAACCAGATAAAGAAAAGAGAAGGCGTTAAGTTTATTATGATAGCCGGACCATCTTCATCAGGAAAGACAACATTTTCACATAGATTATCTATACAGCTTATGGCAAGTGGATTTAAGCCACATGCAATAGGTGTTGATAATTATTTCGTTGAGAGGGAACAGACACCTCTGGATGAGAATGGAGAATATAATTTTGAGGATATTCATGCAATAGATATAAAGCTATTTAATGACCATATGAATGCACTGCTTAGGGGAGAAAAGGTTGAGATACCTCAGTTTAATTTCCTTACAGGTAAAAAAGAGTATAATGGTGAATATATACAGCTTGGCGATGAAGATATTCTTGTGATTGAAGGCATACATTGCCTTAATGATGAGTTATCTTACGCACTTCCAGTTGAAAGTAAGTTTAAAATCTATATAAGTGCACTTACACAGCTTAATGTTGACGAGCATAACAGAGTGGCAACGACTGACGGTCGTCTTGTAAGACGTATGGCGAGGGATTACAGGACGAGAGGTGCATCTGCTAAAAAAACACTTTCTATGTGGGAGTCAGTAAGAAAAGGTGAGGAAAAGAATATCTTTCCTTATCAGGAGGAAGCTGATGTCATGTTTAACTCAGCACTTGCGTATGAGCTGTGTGTTTTAAAGCCGATAGTAGAGCCGCTGCTATTCTCAATAACAGAGGATGACCCGGAATATCAGGAGGCAAAGAGACTGTTAAAGTTCTTAGCGTACTTCCTTCCTTGTCAGTCAGGCAATGTTCCAATCAACTCTATAATGAGAGAGTTTATTGGTGGAGGATGTTTCAGGGTATAATAAAAAATAATTGTTTAAGTTGTTAGTGGAAGAATACTCGGTCACAACCGACTCGGTTGCGACCGAGTATTTTCTTTACATTATTAGAATATAACAGATTTTATGTGCCAGTCTTATAAAGGTTTATTTCCTGAATGAATTCTTATATTCTCTTGACATCTGAAATAGCTCATTAACATATCCAGGAGTTTTGTTATCAATATTTTTCTTGATTTCATTTAATATATCTATATAGTCACCAAGAAGTACGCTTATATCTTCTGAGTTAGAAGCACATATCTGATCCCACATTTCAGGAGAGGAAGCTGCTACTCTTGTCATATCGCGAAAGCTTCCTGCCGCAAGCATTTGCATATGCTTGTCGTCATCGTCCTGTTCAGATACGAGCTTTACAAGTGCTGTTGATATAAGATGTGGAAGGTGGCTTATGGCAGCTACACTTTTATCGTGGATTGTATAGTCCATGATAATCGGATTAGCTTTCATATCACACACAAGTGCTTTGAAGCGTTCAAGCTGTTCTTTAGTAGTTTTTGATGTTGGTGTGATAACATAGCGGGCATTTTTCATTATTGCGGAAGATGAGTTGGAATAACCTGTGAGCTCTGAACCAGCCATAGGATGACCACCAATAAAAACATCTTCCATATCAAGCTCTTTAACAGTGTTATGTATTGAAGTTTTGACACTTCCAACATCCGTTATAATACAACTTTTTTTCACAATGTTTTTTAACTGTTTAAGATAATCATTCATAGTTATAACAGGTGTACATAGTATTATAAAATCACAATCAGATAATCTGTTATCAACAGAGTCAAGAACTTCGTCTACAACTCCATCTTTTTTAGCTTCATATACAGGTTCAAGCCTTCTGCTTGTAGCTATTATAGTATAATTTCTGCCTGATTCCTTAAGAGAATGTGCTATAGAGCCTGCAATAAGACCGAAGCCTATAAAACCAACTTTGCAATCCATAATATATTTAACCTCGTTTCTTTGTTTCGTTTAATTCAGTAAAATAAATGTTTTGAAATATTTTTAATGAGTTTAACACTTTAAAGCGGTAATGTAAAGGGATACGACTTATAAAATACTTTATTTTATAGATGTCAATATATTGCGTGATATATAAAATATTCTATTTGTTGACAATATGTTGCTACTGTGTTATAAATATATTATCAATATGCATAACGATAATAATTTAGAAGGAGAACAGCATATATGCGATAGTATAATAAGTGAACGATTCATTAAATAAAGACACGAATACTGACAGTTATAGAGCAGTTAATGACAATTCTTATGCCTATGATTTTTTATCGGCAGTCCACAATAATCCCAATCTTGCATTACAGTATGATAAATTTAAAAGAAGCAGCTTTTTTAATAAGGTTTGGGCTGATAGATTTAATGATTATATCAGCAAAAAAAAGACGCTTCCATTGTTGTATGATCCATTTTTTAAAAAGCTTTTCAATGGAGATGAACACAGAGAGAGACTATCAAGACTTGTGAGCAGCATCATAGGACAAAAAGTTACGGTTATTGATATACTACCATCTGAAAGTTCATGTTTTGAAGATTCATTTATAATAATGGATATGATAGTACGGCTGTCGGATGGAAGTATTGCCAATATTGAAGTTCAGAAAATAGCAGCATTATTTCCAGGGGAAAGACTTAGCTGCTACTCGGCAGATGCAATTATGAGACAATATCACAGACTATCATCTTCATCAGCGTTAGCACAATATAATAGTAGTATACATGATAATACAATGAATGAGAATGTTCAGACGATAGAACATAAGACATTTTCTTACAAGGATATGAAAAATGTGCATACTATTGTATTGTTTGAAAACAGCAATTCTAATCTTATAAGTCCAATAGATTCCAGGTTATATTTTCATGTTGGAACAACACGTTTCAATACTCAGATAGATTTCCCATTATTACAGCACTTTCATATGATTAGTCTTGACACATTTAGAAAATACAGATATTCTGATATTATAAAAGGAAACGTTAATATTACGGAATACGATTATGATGAAAGCATGTATGGTACACCATTGACTTCTGATATGCTTCGTGATAGACTGGCATATCTTTCACTTTTTGTGACAGAATCAGTGGAGGATGCATTAGCTATCCAGAAAGTATTTCCAGAATTATCGCAGATATTTGATGAGATGAACGAATATCTTGCAAAACCAGAGGAGGTGCTAAGTATGTTTTCAGAGGCATTGAGAATACTTAATCACAATACAGCAGTACTTATGGTGGATGAATATAGAAAAAAATATCAGGAGATGGAAAATAATCTGAAGAAGGAAATTCAGGAAAAACAAAAGATACTAGACAGCCAGAAGGAACAGTTAGACAGCCAGAAGGAGCAGTTAGATAGCCAGAAGGAACAATTAGACAGCCAGAAGGAGCAGTTAGATAGCCAGAAGGAACAGTTAGACAGTCAGAAGAAACAACTAGATATCCAGAAGGAGCAGTTTAGTATAAAAAAGGAACAATATGAAGAACAACATTCAAAAGATTTAGAAAGAATAGCTGAGCTTGAAGCAATGCTAAAGGAAAAGTAAAGAAATAGATTAAGATCAAGTATGGTATTGCCTTTATAAAGGTGAGATACAGATTAAAGCTGAGAATTAAGTGAGCGGATAGATATGTACAGTAAATGATGGCTTTACATACTATCCGCTTATATTGTGTAGGATTGTGGCATAATTATATGTAGTTAAGTTTGGCAGGTGTTAAATAAAGTGGTCGGTTATTGACAAATCCTTTCATTGTGATAATATTTGAAAGTGAGTAAATATGTGATTGAAAGCACCGGAAGAGCATAGCCGGTGCAGGAATGAGGTTTTAAGATGGCTAATACAACAACTTATAATCCCAAGTCTATCGAGCCAAAGTGGCAGAAGTATTGGGCAGAACATGAAACATTTAAAACAGATGTATGGGACTTTTCAAAGCCAAAGTACTATGCGCTTGATATGTTCCCTTATCCATCAGGAGTAGGTCTTCATGCAGGTCATCCAGAGGGATATACAGCTACAGATATCACTTCACGTATGAAGAGAATGCAGGGATATAATGTACTTCATCCAATGGGATATGATTCATTTGGACTTCCAGCTGAACAGTATGCTGTTAAGACAGGTAACAATCCTAATGGATTTACAGAAAAGAATATAGAAACATTCACTAAGCAGCTTAAGGAGCTTGGTTTTGATTATGACTGGAGCAAGACTTTAGCAACAAGTGATCCTAAGTTCTATAAGTGGACACAGTGGATATTCAAGCAGTTATACCTTGACGGCTATGCTAAATATATAGATATGCCAGTTAACTGGTGTGAGGAACTTGGTACAGTTCTTTCTAATGATGAAGTTATTGACGGTAAGTCAGAGCGTGGCGGATACCCTGTTGTAAGAAAGAATATGAAGCAGTGGGTTATCGATCAGGTAGCATTTGCAGATAAGTTACTTGAAGGACTTGAACATATTGACTGGCCAGAGTCTACTAAGGAAATGCAGAGACACTGGATAGGCAAGTCAGAAGGTGTTGAGGTTGACTTTAAGATTGACGGTGGTGGAGATTTCTCTATCTTTACTACTTGTATTGAAACTATATATGGTATTACATTTATGGTACTTGCACCAGATGGAGATATCGTTAAAGAGCTTATGCCAAGAATTCAGAATAAGGAAGAGGTAGAAGCTTATATTGCAGAGACAATTAAGAAGAATGATATGGATAGAACAGAGCTTAACAAGACTAAGTCAGGCTGCGTTCTTGAAGGAATATATGCAATTAACCCGGTAAATGGAAAGAAAGTTCCTATATACATAGGTGATTTCGTTCTTGCCAACTATGGTACTGGTGCTGTTATGGCAGTTCCAAGCCACGATCAGAGAGATTTTGAGTACTCAGAGGCACACAATATTCCTAGAATACAGGTTATTGAAGGTGCTGATGTATCAGAAAAGGCTTTTGAGAAGTACGATTATCTTGGCAAGGGCTGTAAGCTTATCAACTCAGAGGAATTCACAGGCCTTACAGTAGAAGAAGCTAAGGAAGCTATTACTCAGAAGCTTGAGAAAATGGGCGTAGCAAGAAGAAAAGCTAACTACCATTTCAGAGAGTGGATATTTGCAAGACAGAGATACTGGGGTGAGCCAGTGCCTATCGTATATCTTGAAGATGGACAGATTCATGTCCTTGATGATGACGAACTTCCGCTTATCTTACCAGAGCTTGAAGACTACAAAGGTAAGAATGGACAGGCACCGCTTGAAAATGCTACAGAATGGAAGAAGTATGAGCATAACGGACTTAAGGGTAAGAGAGAAACTTCAACAATGCCAGGTTCGGCAGGTTCAAGCTGGTATTATATGAGATATATTGACCCAGATAACGATAAGGAGCTTTGTGACCCAGAACTTCTTAAACACTGGCTTCCAGTAGATCTTTATATCGGTGGACCAGAGCATGCAGTTGGACATCTTATGTATTCAAGAATATGGAACAGATATCTATATGATAAAGGCATATCACCAGTTGCAGAGCCATTCCAGAAGCTGGTTCACCAGGGTATGATTCTTGGTTCAAACGGTATCAAGATGGGTAAGAGATTCCCAGAATTCGTTATTAACCCAAGTGATATCGTAAGAGAGTATGGTGCTGATACTTTAAGACTTTACGAAATGTTCATGGGTCCTCTTGAGGCTTCTAAGCCTTGGAGCCAGCAGGGTGTTGAAGGTGCAAGAAGATTCATTGGTAAGGTATGGAATTTCTTTACAACTGAGGGTAACGTTGTTGATGAGGATGTTAAAGAGCTTGAAAAGGTATATAACCAGACAGTTAAGAAGGTTACAGATGACTTTGAAAAGCTTGGCTTTAACACAGCTATCAGCCAGATGATGATATTTATGAATGCTGCAACTAAGCTTGGCAGATGCTCAAAGGAATATGCTGAAGGATTCATAAAGATGTTCTCATGTATATGTCCACACGCTGGTGAAGAAATGTGGAGTGTATTAGGACATGATGATACTATAGCATATGAAAGCTGGCCAGCATACGATGAAGAAGCCTGCAAGGAAGATACTGTAGAGATAGGTGTCCAGGTTAATGGTAAGGTTAAGGGAACTATTTCTATTGCAGTTGATGAAACTAAGGAATCAGTTCTTGAAAAGGCTAAGAAAGCAGTAGAAGGCAAGATTACAGGTAACATAATTAAGGAAATCTATGTACCTGGCAAGATTGTAAATATTGTGGCAAAATAAATTGTATTAAACATAGTTGATTTATTACTGAATTATATTTTAAGGCATATGGGAAATTTTGATATATATTCTTCTTACTGGACAGACCAGTAAGGAGGATACATATCATTTCCCATATGCTTTTTTTAATGTTGAATTATGTCGTATTAAAATGTTAATTGTACCTTTTTGTATGTAAGTTATACCCTATATAAAACAAATGCTGATAATAGTGGTAAATTAATCAAAAAAGAAATCGTAGAGATATGTTTCTATCATATTATGAAAGGAGGAGTTATATGGAAACAAAAATCAATAAACAAGTTGCAAGCATTGCAAAGAAAATTCGGTGGATGAATATGGAGAAATTAATACATATGCAGAGATATTATAAGACAATTGCTATTATGCTTATATGTTCGTTATTATTAACAGGGTGTACTACTAGAAATAGCGGACAAGAAGATGATACCGAAGTTAAGACAAGCTATGAATTTAATGCTGATAAGTCGCAGGTATCTGAAAAGTCAAGGAGTGCATATAGTGAAAACGGATATTATTATTTAATGAATGGAATTTTATGGTTTTATGATATTAATAATAATATTGCAACAGTGGTTTGCAGTAACGCTAATTGTGAACATAAAGATGAAAACTGTAATGCATATTTGATGGATGAACATAATTATGATCCATTAGATCTTGCAGGAGTAACTGTTAAGGGACTAGGCAATCAATTATGGTATATTGATGGATATATATACATTATTGAACGTGATGAAAGTGGAGATTATCTTGTTCAGTATGATCAGGCTTTTTTTAATCGTAAAAAAATATGCAAGATTACTGAGGATGGGGAAGTACTTGGCATGCCAAGTGTGAATGTGGAAGGAACAATGGCAATATATGATGGGTATTTATACTATTTCTCGGTAAAGCCTGTAAATGCGAATGAATTAGCAGATAATGATTATCATACGACAGTTTATTGTAAAAGAATTTTAATTGATGGGAAGTCTGCTTCAGAAACTTTAGGTTCATTTCAATTTGCGATGGATTATGATCTTTTTGGTTCAGGTTCGGGCGGAAAAGTATGTGTTAGTGAAAATAGAATATTTTATGTTGCTGGATATATAAGCAGATGGGTGTCAAAACAGAAAATTCTTAAATATAAAGTGTATGAATATAATCTGGAAACTCACGAATTTGTAACATTGGTAGATAATACATCTAATGAAAATGTTGATTTGCTTGGTAAAGCGACAGGAGAAGCAAGGCCTGTACAAAGTGGTATATGCTGTGCATATGGAGATTCCCTGTATATTGTTGGAAATGGTGGAACTGAAATTTATCGTATAAATGAGAGTGGAATTACAAGCATATATAGTGAACCATCGTGTAAATCAATTTACTCACTTGTCGCATATGATGGCTATATTTATTGTATGGAATCATTTGAAGGATCTATCAGATTAGTCAGAATGAATATGGAAGGGAAAATAAGTGGTCAGCATATATTTGATTGTGGTGATATGCAAAATCCTACAAGCTTAGTTATATATGGAGTAGACCAATATAATATTCTTCTTAGAATTAGAGAACAGGATGTCGAAGGATTTGTTGATAAAAACGTAAAACCTATACACGGAAATGGAGACATTGCTACATATGCAGTTTTATGTATGGCACTTAATGATGATTTGAATGGAAATATTCAAGTGATTAGCAGTTATGGTAATTAGTTTCAAGGCGGGTGCTATTTATGTATCCGCCTTAAGCTTAAATAAGAGGGGGTATATATGGAGTTATTAAGAGTATTTAATAAGAAACGATTATGTATTTTTGGATTAATGATTATATTAAATGCGGTATTATTCATTATGGGGAACAAAATTAGTGAACAGGAGATTATTTATAGGGATCTGGTTAATAGCTATAATGACAATATAAGCATTACAGAGATGTCTAAAAATTATTTACAAGAAAATCCACAAGTCAGTGATGAAGATTTTAAAGAGGCAAGAAAAATATTTTTAGAACGTCTTGATTATGTGAAGAATTATAAGGAGAGAACACAAAACAGTATAGATAAAATAAAGGATGTTCAAAAAAGTTCATTATTTTCTCAAAAAAACAGCAGGTCATATCTGGAATTAATAAAGTCAAAAAATGATTTGACAAAAGCACTGGGATATGAAGCGAAATTAGATAATGATTTATGGCTTATGAAGATTAAAGACTATAAATATATTTATTGGTTTACAGGTATCGGTTGTTTAGTTGTTATATTCAGCTTTTTTAATGAAAAAGAAAATGGTGGGATGATAATTTATGCTTCCAGAAATGGAAGATTGAAGTTATTGATAAAGAGAATATTTATATTGCTGCTGTTTATATTTACATTTGTAATTGTTAATTATGGTGTTATATCAGGTATATCATTGCTTAGATATGGTGGTATAGAAAATGTATTTAATAGCGCGGCATCATCTTTGGAGTTACAGTTATGTTCATATGGCGCAAATAGAATGTTGTATTTGTTGATTGTGTGTATTCAGAATACATTTGCTTTTTTTGCTTGGGCTGTTATGATGTGGGGAATATTAAACCTGTTTAAAAATAAGAATGTTGGAATAGTGGCTGTTATTATAATTAACCTCATTGAAATGTTATTATATAGATTAATTGATGTTAAAAGTATTTATAGATTTCTTAGATATTTTAATTTATATAATATATTTGAGGGGAATAATATATGGTTTAAGAATGATAACTGGGGATATAATTCATTTATTATGGATTCAAAGGAATCACAATATATAATAAGCTGTATTATTATATTTGCAGGCTGCATTTTATTAATATATACATATATTAAAAAGCATCCTTGTGATTCTACAGGTATTATAGAGAAGGTAGTGGAGAAGCTGATGTGTCGTATAAGGTATATAGAATCAAAGCTGCCGGTTTTTTATTTTGAATTAAAGAAAGTTATATTATATCAGAAAACTATAATTGTTATGGTTTTCGTAGCAATAATACTTTTAAATATTAATTATGGAACAAGACTTAAATATGACATAAAGAATAGTGCGATGTATTCATTTTGTGAAGAACATAAAATGGATTCAACAGACGAGCTTAAGAATTGTAAAGAACAGTTAAAAATAGAAAATACTGATACAGATAGTTCAGATTTTAATAAAAAGTTTAACGAGGAATTAACACAAGAAAAAATAAATTATTTGCAGTACATAATTGATAAAAAGGAAAATGGTTTTAATGTATCGACGGTAAGCCAGTATAAGTATGAAAGTCCATTTTTTAAAAGACAGTTCTTTAATCAGGAAATAATAGCATTATTATTGACTGTTTTAGGATTATATCTTAATGCGGGTCTGATTTCATTTGAAAAAAAGAATAATATGATTATGAACATAAGAGCCTGTAAGGAAAGAAAAAGGTGGCTTATAAAAAAGGCTGTAATTAATTGTGTAATACTTTCTGGTATCGTGTGTCTGGTATATATCTGCTATTATAATAAATTATTTAATATATATGAGATAAATGACTTAAGTGTAGGAATACATAGTATACAGGCATTTTCAGATTATCCATTTAATGTTTCGATATTGGGAGTGGTTGTGCTGGATATTTTATATAAAATTGTATTAATTAATTCAGTAGCAGTTTTTAGTTATGTAACAACAGGATTGTTTAGTTATCAGGTGAGTTTTTTAGTCAGCCTGATTGTTCTTATTCCATCAATATTGGATTTAATAGGCATAAAATTATTTTCGTATTTATCAGTTATTAAGCTTATTTCATTTTTTTATTATTGGAAAGCTTCATACACTGTTGTAATGTTTGGTGGAGTATTAACATTGATGATAATTGCTATAATGGTTATTGTTTATGTATTAGGAGGGGAATATGGAATTAATTCTAAATAATTTAAGAAAAACATATGGAACAGTACAGGCACTTAAAGGGATTAGTTATACCTTTAAGCCAGGCATATATGGAATATTGGGGGCTAATGGAGCAGGTAAGTCTACGATGATAAATCTGATTACGGATAATGTGTCAAGAGATAAGAAAAATGGTGGAAGTATTTTATATAAAGAGTGCGATGGCTTTGAAAAACAAGGAGAAAGTGTACAAGGGACAGATATTCTTAAATTAGGTAAAAGTTTTAGAGCAATTGTAGGATATATGCCACAACAACAGGGGTTTTATGAAGATTTTTCCCCAAGAGCATTTCTTAAGTATATGGCAGAGATTAAAGGAATAAAGAAAATAAACACGATTGATGAAAATGGAAATGCTGTAATTAAAACAGTTAAGCAGCAGATAGATGAACTTATTGAAATAGTTAATTTAACAAACGTGGCAGATAAGAAAATAGGCGGCTTTTCTGGTGGTATGAAACAAAGGGTACTTCTTGCACAGGCACTTCTGGGTGATCCAAAGATACTTATACTTGATGAACCAACAGCAGGGCTTGACCCTAAGGAAAGGATAAATATTAGAAATTACATAGCAGAGTTAAGTAAGGATAAAATTATACTTTTTGCAACACATGTCGTAAGTGATATAGAATGTATTGCAGATTGTGTATTGCTGCTAAAAAAGGGTGAAATAATTGCTCAGGGCACACCAATTGAACTTATAGAAGCAATGTCAGGAAAAGTTGGAGAGATAAAATGCTGTATTGATGAAGTCGAAATGCTTCAAAATAAATATAAAATAGGCAATATAAGGCAAAGAAAAGAGGGGCTTGCTCTTAGAATAGTGGGTGATGAATTACCAGAGGAAGCGGTTATTACAGATAGTGATATTGATTTAGAAGATGTATATTTATACTATTTTGAGTAAGGTGAGGTGAGTGAATATAAATATCAATAAATTTATTGAAAATAATACTCACATTGACAAAGATGAAAAAGCAATAGTTAAATTTGGAATAGATATGATGATATCAACAATTATGGCATTTATAACAGCTATTATAATATCAGCCGTTCTAGGAATGTTAAAAGAAGGTATTGTATTTCTAATTTCAATTATTGCGTTGAGACAATATGCTGGAGGATATCATACAAATAGTCAGAGGTTGTGTGCAGTTTTATCCTGTGTAATATATTCAGCAGGATTAATGGTCATTAAAAGCTATAAAATATATAATGGTATTCAAATAGCAATTTGTATTGTTTCAGTACTTATAATATATTTTTTAGCACCTGTTGATAATGCTAATAATGAATTAACAAAATCAGAGAGAAAATATCTTCGTAATAAAGTGAGAATTTTTTTGAGTAGTGAAGTAGTAATATTTGTGCTATTATTAATTAAAGCTAATGAATATTGGAGTGGAATAATTGCAATTTCAATTATGATTGTTGCAATTTTAGTATTGGCTGGGTTTATTGAAAATAGGATTAGGGGATAAAAAGAATGATTTATCAGATAGGCATATGTGATGATGAGAATTCAACGTGTTCGGAATTAGAAAATATTTTAATTAATTATTTTAAGGTATCAGGTCTGAATGTTCAGGTAAATGTATGGAATTGTGCAGAAGATTTTATGAGAGATGTTCCTTTAAAAGTAAAAGTGGATTTATTATTTCTTGATATAGAGTTGCCGAATTATAATGGAATTTATGTAGGAGAATATATACGCAATGATATAAATAATTATGCTATGCACATAATATATGTTTCATCAAAAACTAATTATGCAATGGAATTGTTTAAAATTCATCCATATGATTTTATAATTAAACCTATTGATAAAGAAAAGGTTATTAATAATGTTTCAAAGTTATTGGAATTGGATGAACAAGACAATAATTATTTTGTGTATGAATACAATAGAATAAAAAATAAAATTCATTATGGAGATATTGTGTATTTTGAAAGCGACAGAAAGCATATAAAAATAATATGTAGTGATGGAACGGAGAGAATATTTGTTGGAAAGTTAGTAGAACTTATAGACAAGCTTCCGTTTAATTATATTATGGTTGCGCAGTCGTTCATAATTAATATAAGGCATATAAGAATGTTTAAAAAGGATTCTTGTATAATGGATAATGGGTGTTGTATCAATATTGGAAGAAAATACAAAGATGTTTTTAATATAAAAATGATAGAATATAACAAAAGTGGAGGTAATGGATGATGCAATTAGAGGATGCTGTTGTATCTGGAGTTACTGAACTTGTGAGAATATATATTATTTTGGAATATTTTAAAATATTTTTAAATGTACATTCTTTAAGACGAAATATTATAAGTTGTGTTATTACATATATTATTACATTATTAAGTTATCTGGTGTTTCATAATGTTTTGGTTAATTTAATAGTTACAGTTGCAGGAATAATATTTTTATCTGGTGGTTTTAGAGGAAAGTTCAAGAAAAAATTATTATTAAGTATAATGCTTTATGCAATTATGTTTGTAATAGATTTGTTAGCTTCTTTTTTATTATATGAAGCACCGGATTCTAATAATTATGATATTGTCAGTTCATTTATTTCTGTATTGCTTTTTTATATAGTTGTAATAGGCATTAAAAATGCTTTTAAGGGAAAAGGCAGGATTGATTTGTCAGGACAATGGTATTTATTGTTATATTCGGCATTATTAAGTATTGCAGTATTGTATGTTGTATATAAGGATATGGTGGTTTCAAGAATTGCGGTGCTTACAATCTGCATTATTATATTGAGCTTTAATTTGATGTTATATATTTTTTATATGTCTATGCTTGACCGTTTCCTATATGAAAGAGAAAATCTTGAATTAAAACAGCAGATGAATATATACGAGAGTCAGATAAGAAGTGATATTGAAAACAATAGAAAAATCAGGACGATAAAGCATGATATGAAACACCATATAAGAGAAATAAATGATTTGCTTATGAATGATAAAATTCAGCAGGCAAAAGATTATTTGCATCAGATAAGTGATGAGATTATAAATGCCCAAAATATATATAATACAGGTAATGAAGCCTTCGATGGAATTCTAAACTTTTATGCTGAAAAATATATGAATAAGCCCCTTGAACTGGCTGTGTCAGTTGCAATACCAGAAAATCTTGAAATAAACATATATGATGTAAATATTATACTTGGTAATCTGCTTGATAATGCATTGGAAAATGCTTTGGATAATTCAAAAGTAAGTATGGATATTAAATATACTGTGGGAATGATACATATTTCTATGTCCAATTTATATGATGGCAGTATAAACAAGATTGATGGACATATCATAAGTAAAAAGGATGATAAGGATAATCATGGCTATGGTCTGGATAGTATAAAAAGAATCGTTGATAAATATGATGGCTCAATGATTAAATCATATGAAAATGGGCAATTTGAAGTTGATATTATTATATATTTGGAATAATGAAAATAAGCAGATAAGTGATATTAAACATTGAATACAGAGTATATCAGACGATAAGCCGAGGGCACTGCCCCTGTGCCACCACCCTCGGCTTATTGTCGTTCGTATGTCATTTTTATAAGAAAGTAATAGAGAATCTACATTTCAAGGTATCCAATATCACCCTTCTGGCGGATTGCTCCCAGGCACAATCTGCTTATATATAAGCTCGCAATCCTGTCTTGTAAACTTTATTCCTGCCTGCTTAGCCTTCTGGCTTAATGCAAATATAAGCGGAACGATTTCTTCTTTATTCTTACCTTTGGAAAGAGTTTTGAATTCATTTAAAAGTAGTTGTTTGCGAAAATCATTTTCTGACATATAAATCTCCATTTCTGATTGAGAATAATAATTACAAATATAAATATGTAATACAGAAGTCATTTATAACAGTTAATTATTATTGGAACTTCCATAATTATTGCCATCATTAAAGTCCAGCTTATCAAGCTGTTTAATATATTCATTGTACATATCCTTCTGCGAAGAATTAAGTATATTATTAATGCTTATATTGTTAAATTCACCAGAGCCAGTGTTATTATTAAAATTATTAAATTCAGAATTATCATTAGAATTATTATTGTTAAATTCATTAGAACTGGCATTGTTAAACATATCCATCATACCAAACATATCAGACATTTTGGAAAAGTTCCGATAAGTGTTTATTAACTGCTCAATGTTGTCGGGGCAGTAAGCCAGAATGGTTTTCATAATAGCTTCATTATTAAGTATATCATTAAGGGAAGTGTTAGCATTTATTCCTGAACTATTACTACATGTTTTAAATGTGTTACAGCTATAGGGAGAGTTGTAGAAGCTTAATGTGTGTTTTAATTCATTTGCCCTTATAAGCATAGAGAGCTTTTTTTGCATACCGTATTCCATAAAAGGAATGAGGGCTTTAAATAATTGAAGGTAGCCGGGTAGTGTAAGAATATCAAATTCAGTAACAGGTAATTGTTTCGCCATTCAATCCTCGATTCCTGCGACAAACGCAATATATAATGTGTGTCTAATAGACTTGTTTTAGTATATTCATAAAATTACCAAGATATGAGGCTGTATCCGTAGAATTTAAAATGACGGAATACAGCCTCATTCTGCAACTGTATATAAAATGTTATGTTTTATAGCAGTTATTAGCAGATATAATCATTGCTGGGGGCATCCGCTATTAGCAGCCACAGCCGTTATTGCATCCGCAGCCACTATTGCATCCACATCCACCAAAGCCTAATGCATTGCCGCAGTCACCGCAGCCTCCACATAAGAGAAGAAGGCAGATAAGCCAGATACAGTTATTGTTTCCACAGCCGCCACATCCACCGCAGCCGTTATTGCATCCGCAGCCATTGTTATCAAAAAGAAGTAAGAGAATAATAAGCCAGATGCAGTTGTTTCCACCACAACCACAATCTCCACATCCGTTGCATCCTCCGCAGTTTGTTGCTGCTAAATCACTCATAAAAAATCCTCCGATTAAAACATTTACAATACAATAATATGAATGCAGGCTTGTTAGTGTTACTTATTTTTTTTGAAATATTGCAATATTTATAAAATTATTATATCATCAAGGGGTATGTGTGTTCAGACTATACAGATACATAGATAGGAGCGTAAGGATATGAAAGTATCAGTTATTATTCCTTCACTGAATCCGGATGACAAGCTGGTTACAGTAGTGGATTCACTTGTAAAGAAGGGATTCAAGGATATAATATTAGTTAATGACGGAAGTGACAAGAGTCATATGTGGCCTTTTGAAAAAGTGGGTACGTATGATGAATGCACAATTCTTACTCATGAAGTTAATAGAGGAAAAGGAAGAGCTTTAAAAACTGCCTTTGAATATTGTATAAAAAACAGGGAAGGTTATATTGGAGTAGTTACAGTAGATGGTGATAACCAGCATCAGGCTGACGATATAATGAACTGTTGTGAAGCTATGGCCTCGCAGGATAAGGTTGTACTTGGAGTAAGAACATTTGATGGAGATGATGTTCCTTTTAAAAGCCGGTTTGGCAATAACCTTACAAGCTTTGTGTTTAAAGCTATATGTGGACTGGCTATATCGGATACACAGACAGGATTAAGAGCCATACCTTATAAGTTTCTACAGACCTTTTGTGATATTGAAGGGGAACGTTTTGAATATGAAACAAGAATGCTTCTGGAGTTTAAGAGGTCATCGATACCTTATATGGAGGTGCCCATTAAGACTGTTTACATAGAAGAAAATGCATCTACGCATTTCAATCCAGTTAAAGATTCAATAAAAATATATAAGGTCATATTCAGATATACTTTTTCGGCAACAGCGTTAAAGTATGTGCTAAGCTCACTTGCATCGTGGGTTATAGATAATTTAATATTTAATTTACTTGATATTTTTCTTGTTATGTTTACAATATCATTAAGGCTGTTGTTCAGCACAGTTTTGGCAAGAACAATATCATCTGTATTTAATTTTACAATGAACAGAAAACATGTATTTAAGTCAGATAAAGATGTTAAGGCAGCAGCAGTAAGATATTATATACTGTGGTTCTGCCAGATGGCAGTATCATATCTTCTCGTCTTTTTGTTTACGAAAATGCTTATGCTTGGTACTACAGCAGTAGGTATAACCAAGATAATTGTAGACGTTGTTTTGTTCGTTGTGAGCTACAATATACAGAAAAGATGGGTATTTAAATAAATTTTATTAGAATGAGGAAAATGATGAAAAAGAATGTATTAAAATGGTTAGGCCGGGTTGGTGCTACTTTGCTTACGACAATAGTGATTCTTGTTGTCGGTCTGTATGGTGTTATGGCTATGCTTGCATGGGGACCATCAAAAGTTGCAAAGAAACAGTTTATTATGTCACTACAGGAGACAGGAGAGCTTGGTTTTATGGCTAACTGGTTTTGCTCACAGGAAGAAATCGACAAGATAAAAGAAGAGAATTCGGTTAAAGATACAACAGATATAACAGATTCAAGCCTTGTTGTAATAGGCAATTCTGAAACAAGTGATGAAGAGGATCTTTATGTGGTTGATATAAAGGCAGAAGCTTACAGTGGAAAGCTTATGGTTATAAAGGATCCATCAAGACTTTTTGTTGGTACTGTTCCAGAGTTTAAGCTTGAAAAGGGCTGGACAGTTTCAGAGATAGCACAAAGATATGATGCAGTTGCAGGTATCAATGGTGGAGAGTTCGTAGATTCAACACCACAGACAGCGATGCCTATAGGACTTGTTATGGTTGATGGCAATGTCTTAAAAGGAACTGCCGGTGAAATGTATCATGTTACTGGAATAACGTTTGATAACAAGCTTGTTATGGGTAATATGACAGCTGCAAAGGCACAGGAGCTTGGAATAAGAGATTGTGTCAATGTAAGTAGTGATATAGGTCCATTTCTGATTATCAATGGAGAAGCACAGGATGTTGATGGCGTTGGTGGTGGACTTAATCCGCGAACAGCTATAGGACAGAGAGCTGATGGTGCCATCCTTCTTCTTGTTGTTGATGGAAGACAGGTTACAAGCCTTGGGGCTTCATTCTCTGATCTTCAGGATATAATGCTTCAATATGGGGCGGTAAATGCATCTGCTATGGATGGAGGAACATCAACACAGATGTATTATAATGGTGAGGTTATCAATAAGCCATATTCACCAACAGGTCCAAGAACACTTCCAACAGCGTTTTTGATTAAGTAAATGTGATAATGGAATGGAGAATATATGTCAGATATGAATAACAACGTAAAAGATAATAAGAAGAATCTTTTTAAAAGACTTTCTTCATTTAAGAAATTCCTGATAATATATGCATCTGCATTGATAGTTATAATAGCTGCTGCATTAGTGATTTTACATGGTTTTCTTAAGGATTATGAGTCAGGACGTCCGGCTAATACGATGGATACGCTTGTTGCCCATATTGAAAAGGGAAATGTCGGAGAGTGGATTAAGAAAAGTGGATTACTCGGTGAATTTGAAACAGAAAGTATAGTATCAGATTATTTTAGAGATACATTTGAAGGAAAACAGATAAGCTATAAGAAAAAGGCTGGAGAATATTCAGAAAGCACACCTGTGTATGTTTTGTATGCAGATGATGATAAAATAGCAAGTGTGAGTCTTGATGAAAGCAGGAAAAATGCACATAAGTTCACAGAATGGAAGATTTCTTCCATCAACTTTAATGTTAATGCACAGGACAAGAGCCATGCGGTTAAAGTTACAGTACCAAAGGGAAGTGATGTAGAACTGAATGGTGTAAAGGTATCGTCAGACTATATAACAGGCGAGAGCAGTGTGGATTTGTGTAAGCATGTATCCGACTATGTGGATACACCAGTTAATGATATATATGAAATCACAGGCCTTTTTACAGCTCCAGACGTTAAAGTGTATTCATCTGGAAAAGAACTTTCTACAGAGCTTGATAAAGAGGGCTATGTTGCATATTATCCTGGTGATGATTCTTTGCTTGAAGAGGAAAAACAGCATATATTGCTTGTTGCTGAGAACTATGGAAAGTATATGATCAACAGAGGCAGCCTTACAACTTTGTCTGGTTATATGATTGGAACTGCTAAAGAATATATGAGTGATATTCCGGCTATAGATGTTTATCTTATAGGAAGGACATTCACATACAATATAACTGATGAAAATATAAGTAATTTCAGAAAATATTCTGATGATTGTTATTCATGCAACGTGGATTACAAGCTTAATGTAAACTGGTCATCGGGAAGTACTACATATGATATTGCATTAACTTACATATTTGTAAAACAGGATGGTAAGTGGATGTTAGCAGACTTTAAGATCAGATAAGAGGATTGTAACAATGTCATCTAAAAATAAACGTAATTTTATTCTGCAGGGTTCCATACTTGCAATGGCTGGAATATTTGTAAGAATAATAGGAATGGTATATAGAATTCCAGTCCTGAATATTATAGGAAGTGAAGGAAATGGAATATACGGAACAGCATTTAATGTATACAATATAATGCTTGTTCTTTCATCATATGGACTTCCTATGGCAGTATCAAAGCTTGTTTCTGCAAGATTTACAAAGAAAAAGTATAAGAGTGCTGCTAAAGTACTCAGATGCTCAGTAATCATAGGAGTTATCACGGGTGGAGCAGCTGCGCTTCTTGTATTTTTTGGAGCTGGCTTTATAGAAAATGTCGTATATGGTGGTGGTATACCTGGACTTGCGATTCCATTAAGAGTACTGGCACCAACTATATTTCTTGTTGCAATATTAGGGGTGCTAAGAGGGTTCTTCCAGGGACAGGGAACTATGATACCAACAGCTGTTTCACAGATTATAGAACAGCTTGTGAATGCTGTGGTTAGTATTGTGGCTGGATATATGCTTATGAAAGCATATGTATCAGCAAGTAATACCGCAGCATATGGAGCAGCAGGAAGTACATTGGGAACTGCGATGGGGGCATTGACGGCTCTTGTTTTTTTTGTATTTCTGTATATGTTGTACCGTCCTAAGTTTATGAGGATGGTCGCAAGGGATAATAGTCCTGATTGGAGAGATACTAATCAATATATATATAAGACTATTATTGTAACTATGCTGCCTATTATTCTTAGTCAGACATTTTATCAGATAAGTGCTCTTTTAGATGATGTTTTGTTTAGTAATATAATGGTTGTAAGAGGTTCATCAGCTAATATTACAAGGGATCTTGGTAATTTCAGCTCAAGTTATACACTTCTTATAAGTATACCGCAGGGTATAGCTTCAGCACTTTCAGCATCGATGCTTCCAAGTATTGTGGCCTCTTATACAACAGGGGATAAGGATAGTATATATTCAAAGCTGACAAAGACATTAAAGACTAATATGTTTGTTGCTGTACCTTCATTTATAGGATTATTTACGATTGGTGAGCCGATTATCAGGCTTTTGTTTGCAAGATATGATAGCGTGCAGGGTGGCATGATGTTAAAGCTTGGAGCTGTTGCTATAGTTTTTTATACACTTTCCACAGTCACAAGCTCAGCACTTCAGGCAGTTGATAAAGTGAAATCTCCGATGTATCATTCATTTATATCACTTGTTGTTCATATAGTGCTTGTAGTAGTGTTGTTATTCACAACAGATCTTGGAATATATGCTCTTGTTATAGGTAATGCTTCATTTCCTGTTATTATATTTATATTGAATCTTATAACATTGTACCGGGAAGAGGGTTACAGGCTGCCTGTTATGAAGATATTTGCAAGACCATTTATATGTTCAGCATTTATGGGAGTGTTCACAATATTATCATATAATATGATGTATAATGCTACATCATCAAATGCTATTTCAGTTATTGTTGCACTTTTTGTTGCACTTGTAACATATTTTGGCTTATATGGAATTATACTAAAGAAATTTAGAGGCGTTTTATAGTTATGTGATGTTTATGGTGAAAGAATTTCTGACCATGGCATCGGTTAAAGGATTGGAAAGAGAGGAAAGACATGCAGAATAAATTCACAGACCAGGCAAGAAGAGTTCTTGAACAGGCTGCATTTGCTGCAGAGGTTAATGGACATTGTTATATAGGCTCGGAGCATTTGCTGCTTGGACTTATACAGGTAGAGGACTGCCTGGCAGGTAAGGTTCTTTTAAACAATGATGTTACAGAGAATAAGGTGCTTAATCTTATATATCAGCTTATAGCCCCTGATTGCGCAGTCAGCGTTAAGGAGCCGGCAGTATATACTCCAAGAGTTAAAAAAATTCTTGTAAATGCAGGTAATGAAGCGGCAAGATTCAAGGCAGACAGCATAGGAACTGAGCATATATTGATAGCTATGTTAAAGGAAACTGATAGTGTTGCATCAAGACTTCTTAATACTATGGGTGTATCTGTTAAGAAAATATATACAGAGCTTCTTGAAGGCATGGGAGAGGATGTATCACGTTTACGTGAGGATTTCCAGAATGGACGTATCAGGCAGAAGGATAAAAGGGCAACTGCCATGCTGGATCAGTATAGCAGGGATCTGACAGAGCTTGCAAGACAGAAAAAACTGGATCCTGTTATAGGAAGAGATGCAGAAATCCAGAGAGTTATCCAGATATTATCAAGAAGGACAAAGAATAATCCATGCCTTATAGGCGAACCGGGAGTTGGTAAAACAGCTGTTGTAGAGGGGCTTGCTTTACGTATAGTGGAAGGAGAAGTCCCTGAAACTATCAAGGATAAAAGACTTGTTACACTTGATTTATCAGGCATGGTTGCAGGTTCTAAGTACAGAGGTGAATTCGAGGAAAGGATAAAGAGAGTTATAGCTGAGGTAAGAAATGCTGGCAATGTGATTCTTTTCCTTGATGAGATTCATACAATTATAGGTGCAGGCGGCGCTGAAGGTGCTATAGATGCATCTAATATATTAAAGCCTTCACTTGCAAGAGGAGAACTTCAGCTTATAGGTGCAACAACACTTGAAGAATATAGAAAACACATAGAAAAGGATGCAGCGCTTGAAAGACGATTCCAGCCCGTTAAGGTAGAAGAACCAACAGAAGAAGAGGCTGTTGATATTCTTATGGGACTTAAGAGCAGGTATGAGGAACATCATAGTGTTAAGATAACGGATGAGGCTGTTAAGGCAGCAGTCAGGTTGTCTAAAAGATACATCAATGACAGGTTCCTTCCAGATAAGGCTATTGATCTTATAGATGAGGCATCATCAAGAACAAGGCTTTTAGCATATGCTGTACCAGCAGATATTAAAAAACTTGAAAAACAGATTGAAGAGCTGTCACAGGAAAAGGAAGCTGCGATAAAGAAAGAAAAATATGATGAAGCCTCTGATATAAAGAAACAGCAGACAAGAAAAAAGACAAGGCTTGAAAAGCTTAAGAATAAGTGGAGAGAACAGATGGATACATCTGAGCTTGTTGTTGATGAGGATATTATCGCAAAGACAGTTGCCATGTGGACAAAGATACCTGTCACAAAGATTGCAGAGGCTGAATCAGAGAAGCTTATTAATCTTGAACAGACACTTCATAACAGGGTTATAGGACAGGATGAGGCTGTAAGCGCAGTTGCCAAAGCAATAAGAAGAGGAAGAGTAGGACTTAAGGATCCTAACAGGCCAATAGGGTCATTCCTTTTCTTAGGACCTACAGGTGTTGGTAAGACAGAACTTTCAAAGGCACTTGCTGATGCGATGTTTGGAACAGATAATTCACTAATAAGGGTTGATATGTCTGAATATATGGAAAAGCATACAGTATCTAAGCTTATAGGTTCACCTCCAGGATATGTCGGATATGATGAAGGTGGACAGTTAAGCGAAAAAGTAAGAAGAAATCCGTATTCTGTAGTGCTTTTTGATGAAGTTGAGAAAGCCCATCCGGATGTGTTTAATGTGCTTCTTCAGGTACTTGATGATGGACACATAACAGACTCAACAGGAAGAGTAGTCGATTTTAAGAATACGGTGATTATTATGACATCAAATGCGGGTGCGGAAAACATAGTTGCACCTAAATCTCTTGGTTTTGCTTCATCGTCTACAGATGAACAGATTCACGATGATATGAAGAATAAGGTTATGGATGAGGTCAAGAGAATGTTCAGACCAGAGTTCTTAAACCGAATAGATGACATTATAGTATTCCATATGCTTAAGAAAGAACAGATAGGACAGATAGTTGATATTATGATGAAAACTATCAACGACAGGATTATGGAACAGATGAAGCTTTCTGTAGAACTTGATGATGATGCTAAAGCATATATTGTTGACAAAGGATATGATGCAAAATATGGAGCACGTCCATTAAGAAGAACTATCCAGAATGAGATTGAAGATGAACTTGCAGAAAGAATTCTTGAAGGAAAGATAAAGGCTGGTAACAGAGTATTAGTTACAGTTAAAGATAAGAAGCTTGATTTTGTTTTGAAAAGAGGATATAACAGATAAAAGTTAACAAATAATACTAGTAAAATACTAGCACTTTTATACAATTTGATGTATAATCAGAATATGAATAATTATTATGTTTCTTAAAGTAATCTATTGGTTATATTTGTGATACATAATAAAATCGTAAAAAACGCAGGAGGACAATAATATGCCAGTAATTAATGAGTTGATTCGTTCAGAAAAGGATGGAACTCTTAGCTTTGGTAATTATGAGCTGGATACTAAGTCTAAGTTATCGGATTTCGAACATTGTGGAGATACTTATAAGGTTAAAACATTCAAGGAAATAACTAAGTTAGAGCGCAATGGTTCTTTCGTATATGAGTCAGTACCAGGAACAGCTGTTATGAACTTTAAGGCTACAGATACAGGCTTATCATTCAAAGTAGAAGGCAGTGAAGATGCACAGATTACTGTGGAGCTTGAGGAAGGTGCTTCGTACAATGTAACAATAGATGGTGCATTTGAAGGCAGTATGACTACTAATATGGGTGGTAAGATAGTTCTTTCAGTAAGTCTTGAGGAAGGCAAAGCTGTCGGAGTAGAAGTAGTTAAAGCATAAAGTGTATGATTATTAGTACAATATAACAATTAAATTGCTGCACCGCGCATAAAGTCATAGTCTGACCAATGCTGGTGCAGCATTTTATTTATGTTGCAAGGAGGGAAAAGTGGCAAAAAGTAAAAATACAGCTTTTTTTTGTAGCGAATGTGGGTATGAATCATCTAAATGGTATGGCCAGTGTCCTGCTTGTAAGGCCTGGAATACATTTGTTGAAGAACCTGTAGCAGGTAAGACGGCTGTAAAAGGGTTGTCGGTGGTAAGAAAAGATAGTTTAACTAAAGCAAGCCATCCAGTCAGCCTGAAAGAAATAAGTACAGAAGAAAAAGAGAGAACACTTACAGGGATTAAAGAGCTTGACAGAGTACTTGGTGGTGGTATAGTCCAGGGCTCACTTGTTCTGGTTGGAGGAGATCCCGGGATAGGTAAATCAACATTGCTTCTTCAGATGTGTTATAACATTTCAGATGCGAAAGATAAGGTTTTGTATATATCAGGTGAGGAATCTCTGACACAGATTAAGCTTAGGGCTGAAAGAATAGGTGAATGCAGCGATAATCTGAAAATACTATGCGAAACCAATCTGGATATTATAGAGCAGGTCTTAAAGAAAGAGATGCCTAAGGTTGTTATTATAGATTCCATACAGACTATGTACAGAGAAGAAATATCTGCTGCACCAGGAAGTGTGTCGCAGGTAAGAGAAAGTACATCTATTCTTATGCAGCTGGCAAAAGGGTTGGATATAACCATATTTATTGTAGGACATGTAACTAAGGAAGGTGTAGTTGCAGGACCAAGAGTGCTTGAACATATGGTTGATACAGTGCTTTATTTTGAAGGTGACAGATATGCATCATATAGGATTTTAAGAAGTGTAAAAAACAGATTTGGTTCAACTAATGAGATAGGGGTTTTTGAAATGCGTCAGGATGGTCTTGTTGAAGTGGCTAATCCGTCTGAATATATGCTTAACGGAAGACCGGAGGGAGCCTCAGGTTCAGTTGTTGTGTGTCTTGTTGAAGGAACAAGGCCGCTTATGGTAGAAGTGCAGGCACTTGTATGTGATTCTAATTTTGGCATGCCAAGACGTACAGCAGCAGGCACGGATTATAACAGAGTGAATCTTCTTATGGCTGTTCTTGAAAAAAGAGCAGGAATGAGAATGTCATCAAGTGATGCGTATGTAAATGTTGCAGGTGGCATAAAGGTAACGGAACCGGCTCTAGATCTTGGAATTGTTATAGCACTTGTGAGCAGCTTCAGGAATAAAGAGATTGACAGTAAAACAGTTATATTTGGAGAGGTTGGCTTGTCGGGAGAGGTAAGGGCTGTTACCCAGGTACAGCAAAGAGTGAATGAAGCTGTAAAACTCGGCTTTACGACATGTATATTGCCATCAGTCTGCTTGAAAAATATTAAAAATAATGATAAAATTAATCTTATTGGTATACATAACGTAAATGAAGCCATAAACCTGATATAATGAGCGCAAAAGAAAATATAATAATATATATGGAGGAATACCATGGATAATAATAATCTGGTTAATGATTTATCTGGAATACTTGATGGACTTGATTCATCACAGGAACAGCTTGAAAAGGATGCGTTTGATGTTATCAATTCATCTGATACATCGCTTAATCTTGTAAAGGAAAGTATATCGAGTGTTGAAGAAATCCTTAAAATGATAGATGAACTTAATGAAATAGCAGAGGAATCAGCAACAAGAATAAAAGAACTTGAAAAGCTTTCTAAAGACATTGAACAGTTTGCTGGTGTTATATCATCTATATCAAACAGAACCAATATACTATCGCTCAATGCTTCTATTGAGGCAGCAAGAGCAGGTGAACATGGAAGGGGCTTTGCAGTAGTTGCAAGTGAAGTGCGTAATCTAGCAGCGCAGTCAGCTAAGTCATCAAAGGAAATAACTGATACCATAACTATGGTTCAACAGTCTGTAGGAAAAACAGTAGATTCTATGAAAAATATATATGAGAATTCAAACCAGCAGAAAGAAAAAGCGGATGAGATAGGAAATGTTCTCAATAAAGTTGTAGAGGCAGCATATACTGCTAATGAAGTTGCTAGAAATATAGAAAACGAGATCGCATATCAAAGAGAAATTACTGATAAGGCGAAGAATGTACTGATGTAGGATATAATTATATTAGTGATATTGATTGAATATAAGTAAATAAGGCTTTTATATGATGTGTGAAGGGGGATAACCATATGTATCAATGTCCTTGTTGCGGAGGAAGACTGATATTTGATATACCATCGCAGCAGCTGAAATGTGATCACTGTAGTAATAGCTTCAATCCATATGAAATAAGTAAAGAACATGATGCACAGGAAAGCGTTGAGTATGATGTTACTGTATTCAGGTGTCCGCAGTGCGGAGGAGAAATACTTAGTACTGATAATACAGCAGCGAATTTCTGTAGTTTCTGCGGCGCATCGACGATTCTTACCAGCAGGGTCACAAAAGAACTAAAGCCAGAGTATATCATACCATTTTCAAAAACAAAGCAGGACTGCAAGCGTGCTTATAAAAGCATGATGCGTTATGCATTATTTGCACCTGGGGAGTTGAAAGACGAGAAGTTTATAGATGGATTCAGAGGGATATATATGCCGTACTGGACATATTATATTGCACAAAAGGGTCCAGTGTGCCTTAAAGGTTCAAAAAGCCACCGCAGTGGCGATTATATATATACAGATCATTATGATATTACTGGTGATGTGGATTGCTATTATAAGGGACTTTCATATGATGCCTCATCATCTTTTGACGATGGTATAAGTGAAATTATAGCACCATATGATGTTAAGAATATGAAAGAATTTACACCATCTTTTTTAAGTGGTTTTTATGCAGATACAGCTGATGTTGCGGCGGATGTATACAGGATGGATGCAGAAGCTATAGCAGTTGATGAAACGTATAAGCATATTAAAAAAACTGCCCATCTGGGTTCTGTAAGCCTTGACAGTTATCAGGGAAATATGGAAAGAAGGCTTGGAACAGAGGTAGTATCTGAAGACAGAGCACTATTCCCAGTGTGGTTTTTATCTTATCGCAATAAAGACAGAGTTGCATATGCAATTATAAATGGACAGACAGGAAAAGCTGTTGCAGATCTGCCAGTATCACTTGTTAAATATTTCGTTGGTTCGGCTTTGCTTGCAATTCCGATATTCATATTGCTTAATCTTATGTTTACGATAAGACCGAAAGTAACACTTGTAGTGGCTTCTTTTATAGCCTTGATCACAATCATAATGTATGTGAGTGAATTGAAAAAAATATACATAAAAGACAAGAAACTAGATGACAGGGGAAGAATGTATGCTGGTTTGGGCTTGGAAGAAAATATGTCTTCCATGGATAAGCTAAAAGAAGATCAAAAGCTTGCTGACAGTATAGCTGATGCCGTGGAAGAAGGCAGAAACAGAAAAGATAAGAAAAAAAGTTTATATAAAGAGAAAAGAGAAATTTCATGGACTATGAAGATTGCCATAATTGCTGTTATATTCAGCGGAGTTGTTCCGATGTTATACACGTTACAGTTTGCAGCAATATTATATGGCGGCAGTACTGTATCTTTGGGTATGGGATTTCCTATATGTGTTACATGTTTTGCAGCAGGCGTTATACTTACTGTTACCAATCATAAGATATTTAAGAATGTATCGGGAAAGAATATATCTGGTAATATAGGCTCGCTTGCGGCTATGCTTATTGCGGCGGTGGTACTCTGGTTTAATCCGGTATCTGATATATATTACTATGCAGCTGTTATTGTAGAATTAATAGCTATAATATATACTGTTACGGATCTTATAAGATACTATAATATGCTTGCAACAAGGAAGCTTCCACAGTTTGATAATTATCGTGGAGGTGATGATAATGTGTGATAAGATATATAAGCATAACAAAATGAGCAGTATAGCTGTATTTTCTGCCATATTTATGATTATTGCTGCGATAGTTTTACTTCTCTCAGTGAAAAATGTAAGAGCAGAGGACGAAAAAGACTATAGGAATGTATATATTAATCCAGATACAGGATATGAAGCTATTATTGAAGATGATGCAGCACTTATGGCAGAGAATGATTATGAAGCACTGCTTGGACTTATGAAGCAGATTACATTATATGGAAATGTGATGCTGAAAACGATAGAAACTAACAATATGTCAACAGAAGGATATATAAGAGCTCTGTATAATGAAAGATTCAAATCTGATAGTGGAACTATACTTGTAATAGATATGGATAATAGAAATATATGGATACATAGTAATGGTAAGATATATAATACTGTGACAAGCTCATATGCAGATACAATAACTGATAATGTATACAGGTATGCGTCATCAGGTGATTATTATACATGCGCATATAAAGTTTTTGAGCAGGAGCTCGCGCTGCTTAAAGGGAGTAAAATATCTCAGCCAATGAAGTATATAAGTAACGCACTGCTTGCGATAGTTGCGGCTTTACTTATTAACTATGGTATTGTAAGAATGTATGTCAGAAAAAAAGTGCCATCTATAAAGAAGATTATGAATGTTATATTGGTAAATAAAGCATTTGATAATTGTAAAGTAGTCCATACATACCAGAGCAAGACATATTCTCCTGTTGAATCAGATTCAGGCAGTGGTTCATCAGGTGGAAGTTCATCAGGTGGCTCGTCAGGAGGTTCATCAGGTGGAGGCGGTGGTGGTGGACACAGCTTTTAAAAATAAGTTTCCAATACGTTTGTGTGTACACAATAGTATTGGGAACTTTTATTTTTTTAATACATGAAAAATGTTTTATTATATAAAAAACAGATGAAAAATTAGATGGAAAATCCAAAAAAATGTAAAAAATCCAGAAATGTTAAAATGAATAAAAACCCAGTGTTTATGCGGCTTTAATAGGATATTTTACGGCTGTAAAATAAAAAAAATCAAAAAAATCGAAAAAAGTTGAAAAAAGTTGTTGACATATCCTGGGTGTGGTGATATTATAATCAAGTCGCCGCGATACGGCAGCGACAAAAACTTAAAGAAACACTGATAAATACAGGGTTCTTTAAGAACTGAACTTTGATAACTGAACAGAAAGACAACCTTGAAAATTCTTTTTAGAATTTCGAGATGAGTACAATAATTCATTAGAATTAAGTATACATCTTTTGTGAACATCATTCAAGCAATTGAATGAATCCTTAAACACAGTATAAGGAAACTATTAAAGCTAGTTAGTTCAAAACTAACCGGATTTAAAACTCGTGTTTTTAGGGACTTGGCAAGTTGCGTAAGCAACCTTGCATGGGTTTCTGAAAGAAACACATTTTTATGAGAGTTTGATCCTGGCTCAGGATGAACGCTGGCGGCGTGCTTAACAC